>Ga0172366_10004160_pt1 | contig 11406 bp, 10 predicted proteins | sample LakKivSesite69cm_FD_114533 | JGI IMG/M metagenome (GOLD analysis project Ga0172366, IMG submission 114533) | Sediment microbial communities from Lake Kivu, Rwanda - Sediment site 69cm | ecosystem: Environmental > Aquatic > Freshwater > Lake > Sediment | place: Rwanda: Western Province, Lake...
CCGTCCATCGACCAGACGTTGTTGTTGTAGTTAGAAGCTCCTCTGGCAACATAAGAAGACTGCTGTCCAGATTCCGCTCCTCCGACGTTTTCCCTATCGACGATGATCGAGGGAGCCATCTGGAGAACAACCCACGGGTCTCTTGCCGTAGGAAGACTCTGCAGCGCTTCCTGGGTCACGTTGACTCCGACCGCGGTCTTCTTGGTGTCAACAACCGGAGAAACCGCAGTGACCGTCACCTCTTCCTCAAGCCTGCCCACGCTCAGGGTCAGGTTCAGCTCAACACTTGTTCCCACAGTCACAATCACTCCCTGTCTGATTTCTGTCTTGAAACCAGCAAGCTCGGCCTTGATGGTGTAATCTTTGGAGGGCGGGAGAGAAAGGAATCTGTAGGCACCTGTGGCTGAGGAGACTGCATGCAGGGGGGCTGTAATCGAGCCGCTCAAGGTTAAGGTAACGCCAGGAAGGGGGTTGCCTTCTTCATCGGTGATCTTGCCGTAGAGGGTTCCTGTTCTTATCTGAGCCATGAGTGAACAGGAAAGAATCAAAACAAACAAAATCCCGAAAATCTTACGCAAAATTACCTCCTTTTACCCCTTCTTTTAAAGGGGGCAAAAGTCTTTCTTTGCCCTGGAGCGAAAAAAAATCGCTCCGCCCATTGCCATTATCTTTGAATTAATGAATCCCTCTCCTCACCTCCTTCTTAAAATATAATTTATCTTTTGAATAATATACATAATATTGTATATTTTGCAATATGCAATTAATATGCCAATTGAACGATTTATCTAATTTATTTAAAATCAGATAATTATAAAATATTTCTTGCGCTCAATTTCCTTGAATTATCCAAAAAAATGAATAAAGTTCAAATTATTGGATAATTAAGGGGCGAGATTTTTTTCTAAAATTATGGCAAGGGAGGAGTCCAATGTTCCAGGGTAATAGACCTTAATCTGCTTACGTCTCTTATTTTTAACGCTTCCAACATTTCTTTGTGGGCGCTCATTGATTCTGCGATCAATTTTGCATTTTGGAAAGCCATATTGAGTGGAAAATGGCACATCTTGATTTGAGTCAGGCAAAACCTCAATGAACTTTGAAGAAATTTATATATTATATTTTATATAATTTATTCGAGAAATAGAGGGAAGAGATCCTCTTCTTAAATCAGAAGAGCTTAAGCTGTCCTTGCGCCTCTTCCTCCAAAGTCTTGTCATCGAACAGACTGATTTTCCCGAAGCAGCCGTCATGTCCGGGCACGATTTTCACTGCTCCCTTCTTCATCCGCTCCACACCAAGACTGACTCTCTCCGGAGAAATTCTCCTCAAATCCTCTATGCTCGTCTCTGTCAGAACCTTTTGCTCATTTTCGAACTCGTGGATAAAATGGAAATAGACATCCCAGACACTCTGGCACTCGGAAGTTTTATCGAGGGCTTGGGCGATAATCTCGTTCAAGGGAATAAGATTTTTATAAGGAACTTTAAGCGTCGGAGCTTCACCTTCCTCGCGGTCGGAGAGCTCCTCGACTCTATGCATTACACCGATGGTGAGCCTTCTCCCGCACTGAGGACAGATATCATTGTGGCGCAGGCTTTCCCTTGGAGAGAAAAGAACGCCGCACTTGCGGTGTCCATCATAGTGGTATTTACCTTCTTCAGGAAAAAATTCAATGGTGTAAAGGAACTTCTCAGGGCTTTTGCTCTTTATGGCATCAATCAAGCCTTTGTAGCTGAAGTCGGTTTCGAAAGCATTGGCCTCTCTCCCAATCTTTGAGGGAGAGTGGGCGTCAGAGTTTGAGACTAGGCTATATCTGTCGAGGGCAGAAAGTCGCCAGTTCATGGCCGGGTCTGAGGATAAGCCGGTTTCCAGGGCAAAAATAAAGGGAGTCATCTCCTCGAAACATTCCTCGATCGAATCAAAACCAGAGTTGGCTCCAAAAAGAGAAAACCAGGGAGTCCAGATGTGAGAAGGGATGACGACACATTCCGGGCTCAAGTCAGCGATAATCTTTACAAAGGCTTTGGCGTCCAGACCAAGAACGGGACGGCCATCGGAGCGAAGGTTCCCCAGGCTGGAAAGCTTCTGGTTGACCCTGTCCACAGATTCAAAGTCAGGAGCAAGAAGGATGATATGAATTTTTCTCACTTTTCCCTTTTTGGAATAGATAAAGCTGAGCTCAGCGGAAAGGACGAAAGAGACATCGTCAGGAGAAAGCGAAAAGGATTTCAAATACTCATCTGCTGGGGGAAGAATATGCTTTAAACGGTAAAAGCCGTTGCCGCTAGGCTCCAATTTCTGCTTGAGGAGAAAAAGCCATTCAGGATGGGTAAAATCAGCTGTGGCCAGAAGCCTTATCCCCTTGATTTTCGCCCAGCAAGCGAGCATATCAAGGACCATCTCCTTGGAAGTTGCCCGGGAGAACTTGGAATGGAGGTGGAGGTCAGCAATGAATTTCATAGAAGCTATATTTAAAATTAAATGTTGAAAAAGTAAAGGGTGATATTTTAGGTCTTCGCAACCCCCAAACCCTTACACCTATCTTGGATTCTAAGATGCTTTCCTTGACAACGGTGGGTTTAAATCTTATATTAAATCATGCCAGGAGTGAAAAATGGAAATAGAAATGAGAATTAAAGGTCTTGTCGTTGACCCTATCTCAAAAATGCCAATCGTTGTCCTCGAAGACCTCAAAAGCGAAAGGATGCTCCCCATCTGGATTGGAGTCTTTGAGGCCAACGCCATAGCTTTGAGGATAGAAAACGTTTCCACTCCTCGACCGATGACCCACGATTTAATAAAAAATTTTCTGGATAAACTCGACATCGCCGTGGAAAAAGTGGTTGTCAATGATGTCAAAGACAACACTTTCTATGCCCTCATCTATTGCCGCTGCCAAGGCCAGTCGATCGCCATCGACTCCCGCCCTTCTGACGCCATTGCCCTTTCTCTTCGGGTCAATGCGCCGATCTTTGTCGAAGATGAAGTTGTCAAAAAAGCGCACAGCCTCAAATTCGACGAAAATCTGGAAGACTCAGAAAAGCTGCGCAAGTGGCTGGAAAATTTGAGGCCCGAAAACTTGGGCAAGTACAAGATGTAGCTTCAGTCAGGTCCTCAAGGCAAAAACGAGATAAAGCCCCGCCAGCCCAAAAATCAAGTTTGGGCTCCAGGCAGCCAAAAAAGCACTGAGATAATTTTGATAGCCGAGGCCCTGGAAAATTCCTATCGCTCCCCAATAGATCATGGCGATGGCCACGCTCATTCCTATGCCCACCAATGTTCCTCTTTTGCCCATGGAAAAAGCAAAGGGAATGCCGAGCAGAGCCATAACCAGGCTGGCCGCAGGAAAGGACGTTTTATAGAGAAGGTCAACCTTAAACCTGACTGTATTGAAATTGCTCTCTTCGATCTCCTTAATATACTGCCTGAGTTCTCCAAAGCTCATCTGAGAGGGCTCTTTCCATTCTTTCATGAAATAGCTTTTATCTTCAAATTGAAGAATTTCCATTTTCTCTTTTTTCTCAAACTTAACAAGTTTGCCGTCGACAAACTCTCTGTCCCAGCAATTCACCAGAGAAAGGCGTCCATCGCTTAAATAGGCCTTCTCAGAAAATATCCTCCTCTTAAAAGACCAGGAAGAGTCCAAATCATAAATCGAAAGCTGGCCGAACGCAGAATTTTGCGGGTCAAAATAACTGTAATGATAAATCCTGTTTTTGTTCTTACTCAAAACCCAGCGGCGGTCGAGATAGCTGTGGCTTCGCGGAGGAGCGTCGTTGATCTTGTCCCAGGTCTCTTCAACCTTCTTGTTAGCGTAAGGGAGGACATTTTCTTGGATATAAAAAGAAGCGGAGCTGGCTAATACGGCCATGGCCAGCACAGGAAGGATGATGCGGTAAAGGCTTATGCCGCAGGCCTTCATCGCCGTGATTTCATTGAATTTGGTCAGAAGCCCTAAACAGAGAAGAGTTGTGGTCAAGGCAGCCACAGGAAAGATATAACGAATAAAATCGGGGATGCTGTAAAAGATATATTCAAAGAGAAGTGATAAAGGCTTATTGTGCTCATAGATATTGTCAATTCGCTCGAAAAAAGTGACGATGGAGGAAATCAATATCAGGCCAAAAAAGATAATGGAAAAAATGGCTAAATATTTTCTAAGGATGTAGCGGTCCAGAATGTTGGGGAAGCGGAGAGAGAGACGTGGCCGTTTTCTGGAAAAGACTTCCTTCTTTTCCGTAGCTGGCCTCTTCTCCTTTTGCTTGAAAGGCCGCAAAAAACCAAGAAAAGGGATGGATTCTTTCAACGAGCCCGCAAAGAGGACAAGGCCTACAAATAGGAGCAGAATGTCAGTTCCCCACATTCCAAGGAAAGGAGATATCTTGCTGTCTATGGCCATTTTTTCTCCTGCTGTGATCAGCACATAATAGACCAAGATTATCCCCAAGCTAACAGTGAAGCCGCTTGTTCTTCCTCCTTTTTTGGTCGATGCCCCTAAGGGAAGGCTCAAAAGACCGAAGATCAGACAGGTAAAGGGAAGTGAAAATTTTTTATGAATCTCTACCCAAGAAGAAAGATAATCCTTCCATCTTCTCTGGTATTCTGACTTTTTTTCCTCAACCCTTTCTTTCTCCTTGCTCAGCGAGGCCAAATCTTGATCGATGACCTTGATATCTTTGAACAACTCCTCGATGTTCTTTTCTCTCACCCGTTTGGTCAAAGTTGCAGAGAAAAAATTTTCGACATTGATCTCCTGCTCAAAGTGCTCAAAGGAAGTCACCCCGTATTTTTCTGGTTCGGAAAGAGAATAGGAATGAACGGCTCCATTCGAAAGCTCAAGGACCGCCCTTCTCATCTCAGGAAAGAAATTCAGCCTTCCCTGTTTGGCCGAGATAGACTTTGGCTCTTCAGCAGGGTCGGAAAGATGGACAAACACATTCTCCCAGACCTTCTCTTGGTTTATGCCTTTCATAAAAATGACTGTATTGGGAATGGATTCGTTGAACTCCCGGGGATGGATCTTGAAGGTGACTTTGCTCAGGACAGATTGAGCGAGGGAAGACTTTAATTTGTAGTTAGACTCAGGAGCGAGATAAAGGGCAAGATAAGAGCTTAACAGCCAGCCAAAGAAAGAAAAAAGAAGCACAGGTCTGAGGAGTCTCTTGTAGCTTATTCCCAGAGTCTTAAAAGCCATGATTTCCAAATCTGTCGAGAGACGGCTGAGGCCAGCCAGGGCTCCCATTAAAACTGCCATCGGCACCGTAAAAGCTAAGGTGGAGGGAATAAGATAAAGCAAGACATTTGCCGCTTCGGCGAAAGAAACACCTCTGGTGATAAAGACTTCTGAAAGGACAAGAATCTGGTTCATCAAAAGAACAAAAGTGGAAACGAGGAGGCCGACAAAAAAGGGAGGAATTAATTCTTTCAGAATATAGCGGTCAAAAAACTTGAGCACTCTTTTTTTATATCACAGAAGAAGGCCAAAAAAAAGAAAGGACCGGCTCAGGCCAGTGGGTTCAAAAACACGCAGGCTTGAGCCAAGCAGTGCCGTAGCTATTCAAACGGTTTTTTCACCCACTGACCTTCGCAGAGAATATTTGTGATCGTTGAGGAAAACGAGCGTACTCTGAATACCAACCCTCATTCCTACCAGGTTTTAGTACATATCGCTCGGTGGAGGCGGATATTTTGGAGTCTTCTCTTCTTCAGGAATATCGGAGACCAAGCCTTCGGTGGTCAGGAGCAATCCGGCGATGCTCGATGCGTTCTGGAGAGCGATGCGGACAACTTTAGTCGGGTCAAGAATGCCGGATTTGACCATGTTTTCAAATTTCTCAGAAAGGGCGTTGAACCCCATGTCCTGTTCCATCTCTTTTACTTTCTCGACCACAACCGATCCTTCCTGACCGGCGTTATCGGCAATCTGACGGAGAGGCTCTTCCAGCGCTCTCTTGACGATGTTGGCGCCAATCAGGATGTCCCCCTCTAACTTCAATTTCTCAAGCACCTTCTGGCATCTGAGAAGGGCAACTCCTCCTCCGGGAACAATGCCTTCTTCGACTGCGGCCTTAGTGGCGTGCATGGCGTCTTCAACCCTTGCTTTTTTCTCTTTGAGCTCGGTCTCGGTGGCAGCTCCGACTTTAATCAGGGCAACACCGCCGACCATCTTGGCCAGTCTTTCCTGGAGTTTTTCCCGGTCATAATCCGAGGTTGTATCCTCAATCTGAGTCCTGATCTGCTTGATTCTGGCCTGGACATCTGCTTCTTTTCCGGCGCCTTCGACAATGGTCGTATTGTCTTTGTCGATGACGACCTTTTTGGCTTGTCCCAGCCAGTCAAGGCCGACATTCTCCAGCTTGACACCGATGTCCTCGGTGATGACCTTTCCTCCGCTGAGGGTGGCGATGTCTTCGAGCATGGCTTTCCGCCTGTCGCCAAATCCTGGAGCCTTGACCGCGCAGCAATGGAAGGTGCCTTTGAGCTTGTTGACAACCAGTGTTGCCAGGGCTTCACCCTCCACTTCCTCGGCGACAACCAGCAAAGGGCTGCCTGTTTTGGCCACGTTTTCGAGAAGCGGCAAAAATTCCCTCAAGTTGCTGATTTTCTTCTCGTGGAGAAGAATGTAGGGATTTTCCAAGACGCATTCCATCCGGTCAGGGTCGGTGATGAAGTATGGGGAGAGATAGCCGCGGTCGAACTGCATTCCTTCAACAACTTCCATCGTTGTCTCCAGCCCTTTTGCCTCCTCGACGGTGATCACGCCGTCCTTGCCGACTTTATCCATAGCCTCGGCAATGATTTTTCCCACTGATTCATCATTGTTGGCCGAGATGGCTCCAACCTGGGCGATCATCTCGCCGCTTACGTCCCGGCTTATCTTCTTCAAGTCTTTGATAACCTCTTCGACAGCCCGGTCGATTCCCTTCTTGATAAGATTAGGGTTGGCACCGGCAGTGACATATTTCAATCCCTCAGCATAGATGGCCTGAGCCAGGACAGTGGCCGTAGTCGTTCCATCTCCGGCAACATCTGAAGTCTTGGAGGCAACCTCCTTAACAAGCTGGGCTCCCATATTCTCCAACGGGTCTTTGAGTTCAACCTCTTTAGCCACAGTGACGCCGTCCTTAGTGCTGGCAGGGGAGCCGAATTTTTTTTCCAAAACGACGTTCTTCCCCCTCGGTCCCAAGGTCTCTTTGACCAAGTTGGACAAAATATTAACTCCCTTTAAAAGCGACTGCCTTGCTTCTTCACCAAGAGTTATTTGTTTAGGCATTTTTTCCTCCTTTCAACCATATTAAGCAACCTTGGCTAAGATCTCTTCTTCACGAACGATAATATGTTCCACATCGCCGATCATCACTTCTGTTCCGCTGAATTTCCCGATAAGAACCTTGTCCCCTTTCTTGACATCGAGCGGAATAACCTTCCCGTCTTCAGTCAGGCGTCCTTTCCCGACTTCGATGACTTCTGCCTCCTGAGGCTTTTCTTTGGCAGTGTCAGGAATGATTATTCCACCCTTTTTGACTTCGCGTTCTTCCAGCCTCTTTAGAAGAACTCTGTCGTGCAGTGGCAATACCTTCATTTAAGCCTCCTTTTTAGATTTTTTAGCAGGTTTGCTAAGAAGTTGCTAATTCTACCCAAAATTCCCCCAGTTTGTCAAGAAAATGGCAAAAATTTAGCACTCTGATTATAAGAGCGCTAAATTTTCTTGGAGATTTTCAAAGATTTTGCCTTGTTGCGCAGAGTGTTGCGGTGAACCCCCAAGGCCTTAGCCATTTTTATCATCTTTCCCTTGTATTTTTTCGAGGCGGTCTCAATGTAGATCTTCTCAAACTCCTTCAAGACATCTTTCAAATGCAATTCCTTTTCCACCATCTCCTCGATAATCTTCTCCAGTTTTTGATGAATGTTAAGCTGGTCAAATTTCTTTTCCATCTTTACCCACCTTCTTTATGATTTCTTGATATGTTTCCTTGAATTTCTCCCTGAGCTCCTTGGGGATCAAGCTCACCGCAATCTTGGTCATTCTCAAAGAAAGGTGAGAGAGCCGGGATTCCTTCAAAACTTTTTTGTTTAGGGGAAAGGCTGACAGAGCAAAGACAATCACCCCGCAGACAAGAAGCCCTGTCAGCAGGCCAAAAAATCCTCCGAGGACATTATCGATCATCATCAATTGGCCCTTGGCCAGCTTTGAAAACATGTAGGAAGCGGCCAGGCCCAAGCCGAAGACGGCTATAAAAATGGTCACAAAGCCAAGGAAATTCGCCAAGAGCTGATTAGAGGTCAGCCGAAGATAAATCCAGGAAAAGCGTGAGTAAAAACTGAGGGCCAGAATCACGCCGATGACAACCGCCAGGATACCGAAAACCTGCCTTAAGAAACCTTTGATGATTCCGACGAGTGTGCCTGCAATCAAGATGGCGAGCAAAATAATGTCAAGCCAATTCATTCCTTTCACCCCTTCCTCTTCCTCAATTCTTCAACCATCCAGTACTCACCGTCTGTGATTGAGCCAAAGGGAATATGAGGCTTTATTTTGCCATGAAAATCAGAGCCGGCTGTCGGGACGAGGTCAAGCTCTTCCGCCAATTTTTTATAAAACTCTGTCTGGGATGGCTCGTGATAAGAGGTATAAACTTCGAGTCCCCTCAATCCATTCTCCTTCAAAATTTCGAGGTCTTCTCTCGAAGCTCGTTGAAAGTAGGCCCCAGGATGGGCAAGCACCGGGACTCCCTCTGTCAGCGGAGCGAGGTTGAGAGCTTCTAATAAGCTCAGGTTTTTCTTCGGAATCCAGGCCGGCTTCCCCTCCATGAAATAGTCCTCATAAAATAGGTAGGGAGCGAAGCGGCGATTCTTGTCTTTTAAATATTTTTCTAACAAAGGATTGCCCTTATTCTCCGGGTTGTCGAGCATGATCTGGGCAATGGCTACACCCAGAGGGGGACTTTCTTTTGACTTTTTGGCAATCTCCTTCCAGCTGATATCAAAGCCGATTTTCTGCAATTTCTCAACACGCTCTCTCGCTTCTTTAATCCTTGCCTCAGAGACTCGGTCAATAAGATTGAAGATAATTTTCTTTCTCCAGTTGACGAAAGGGAGGAGGAGATGGAATTCACGGCCGCGGAAAAGGGTCGTGAGCTCAATGCTGGGGATAACCTCTACTCCCTCTTCCTCACCCACCTCTAAGGCTCTGGGATAAGCGGCCACTGTGTCATGATCGGAGATCGAGATCGCTCTCAGCCCGTTTTCTTTTGCCAGCTGGATGATATGAAAAGGAGAAAGATCTCCGTCGCTGCTTTTATTGGAATGAATATGCAAATCAACTTTTCCCTTGTTCATAGCTCATTCCTTCCGCTTAAGAGGCGATAGATTTCAAAGTAACGTTCAGCCGTTTGTTTGATAATCGGCTGGGGCAAAGGAGGCGGCGGAGATTTTTTATCCCAAGCCGTGCTCTCCAAGTAATCACGAACAAACTGCTTATCCAGGCTCGGCTGGGGCTTTCCGGGAGAATAGCTGGCCAAAGGCCAGAATCGAGAAGAGTCTGGAGTAAAAATTTCATCGATAACAAGGAGTTCGCCGTTTCGAAGGCCGAATTCGAATTTTGTATCGGCAATGATGATTCCCTTTTTGAGCGCATGAAAAGAAGCTTTCTGATAGAGCTTTATGCTTATTTTTTTTATGCCGCGGGCAAGTTCAGAGCCAACAAGCTTCTGCATCTCTTTGAAAGATATGTTTTGATCATGCCCTTCTTGCGCTTTTGTGGCCGGAGTAAAAATGACCTGTTCCAGACGGTCAGCCTCTTTCAGACCAGGAGGAAGCTTGACCCCGCTTATCTTGCCCGTAGCCTTATAATCCTTCCAACCTGAGCCTGCAAGATATCCTCGGATAACGCATTCAACCGGAACGACTTCTGTCTTCTTGACCAGCATCGACCTCTTCTCTAAAAGTTGCCTGTACTTAATAAGCAAGGGGGGAAATTCATCTATTTCGGCTGTCAGCAGATGATTGGGGCAAACAAGAGCGGTGTAATCAAACCAGAATTTGGAGAGCTGGGTTAAAATTTTCCCCTTTTCCGGAACAAGAGAGGGAAGAACATAATCAAAGGCAGAGATGCGATCCGAAGCAACGATAAGAAGCTTGTCCTCGACCTCATAGACATCTCGAACTTTCCCTTTTTTATAAAGGTTAAGCTCTGGAATTGATATCTCTTGAAATGTTTCTGGCATGGTTAGCTAAAGGATAAAAAAAATAAATTTAAAAAGCAACTAAAAGGTAGACGAACACTCAGGATAGGTAATTCAAAAAAACGCAAGCTTTGTCTCCTAACCCTTCGAAAGATTGCGCAGCTTGTTCCGAGCGAAGCGGGGAATCTTCTTCGCTCCTCGCAACGCCCGCTCAGCCTTTCACACGGCTTTCTCGCCACTCTGCCTTCGCTTGGCAATATAAAATAGTTTCCTAATATTTTATCCCTATAAAGCTTAACATTCTCGCTGCTTTCTTATCCCTCCGGAATGAGAGAAAGTTCTGGTCACAATGGGTGCAGAGTGCAATCGAAAAAACATTTCCCTCCTTGACTCCCATTCTTCGAAGCTGAGAAAGGTTTGCCCCTCTCAAGTCGAAGAGATATTTCCCTTTTCGAAAAGGATGATATCGAAAAAATTTCTGGGCATGGCTGTCTTTCGCAAAACTCTGGAAGACATCATTTCCGACTTCGTAGCATTCGGAACCGATGCAGGGTCCCAAGCCCACCTGAAGAGTCGAAGGGTCGCTGCCATAATTGTCTTTCATTTTCTGGATGGCTCTTTGAATGACTTTTTTCGATGTTCCCTTCCAGCCGCAATGGACAGCGGCAATGACTTTCTGGGATTCGTCGACAATTAAAGCAGGGAGGCAATCCGCTGTCTTGATGATCAGCAGCAGAGAAGGGACCTTGGTCACCATGGCATCTCCCTTTGCTTTTTTTGGGGAGACCTTATCGATCAAGCGCACGAAATCAGAATGGATTTGATCGAGGAAAAGGAGCTTAAAATCCTTCCATTCCTTTCTTTTCTTGAATTCTCTTTCTTTGAAGCGGCATGTTCCAAAGCCGTGGACAAGGAAGGGAACTCGCTCGAGGCGAGGGATGGTCAAAAAATCTTCCCGGTCAAGCTTCTTCATCTTCATTCACCATGCCCATCTCAGATTCTGGAGAGAACGAAAAATCCATTGAAATGAGCCGAACTTTTATTTGAGAATTTCTTATTATATAAATTGAAGGTATAAAATCAAAATAAGAAAGTCATCTTACCTCTTCCTTTGCGCTTTGGCGCCGGAAGCTGGTATAATTTTTCGGCGATGCCGCCAAAGAGCTTTGAGCCAGCTTACATCAGGGCTTTTGAAAAAGGCCTTCTTCAAGAGAATGCA
>Ga0172366_10004161_pt1 | contig 11403 bp, 14 predicted proteins | sample LakKivSesite69cm_FD_114533 | JGI IMG/M metagenome (GOLD analysis project Ga0172366, IMG submission 114533) | Sediment microbial communities from Lake Kivu, Rwanda - Sediment site 69cm | ecosystem: Environmental > Aquatic > Freshwater > Lake > Sediment | place: Rwanda: Western Province, Lake...
AAGGAAGAGTTCCTCGTCCATGGCCTCAAGGAGCGAGGGCGGGAGATTCTCCATCAGGAAACCCGCCGCGATTTTTTCCCTCTCGGCCAGGGTGTCCGGCAGGGTAAAAAGCCCGATGAGCATTGAAAGGATCATGCCCCCTCCTTCGCCTCACTTTTCCGCAGGTAGTAGAGCGCGGCCAGCAATCCACCGAGGCCCCAGAATATCGTTCCGGCTATGTGCTCTATCCAGACCCAGTAATAGACGCTCATCCCAAAGAAGGCCACGGCCGGCACCACGAACGAGAAGACCATCGCTTTCTCGTCCCCGTTCTTTGCCATCCTGAAACAGGGAATGATCAACCAGCAGACCCCCATGGCCATAGCCATGTAGAGCGCAACCCCAAGGTAACCGGTCTCATACATGGAGACCGTGAGTTGTCCTACCAGTGCCGCGAAAGTATTTCTGTTGGCCGAGAACGAAACGAATTTGCTAAAAATGATCGACCCCAGGCCGTATCCTGCAATGAGGCCTGGCAGACCCTTTACCGCAAGGTAGGAGTGCGTTATCTTGGGCGCGACAAAACGACCCACGTGCTCCCAGGCATAAACCCTTTCCTGGTTGTAAAGCCCCCATACAAAGGTTATGAAAAGCCTGTGGTAGAGAATATGGAGTGATGGCACAAACAGCACAGCGGCAACCAGGGAAACCACGGTGGCGCTGAGTGCGGCAAGGCCTTTTTTGATCGTGGCCCAGAAATTTTCCCTGATGATGGCCGACAGGGCCAGGGGAGACAGGAGAAGTATGCCGGCAAGCGTCGGGTAAAAGTAGAACGCGGCCCTTATGCCGCTCATAACCGGTATGATCAGAAATATTCCTGAAACGAGAACCAAAACGAACAGGTTCACTTTCCTGGTGTAAAGGTAAAGGCCATAGACAAAAGCCGTTGCCCAGAGCAAGAAAAAGGTGATCTCTGGCCCTCCGGGGGTAAAACCCCTGACATTGTCACTCATGCCGTAAAGGTGGTAATGCCAGAAGGCCACCGGAACCTGGATCCACACCAGGGCAAAGACAAACCAGAATGCCCTCTTTATCGTTTGAAGATCCAGGTCAAGATTGGCCAGGGCATAGAAGAACAGGGTGAACATGCCCATCTGTCTTATTTTCATCAGGAAGTTCATTATCGGAACCTGATTCATGCTTGCGGAAAGCGACACCAGAACAAGCCAGAGGATCGTGGGGATAAAAACAGGGGTGAAATTGAAGCGCCCTTCCCCTGCCTTTGAAAGGATGGCCCTCGCGAAAAGGGCCAGTATCATGAGGTCCATTATGTGCCTGGAGGATTCAAGGGCTGGCAGGACCTGCCTGACGAAGTCATGGTATATTATGGAAAAGAAGAACACCAGGAACACGGTGGCCTTTGGATTGAGGAACGCGAGGACCAGGACTGGCAGGCCCAAAATGAGGGCAACCAGGGTGACATTCTCCGTGGACAAGCCAGCCCCTGCAAGGATTGCCAGGAGGGCCAGGCTGACGCCCACGATTATCCTTAACCTCTTTCCTTTCATGTCGGGTTCACAAACCCCACGAGTCTTTCGGCCTGGACATCAAAGGAATAACTCCTGGCAATGTTCCTGCCGGCTGAGGCTTCAAGCATTCCTGATTCCGCGGCCTTTCTGAAGGCCCCGGGCAGGTCACCGGGCCCTCCAGCCCTGAACCAGAATCGCGCTCCTCCCAGGAGCTCCCTGACCGGCGGGACTTCCGTCGCCACGATTGGTTTTTCCATTGCCAGGGCCTCCAGAAGCTTTACCGGGCAACTTGTGTCAATCACGGGCGTCCTCAGGAAAGGGATGACCACGAAGTCGCATGCCGCCAGGAGTGATGGCACATCGCGGTGGGGGACGGGGGGCATGATCCTGACCGAGGGCCCGCCCTTTTCCCTTATTTCCCCAGCAAGCTCACCCTCGCCAGCGAAAACCAGCAGGGCGTCTTCCAGATCTGCTTCTCTGAAGGCCGCCGCGGCCTCAACCAGGCCCCTGCCCCCGGAACTCAGGGCCCCGTGATACAGAAATATCTTCTCCTTGCCGAAACCCCAGCGTTTTCTCTCCCTCTCACGATCATAATTCGCCGGGTCAAAGGTTTCCAGGTCAACCCCGGAACCCCAGACCCCGACCGGCAGGCCTCTCAGCTCCTTTTTCAGCGCACTGGCCATTGCGGGCGTTATCACCGTCGCGCCAGCAAAAAACCTCTTGGCCAGGAAAAGCCCCAGGTAGAAAAGTGCCCTGTCCAGGGCTGAGACGAACCTGCCCCTTTGCACAGGGAGCGTCCTCACATCCAATATAACCCTATATCCGCGCAGGCCCCACCGGGCGAGGAGCGCAAGCGGGACGACCGCTGGCGCCATATATGGCTCGGCCATGATGATGTCTCCGGGCCTGGCGCGTCTGAGGAGCGCGACGCGCGCGGAGATGATCTGGCAAACATGGTTCAGGAGGGGCAGTCCAAGGGAATGGAGGTATATGACCGGGGCATCCTCGTTCCTGGCCCTCCTGTAGCCCGTTACCAGAAACATGGGATTCCCCGTCCGGCTCACGGCCTTGGCCATAGCAACCAGCGCGCCCGCGTCCATTCGTTCGTCCAGGTATCCCCTGAAGACCCAGAAAACTCGCAAGGGAGTAAATGTTAAGCCATATCGTCATAGAGAGGCAACTGGGAAGTGGTCCAGGGCGCAGGGGCCCCGGTCTAACCATTATAATTTGTCCATGAGGAAAGCCTTTCTTCTGGCCATCCTGGGACTCGCCTGTTTTCCGAAAATAGAGCGCTACGCCAGGGGCGACGAGAGGTGCTGGGTAGTGGTCTACTCTGACGATCTGAGGCGGGTCGCTACGCATTTGCAGGCGGAGATATTCAGGATGATCCAGACCCCACAGCCGGAGAGCCTTTTCAAGCTGACATTCGTTACGCCGGAGGAGTTCCAGAAGGACTGGAAGGGCTACAAGAATGTGATCATCCTGGCAACGCCCTCTTCCCCAACTTTCAATCTATACCTCTCGGTTTTTCCCGAACCCCAGCAGGGCCTCTCCGAGAAGAAAGGCGGCTTTGTCCGGGACGATTACATCATAGGCCTCTTTGGTGAAAAGGAGGAAGGGCTTTATGGCTCATTGACAGCGATAACGCCCATTCTAAGGGAGAAGATGGTGGAGAGGGTGATGTTCCTCTACTCAAGGCTCGCGTATTACCCCGGCAGGAACAGGAAGTTCGCCAACACGATAAAAGAGGAATACGGCTACAAGATAGACCTGCCCGATGGCTGGGCATTTGTCAAGGAGGAGGAGAATTTCCTTTCCATGGCAAAACACAACCCTGACCAGTTCTTCTTTATTTACAGGGAGGCCGGGCCCCGCGCGCTTGATCCCAAGACAATACTGGATCTCAGGGACGAGCTCACCGGCGCTTTCTACGACGGGGACTACTCCCTCCGGGAGATGGTTGAGGCCGAGGATTGGAAATTCAGGGGTAATCCGGCGCTGGTCCTCTGGGGCGTTTGGCAGAACGACGCTCGTGTCGCGGGAGGGCCTTTCAAGCTAATAGCCTTTAACGAGGGCGGAAAATTCTACATGATAGACATGGCCGTTTTCGCGCCGGAGAAACCGGACAAGCTCCAGTATATCTTCAGGATGGAGGCGTTCCTAAGAAGCTTTGAGCCTTGAAAAATTTCCCCCTCTGACATTAAAATTTTCCTATTATGGCAAAGGCAAGAAAGGGGATCGCGCGCGGCCTGGCAAGGATATTCCTGGCCTGGCTAAGGAAAGGCAGAGTGCCAAAGGCCCTGGTCTATCCTGTTGCGGGCGCGGCAATCTGGCTCATGGGCGCGGGGGAAGAGGCCTGGCGGTATCCCCCGGAATGGCCCATGTATTGCAGGGCAGTGATAATCAACCGCGGGCCCGTGGCCAGCAACCTGAAAGCCGTGCCGGATCCCGGCAAGGGGGCGGTGCGAATCCGGGCAACACTGGTGGACACGGTTGGCGGGATGTTCATGCCCGATCCCGAAAAGCTCGGCGTCTCGGGCGCGCTCTTGTGGATTGACAGCATCCCGCAGGGATACAAGGGCGGCGAGAGGATGAGGGCCGCGGACGGGAACTTTGACTCGGATTCCGAGGATGTTTTCCTTGACCTGGAGGTGATGGGCCTCTCGCAGGGAAAACACAGGGTTTTCGTTTCGGGATGGGACGCGGAGGGAATGCTGGGGGAACCGGACTCGGTTGATTTCAATGTAAAATAGGGGTGAACCATGGCAAGGGTTAAAAGGAAACTGATAACGGGCCTGGCAAGGGCCCTCCTCTACGGCTGGAAGGGGGGTCTAATCCCCAGGGGCCTGGCCCTCGGAGGAATAGGGTTTTTGCTCTCTCTGGGGACATCCGGGGGCGTTTCGTGCGTAAGAACCTGCTATGAACCGTTGATGAACGAGGGCCCTTATGTAAAGGAGCTCTTCGCCAACCCGAACCCAACCGGGGGCGCTGACACGGTCAGGGTTGAGGCTTTGCTGGTGGACGAGGTCTGGGATGAGGGATCAGATTTTGGCCCTGGGGTTGCTGGCGCGAAACTGTTTCTGGACAGCCTGGGCTATGAAGGCAATGGAATCCCCATGCTCCCCTCGGATGGGCAATTCGGCTCTGATTCAGAATGGGTCTATCTCAATGTTGATGTATCCGCATACCAGCCCGGGGCTCTGAGAATCTATGTCCGGGGATGGGATCTGGACTACGAATGGGGCTATCCGGATTCCCTGGACATAGAAATAACGGAGTAATAGCCAGATCAGAATTTGGTTCGGGGCTGGCTTTCTATACTGACAACGATAACCGCCTCAGAACTCGTATTCGTATAGGCAGTATATCCAGTTGCCCCACCCGGAGTCTTCCCAGGTCTCGTCAGTGGCGCAGAAATACGCCTTTTCCCCGTCAGGAGGGAGCGCTATGGACCGGGCCTCTGACCTTCCTGAGACCCTTGAGGGGAAGTATGTCACCTTTCCGGTGGAGCGATTGACCCTGCCTATGTTTCCCTGATCCGATAGGAAAAACAGCGCGTCCTCGCCCCAGGGAAGGAAGTCGTGGCCAAGGGGCCAGGATTCCAGGAGATTCCCGGATGTGTCAAGGACCTCCCCGTTATCAAGGAATATCTCTGAACCCTTACAAATAAAGTCTCTCGTGGTATCAGAGTGATCAATCGGGTCATCCCAATAGTGCCTGAAGAGGAACCCGGGGCTCGGGTTTCCCTCCTCAAACAGGAAAAAGGAATCCGCCTCGTTGACCAGAATGCACCCGGAGGAATCCAGGGCCCCGACGAAGGAGAACCCCCACGGAATTTCAAATGTGTCAACCGAACCACCCGAAAGCCCAATCCTGAGCAGCGAGCCCTGATCCCCGGGCAATACCCACACCACATCCCCATAGACATCAAAATCGCGGCAGAAGGGATGAACCGTGCGCCTTTTGCCGGTCGCCTCAAACTCAATGAGGTCAAGTGAAACATCCTCTATAACCAGGACTTTCCCGGCCTGGCTTGCCCTGGTGTTGTAGAAACTGCCAAAGATGAATAGCCTGGAGGGGGAGGGGTTGTGGGGAGGCGCGTTGCAACCAGCGAAAACGGCCAGAAGAAGAAACCAGTTTTTACCACTCATAGAAAAGCCCTCCGCGTATCTCAAGGAGGTTCCCGCCCTGAGGGCCATAGGAGTCATATGCCCAGAGATAAGGCAAGTAGCCCATCACGCCCAAGGCCAATCCTGTCCTTGGGCTGAGCATGAGTCCAGCATCCAGCAAGGCCACGAGCGCAAGGGTGTTTCCGCTTTCAGGCCACTCCTCACCGAGAATGGGGTCGTATTTGGTGTAGCGGAAATCGAACCAGCCGAGGCCGCACGATAAGGCAAAATCAAATTTCGTTTGCCTCGCGCCCAACCCCACCATGGCGCCGAGCATCCTGTCCTCCTCCCAGGAGTAGAACGCGCAGACCCCGGTCTCAGGGTCAAGCTGCTTCATTTCTACCCAATTCATGTAGCCGAAAAGCCCGAACCTGGGCCCGGTCGCGTAACCGATGCAATAGGAAATGCTCATGGAAGGGAAGTTCCTGTGCTGAAAGCTATACTGGTGAGAAAAGAGGCCGTATCCGCTGACCAGGGATACCCGCTGGAATGTGTTCCTGAGAGGACCTGATTTCTCGCGGTGCTCCGGGGGAACGCTCCTGGCCGAGAGCTTATCAAGCTTCTTGCCCATGTCATAGCCCAGAAGCACGCCCAGGCCCCCGCCCAGGAAAGCGCCTATCTGCCAGGCGTTCCCTCCGTGAAAAACATCGGCCGCGAGGGCCCCGAAGGCCGCGGCCCCGGTAATCCCCAGGGATGGCACGAGACAAGCCCTCCAAAGGCAACCGGGCACGAGGGTATCTCTCTCTGTCTGAATGGAGGTATCCCTGGGTTCCTGAGAGAGGGCCACTGCCAAGATGAGACTCATGGGAAGATTATAAACGAGACTTTTCCGGGGCTTCAACTTGAAAAAGGAGCCAGGGCAGCATTAACATTTGAGACATGGCAAAGGTAAAAAGAAACCTGATTCTCAGCCTGGCAAAGCTCCTCCTTTCTGGCTGGAAAAAGGGAGTCCTGCCAAGAAGGCTCGCACTCTCAGGGATAGGGTTCTTGCTCTCGGTGGGCTTGGGTAGCTCGGTCTCCGTCAGCTGTTGTTATGTGCCATCAGAGCCGGGCCCTGGCCCGCGCGTAAGCCAGCTCCTGGCCAACCCGAATCCGACCGGGGGCGCTGACACGGTCAGGGTTGAGGCTTTGCTGGTGGACGAGGACTGGGGGGATGACGAGCCAGGTGTTGCTGGCGCTGAGCTCTTCCTTGACAGCCTTGGCCAGCTTGGAGAGGGGGTGTCCATGGTCCCGAAGGATGGGCAGTTCGGCTCCGACACGGAATGGGCTTACCTTGACATTGATGTCTCTGCTTATCCCCCGTGCACGCTCAGGGTCTTTGTCCTGGGGTGGGATGTAATCGGACAGGAGGGCCAGCCGGATTCCCTGGACATAGAGATAACCGAATAGGCCCCAGGCGCCAGAAGCTTTATAATTTAACCATGACGATAGTGCTTCTGAGCATCATAAGCTTTTCGGTCTCCGAGTGGGGTGTGATAGACCTGAGCACGGGCAGGGCAATATCCTCGTCAGCATCCCAGAACACGGAAAATTATGTGCCACCGGTCGTGAAGGCGCCGGTCATCTATTTCTACGGCTCGGTTCCAAAGAATATTGTCCTGAGCCTGGGCATCTCCCCGGAAAAAATGACCGTGTCCGAACCAGGCTTTACCGAGATCAACAAAAGACCCTCATGGAAGATAAAGCCATACAACGCCGAGAAGGATAAATCCGCGCTATCATGCTGGACTGACCCCGGAGCAACGCCAATCCTGGCAAACGACTACGCTTGCGACTACATCTTCTACGAGGCTGAAGTCTCATACGAGAACCGGGTGAGGCTCCTGAAAGAAGGGGACAGTATAGGGTTTCAGAACTCCGGGAAATACCCTGTCCATGATCTCATATACATAATAGGTTATCCCGGGGCTGAAAACGGGGTTCTCCTGGCCTATTATATACCCCTGCTGGGGCCTTCGGAAACAGTGTGGCCCGAACCGGCAACCATTCCATCCGAAACCGAGATAAAGGGGAAAATGGTCTCATCTGGCCTTACCGAGGGAGCCGCGTCCGCGTTTCTCGCGGAGTGGTGGCCGGTTTTGACCCTGAAGCAGGAAAAGGAGGAGGCCGGCCCGTGGTTCCAGGAAGGCTCGCTCATAACCAGCATTTTCGCTTACAGGCTATCCCAGAAAGAGGTGGACGAGCTCCTGCCCATTAGCGTTGAGCCAAAACCAGAGAAGATGGCGCGTGTCTGGTGGGCGTTAATGAAATAAACGGAACAAACCTTGACGCCGGAGGGGGCATTATAATTTGGCCATGATCGCACTAGTTCTGAGCTTTTCGGTTGCTGAGTGGGGGGTTCTGGATGCGAGAGCAAGCAAGGTTATATCCTCGCCGCCCAAACAGACAGACCAGACACCCAAGCCAATACCCAAGCCTGTCAGGGCACCGGTGATATATTTCTACGGCAAAGTGCCAGACGACCTGGTCCTGAGCCTGGGTGTTTCCCCGGGAAGGGTGATCGCGTCCGAGCCTGGATTCACGGAGATCAACGGCAAACCCTCCTGGAAGATAAAGCCTGGCAACGAAAAGAACGGGAAGCGCGCGGCTGTCCTGCCATGTTGGACTGACCCGGAGGCAACGGCAATACTCGCGAACGGCCGCGCGTGCGATTACATCTTCTACGAGGCCATGGTCTCGTTCAACCAGGGCCAGAGCGTCAAGGTCCTGGAGCGGGACGAAAAGAGCGTCAAAATAGTCAATGTTAGCAGGCACCCGGTCTACGATGTGCTCTATGTGGTTTATACCGAGAAGGACAAGGTAGTCGCGGCCTACACAGCCTCGTTGGGATCGGAGGACACGGTCAGGCTGGATTTCAGGAACCTCCCTTCGGAAAATGAAGTCATGGCAAGGCTCAAAGGCCTTGGATTCACCAAAGGAGCCGCGAAGGCCTTTTACGACGAGTGGTGGCCTGTTTTAACTAAAAGGCCTGGCTCGCCGCCAACCGGTTCGCTCCCAAGAGTAATATCCCTGAGCTACAGGTTGTCCCGGAATGAAATAGACGAAATCTTGCCAGTGTCCATGAGTCCGGAGCCGGAAAAGGTGATCCGGGCCTGGTGGGTTCTCGCGAGGTAAACCGTGGCCAGGTTGAAAAAGAAAATTCTGCTGGGAGCCTGCCGGTTCATCTATGGGGCCGCGAGAAAAAGACTTCTGCCCGGCGGCCTGGTTTTCGGCGTGGTCGGTCTCCTCGCGGGCCTGGCCAGGGCCGAGTACATACCCCCGCAGACCTGCTACCGGATGGTCATCCTGGACCCAGAAGTGATGGCCCTGAAGGTTTTTCCCAACCCGACCGGCGGCGCGGAAAACCTGCATGTGAGCGCGATTATCGTTGACAGGGGTGAAATGGCGCTGGTTACCGGGGCGGAGCTGCGCCTCTTCACGACCGGGAACTACGACAAGACGTGGCCCATGGAGCCCACGGACGGTAAGTTTGACTCAGACTCCGAGGAGGTCTTCCTTGACCTGGACATCTCCGGGCTCCCAGCAGGCAGTTATTACCTGTATGTGAGCGGCATTGACGCTAAGGGCGCACAGGGCTACCCTGCTTCGCGGCAGCTCATGGTGGAGGAATAAGGCATGGTGAAAGCAAAAATGAACCTTCTCGCTGGCATTGCCAGAGCTCTCATTTCAGCCATGAGAAAGGGCTTGATTCCCAGGGGACTGGCATATCCGGTTATGGGATTTGCAATAAGCCTCCTGGCCGCGGGAGAATCCGGACTCATGGACACAGTGAAAGCCGGAGTCCAGAAGGTCCGGGGAGAACTCTCTGGCCCGGGCGAGGTTCCCTATGTGCTCTGCTACAAGGTCGCGCCCTCAAACCGCGGGCCAGCGGTGATCAGTCTGACCGCTGTGCCCAATCCTACCAATGGCGCGAAAACGGTCAGGGTCTCGGCCACCCTGATTGACGACTACGGGAACGACCTGGGAGTGGCTGGCGCCACACTCACCATGGAGGCCAGCCCTGACCTGGCCATGAAGCCCACGGACGGCAAGTTTGACTCGGACTCAGAGGATGTCTATCTTGATCTGGAAGTGTCCAGCCTGGTCATCAACAGGGTCACGGGCAAATACACCATAGCCGTTTCAGGCACGGACAATGAGGGCGCGGAGGGCGGCGCGGAATTCCTTGACATAGAGGTCACCGACTAGGTCTAGGTCATCTCGCTGGCGCGGGCCATCCCGCGAGCTTTAGAATTATCCCATGGCAAGGATCAAAAAGAATGCTTTGCAGGGCCTTTGCCATCTGCTCCTTGCTGGCACCAGGAAGGGACTCCTGCCATCCGGATTAGCATTCGGCTTGCTGGGCATCGTGGCCTCCGGACTGGCGGCATCAGACAATCCCCCCATAACCTGCTATGTGCCTGCCCCTGATTATTATGGCCCCATGGTCACGAGAATAACCGCTTTCCCAAATCCGACCGGAGGTGCGAGCACGGTCAGGGTGATCGCTACCCTGGTAGGATACTCCAAGGGACAGGTTGTCGCGGGAGCAAACCTCTATGCGAGAAAGAAATCCGGCGATGCGGTTCCTTTCTACTCAGAAGGGATGAAACCCGTTGACGGCGCATTTGACTCGGATTCCGAGGATGTCTATCTTGACCTGGAAGTCTCTGGCTGGGCCGAGGGAACCTACTTGCTCTTCGCGGCTGGCTACGACGAAGCAGGGGAAGGGGGCCTGGCCGGCGAGGTGACCCTTGATGTCACCCTGGAGGAATGAATCCCTGGACCCACCAGGAAAGTTTTTCCCTGATGTCCATCCCCCCCGATAAAACGGATTCAAGCCGCGCAATGGGCCAGGACTCCTTGACCGGGTGCCTGGGTATTAAAAAAGGATCGCAGTTATCCGGAATTGCCCAGCCGTGGCCGATGAAGGCCAGCTCGTAGCCGGACGCGGGGAGGAGGCCCTTTGCCGAGAGATCAATGTCCCTGCGCCTGCCATAGGGATAAGCAAATATCCTGCTATCAACGCCAAGTTTTTCCCTTATCAGCTCCTTTGAAATTCTGAGCTCCTCCCCTGGCCCGGGCCCGAACCTCTGGTGCGTATGCGTGTGTGAGCCTATCTCAAGGCCCTGGCCCAGGAGGTCGCGCAACTCGTCCCAGGAAAGGGGAACGAGGGGGCCTTTCGCGCTGAGACGGGGGAATCTCTCACGGACGAAACCTTCCCAGGAGCCGGCCTCCCTGAGCTCCGGCAGGATGGTTGTCAAAAAAAGCGTCGCGGCCAGGCCTCTCATCCTCAATTCGGGAAATGCCCAGAGCAGATCAGTCCAGCCATCGTCAAATGTTATGGCAACACAGGGAGCCGGGGCCTTCAATATCCCTGACGCGGGGGCCGAAGGTAATTGGGAGAAGAGATCCGCTTGCCGGAGAAACCCGTCCCTGTCGGTTATCCCATGGTATAAGAGAACCCGCCTTCCCTTCATTTTCTCATGCTCCTCCTGAGCCACCGCAGGGCCTTTGCCAGTCCGAGCTTCCTCGCGACCCACCTTAGCCCACGGTATCCGGCCATCAGGCCCTCCCAGAGGCCCCAGCCAACGCCGGCTCCCTCAACCCTGCCGTCGGGATAAAGTGCGACCCTGCCCCTGCGGGAGACGAACCTTCCCTCCCTCAGGGAAACGAAGAGATCATCGGGTTCGCCCTCAACCTCCAGGACTATCGGAGTGTAGCCTGGCGCGTGGATGTCGCACCCG
>Ga0172366_10004162_pt1 | contig 11403 bp, 5 predicted proteins | sample LakKivSesite69cm_FD_114533 | JGI IMG/M metagenome (GOLD analysis project Ga0172366, IMG submission 114533) | Sediment microbial communities from Lake Kivu, Rwanda - Sediment site 69cm | ecosystem: Environmental > Aquatic > Freshwater > Lake > Sediment | place: Rwanda: Western Province, Lake Kivu...
CGATGCTACCCGGATCGGCTACCACGTCCACGCTCGCCGGAGACCCGGCGACGAACTCCACCTCCGCGCTGCCCTCAGCCGTCCCCGCCGTCGCCGTCACCACTGCCGTACCCAACGTCGTGCCACTCGTCAGCGTCGCCGTCGCTACCCCACTCGCCGTCGTCTGCGTCAGTGGGGCAATCGTCCCCAACGTGGTGGTGAAGGTCACGCTTACCCCATCCAACAGGTGGCCGGAGCCGTCACTCACCGTGGCCGTGATCACCGAGGTCGAAACTCCGTCGGTGACGATGCTACCCGGATCGGCTACCACGTCCACGGTTGACGCTGGACCGATGGCTTGCACTGGCCCTGCTGTGACAGGCTCAGTGTCATTGATCGAAACTGAAGCAGAGTTCACGCGATCTCTCACAACGGATGCTGCATCAGGATCGAAGACCACCTGGAAGTCAGATGGTGTCTGTTGGCTGGCAGTGGGTTCTAACGTCCCAACGATGAAGTAGGTGATTGTTTGAGTGGGCGAGATGGCAGTCAAGGGATCACCCGATGTGAAACTGACGGTCTGTACGCCGCTCACGAGCGACAGGTTGGATATTGTCACCACGGGCGTATCTTGAATTTGCCACACGCTATCGCCGTTGTTGTCGCGGTAGACGACGAGGTTCTCTAATAGTGCATTTGCCTGGGCTGAGGTCAGTGCAGTCCCCTCACTGTCCTGGAAGGTCAAACGCCACCAGTCTAACTCGATGCCGTGATCAATCGCCTTGCCGTGATGTGAGGTCGCAACTCGCATCAACTCGCACGCCGTACCTTCCATAACCTGGGCCGGGGCTGTGCTGGATACGACCTCACCTATAACTCCTCCCTCGTTCTTCCAGACACGGATGGCTGCATCCTCCCCCGGCCACCATATCTCTGCTCTAGAAACAACGTCCACGTCACCGTCGCCGTCGAGGTCTAATACGGCGATATCTTTCACGATGTGTTCAACTGCTGCCACGTTATGGCGAATCCAATGAGTGTCAGTAACCACTGTACCAAAGGGCACGCCGTTATTCTCCCAATAGATCAGTTCGTATGGTTCACCCTGGTCGTAGCCCGCCATTACATCAACCAAACCATCATTGTTCAAGTCGGCAGAGATTACTGCATAGGCAGTAGAGAACCAGGGATCGCCTTGAGACTCCCAGTCTTGCCCAAATCCTACTGTAGTTGGCTGCCATAACTGACCATCAAATGGTGTTCCGTCATTTTTCCATACCATCACTTGATGATCACCTTCATACCCTTCCCCGGTCACTATGTCCAAATAGCCATTGTTGTCAAAATCGGCCAAGCCTACCGAGAAAATAGTCGCTCCCCGGTAGCCGTGGAAGGGCTCCAGCCCCGTCCATTGGGGATCTCGGCCCAGATCAAACAGTGTCCAGCCTCCGTCAAATGGAGTGCCGTCACTGCGGGCTGCCCGAAGTTGGTAAACGTCTGGCATAGGATCAGCAGGTGGCGCGTGGTTAGTACCAAAGACGATGTCCATCCAGCCATCATTGTTCAGGTCACCGAGGGCGATGCTATTGATCCTGTACGGGACGCTGGCAACTTCTGCTGATACCCAGGTTGTGGCGAAGGGATCGCCATCGAAACCCCACACGGTGATTGTGGGGGAGATAGTATCGGTGCCGCTGTCGCCGACCACGATCTCTGGGTCGCCATCGTTGTCCAAATCGCCAACAGCCACGGTATTAACCCGCGCGAGCGGATTTCCGAATGTATAACGCTCTGTCCACTCCCCGTCGAAAGGCGTCCTGTCGTTGCGCCACGCTTGCAGATGTTCGTCTCCGTATCCTTGCCCTAGAATTATGTCCAGGTATCCATCGCCATCTAAGTCGGCCAGAGCTCGAGCTAGAGAGTTGTTAGACCATCCAAGTACATGCTGTGGCCAATTGGCACTGAAGGGCGTGCCGTTGTTCTCCCAGGCATAGATGTAGCCAGATTCACCAGTCACAATGTCTGGGCAGCCATCGCGGTCCAGATCGCCGACAAGCATGGCGTTGGCTAACGACAGTGATCTCACAGCGGTGCCAGTATTATTGAATAACGCATCGCGATGGATGAGAGTATTAGGCCAGAGGAGAACAGCTCCCGAACTATCATCCCCGTTCCCGGATGCGAGATCCTTATCGCCATCCCGATCAAAATCATCCGCGACTAGGCTATGGATGACATCCTCATGCGTTCCAACGGTGGTCGCCTGCCAGGCACCATTGAATGGCATACCATCATTGTGCCAGACCAGGACGGTTGATGGTAACGCCGTAGTCCCTCCTGCCAGGTCTGGATGACCATCGTTATCCACGTCAGCCGACAGGAGTGCACCGATGGAATTACCGCCACTCCCCACGGTCACCGGGCTACCCCAGGTCGTGGTGAAGGGCAGGATACCGGCGAGGGGATTACACCATACTATGACATTCCCCTCTGCATCACCTACAGCCACATCGAGATCGCCGTCGCCATCGAAATCCCCTACAGCGACGGATAACACACCGGCACCAAGCGTGCCCAGCGTGTTACTTACCGTCCAACTGTTTGTGAAGGGATATCCAGGGTTTTGCCACAGGCGAACAGTGGGCGTAGTGCCCTCAGAAACAGTGACGATGTCCACACGGCCATCACGGTCAAAATCGGCGAGGGCGACCCGATTAATGGCTTCACCGGGCACAACGATCTGCGATGGAGTGCCCCACGTGGTGGTGAACGGCTGTGTAATTGGGTTGCGCCACAAGCGGATGATGCCATCATGTCCCCCGGTCACCAAGTCGGGGGCGCCATCGTTGTCTAGATCACCTACGGCGAGTGTAGTGAGTGTAATATTGGCTGGGTCGGTAAGCGTATTACTGAGTGTCCAGGGCGTGGCGAAAGGTAACGAGGGATTATGCCACAGCGTAAGCTCACTGTTGCCGACTGTGTCCGCCGCGACTGATGCAAGGTCCACCCGGCCATCGCGGTCAAAGTCCACCGCCACCAGGTCCACCAGGGGAACCGCAGCCGAGCCAACGGTGGCCGCCAGCCCCCAAACTGGTGCGGTGGTTCCCGTGTTGGGCACGATGCGCAAGAAGTTGCCGTCCGCGAAGGTCAGGTCTGGACGGCCATTGAGATCCAAATCCGCGCTTGCAACCGCACGCACGGCATCAGACGCTGTAGTGACTTCAGAAGCACCCCCGAATGAAACGGAGCTATCTGCTATAGGAGGAGTAGCGAAAACAGCATCCGGGGTAGCCAGGAGAAGCCTCAGCAAGAATAGCCCCACGATGGCCAGACACAACGATATCGCGCTTCTCGTAATCTTGTGTAATGTTTTCAATTGAATTACTCCTGAGCCCTCAGCAGCCACTTCGACTGGCAACTCGCAGGCAGGTTAATTTTGTACAGCCTGCGCATTCAGAATCCGTTGGCTGAATAGGTGACGCGGTAGGTCTGAATGGCATTGAGGACGAAATCAACGAAGAGAGGGCCAATTGTCTCACTCGCCTTCATACTGGGATGAGAGTCCGTGCCGTCCCGGTACGCCGCTTTTAGCATATTGTAATCCGGAAATGCTGGATCGTCCTCGGCCAGATAATTGAAGAAGTCAAAACAGAATACATTGGGGTGGCCTCTCAGATACTCAGGCGAACTTAACCATTCAGAAAGTGCTCTGGCTCTGGCCGCGGCCGCGGCATCCGTGGCTGCCGGGTTCAATGGTGGTTGAGTAACAATAATGAAAATTTTATCTGGATGCTGGTCCATAACATCGCGCATGCTGAGATAATATGTTTTGTACGTTTCCAATTGTTCGTCGCTGATAATATTGCTTACTGGAAAGCATGACTTAAAGGCGATGACCTCATGTTGGAAAAGCCCACTGAGAGCATTCACAGGGAGCTCGTATACGTGCTGAGCAAATATCCTGGCAAGACCATCTGGGTCTGTGTTGTCACTGGGAATGTTGTAACTGTAACCAGCCGCGGTTCCATCTGGGCGAGTCAGCCCCTGATCATTATAGCCGTGGTCCCAAAAATCGTACCCGGCTGTGGCAAAGGCCTCTCGCACCCCGCCTTGCTCGATCAAGTTCTGACCTGTAGAGTGGTGCAGGAAGATCACATTAGTAAAATCCCCATTTGCTACCACTGACGAACTATCCAGCACTGCTTTGCCCATGCTGGCAAAGGCGCGCGCCTGGGAGACCATAGCAGTGCGCAGCCCCCTTCCCTGCAGGTCCCAAACCAGAATACCAAAGAGCACTATAAGGACAACAATGCCAATGACCATACAGTTGCGCTTGGAGAGCACCTTAGATTTCACTTCTTCCTCCACGTTCACCCAAATAGGTAATGATATATGCCTCGTATCGGAGAACGGGCTATCCCTTCCATAACTAAGAGCGTGATCACCATACCTGAAATGACCAGTATGAGCATCAGCAGCAGTTGTTGGGAAAGTAGCCAAGCAGCAGTATGATAGACAATTCGTGCTATTAACGCAAGCAATTCGGGGTGCAACAGGTAAATCCCGTAGGACCTCATGCCGATCCAGTCCACGACCTGTGAAAATCGCCCTTTTGTCGTTTTAAACGCAAGGAAGGCCAGGATAAAAACGACCGCGTACAAGCTAGAAGAGATCTTGACCAGGCTGTGTGCCCATTCGAAGTTCTCTGTTACCTGGTACAGCCATTCCGACTCCAAGACTGAAACCACACCCAGAATAATACTCATGACTACCAACACCCAGCGGAACCGACTGATCGTTCTCTGGATGGATGGTGACCGGAATCCTACCACTACGCCTAAAGGGAAGTAGAACGCTTGCCATACGAACAGCCAATCACTTCGAAGCACAGTGTTGGACAGATGCACTCTGCCCAATTGCAGGTAAAAAAGGCCACTGGCCAGCAATTGAATCGCTGCCGCCAAAGATAACAGAATGATCGGATGGTCCTTGCCCAGCCAGCCAATCAAGGGTGCTAACAGGTAAAGTTGGCACAATAAAGGAATGAAAAAGAAGGCTCCGGTTGCCGCACCTGTCAAAAGTTGGCGGGTATATTCGGCTGGCGAAAATACCTTCCCCAGCAACCCGTTTCCAATGAAGATCACAATTGACCATATTAAGTAAGGCCAGAGCAGGTTGGAGATCCGGGCTCGCACCACTTTCCAGCTCAATCCCCGCGCGTCCCCATGGGCTGCATAGGCTATAAAAAAGCCAGAGATGAACAAAAAAGCGGGCACGCTAAAAAGAGCCAACTGTTGAACGAGTACGAGACCATAATACGTCGGGCTACCCAGTTGGTCGAAATTTGGAGAGACAACTGGACGATAGCGATGGGCCCACCAGAACATAGCAGTATACCCCCAACCTGCTGCATGATTACAGACTACGGCGAAGATGGCCAACCCACGTAGAAGCGGCAACCGTCTTACCATCCTTACCCCACCTTTCCTTCACTCCACTGTAGCGTTTGCCTGTAGAGCAGTGCAACCTCATAACCATACCCGCCATTCATTCTTAACTCCGACGGTTACAACTCGTTTTGCTTATACACGCGAAGCGGGCGAAGCGCCCCCCTCCAATCTGGGCACAATGAGCACATAGTTGCGGCCTCCGCTCCCGGTCTCCCTTTTTGCCCTGTGCAGTCTCTCTAAACAGATATGCTCTCGGCTACCTTTCATCACTCACCTCTCTCTAACTATCAGTTCACACTGCCTTTCCTAACCTATCCCGCTGCAGAAGCAGACCTAGCATGAACCGCAACTCGTTCTGGCCTACTGCTCGCGAACCCAAGAGAAGCACTCCATACAGAGCTGCGCCAATACAAATGCTCAGAAGGAGGTTAGTCCCACGCAGGAACACCACTCCCATGCCCATGCCTGCACTTGCCAATGCTACCCGCAATAGCGGCTGCCAACGGTTACCCACGAGCCGCTCATTGCCGATCAGATGCCAGAGTTGTGCCAGGCGGATGGCGCGCCCCACCAGCAAAGCTAACGCTGCGCCCATCATTCCCAACAAAGGCACTAACACAACATTCAGCACCACCGTAATCACAGCGTTGATCACGTCAATCCGTGCTGACTGACGTTCCAAATGCAGCGTGAAAGCCACCCGCCCTAACAACTCCAGAAGGAAGAGACTGGGCAATGCCCAAAGAATCATGCGCAGAACCGGGATAGAGTTAGCGAACCCGTCGGTGTAAAGGGTAACGATGATTCGATCTGCCAGAATAGTACCCCCCACTGTGATAGGCAGGCAAATGATCAGCAGATATTTGATAGACTGATACACTACACCCGACAACGAATCGTGGTTGACCTTATGACCCCGTACCATTGAGGGGAACATAGCAATAGCGATGCTCTGTGCAATAAGTAACATCATATTGATCAATGTATAAGGAACACTGTACCAGCCAACAGCCGCATCGCTGATCACAACGGACATCAATGCTACATCGAAGTGCTGCATGAAAACGTAGGCTATCCCGCTAATACCAAATGGCAAAGCATCCAGTAAGAGTTGAGGCCACCGGCGGACGGAAAGCACAAGATGTCTCACTCCTAGTTTGTGGAAAAGCACCCACGCGGAGAGCAGAGCCATTATGATCGTACCGGTCAGAGAAGCGATGACCAGGCCTACAAATCCCATACCATTTACCAACAAAAGCACGCCCAGCCCCCAGAAAACCAACTGGCTGACCAACGAGAACGTGCTTGTGTAGTCCAGCCGCTCCCGTGCTGTCAGTGCGCTATCCAGCGGCCCCTGAAAGGCATAGATGAGCAGACCCGCACTGGCAATACAGATGCCTAATATCATGTCGTGTCCCTTGCCTAGCCAATAAGCCGCTACAGGAGCAATCATGGTAATGACCAGGGAGAGCACCAGACGGATAGCGATGACATTGGGCAAAATCCAGGCAGTGCGCTCGTGATCCTCCGCCATCTCTCGCAGCGAATAGAACCCCATACCCCAGTCAGTGAAGATTCCGAATATAGCAACAAAAGCCATCACGGCTGAGTACTGTCCAAAGTGGACGTCGCCCAGACGCCGTACTACATAGACATTGAACAGGAAAGCCAGAACTTTCAGTACCACCTGTACGCCTAGAACAAAGGCAGAATTTCGTACTACCGTGCGAGCCAGACCTGACATAGCTTTTGCATCTGCGGCTGTAGATGATAGAGGAACCGGTGAGATGCCACTCATATCTGAACCCCTCCAATTACCAGATGATACGTTTGCATCAATTCTGCCATCTCCTCCTGGACAGTTTTGACGGGCTTAATACCTTTCCGCATAGACTCCAGCAGAACTGGCTGATCCACGATGTGCTGCAGTTGACGGGCTAGGTCTTCTGCATCGCCCATCTTGAACCGCAGACCATTGACCCCGTGCTGCACAAGTTCGGCCATGCCCCCCAGATCGCTGACTACAACCGGTGTCCTGGCAGCGAAGGCTTCCAAGATGACATTGGGACTGTTTTCGTACCACACTGAAGGTACCACCAGTACATCCAATCCGGCGTGCACCTGTCCAATCTGCGAGTTGTCAAAGTGACCGGCAAAGATGACATCGTCTCGCCCCTCTACCTGGCGACGCAGCTTGTGCACAAATGCAGGAAACTGCTCCAGGTCGCCGTAGAGCAATAACTGAGGGCGTTTCCCTCCCGCTCGCAATTGGCAGAAAGCCTTCACTAGAACATCCACTCCCTTGTGCTTGGCGATTTGGCCAATGTAGCCGATGCGCAAGCGCGAATCGGCTGGCATAGGTTTCATGGGTGTCCAGTTCCGCAGGTCCAACCCCTGCCGACAGTAGAGAAAATGGCGAGAGCATACCCCCTGAGCCGTGAACAGATTTTTCAAAAACTGGGACGGCGAGATGACTACATCCACACTGCTCAGCAAGGACAACAAATAGGCCCGGCGTTCCTGCACACTTCGTGCCAACTCCGACCGTCCCCAGATAGACAGGGCACCGGGTAGCCGCCAGAACCGCAGAAGCAGACGGCCCAACAGGTTGTGAGAGAGTTGGTCAGGAATGCGATAACGGCGCTGTTCTTTGCGCAGACACAGTAGGCACTCCAGCGGATCGGTGGGCATGGAATGGCATAGCGCCCCATCACTACGTACCAGCGTGATGCGCGGACAGAGGAACCAGAAGTCAGTCAACGTAAGTATTACGGGAACACCGGCCGCTTGCGCAGCCTCGATAACGCTTCCTGTCATCAGATAACCGCTGATCAAGTGGAGCACATCGGGTTTAAACTCTTCCAACAGTGCAGTGAAGTGTTGGCCTATCAACGGATTGCGAAAACTCCAACGAAAAGGATCGGGAGCCTGTGCCAGGTTGAAGCGAAGACGGCGCACCGCTATTCCATCGTAAAGCGTATCAGAATAGTCCAGAGTGCGCCCGTCACCGTGGGATATTGAATCCACACAAACTACCTGGACTTTATGGCCCTTTCGCTGCAATTCACTGGCCGTGCGGTGAGCACGCCACTCGGCGCCGCCGCGAAAAGTTGGTGGGAAGTGGTGCACAACGATCACTACTCTCATGCCTATTTATCCTATCCGGTCGTGGGACAGAATTCCCGCGCCCAGAGCCCTAGATTTACCAGTCCCCAGAACTGCCGGGCATATCCCAACTCGTCCTTTTCCAATCCATGCCACATTTCACCTAGGATATAGTCTACATCAAACAAATCTTGCCCTTCTATGACACCTTGATTGACCAACTCGACTGTCAGATCCCGTAATTCTTCTTTCAGCCATCTACCAATTGGTACATCGAAGGTGTGCTTGGGACGGTCAATAACCTCTTCTGGCAGAATTTCCCTGGCAATTTCTTTGAGAATGAACTTGGATGTCGAGCCATTTAGCTTGAAGTGTGAAGGAATCGTGGCCACAAATTCGAGCAAACGATGATCCAAAAAGGGCGTGCGGGCTTCAAGTGAGTGGGCCATGCTTGTTTTATCCACTTTCATGAGAAGGTCATCGGGTAGCCACACTTTGGAGTCGACATACATTAGTCGGTGAAGGTGATCTCGTACATTACACCTGCTATAGAAATGAGCGAAGACTTCAGCCGTCCTTTTCTCTCCCAGATGATGTTTAAATGATCGGCTGTACAGTTTATCCTTCTCAGCGTCGGTAAATATTGCTACCCAGGCAACCATTTGCGCTCCTGGCGGAAGAGACCAATACCAAATCGTCCTTTCGTGATAGTGCCGTCGTCCTAGCAGGGAGTTTACACCTCTGGCTAGAGCCGGAAGAGTTCGCCTGCTTAGATCGGTGGGCATAATCTGATAGCGTTGTGCCCACCGGTCCATCTTGTAGTAATCGTACCCTGCGAAGAGCTCATCTCCACCCTCTCCTGTCAAGACAACTGTCACGTCTTTGCGAGCCAACTCCGACACCAGAAAAGTGGGCACTGCAGCAGGGTCAGCCACCGGTTCGTCTAAATGCCAGACGAGCCTTTCCAGTAGATCTGGGCCACAGGAATTAACCATTATTTCATGGTGATTCGTCCCAAAACACCGTGAGGCAATACGCGCGAAGGGCAGTTCATTGTGTTCTTCCTCATCAAACCCCACCGAAAATGTGTCAACCGGCTGACTCATCATCTGGCTCATCAGAGCAACAATCATGCTCGAATCAATGCCGCCACTTAACAGGGCACCGAGAGGAACATCGCTCATCAGGCGGATGCGGACAGACTCTTCCAGCAAATATCGAAGACGCTGGCGATAGTAGGGCAAATCTCTCGAACGTTCGCCATCGAACTCAAAATCCCAATACTCCTCAATCCGACAATGGCTCTTGATCAGAGACAAAGTATGTCCTGCGGGTAGCTTGTATATGCCATCGAACATCGTGTCTGGCGCTGGCACATACCCCAGCGTGAGGAAAGTGTCCAAAGCTTGAAGGTTGATGTGCCTGGGAACATCAACGCACTGTAGGATAGACTTGATCTCTGAGGCAAAGATGAATCTCCTGTCATTAAGATAATAATACAAGGGCTTCTGCCCCAGCCGATCTCGACTTATAAATAACCTCTCTCTCTCCTTATCCCAGATCGCAAATGCGAACATCCCTCTCATCTGCTGTGGACAATCATCTCCCCACTCCTCATAAGCATGGATAACTACTTCCGTGTCACTGCGGGTCCGAAAATGGTGTCCAAGCTTTTCCAAAAGCTCTTTCAATTCGAGGTAATTGTAGATCTCACCGTTTAGTATCACACATGCCGTTTCGCGTTCATTGAATACCGGTTGATGCCCACCGCTCAGGTCAATAATGCTCAAGCGTCGCATTCCCAGTCCAATATTCTGGCTGACAAAGAACCCCGCGTCATCTGGACCACGGTGCTTAATGACATCGCACATCCGTTGCAGGACGTCCTTTTCCACAGGAACATCTCTATCGAAATTCACCACACCGCAGATACCACACATGATTTATGCTCCCTTAGAATGGGATGGTTCATTTTTGAGCAGAATCAGGTTTACACTTTTTGCGCTTTGAAAAACCTGATCGCCTTTACCCTCGCCATCGCCTGGCGATAAATTGCCAGGCTGAGCATACGAAGCCCCCTGAAACGGGCTATTTCAGGGCGGTTTACCGCCCTTTGCCCTCTCAGCCCGACGATTTATCGTCGGGCCTGAAGGTGCACAACTTCAAAGTGTAAACCAATTTATGAACCATCCCCTTAGAATAATGACGAACTCCGTGCCAATGATCAAATCCCAAAGTGGCTCCATATTCTGAGTTTGTCCAGAATCACTCCTCCTACAGCGGTGCCAACGCTTTTTGAACATCCGACCGCCCCGGCTACAGCAACAACGCGATAAACATTGACCGCCTACTTACTCGGGCTCCTCTTGCGGGCACCACCACCACAACCTCCACGTTCGACTCCTCCACAACATCTGGCACGGCAGCCAGGGGCCGCTCGGCCTGACCGAGGCGGTCCACCCACATTGTAGGCCAGCTTCAGCGCCTTGCACGTGGTAGTGTTGGCCAGAACTGTCCGACAGGCAACCTCCAGGCCAGCCACAGCCTCATCGGGCCACCGCCGTCCAATGGCTTGCAGCTGGGGATTCCTGTCTGCGCCTGCAGCAGCAATGCCTCACTCACACTCATTCTCTTCCACATAAATCAACTTGCTGCCCTGGGGGCTGAAACGGAAATCAACGGGCCGTAGTTCGCGCAACGCCTCACAAATCTCCGGATGCCGCTCCGGCGGGGCATACAGCAGCAGAAACCCGCCGCCACCCGCGCCCAATATCTTGCCGCCAATGGCTCCGTGCGCCCGTGCTGTTTCGTACCACTTATCAATGCACGGTTTGGTGATGCCGGTAGCCAGCTTGCGCTTCTCCATCCA
>Ga0172366_10004163_pt1 | contig 11402 bp, 5 predicted proteins | sample LakKivSesite69cm_FD_114533 | JGI IMG/M metagenome (GOLD analysis project Ga0172366, IMG submission 114533) | Sediment microbial communities from Lake Kivu, Rwanda - Sediment site 69cm | ecosystem: Environmental > Aquatic > Freshwater > Lake > Sediment | place: Rwanda: Western Province, Lake Kivu...
CGGGGCGCATCACGATCACTTTCGCGGTTCGGCCCTGAGAGGACCGGAACATGCCAAACGCTCTCTGGACGAACCTCGCCTCGCTATTCCGTGCGCGTACGCCGTTGGCGAAAGTGCTGGCCGATCTTCCCCTGTTCGCCGATCTCACCACGCAGCAACTGGAAGAGATCGAACGCATCGTCCACCTCCGGACATACCGCGCTGGCGAGGTCATCTTCGAAGCCGGAGACGCTGGGGTGGCGATGTACGTGATCGTGGCCGGGGAAGTGAAGATCGTCCTGCCGGACGAGAGCGGCGAAAAGAACCGTGAGCTGGCGCGTCTGGGAATGGGAGACCTGTTCGGGGAACTTGCGCTCCTCGACGCCTCGCCGCGCTCGGCAACGGCGATTGCGACCACCGCGACCGAAGCCGCCGCCATTGCGCGGCCCGACTGGATGAACCTCATCGAACGACGCCCGAGCATCGGCGTCAGGATGATGCTGCCGCTCTCCCGACTGCTTGCCGCACGGCTGCGAATGGCCAACAGGCCGCCCAGCGATTCGGAATCGGACGACGCCGGGGAAGACACGGTATGAACGCCGTCGAGAAAGCACGGAGAAACGTCTGGTGGCCGATAGTGCTCCTCGCGCTTGTGGTCGGCCTGGTGCTCTACCTTGTCCGTGGGAGTCTCTCGCCGCTTGTGCTCTCCGCGATCGTGGCGTATCTCCTCAATCCGCTCGTGGACATAGGCGAACGCCACGCGCTGCCCCGTTGGCTGACCATCACTCTCCTCTACGTGGTGATCGGCGGCCTCATCGTCCTGGCAATCTTCTACCTCATGCCACTGCTGTTCGATCAGTTGCACGAAATCCAGCAACGGCTGAAAACGCTCTGGCCGTTGCTGCCGGGTTACCTCGACGCTATCGTCGAGTGGGTGAATGCGCGCATCCCCGCGTTCAGGTCGTTCATCGAGGAGCCACAACTCGGCAGCCGCATCGTGAACACGGCGCAGGAATGGTTGACGAGGACCCTCGAACATACTCCGGCTCTGCTCACAAAGGCCCTTTCGAACCTCGTGGTCGTGCTCTCCTACTTCGTCATGGTTCCATTCATCGCCTTTTTCCTCCTCCGCGACGGGCGGCAGTTCAAACGAGGCCTCATCGCGCTTGTGCCGAACCGCTACTTCGAGGCCACGCTCAGCGTGATTGCAGGCGTCGGCGAATCGGTGGGACGATACCTGCGCGGGGTGTTGCTCGAATCGCTCACGCTCGGCCTCATGGCCACCATCGGGCTGCTCATCATCGGCCTGAAAGCGGCGATAGTCGTCGGGTTTGTAGCCGGTTTCATGAATCTCATCCCCTATCTGGGATCAATCGCTGGCGTGGTGATCGGTTGTCTGGTCGCCCTTTCAACCGGCGGCAACGTCATCGGGGTGGTGATCGTCTTCGCCGTCGTACAGTTCATTGACAACTGGTTCGTTCAGCCCATCATCCTCTCCCGGAGCGTGCGCCTTCATCCTCTCGTCATCTTCCTTGCGGTGGTCTTCGGCGGCACGTACGGTGGGCTTCTGGGGATGGTCCTCGCTGTGCCTCTGAGCGGCGCGTTCGTCGTCACCGTCCGCACGCTGCGCGAAGGGCTGCGCCCCCCGGTTTACTCCTCCGCGTCTGCGGGGTAGCGCATTGAAGATTGCCTCACCGTTGAGACGCATTGCCACACCACTCAAACGAAAGACGACATCCCTATGAACCTCGGATCACGTACCTGGAAGAAGATACTCGGCTCCTGCCGGAACGGACGAGGAGGCGCGTGCAAATTGGTCCTTCTCTTCTGCACCGTACTGCTGGCCAATCCCTCGGCGGCACGGGAAATTGACCAACTGTGGGTCGCGGACGCGCACATGGTGATGGAAGGCGCGCCCATGGTGGTTGACCTGGAGGGCGACGGGGATGCGGAAATCCTGACCGCGGCCTACGAGCACGTCATCGCGCTCGACGGCACCGGCAGGGAACTCTGGCGTTTCGACACGCGCGGCCGCTATTCGACCTGCCCCGCCATCCTCGAACGCGAGCGAGATACGCCGCTAATCTACGCGGGCGACAACACGGGGATGTTCACGTGTCTTGACGGCGCGGGCAGGGTGCGATGGCAAGCCGAGACGGCTCCCATTTTCTGCGCGTCGCCGGTGCTGGCCGACCTGAACTCCGACGGTGCTATCGAGGTACTCCAGGGCGACAAGTCGGGGGTTGTGAGCGTATTCAACGCCCTCACGGGAGAGGTGGTATGGAAGCGACAGGTCGAAGGCGAGTGCGCTTGCCCGGCGGTGGGCGATCTGGACGGCGATGGCCGCCTCGAAATCGTCATGGCGACAGGCGCGGGCAAGGTGTATGCGCTCAATGCTTCGAGCGACATAGTGTGGGAGTCTTCCGTAGGCGGCACTTCGCCGGACTGGGCCACGTCTTCCCCAATCCTATTCGCCAATTCGAAAGGGCAGGTTTGCGTGGCGGTCGCGTCGAGCCAGGAGCGATTCTTCTGTCTGGACGGCGACGGTCACGTCCTGTGGGAACGACCGACCCGCGGCGCAATGGCTTCAACTATCTCGGCGGGGGATCTCGACGGCGATGGCCGGGCCGACCTGTTCGCGGTGACGCAGCTCGGTGTCCTGTATCGGTTCGACGAGGACGGGCATCTCCTCTGGGACATAGACACGCAGGGCCGCAGTCTGGCGTCGGGGGCGATCATTGACGTGGACGGCGATGGCGAGCTGGAGTACGTACTCTGCACCCAACAAGGCAACATGCTGGTATTCAACCGAGCGGGCGAGATCGTCTTCACCCACCAGTTCGACAACCGCACGATCAACGTGACCCCGGCGTTCGGCGATATTGTGAGGGGAAGACCTGGTCTTGAGTTCGCGGTCACGGGGGGCGAATCGGGGCGAGTGTTCTGTTTCGGGACCTCCGCGCCGGTTGATGCGCAGGCCCAATGGAGGACTTACCGGTGCGACAATCGCCTGACGGGCGCGTGGTTCGGGCTGACCGATTCGGAGAGGGTCAGCATGACGCCGGAGGACCTTGAATGGGACCATCTCCTCACCGGCGGCAGCGTCACGTACCGCATCGTAAACCCCAGACCTGGCGACGCGCCGCTAAGGGCCGAAGCCGTGTGCATACGACCGGACGGTTCGCGGCAGTCGGCCACGGGCAGAGTTGTCGGCAGGCGCGGCCTGTTGAGGTTGCCGTTGACCATCGTGGCTCCCGGAGCGTATCGCTTCGAGTGGGCGTTGATGGACGGGTCCGGTCAGAGGCTCGTGGATGGCTCCCGCGAATTGACGCTCCAACCCTACGTGAACGACCAGGCGCTGGCAAAACGGGCTGTGCTCGCGCTCCGTGGGGCGATGGGCGAGGCGCGCACGGCACAGGCCGACAACGGACTTCGTGCGGCGATGTATTGCGAATCGCTGGCGATTGAGAAGGAAGCGGACACGCTTGCGTTTCTACAGGCCGCCGCACCTGGTTCCTCGCCCGCGTTCACCGAGCGATTGGGCGCTCGGACCGAAGCGCTTGATGCCCGGGCGGAACGGGCTTTGGCCTTGGCCAATCTCGCACCGTCGGTCCTCGCGAACGCCCCGGCGAGCCAAGTCGTGGCTTTTGAAGGCCTCGCATGGGAGAGCCGGGACGTTGACACGCAGTTGCCGACCCAGGCCGAGACCCCGCTTCGCATCAGTCGGCGGTGTGTGCCGGGAGAACACGAGCCGGTGTCCATCAAGCTCATGAACGTGACGCTCGCGACCGTGACGGTCACAGCCCACGTGGAGACGGACCTGGAAGGTTCATCCGTTACGCCGTACGAAGTAAGGCCAGTGCCAACGAACCAGCACACGATTGCGTGGGACCCAATCGTGCCGCTTGGGGACAACGGGGTCACAATTCCCTCGCTGGAGACGCGGGAAATCTGGCTGGACATTGATCTGACGGGCGTGAGGCCGGGCGACCACCATGTCACGGTCAGTTTCAACGCGGGGAGATCGCGGACGACGGTCGAGGTCGCGCTGAGGGTGCTCCCCTTCCAGATGGCGGGATTCGACGCGATGCGCCTTTGTTGCTGGGCGCGGTACAACAATAACGCGGTGAGAGACCTGCTGGCCCACGGAAACACCGTGTTCGTCACCGGCCTTCCCCCGGCGACGGTCAGCGAAGCCAGCGCGCCGCGGGTTGATGTTGATTTCACGCGCCTCGACGCGTTCACCGCGCCGCTCCTCGGTCACGATGTCTACCTCCTGATGAGCGGCATCCCTTCGCTCGGCGTGCCCATGGAAGATGCGGCCTACGTGCCGCGTCTGGCCGAGTACCTTCACAAGGTGATGGCCCACCTTGCCACTCGTGGCGTTGACGAGGACCATGTGGCCCTTTACCCGTTCGATGAACCCGGAGGTCAGGGCTGGAACACGGTCAACCGCTACGTGGTGTTCGGGCGTCAGGGGCTTAAGGCACGGCCCGGCCTGAAGTTCTACGTGAACGGCGGCGGAGACCTGCCCATGTTCGAGGCGCTGAACGAGGTCGCGTCGGTCTGGTGCCCGGGCTACTACATGCTTCCCGACAGCACACCCGAAATGAGGTTCCTGAGGGGGACCGGAAAGACGCTCTGGTCGTACGACTGCGGCTATGCCTACGCGCGTCCCACTGGCGCGAACACGAAGACGATCAACGTGTCGGGGCAGTATCGCATGGCGGCGGTCTTCGGGTTCAACTTCGGCGCTACGGGCATCGGGTATTGGTGCTACAATGCCGGTCCGTCAATGTGGGAACCCATCAAGGACGAGTATCCTCTCGTGTACGCTAACTCCGACGGTACCGTCACCTCGTCCCGGCGGTGGGAGGCGGTCCGCGAGGGCATGGAAGACGCGCGCATCCTCATCGCCCTGCGCGAAAAGCTCTCCGATGATTCGGTCAGCGCGGAGGCGAAGGCGAAGATCCGCCATCTGCTCGAGGAGACGCTGCCGGGCATTGCCAACCAGTCTCTGTACGAAGTGCGTCTCGGCGTAGCGCGTTACGCGTTGGATGCGTCGAACAATGACGGTACCGTGGAAGCGTTCCGCCGCGAACTGCTGGACTGCGCGGCGCTGGTGGAAGAATAGGGCAGTGAGGCAACTTCACGGAGGCGTCGTCCCCCCGCGTGCGGGGGGATTTGAGGGGGTATGAATGTGGTGGAAATTTAGCGATAGAACCATTAAGGATGATCATGGAGTATCTTTGGGTACTGAGGAGGCTTCGCAACTCGCCTGTACCGAAGAGACATCACTCGACTTCAATGGAGGTGCACATGACCGCTCACGCAAGAATTCTCCGCAGCTTGTGGCTCGCAGCCATCGCCTCTATGGCGCTGTCGGGGCTGCCTCGCCTGGCAATGGCGGACCAGACCGGCCCCAACGTGATCCTCGTCGTGATTGACGCATTGCGCCCGGACCACCTGGGCGCGTGGGGGCACGTGCAGGCCCGAACACCCAACCTGGACCGCGTCGCCAGCCAGGGGGTGTTCTTCCGAAACATATTCGCGCCGATGCCCTCCAGCTCCCCGTCGCGAGCTTCCATCCTGACCGGCAGAGCGCCTCACACGCATGGGGTTCGCATCAACGGCCGCACATTGCCTGGCGAAGAACGGACTCTTGCCGAGATCTTCCGGGATGCTGGCTACGTCACCGTCTCTGTTGGACAGGTTTCCGATGGGCGGGAGCAGGGGTTTGAGTACATCAACATCGCTCGCGGTATGGGCGGTGCGGATTCACTCGCACGGAGGATGTGGGACGTGAACGCGCGCACTCAAGCCTCTCTGCGTAGTGCGCGTCCTGAGACGTCACGCGCCGTCACTGGCGCTATCACCTGGCTGCGTTCGCATCGCAATGATCAGAGACCCGCGTTCATCTGGTTGGACATGCCAGAAAACGTGCACGAAGCATGGCGACCACCAGCCCCGTACAGCACCATGTACGATTCCGGCTACACGGGACGCGACGTGAGCGTGAATACCATGTATTCCCCCGCGCTCACCGAGCGAGAAGTACGACACGCGCGTGCGCTCTATGACGGCCAGTTGACGTACGTGGACAAGCAGCTTGGCCCGTTGTTCGATGAGATAGAGCGACTTGGACTCGCAGAGAACACCGTTCTCGTGGTCATGAGCGATCACGGGACATTCATGGGCGAACATGCGCTGTGGCAGAAGCCTCCCATCATGCTCGACGGCCTTATGCGCTCGACACTGATCGTGCGCTACCCGCCAGCCGTACCGGCAGGCGTTCAGACCGAGCACCTTGCCCAACTGAGCGATGTGTTTGCCACAGTGCTCGACCTTGCCGGACAGCCCATCCCGGAGCAAGTCTCCGGCGCAAGCTACTCCTTGAGGCCCCTGTGGGAACAGAACCGCCCAGTCCGCGATGCGGTCTACATGGAGTTTTGCAGCTACAAGGGCACTGCGGCGAAAGCGATACGGACACCGAAGTGGTTGTATATCTACACGCGGTCTGTCGGCACCATTCCCTGGGGCGAAGGCATAAGTCCGGCGCAGGTCTTCCAGGCCCTCGGTTGGCCTCCGCATTTGCTCTTCGATCTGGAGGCAGATCCGGGCCTGAGCCGAAATGTCGTCCAGGAACACCCGGAGGTGGAGACGCAGTTGCGTTTCAAGCTCCTCGACTGGCTCATTGACAGCGAAGACGACGTGCCTAGAAATTAGGCTCTGTTCTTCGAATATGGGGTAAGAGCGTCTTTCTCCGCACGTTGAGGGTAGTCTACTCAGGTGTGGGGATGGGGTAGAAAGTCATCGGCGGAATTCCTTCCGGCATGAAGGGAGTCCTGCCCCCTCATCCCTTCCACCTTCTCAGGCGCAGGCTGTTTGTGAGCACGCTCACGCTCGACATGGCCATCGCGCCGCTTGCGATCATGGGGTCGAGGAGCATCCCGTTGAACGGGTAGAGCAGCCCCGCCGCGATGGGGATGCCGATCACGTTGTAGATGAACGCCCAGAAGAGGTTCTGCCGGATCGTCCTGAGCGTCGCCTGGGAGAGCCTGATCGCCGCGCCGACGCCGCGCACGTCGCCGCGCATGAGGGTGATGTCCGCCGCCTCCATCGCCACGTCCGTGCCCGTGCCCATGGCGATGCCGAGGTCGGCCTGTGCGAGCGCGGGCGCGTCGTTGATCCCGTCGCCGACCATCGCCACGACCTGCCCCCGCTTCTGGAGGGCGACGATCTGCGCGGCCTTCTCGCCGGGCTGCACCTCCGCGAGCACGTCGTCAACACCGGCCTGCCGGGCAATGGCCTCTGCGGTGCGCCTCGTGTCGCCGGTGAGCATGACCACGCGCAGGCCCCGCTTCTTCAGGTCGGCGACCGCTTCGGCGGCGTGCTCCTTGAGTTCGTCGGCGATGGCAACTAGGCCCGCAGCCGCACCGTCAACCGCCACGTACGCGACGGTTGCGCCCCCAGCCTGCAATTCTTCCGCACGGACGGCAAGCTCGCCAAGCCTGACCGCGTACGCCTCCATGAGCGCGCAATTCCCCACCGCGACGCCATGCCCGTCCACGACGGCGGTCAGCCCCTGCCCCGGAACGGCGGTGAAGCTCTCGGCGAGGAGGAGCGAAAGACCTCGATCTCTCGCCGCCCGGAGGATCGCCTCGCCGAGCGGATGCTCCGAGCGTTCCTCGGCGGATGCGGCATAGCGCAGGACCTGTTCCTCGGCCCATCCCTCAGCCGGGAGGACACGCGTCACTGCCGGTTCGCCCTTTGTGAGCGTCCCCGTCTTATCGAAGACGATGGTCCTGAGGCGACCCACCTGTTCGAGCACTTCGCCGCCCTTGATGAGGACGCCGAGTTCCGCGCCGCGCCCCGTGCCGACCATGATCGCCGTCGGCGTCGCCAACCCCAACGCGCAAGGGCACGTGACGATGAGCACGGCGACGGCGTTGAGCACGGCGAACGTGAGCGCAGGCTCCGGTCCGAAAAGCCACCACACGAAGAACGTCACGACGGACACGCCGATCACCGCAGGGACGAACACCGCTGAAATCCGGTCCACGAGTCGCTGCACGGGCGCTTTCGACCCCTGCGCGTGCTCCACGAGGCGGATGACCTGCGCGAGCACGGTATCCGATCCGACGCGGGTCGCCCGATAGCGGAAGCTCCCCGAACGATTGAGCGTGCCGCCGACGACCGCATCTTCCGGCCCCTTCTCGACGGGCATACTCTCGCCGGTGAGCATGGACTCGTCAACGGCGGAGCGCCCGTCAATGACCACGCCGTCCACCGGCAGCCGTTCGCCGGGACGGACGATCACCACGTCGCCGGGGCGCACCTCGTCCGGGTCGAGCGCAAGGACCTGCCCGTCGCGTTCGACCCGCGCCTCGCCCGGCCTGAGGTCCATGAGCGCCCTGATCGCCTCGGACGTGCGGCCTTTCGCACGCGCTTCGAGCATCCGCCCGAAGAGCACGAGCGTGATGATCACCGCCGCCGTCTCGTAGTAGACCGCCTGATGCGCGCCGGTGGCGTGGAAGGCGTGCGGCGAGAACGTGAGCACGAGGCTGAAGAGAAACGCCGCGCTCGTGCCGGTGGCGATGAGCGTGTTCATGTCGGCGCTTCCGTGACGCAGTTGCTTCCACGTGCCGACGTAGAACTGCCAGCCGCCCCAAAGCTGCACCGGCAGGGCAAGGAGCATGAGCACGACCGCCCGCGCTTGGAACGGCCACGCGTTCGCCCAGGGGATCCATCCCATGCTGATGACGAACGCGGGCAGCGCAAACGCCGCCGAGACGACGAGCTTCCTCTTGAGCCGAGCATATTCCGCGGCGCGACGTTCGCGCTCCGAATCAGCCGCACGTTCACCGGCGGCTTCTTGCAAGACCTCGTACCCGGCGTCCGCGACGGCCCTGACGACGCGCTCGCGCAATGCCGGATCGGGCAGCGCGCTGATCGTCGCCTGTTCTGTGGCGAGGTTCACCTGTGCGTCGAGGACGCCGGGGACCTTCTTGAGTGCCCGCTCGACCCGCGCCACGCACGAGGCGCACGTCATCCCGCCGATCTTGAGCGTCTCCATGTGCAATGCCACGTCGTAGCCGCTTTCGCGGATCGCTTCGATGAGGCGCGCCTGCGATGTCTTGCCAGGGGCGAAGACGACCCGTGCCTGCTCGGTGCCGTAGTTCACCTGGGCCTCGGTGACGCCCTCCACCCTCTTCAGGCTCCGCTCGATCCTGAGCGCGCAACTCGCGCAACTCATGCCGGTCACTGGCACGTCGAGCGTCACGGTCTGCTGAGCGTCTGCGGATGGGGAGAGCATCGTCTGAGGGGGGAGCGATGAGGGGTGAGTGTCAATGTCCATGGAGGGTCTCCGCGCTGTCTGGGATGCGATGCCGATTGTCCATTCACCCATAAGAACAACCGGAAAGGGCCGTTTGATCCCCTGGAACATCCCGACACAGGGCGCAGACGGCCTTTCACAGCACGAACATCGCCTTGAGCGCGATGCGCTTGGTCCACGTTTCGGCGCTCGGATCGCCAACGATGAGGAACAGGTCCAGCCCCTTGCGAAGCGTCTGGCGATACGAGCAATAGCCGTTCATCCCTTCGTGGCTGTAGATCAGGCGTCCGGAAACGGCGCGTTCGGTTGTGATGTCGTACTGAACCGTGCTTATGAGCTGATACTGGTGCTCAATGCTCCCTTCAGGTTTATCCTCGTGGCCGACGGGGTAGTCACGACGACGATACTGCGCGCTGAGCTTGGTGCTGAGCGGTCCCCAGATGCGGATTCCCTGATTGATGCCGAGAAGCAGGTAATCGGTTCCCTGAACCCGGCCAATGTTCGACCAAAGCCCGCCCTTAGTATAGAGCTTATCATCATTCCACCAAAAGGATACGTTGATCGTGCGGTCGTGATATGGCGGGCGGTTCTCATCGAAAAGCTCCGCGTGGAGCCCCGTGCTGGAAGAGCCTCCTCCACCCCACATGACCAGAGTTCGGGCGTACAGGTTGCCGTTGAAACGCGCCGCATAGTGGCCATAGCTGCCGACTTCCCACCATTGGAGCCACGTCCGATCTCGCCGCTTGTAGTAGGATATTGTCAGTTCAATGCTTCTCTGGTTGGCGTCCTCCAAATCAAAAAGCCCGTCTATCGGCATGAACCCTGAACTCGTCTGCCCAAGCTCAAGCTCAAGCCCCGGACCGCCACCGCCACCGCTCCAGCGTTTGTACTCGGCCTTAACGTTGTATCCGTTGCTTGTGTCGCTCGCGGTCCTGGTGAATGCCCCGTGCACTTCGTACCCTTCCCCACCATCCCCGACCATCCGGGTCTTCTCGACCTTGGATTCGAAGGCGAGATTGTCCGTCGCCATTGGGATGCCGTCCCGTCGGGGAGCATCTTCCGGACCATGGCGCCACGCAAAGCGATGCTCGATCTCAAGCCGTGGGACAGGCTGCCAGTACCACTTCCCGGCCATGTGGTTGACACGGTCCCGGTCGTAGGCGTCAAGCAGGCCCAGCCGGTGATTCCCGACCTGACCGTACAGCTTGCCACCGCCGTACATCTCCTCCACGCGCTGGCTGTAGAAAATCCCCTTGGAAGGCAGAGATTCCCCTCCCTCCGTGAAAAAGGGGCGATTGTCCGCGCGCTCCCGCTCTCCATACGAGAAATCGAGCCCAAGGATTTCGCTCTCGACGTTGCGGAAGTCGGGATAGAGCGTGCCTACGAGGACGATCCCCTTGGTCGTCGTGTATTTCGTATCCAGCCCAAGGTAGCCGTCCCGGGTGCTATCGGAGGCTTGTCCCACCATATACGGCATGAGCGTCGGTCGCCGGGAGACGTGCGGGAACGTGACGCCACCCCAATCGCCGTTCTTCGTGTAGTCCCACTTCGCGCCCATGTTCGGCCAGAGCATCCCTTCCTGCGTGCGGGGTAGCCACCGGGTCACCGCCACGCCGATGGTATGGTTCCCCGCCGGACGATTGAAGATGACGAACGGAATGGCCACCTCTGCCGTCCACCCCAGCGAATCCACCCGCGCCGCCGCTTCCCAATCGCCGCGCCACTCGATCTTGCTGGCGCTGCCCTCCGGGATGACCTCGTGCTGCGTTCCACGCGGCGTAACGGCGAACTTGTATGCCCCGTCCTCTCGGTGTTGGTGTGCGACGTCGAGGTGAAGCTCTATGTAATCGTCGGTCCAGATTGAGCCGCCGCGCTTGGTCTCTTCCATGCGTATCTGGTCGGGGCGATGGTCGCAGCACCGCGCGGCGAGGTACAGGTGGGTGCTATCGTACGCGAGCCAGACCAGCGTGGATTCGGAGGGCAGGCGCTTCAGGTCGGGGCAGTAGAAGTTGTCCAGTCGGGGCGCGTGGCTCCACACCAAGTCGTCGAGCAGGCCGTCGAGCGCCGGTGGCGGGTTAGCATACAC
>Ga0172366_10004164_pt1 | contig 11399 bp, 10 predicted proteins | sample LakKivSesite69cm_FD_114533 | JGI IMG/M metagenome (GOLD analysis project Ga0172366, IMG submission 114533) | Sediment microbial communities from Lake Kivu, Rwanda - Sediment site 69cm | ecosystem: Environmental > Aquatic > Freshwater > Lake > Sediment | place: Rwanda: Western Province, Lake...
CCGCCGCAAGAGGACGGACGGGGGCTACCCCTTGCACAGCTTTCGTGGTCTGCTGCAGAACCTCGGCACCATCGTCCGAAACACGATGTGCACGACGTCACCGTCCGGGCACGTCGCCGAGTTCCCCCTGCTAACCGAGCTGACCCCGTTGCAGCTGGAAGCCTTCCGTCTCCTCGGGGTATGCCCCGCCCCGTAGCCAGAAACTCGACATCGTCGCCCACCGCCTAAACCGCTACCAATCAACCGATCAGTGGCCTTTGCACCAGGGAACTTTGGGCTGGGAAGAAGCTGTTGCCTCGGCTGCTTCTTCTGCGAGCCGACCACTCGGGAGTTCGGCTCTCGGGCCGCGACACCCGAGAGTCAGCGAGTTCCTGTGGCCCGGCGCCATGGAACTCGTCGCGTGCGACCAGCACCGGAACTCCTGGACCGAGGCGGGTTCACTGGGTTCGGCCGATTGGCGGAACTGGGCGAGGCGGCGCTGTCGGAACCCTATGAACTCGACGAACTCAAAGAACCGCTTCTATTCGGCGAGAACCGTCGCTTCTCCTGTCTCAAGATCGACGCGGACGAGGCGGTAGCGGTCGTCGCTGGCTTCGAAGGCGACGGCAAGAACCCCGGGGCCGAGCCAAGAGCACGCGGCGGCGCCTTCGCTTCCGGCGACACGCGTCGTGGCCCCGGTCGTGAGCTCTCGGACGGCGGCGTAGCTTAGCGCACCGTCGTCGGATGTGAGGTAGACGAGGGAGTTGCCGTCGGGCGAGAAGCTCGGGGCGATCCCCGTCCGCGCGAGGCGCAGGCTCGTCGCCTCCTGCGTGTCGATCAGGTAAAGGGCCGTGACTTCGTCCTCGTACGCCGGGCTGACGAGGACTTGATCGTAGACGGAGAGGGCGACGAAACGGCCGCTGGGGTCGACATCCCACAGGAGACTGTGAGACAACAGCGAGTACACGGAGAGGGTCTGCTCGTTCAGCACGAACGACGCGAGTTCGACGCGAGCATTCGTCCCTCCTGCAACCCGCACGACGTGGGCGAGCGCAAGCGTCGCCACCGTCTCACCAACGATCAAGGTAAGCGTCTCTCGGTCGGTGCCGAGACGGAAGCTGATGACGTCGTCGGCCACTGGCTCGAGGATCCCGGTCGCCGGATCGAGGCGCTCAAGAAGGCCGAACGACTCCCCGACGATGCGGAGAACCAGAATGCGGCCGTCGGCAGCAAAGGCGGCTCGCGCAAGTCCGGCGTTGGTCCGGAGGACGACCTCCGGTGCGGCGTCGGGGGACGCGTCAACACGCCACAAGGTCCACGCGTACTCGCCGAAGTCGGCTCCCTCGTTGAGGGTCGCGTAGAGGATCCGATCTCCATCCGGCGACCAATCGAGAACGCCGCCGGGGCCGGAGAGCGTCGCGGCCGGGATGGAGACGAACTCGCTTCCCTTGAGGATTCGGAGCGTTCCTGCTTCGGCGAAGAGCGAGTACGCCCCGTCATCGGCAAGGAAGAGGGCGGAGTCTCCGGCCGGTCCGAGGACGGGTTGATTCAAGGAGAAGAGGCACCCCGAGAGGAACAGCGGCAGAGCGAGCAGCAGCGCGCGGAGCTTCATGGGAGGAGTGTAGCAGCGTAGGGCGGCCTGTTGCATGTGGTTCGTGGCGTGTGGGAACGGCGACCGGAGGCGAGTTCGTTGGGTTCATGGGGTTCGTTGAGTTCCGAGAGGCAGCCTGTGGCATGTGGCGCGTGGGAAAGGCGACCGGAGGCGAGTTCATTGGGTTCGTTGAGTTCGTTGGGGGCTACTCAGCGGTCTTCGTAGCTGAGTAGCTCGGGAGCTGAGCTGCTCGACCTTCTGGGTTCTCGAGCAGCTCGGGAGTTCGGTCGGTCTCCGCGACACGTCGCCGAACTCCTTGGGTGGGGCTGCCTTCTCCTGGTCAGCTGGCCGGGCAGTTCGTTGGGCTGCGAGAGGCGGCATGTGGGAAACGAGGCTACGTGAGTGGCATACCGGGGCTCCGCTCATAGGGTGAGGACGTTATGAGCGAACATGGCCTTCCTCGCTCATTACGCTCTGTGGAGCATGGGCATGCGCTCATTGGCATCGATCGTTATGTGCGCTATTCTGTTTATGCGCTCATAGCCACGGGAGGAGATGTGCCTCAGCCAGGGGAGTGGATCAGGAGCCAAGAGGGGTACTCCGCTTTCGTCCCGAACCCATTGCCGCCGACTCTCGAGTGGACGAGGGAGATCGTGCACGCGATGTCGGATGCAGATCGGGCCATCGGGCGGCTCGCGGGCGAGGGCCGCGGATTGCCGAATCCGCACATCCTCATGCGTCCCTTTGTTGCGCGAGAGGCCGTGCTCTCCAGTCGAATCGAGGGCACACGAGCTACGCTAGGTGAGCTGCTCGCTGCTGAGGCCGGCGCGATCGTCGACCGGAGCCCCGAAGACCTGCGCGAGGTGGCGAACTACGTCGTCGCTCTTGAGCACGGGATCAATCGGTTGCCGGCTCTTAGCCTCTCCGTGTCGCTCCTGAAGGAAGTCCACGCTCTCCTGATGCGCGAGGTGCGCGGCGGCCACGCCCAACCAGGCAAGCTCCGCACGATCCAGAACTGGATCGGCCTCCCTGGTTCGACTCCGCATACGGCAGTGTACGTTCCGCCGCCGCCCGCACGTGTCCCCGCGCTCTTGCGCGACCTGGAGCGGTTCCTGCAGGATCGCTCGCTCCCTCCACTCGTCCAGGCCGCGCTTGCGCACGTTCAATTTGAGGCGATTCACCCGTTCCTCGACGGAAACGGCCGTGTCGGCCGACTACTCATCAGCCTCTTCCTCGTCGAGCGCGCTGTTCTACCAACCCCACTCCTCTACCTAAGCGCGTTCTTCGAGGCGACGCGGTCCGACTACTACGCACGCTTGCACGAGGTGTCAAGCGATGGGGATTGGGCGAACTGGCTCGTCTACTTCCTCAACGGCGTCGCGCGGCAGTCGGAAGACGCTGTCGACCGCGCAGCTCGCATGCGCGACCTGGTTCTCGAGTGGCATGCGGAACTGCGCGGAGTGAGTTCGGACGCGCCCGCACGAATCGTCGACCTTCTTGCGGGGAACCCCTTTGTCACCGCCAAGCACGTGGCAGACCGTCTAGGCGTCGCGCGAACGACGGCGGCGCGCGCTATTGCCATCCTCGTGGACAAGAACATCCTGTCTCCGGTCGACGGCCGCCAGCGCGATCGCGCGTACTGCGCGGAAGCCCTCCTCGGCATCCTCGAGGAGCCGGCCCGCCTTGTCGCGGAGGCGTAGGCCTCTGTGAGAGCCGCTGGGTTCCTGGGGTTCGTTGGGTTCGTTGGGTTGGGGAACCAGTCCATGGTCCGGGGTCCGTGGCTGTCGGTCGGTCTGAGTTGACCGACAGCTGGGGAGTTCCGCTGACACGTCCGTGCGGAACTCCTGGACCGAGGTGAGTTTGTTGGGTTCCTTGGGTTCGTGGCTACTCGGTCGCATGTGTTGCCGAGTAGCTCGGGAGCTGGGCTGCTCGACCTTCTGGGTTCTCGAGCAGCTCGGGAGTTCGGTCGGCCTCCGCGACACGTCGCCGAACTCCTTGGGTGGGGCTGGCTTCTCCTGGCCGATGTGGGAAAGTGGTTCGTTGGGGCAGGGAGCGCCCGACGCTATGGAGCGGGATCGCTGGTTCGCGGGAAGCGCTTCGCTAGCGAGTCGCGGAGGCGCTCATTGAGCCAGATCGCTTCGTCGATTGCTTCTTCGACGTCATGGACGGACACGTGGATTGCGCCTTCATAGATTTCCTTGTTCCGGAGACTCCGCAGCCGCTGGTAGTAGTCGACCCGCCTGCCCTCGACCGCGAGCGTGTCCTTCAGCGACTCGAGCACAAACTGGTGCTTGCCGAGGATGTTCGTCGGCCGCAGCCCGGCTAGCCGCAGCGCGAGTGTGGCGCAACCCAGGACTGCGTGATAGGCCTGCTCCATCCGGGTCTCGGGGTGGTTCTCCACCCGCCGAGCGTCGTCGAGACGACGGTCCACCGCCGCAAGCAGTCGCCGGATCTCCTCGCGGTTGGCCGGCTCGCGGACCAACTCGCTGCGAAGGATCATCTCCTCGAGACTCACGCCTCACCTCCGAGCACGAGGATCCTGGGTCCATCGTGAACACGCCGCACGAACGAGTCGTCTTCCTGCAGTGCCTTGGCATACTCACTCGGCCGATAGGTGGTGGGGTTGATCTCACGGCGCAACTGGCCGGCCGCCTTGCGCAGGGATGAGCTCACGTCACGCAGTGTGGCTGCCCCCACGATCATCAGGTCGATGTCGCTGTCGCTCCGCTCTTCGCCGCGAGCGTGGCTTCCATAGACGTAGGCAAGCTCTATCCGATTCGCAATGGGAGCAAGCGCATCGCGAAGGACATCGGCAATGCCAACGGTCTTGCGAACGATGGAGCGCAGCTCCTCGTGTATTGGGCATTCGGGGGCGAGGCGGTAGATCACCTGCCGCCCGAATGGCTTGGACGCAAGGATGCCCGCCGCGGCGAGGGCATGCAGCTCGCGCGAGACGTGACGGCTGTTGAATCCCGTTCGACGCTCCAGCTCGCGCAGATGGAGGCCATCGGGTTCCCGATAGAGCTCACGCAGGATGGCGCTTCGTGTCTTTGTGAACAGCGTGCCCGCCAGACCGTTCGATGACATTCTGTCATCAATTGTAGACATTTTGTCCTCGGAGGCAAGTCCCCGTGTAACAAACTATGCGCTCGGTCCTCGCGCGAGAGCGCACCGCAGCCTTGTCTGCGACGTTCGAGGGCGTTCACAGTGCGTACTACGCGGTTCGCGGTTCGTGGGGCGGATCAGCGGGCACCGAGGTAGTCGTCCAGCGAGAACCCGGCGTCCCGCAGGATCCACGAAACGTCGCAGGCGAGCTGCGACGCTACGTACATCCACTGGGCCTCGGGGGTGAGGGCGCTTGCGACGCTCAGGGGGAACGCGGCGCGGTGATCTGCGGGGCTCGGGTCATTCTGGGACGCCGACGGTGAGCTCTTCGACGGTCTTCCCGTTGCTGAAGCACCCGGGAAGCGCTGGGCTGTAGGCGTAGTAGCCTGGATCGTCCTTCTCTTTCTCGATGACGATCTGGAATGAGTAGAACTTCATCCTACCTCCGCTGCCGCCCATGCCGAACGAGCGTGAAGGACTATAGCGTTCCCGGTGTGCGCGCGAGTCACTTGAGTTCGTTGGGCTCGGAGTGCGCAGTGCGCGGTTCGCGGTGCGTGGCTACTCGACGATGGCTACTCGGCGGTGGCTACTCGACGGTGGCTACTCGACGGATTTCGTTGTCGAGTAGCTCGGAAGAAGCATTCTAGTGAGCTGCTTCTTCTGTTCGGCCCGAGTAGCTCGGAAGAAGCATCCTACTGAGCTGCTTCTTCTGTTCGGCCCGAGTAGCTCGGAAGAGGCATCCTCTCAATCTGCTTCTTCTGATCGACCTGAGTAGCTCGGGAGTTGGGCTGCCCGATCTCCCGAGTTCCCGAGCAGCTCGGGGGCTCTCGGGCCGCGACACCCGAGAGCTAGGGAGTTCCTGCGGCACGTTGCCATGGGACTCGTCGCGTGCGACCGGCAGGGGAGCTCCTGGATCGTACCCAGGGTCGTGGGTGTTCGTGGCTACTCGGCGGTGGCTACTCGACGGTGGCTACTCGACGGATTTCGTTGTCGAGTGGCTCGGAAGAAGCATTCTACTGAGCTGCTTCTTCTGTTCGGCCCGAGTAGCTCGGAAGAGGCATCCTCTCAATCTGCTTCTTCTGTTCGGCCCGAGTAGCTTGGGAGCTGGGCTGCTCGACCTTCTGGGTTCTCGAGCAGCTCGGGAGTTCGGTCGGTCTCCGCGACACGTCGCCGAACTCCTTGGGTGGGGCTGGCTTCTCCTGGCCGATGTGGGAAAGGCGTTCGTAGTCCGTGGTCACGAACCCGCGTTCGTTGGGTTGCGAGAGCCCGTACGTACTCCGGAGCCCGTGGCCCGCGGCTAGAAGCAGTGAGCGACTCCGGACATCGGGCGATGGACTCGGGACGCCCATGGCATGCGGACACTCGCCCAGCCGTGACTATGGTCCAAGGGCCCGGCTCGGCGGCCCGGACGCCCGGGCGCGAGGGCGACGCGGCGCGATGATTGGGGTGACATGACGATCGAACGGGTGCGGGTCTGTGGAATCCTTGTTCTTCTCTTCGTCGCTTCGACGGCGAGCCTGGGCAGCGCGATGGATGGGACGGGGGGACCGCCGCCGCCGTACTGCTTCGTCGAGCGATCGGCAGCGATCGGCCCGTACGTTCTCCGGGTCTGGGCGAGCCCGATCGGGGATCTTCCGTCCTTCACCCGCTGGGTGACGATCGACCGCGGCGGGGCGATCCTTGTCTCGCACGAGTGGGCGACGGGGTTCGACGAGCACACGGGAACGGACATCAACGGCAACGGAACCCCGGACGTGATCATCAACCTCTACTCCGGCGGCGCTCACTGCTGCTTCGACATCGCGGTCTACGACCTCGGTCCGACCCTTCGACGGGTCGACGTCCCGCCCCCGCCGGGCGGGAACACCGGCGGGGTGTTCGAAGACTTGGACGGCGACGGAATCCTCGAGTACCGCACCGCCGACGACTCGTTCGCGTACGCCTACTGCTGCTTCGCCGCGTCACCGGCGGTTCCCGTGATCCTCCGCTTCGATCCGAGGACCTTCGGGTATGTGCCGGCAACGTTCGCCTTCCCGGCGATCCTCGACGACGCCATCGGCCGAGACCTCCGGCTTGCCGAACAGGGCGCGGCAGGGAGTGTCCTCGGGGAGTGGGACGAGACGTCGAAGTGCAGCGTCCTTCCTCTCGTTCTCGACTACCTCTACGCCGGCCGGATCGCGGAGGCGTGGGACGCGCTCGCCCGCTACTATCCGTTCCCGGACTCCTGCGCGTTTCGCGCGGAGATCGAACGCGTCGTCGACTCGAGCCCGTACTTCGCCCGGTCTGCTTCCCGGTAGCGGGCGAAGGAAGAGCGGGCGGCTCTGTGCCGCCCGCCTGACTCAACCTGTGCCTTTCGAGACTACCCGATCGCGAGCGCGTTGAGCGCGATGCCCTTCGCCATGGGTGCATCGTTGATCAGCCACCAGATCTGTGGGGTCTCAGTGTTCATCCGTTCCACCCGGTGGAACGCCGGGCTCGTGTAGTAGACGTACCGCGAACCGCCGGCGATGCCTGCGTCGACCGACAGCTAGGGAGTTCCTGCGGCACGTTGCCATGGAACTCGTCGCGTGCGACCGGCACCGGGACTCCTGGGCCGAGGAGGGTTCGTCGGGTTCGGTGAGTTCGGAGTGCGCAGCCTATGAGAACCAGTCGGCGACGGGCCGGGTGAGAGCTTCTTCGATGGGCATTCCGGCACTGCCAATGAGCATGGGTCGCGCCCGTTTCTCGGCCTGGGTGAACGCGGCGAGTCCAGGCAGCACATCGCGTCGCCGACCGCTCTTGACTTCGACAGCTAGTAGCTTCTTCCCCGCTTCGACGACGAAGTCGACTTCACGGTTCTTGTCACGCCAGTAGGAGAGCCGGCATTCCCCGGTGAGTGCCGCGTTGGCGAGGTGCGCCCCAACGGCGGACTCGGTGAGGCGTCCCCAGGTTGCGGGGTCTTCGCGCGCGTCCTCGAGCATGACGCCGCTCTGCGCGCTCATCAGAGCGTTGTTCAGCACCTGGAGCTTAGGACTCGAACCGCGCTGGCGCACGACAGAGCCGCTGTACTTGGGGAGTCCCGTAAGCATCCCGGCTCCGGCAAGGAGGTCGAGGTAGTGAGCGAGCGTCGTGGTATTGCCAGCATCCTGAAGCTGTCCGAGCATCTTGGTGTACGACACGACCTGACCGGACATTCGACAGCCGAGTTCGAAGAGCTGGCGCAAGAGCGCCGGCTTGTCGACGCGAGTCAGAAGTAGGACATCGCGCGACACCGTTGTCTCGATCAGTGAGTCCTTGATGTAGCGTGCCCAGCGATCGGGCTCGGCAACCAGCGGCGCGGAACCGGGGTAGCCTCCGTAGAAGATGCACTGATCGAGCGTGAGCCCAAACGCCTCCTGCATCTCGGCGAACGACCAGTGCGGCACGTGGAGGATCTCGAAGCGGCCGGCCAAGCTCTCAGTGAGACCGCGCTGGATGAGGAGCGGCGCAGAGCCGAGGATGACCACGTGCAGCGGGATTCGTGCAACGGTGTCCTCGTCCCAGAGACGCTTCACGGTCTCGGACCAACCAGGCGCCTTCTGGATTTCGTCGAGCGCGAGGACGGCGCCAGATCTTCCCGAGGCGCGCGCCATCCTGCGAGCAGCCTCCCACTGCGCAGCGATCCACGCTCGGTCGCGCGGGGTCGGCTCGTCGGCGGACGCGTAACGCGCTCGCTCGCCCCAGGCCAGAAGCGCCTGCCGAACGAGCGTCGTCTTCCCGGCCTGCCGCGGTCCGGCGACCACCTGCAGGAACCGCCGCCGCTCGCTCAGGCGCTGCCCGAGAATCGCCGCCTGAGCGCGTTTGTATTGTGTATCACGCCGTTTACTCATGACGTTGAGTAATATTACTCAGGACGTTGAGTATTGTCTACAGTCGACACCGAGCGAGACCCCGTGGGTAGGATCTACCGGCATGTCTCCGCAAGGAGGTTCCGGCATGAGGCTTCAAGTCCTTGCGATCGTCGTGGCGGTTCTCGGCCTGTTCGCCGTGCGTGCGCTCGCGCCGGACGCGGAGCGGTTCTGGGTGACGAACCCGACGAGCGAGGCGGGGCTGCTGGTTCAAGTGGTTCGGCCGCTGGGCGGCACGTTGCCGTTGCCGGCGCTCGTCCTGGTTCCTGGCGGGCGCGGTGACTCGAGCGGCTTCCTGGCGGCGAGGGCGGGGGCATCGGACGCCGACGTGCTCGCCGCTCGCGGCTTTGTCGTAGTTGTTTTCGATCCCGACGGGCGCGGCGAGAGCGAGGGGAGCGAGAACGACAACGGCTTCGTCCACCAGGACGGTCTCGCGGCGGTGATCCGCTTCGCGGCCGCGCTGTCGGGCGTTGATTCGGCGCGGATGGGCCTCGTCTCGTACTCGTACGGCGTGACGATGGCGACGGGAGCGCTGGCCCGCTACCCGGATTTGCCGATCCTCTTCTACATCGACTGGGAGGGTCCGGCGAACCGCGACGACACAGGCGGCTGCGACGCGGACAGGCTCGGCCATTTGAAGGGGCGCCCGTGCGACGACGAGGCGTTCTGGAGCGAGCGGGAGGCGTCGACGTTCATCCGATCGATCCGCGTTCCGTACCAGCGCCTCCAGTCGCGGATCGACCACGTCCAGCCGGACTTGGATCACGCGCTCCTGCTCGTCGCGAACGCGACGGCGGCCGAGTACGGGGGCGGCGGCCAGTCGCCGTGGACCCGTCTGAACGACCTCACGCCGAACCAGGTCTTCGGCGATACGAACCCGCCGCGCTGGCCGCCGAAGGACCTGAACCTCCAAGCTACGGTGGGCGACGTCGCGCTCGAGCTTCTCGCGCGCTTCGCGCCCGCCGCCTAGGCAAACGACGCTTCGATGGGGTGATCGACGTGGCACGTGGGGTCCGGCGGACTGGAGCGACGCGCTGGGCGGCCCTTGGGGTCGTGCTCTGCCTGACGGCGGCCGCGGTTGAGGGCGGCGCCGGGCGGTGCGGCGACGGGGTCTGTGAGGGTCCGGAGACGGCGGCGCTGTGTCCGGAGGATTGTGCCGGAACGTCCGCCGGTCGGGTGATCGCCGCGGACGCCCCGAACCCGGTCCGCGCGCTCGTCGCCGACCTTCTCGAGTGGCGGGACTCCCTCGACGATGGGGGATTCGAGTTCGGAACCTCGTGCCTCCACGACCTGAGCAGCACGGAAGCGATCGAGCGGTTGGGCGATGCGGCGCGCTCCGGGGCGTGGGGCCTGCGGATTGCGGCCGGCCATGGAGAGCGCGCGACGCTCGGCGTGAGGGCGCCGATCGAGAAGGGTGAGGAGATGCGGTTCTCGCTCTGGGCGCGGTCGCGCACCGGGATGGCGACGCTGTCCGTGCGCGTGCTCGCGGCGGAGTCGTGGAGGGGCGACCTGATCTCGCTCTACACACCCGCCGGGGCCTTCGCGGCCGGAACAGACTGGACCCAGTTCCAGTTCGTGATGGAGAACCACCGCGGGCTCGCCTACGTCGTGCTCGCCGTGGATGTGCCGGCTGGAGCCGAGGTCGACACTGACGATGTCGCGATCGACGCGACACAGTGGAAGATGGCCGACACCCTCACGGGCGGCCGCGTCGGCGGCGGGGTCACGGTGCCCGCCATCCCCGCCGCGTCGGTGCACTTCGCGGTGCTGATCCACATCGAAGACCCTTCGCTCCTCCAGCAGCAGGAGGCCTACTTCCTGGAGCAGACGGCGATCTTTAGCGAGCTGGCTCGCGTGCTCCACGAGCACGGAGGGTTCCTGACGATCCAGCCGGAAGACGATCCAGCCGGAAGAGGACTGGGCGATGGGCGCCCACCGCTTCGACCCCTCCGCGCTCGCCGACCTCGCCGCACGGTACGGCGTCGCCTACTCGACGCACACGCACGGGCCGAACTGCATCGACTCGAGCGGCCGCCCGCGGAGCGCCGAGGACTGTAGACGGTCCGCCTCGGCGCCCGGATGGATTCCCGCGGTCGCCGCTTGCTGCGACGAGAGCGTCCCCGTGTATCTGGAGAACCTCCGACGCCTCCTCGCCGAGGTCTCGGGAATAGCGGTGACGGACCACAACGGGAACTGGGAGTACGGGAACCCCAACGACCTTGCCGCAGTCGGCGTCCCGACATGGTCGGCGTTCAAGGACAACCGAACGCAGCGGACGTTCGACGTTCTGATGAACAACCCGTGGCGTCCGTCGGCGACGAGTGCCCGCGACGACCCGAACGGCTTCCTCATCCACGACCCGGCGACGAATATCGTCTACCTCCCCGGGTGCGGACAGGCGATCACCCAGAACCTCGAGCGGCTGCCGGCGCGGCTCGCGCCCATGGCGAGCCAGTTCATCCGCTTCGCCGACCCGGATCGCATCAACACCTTCTACATCGTCACCCACATCGGCCACTTCGAGTCCGACGACGGCACGCCCTACGTCTCCGTGGATCGGGGAACGGGCGAGATCACCCGCTCCGACGCGTTCGAGCGCGACCTTGCGATCTGGGATCGGGCGCTCGGTGACATCGTCGACCCGCTCGTCACCGAGGGGTACCTCGAGTGGACGTCGCTCGCGGAGATGGGGCGGCTGTTTGTGGAGTGGGAGTCTGGTTGCCTGACACCCTAGCCCGAAGTTCCTGGGGATTGCGACGTCAAAACGAACAGCTAGTGCAGATCGGATCGATGTTTTTCGGCTTCCGGGAGTCTGGTTTCTGTAGACATGTAGAATGTGCCCCTTTCCTTGACATAGC
>Ga0172366_10004165_pt1 | contig 11398 bp, 8 predicted proteins | sample LakKivSesite69cm_FD_114533 | JGI IMG/M metagenome (GOLD analysis project Ga0172366, IMG submission 114533) | Sediment microbial communities from Lake Kivu, Rwanda - Sediment site 69cm | ecosystem: Environmental > Aquatic > Freshwater > Lake > Sediment | place: Rwanda: Western Province, Lake Kivu...
TACTATTAACATTGAAATTAAGATATTCCGAGCATCAGGCACTTCTATACCCCAGTTAAACAATATCCGCCAGGCAATTATATGGACTATTGCTATGGTCAGACCGCTAATCAGCACTTGCTCAATCATCTTGCGGTTGAAAATACCTTCTGTGGGTCTTCGGGGCGGAAGATTCATAAGCCCCTTTTCACCAGCTTCAAAAGCCAGCGCCACATCCTGGATGCCATTGGTCACCAGGTTGAGCCAAAGAAGCTGAACCGCGACCAGTGGAATCGGTATATTCATCAGCACCGCAGAGCCGACCAAGAGTATCTCGGCAAAGCCCGCAGAAACCAGAAAGAGCGTGACCTTCCGAACATTGGCATAGGCGAATCGTCCCTCCTCAATGCCGTTGACGATGGAGGCAAAATTATCATCCGACACGATAATCTTTGCCGCGTCCTTTGCCACTTCTGCGCCAGAGCCCATTGCCACCCCGATGTTTGCCCGATTAAGCGCAGGCGCATCATTGACTCCGTCGCCAGTGACCGCGACGAACTCACCTAACTTCATCAACCAGTCCACGATGAGTAGCTTCTGCTGGGGCGTGACCCGGGCAAACACCCGAATCTGTTTAAGCCGTTCGTAGAACTCCGGGGTATCTTGAGAAACTAACTCAGTTAGCTCTATTCCGTTTATAACCTGTTCGTTAGATTCTGCGATATCCAACTGTTTGGCTATGGCCAGGGCAGTTGAGGGGTGGTCTCCGGTAATCATCACCACCTTGACCCCAGCCTGATGAGCGAGAGCCACTGCGGATTTCACCTCTGCCCGGAGCGGGTCAATGAAGCCAACCAGCCCAAGCATAACCAGTTCCGATAGATGGGAAGCGGTAAGCTCCTTGAACCCTTCAGAAGCCAGGGTCTTACGAGCCAGCGCCAGCACCCGATAGCCCGCCCGAGCCAGTTCATCCGCCTGATGTTGAACCAAATCATAATCCAATGACATCTCCCCAGAAGCGGTTCGCATCTTCGCGCAAAAGCCACTTACCGCTTCAACCGCGCCTTTGACCACAATTTGAACCTTGTCCCCATCGCGAAAAGCAGTGGTTGCAAACCGCTTTTCCGGCTCAAACGGTATCTCGCTGATTATCAGGTTCTGTTTGCGCTCTTCCTCTGGATTAAGCCCCAGCTTATAGCCCAGGGCTAAAAGCGCTATATCCATTGAATCCCCGCTATAGCGCCATTCTTCCCCCTTTTTTACAAGCGAGCCTTCATTACACATCACCCCGGCTTTGCCCAGCTCCAGCAGTGGGACTTTAAACCCCTCCTTCACCGCGCCCCCGCCCTCCAGACCAACCTCGCCCTCACCGTTATAACCCTGTCCGCTGACCTCTATCCGAACCCCGTCCGGTAAGATAATCAATTTGGCGGTCTGCTGGTTCACGGTTAGAGTGCCGGTCTTGTCAGTCGCGATGTTCGTGCAACTGCCCAGGCTCTCCACCGCAACTAACTTCCGGGCTATCACTTTTCTGCGCGCCATCCGGGAAGTCGCCAAAGAGAGCGCCACGGTCATTGCCACCGGCAATCCTTCCGGTATCGCGGACACCGCTAATGCGACCATCACTAAAAACACCTCGGAGAACTCTATCCCCCGCTTAAACAGAATCACGCCCAGCGCAAAAGTTAAAGCCAGTATAACTATTCCAATCTGCTTGCTAAATCGCTCCATTCGGATGACCAGAGGCGCCTTTGCGCTTTCTACCTCAGCGACCGAGCGAACAATCAATCCGATTTCGGTCCTGATACCAGTAGCGACCACCACCCCGGTGGCGCGCCCGGTCATCACGGTTGACCCAGCAAAGACCATATTGCTCAGGTCGCTGACCGGGGTCTTTTCAGGCAATAATTCGGTGTGCTTCTGAACCGGGATAGACTCCCCGGTCAAGAGCGCCTCGTCCAAGGTCAGGTTATTGACCCGGAGCAGACGAATATCCGCAGGCGCCTTGTCTCCGGACTCCAGCAGAACAATATCCCCGGGGACCAAATCCTCCGCGGAGATAGTTTGGGTCTCTCCCGCGCGTCTCACCTTGGCTTGGATGCTCATCATTTTTTGCAAAGCATGCGCGCTCTGCTCAGCTCTCCATTCCTGGATGGTGCCGATAAGAGCGTTAAGCGCCACCACCGCAAAGATGAACACCGCGTCATCAATCTGCTGGATGAGGAGAGAAATCACGCCCGCAATCAAGAGTATATAAATCAGGGGGCTTTTGAACTGATGAAGGATGACCATAATCATAGAAGGAGATTTTTTGCCGGGAAGTATATTTTTCCCGTATTCCCTTATCCGCTCCTCTACTTGAGCCGGAGTGAGACCATCAGGGCTGGTCAGCAGTCGTTTATATATCTCTTGCTCAGACCAGGTGTGCCAGGCAATCGGGGGCTTATGCCCGGAGTGGTTTTGGAGTTTATGGCTATTGGGTTTATTAAACTTCATAATACCCATTCCTGTCTTGAACCTCCTGAAAGTTTTTTCTATTTTAAGTTAATATATAGCATCATCCCTGTCCATAATAGAACCTTAAAATTGCCCTGGTTTTGATAGGGATGAATTATGCGACCCTAGCCAGCTAGTCTTCTTTTATCACAATTAGCTGTAAGTATCAACCGCTCCGCCCCCGGTCGCCTTTCCTCACAAAATCCGTGTCCAAAACCCCTCTCAAGCCCCCTTTCCGGTCCCCAAACCAACCCAGGAGTATCCACGCGGACAAGACCTAACTGTCATAGCCAGCCGCCCGGGTTTTTCTTCCGCGCCCGGTCCTCCTCGGCCATCAGCGCCTCCAGTTTTTTCACAACCTCCGGGTGGCGGTCAATCAAGTTGTAGCACTCGCCGGGGTCAGTTTCCAGGTCGTAGAGCAGAGGCCAGCGATTCCCCAGCTGGTACTGGGCAAGCGAATTGGGGATTTCAACCGCGTCCAGCGGGAGCGGCCAGACATAGCGGTTGCACCTGCGCAAATACTTCCATTTCCCGACCCGCACCCCCTCCAGCGTGTTGAAATGATAAAAGAACAGCGCCTCGTGCGGAGACGCTGAACTCTCGCCCGTGAGCAGACCGTAAATGTCCCGTCCGTCAACGATCCGGTCCTTTGGCAGAGCCGCGCCCGCAAGGCCGAGAAAGGTTGGATAGAAATCAATGTTCATCACCGCTGCCCGGCAAACAGCCTGCGGCTTGACCCGGCCCGGCATCCGCGCAAGCATCGGCACCCGGAACCCGCCCTCCAGGCTCTGTCCTTTCCTGCCCCGGAAACCAGCCGCGCTCCCCTCGTACCACGGCCCGTTGTCGCTCGTGAAGATGACCAAGGTGTTTTCGTCCACTCCCAAGTCCTTGAGGCAGGATAAAAGCTGTCCCACGCTCCAGTCAATCTCTTCAACCGCGTCCCCATATTTGCCGGCCTTTGATTTGCCCGAAAAATTTTTGGAAGCCCAGAGCGGCTGGTGCGGGAAGGTATGCGCGAAGTAAAGGAAAAACCGCTTGCCCGCAGACCGGGATTGCTTGATGAACTGGATTGCCTCGCTGGTGTAAAGGCCGGTCAGCATGGACTGATTCTTGCCCCAGAGGTTTGCCTCCAGCATCTGCTCGTTCCGGAACAGCGGGCACGGGTTCATATCGTTGCTGTGCGGAACGCCCAGGTAAAAGTCAAACCCGTTTTTCACCGGGTTGAACTTCGGGTTTATGCTATAATCGCCCAGGTGCCACTTGCCGACCATTCCCGTGCGGTATCCCGCCTCCTTCAACATTTCGGAAAGCAGAAGCTCGCGCTCGGGTATCCCAGCCACCACCTTGGACTCGTCAAGGTCTATAATCCCCGCCTCCTGGAACACATAGTTGCTTAATGCCCGCTTTGCGCGGCTGACAAAAGACTCGTTCTCCGGGTAAACGTTCCCGGTCACGCCCGACCGGTAGGGGTAACGGCCGGTTAAAAGCCCGGCGCGCGACGGCCCGCAGATTAGGCCACATGTGTAGAAGTCAGTGAAGCGCATGCCCTCTGCGGCTATCCGGTCAATGTTGGGAGTGGAGATGGCGGTGGCGCCGTAGCATCCGACATCACCATACCCCAGGTCATCGCAGTAGATGATGATGAAGTTGGGCGGCCCGGAATTCTTCGTCCTAGGGGCGCCTCCCTGCAGAAAACCGCGCACCGGCGCTGCCCCGCACATCCCGGCTATTGCGCCCCCGGCCAGGAGAGTCATTTTCAGCATCTGCCTGCGGTTGAGCGTGTTTCCGTCCGACCTGTCATCCATAGATTTGTTCCTCCCCCGCTGAATTGTTCAGCGCTTTAAGTATATATACCCGCCTTGCAAATGGCTGTCAAGTAAATTTCCTTTCAGGACCTGAATCCAAGGTATTGTGCCATAACCGTTCCAAGCATGATATCATCTGGCCAAGAACTTTTTTTGGGGGGGTTAGCCGCATAATCTGGAATTATACCGCTGAAGGCTCAGCTGACTTGGGCTTTATGCCCTTCTGCTCAGTGGCTTTAGACATCTGACAATTGCCCTCAAAAATTGCGCCTTCCTGCACAATTAAGAGCGGGGTATTTATATTCCCCAGAATTTTAGCCTGGGGTTGAAGCTCTATTCTGCTCTTAGCATTGAGATTGCCATTTACTTTCCCGCTAATCACTGCGCTATCCACCCACAGCTCTCCCTCTATCTCTCCGTTCTCTCCCACCACTAATTTTCCCTGAGAGTGAATCTCTCCCTTAAATTTTCCATCAATCCGAACCGTGCCCTCAAAGACCAATTTGCCCTCAAACTGGCTTCCTTTTCCTAAAAGCGCATTCAATTCCACGCTTAAACCCGCTGGGGTATCTTTCCGGTTCATACTCTCCCTCCTTACTGGCTCCTTGCTCAAGCCGGTTTCTTTTAAGCCAGGCTCTCTACTTTTTTCCCGAAACCAAGTCAATGATTCTCTCCAGCTCCTCTAAATTCTGGTAATAGACTTCAATTTTACCACGATTTTTGGACTTTTCAATCAGTTTTACCTTAGCGGATAAAACTCTGGATAATCTTCTTTCCAGCTCCGCTATAAACAGCTGGTTCTCTTTAGAGGGCTTTTTGGAGATTGATTTCTTATCTTCCGGGGTGAATTGTTTGGCTAAAGCCTCTGCCTGGCGGACCGAAAGCCCCTGCTGAATGATTTGGTTGAAAAACAGTTTCATCTTTGCCGGGGAGTCCATCTGGAGAATCGCCCGAGCATGCCCGGAGCTAATTGCGCCTTTTTCTATCTCTGCCTGAATCTCTTTGGGCAATTTGAGAAGCCGAATAGCATTGGCAATGGTGCTTCGGTCTTTGCCCACTACCTCAGAAAGTTGCTCCTGGGTCATCTTTAGCTCCGCAAGCAAGCGCTGATAAGCGTCTGCCTCTTCTATCGGGTTTAGGTCCTCTCTCTGAATGTTCTCAATCAAGCTCATTGCCAGCGCTTCTTTATCATTCACCTCTTTTACCAGCACTGGCACTTTATCCAGCCCCGCGAGTTGAACCGCTCTTAATCTCCGCTCACCCGCAATCAACTGATAACTCTCCGGGTTTGAGCCTTTTCTCACCAACAAGGGCTGAAGCAGACCCTTTTCCCGAATGGATTGGGCAAGCTCCTCTAATGCCTTCTGGTCAAATTTTTTACGAGGCTGATACGAGGAAGGCTTAATCTGGGAAGGCTCCACATAAATCATCTCCCCACTCGGTTTTGCCCCTCCACCAGTGGGAATCAGAGCGTCCAACCCTTTACCTAAAGCCTTGCGCGGGCTCATCTTCTTCCCTTCCGCTCCAGAAATTCTCTTGCCAATTCTAAATAACTTTGCGCGCCCGGAGAATTGATGTCATAAAGAATTATTGGCTTGCCAAAACTGGGCGCTTCCCCCAATCTAACATTTCTGGGAATAATGGTCCGATAGAGCAATTTTGGAAAATGGCTTTTAATCTCTTCCAAGACCTGCCAGGCAAGATTGTTCCTTTTATCAAACATCGTGACCACAATCCCTTCTAACTTTAGTCCTGGATTGAGCCTTTCCTGAACCAACTGGATGGTGCGTAACAGCCGTCCCAATCCTTCCAGCGCATAGTATTCGCTCTGGAGCGGGACTAAAACCGATTGGGCGCTGACCAAAGCATTGATGGTGAGAAGACTTAAGCTGGGGGGGCAATCCACAATGATAAATTCAAACTGCTCCTGAATTCCGCTCAGGGCTTGCTTCAGGCGAGTTTCTCGCTCGGCTAAGGAAACCATCTCAATCTCTGCGCCAGCTAACTGGTCAGAGCTGGGCGCTAATTTAAGATGAGGAATCTCTGTGTCCAAGATTATCTTTTCAACCTCAATCTCATTGAGCAACACCTGATAAATAGAACTTTGCACCCGGCTACCATTGGCTCCCAGCCCGCTGGTCGCATTGGTCTGCGGGTCTAAGTCCACCAACAGCACCTTGCGCTCACTTACCGCTAATGCGGAGCAAAGATTGATTGCGGTGGTGGTCTTTCCCACCCCTCCTTTTTGATTGGCGATTGCGATAATCTCTCCCATCTGGGCAAATTATAACAAGAAGGCAAATAAAATCAACGCTTGACTATTTGAGAATTTAGTTAATTTATTTCAGAGCGCGCCCTCTCCACCCTTTTTTCATAATTAGAGCTTACTCGCAAACCGGCTTTAGCGGTGAGGTTAATAATTTTGAGATAATGGTTTTGATAAGCTCAGGATTTTTGATGAATCAGCAAGCGCTTTATTCCCTGCTTCTCAAACCGGACCTCCATCATCTCTCTTCCGCCACCACTTTTTCTCACCCGAAGCACCACCCCGTAATCTCTCCATTGGGAATGATGAATGGTCTCTCCGATTTTATAACCCTCTGAGATTTGATATTCCCGGGCCCGGTCTTTTTCAATCTTGTAGTCGGTCTCTTCTTTGGTCTCTTTTTTATTTTTGCCCTTCTTTTTTTTGGTCTGCTTTTGCCCAAACTTGACCGGGGAAATAGGAGCGCGTGGCTCAATCTGCTCCTCATCATCCAGCTCATCTTCTTTCAAAAGAGCCTCCTCTGATATCTCCTCCCGAATCTCCTCAGCTAACTGATGAATATCCACTGGCTTGATTTCAGAGCATTTGGGACATCTCACCCAGACCAGATGTGGGTTAGATTGGTCCCGTTGAACAATGGTCATCTCCAGCTCCTCATCACAGTTCTGGCAGTATTCATAAATAGTCCGGTCTTTTTTCATCCGCATACCTCTTAATTAAATTTTGAATCCCACTCTATTCGTCCAGAATCTCCAGGATGTATCGCTTCCCGTCCTTCCCGCTGGCCGCCATCAGCAAGGTCCGAATCGCCTGGGCATGCGCGCCCTTCTTGCCAATTACCTTGCCAATATCCTCCTTTGCGACCTTTAGCTCAATCACGCAGGAATACTCTCCGCTCACCTCATTGACCTGAACCTGCTCCGGATGGTCCACCAGCTTCTTGGCTATGACCTCCACCAACTCCTTCATACTCATCTCCGCCATCTCTTACCCTCCTCCAGCTTTAACTTTAATTCTCTTTTTTGCCTACCTTCTGTAAGCCCCCTTGCTTTCGTCAATTATAAAGTTTTTCTGGTAAAATTGCAAGAAGGGTTTGTTTTTTTAAAATTTTATAACTTTATTTAGAAGTATCTAAAGAATTCCGCTCTGATTATAAAAGCCTTTTGGCTTTTCTGGTACCCCCGGCCGGATTTGAACCGGCGACCTAGGGATTAGGAATCCCTCGCTCTATCCTACTGAGCTACGGGGGTATCTTTAAAATTATAATTTATGACCCCTCGGCAAATCCCGGCTTTTGCGGTGCGCTGATGTATCTCTGGTCTTATTTATTGTTTTCATCAGCTTGGTTATATTATATAAATTTTATCATATTGGCTTGGTATTCGCAAAATTTTATGCCCGGACGCAATCTAAGGAGAAAAAATTTGACATAGCTATTGATTTTTTATATAATAATCTAAAAATGAGTAATTGGTATAACTGGGAGAAGGAATTAATGGAGCGATTGGCAAAAGAGGATGAGCATTTTGCAGAATTAGTCAAGGGTCATCAGTGCTTAGAGGAACAGCTATCCCGGCTTAGTTCCCAGCCTTACTTAAAGAGCGAGGAAGAGGCAGAAATGAGGAGACTAAAGCGGGAGGAGTTAAAGCTCAGAGACCAGATTGAAGAGATTTTAAGAATTCGTAAGAATGTAGTCCTCCCCCCTTAAGGGTGGGGAGACCAGTATTTCTGTATTCACACCCCGATAAAGGTCATCGGGGTTTTATTTTATTAAGGAGGTAAAAGATGAGAAGTGATAAAGCTAAAAAAGGCATTGAGCGGGCGCCGAATCGGGCATTATTATATGCGACCGGGGTGAGCAAGGCTCAGCTGGATAAGCCTTTTATCGGCATATTTACCAGCTTTACAGATTTGATACCGGGACATATTGGGATGCGGGAGCTGGAAAGATTTATAGAAAATGGGGTTCATTCCGCGGGTGGGACACCGTTTCTGGTAGGAATTCCGGGAATCTGCGATGGGATTGCGATGGGACACCAGGGGATGAAATACAGCTTAGCGAGCAGGGAGATTATTGCGGATGCGGTAGAGGCAATTAGCAATGCTCATATGTTAGATGGGATTGTGCTTTTGACCGATTGTGACAAAATCACGCCCGGGATGTTGATGGCAGGCGCAAGACTGGATATTCCGGCAATAGCCCTGACCGCGGGTCCGATGCTTTCTGGCAGGTATCAAGGCAAAAAGCTGGCATTAGTTAGAAACACTTTTGAAGCAGTGGGTCTTTATCAGGCGGGTAAAATTTCCCGGGCAGAGCTGGAATGCGTGGAGATGGAGGCTTGTCCTGGACCGGGAAGCTGTCAGGGGATGTATACTGCGAATACTATGGCTTACTTGACCGAGGCAATGGGGATGAGCCTTCCGGGTTGTGCCAGTGCGCTGGCCGGAATGGCGAAAAAGAGGAGAATCGCTTTTGAGACCGGGGTAAAAATTGTGGAGTTAGTGAGGAAAGGGATTAGCGCAAGAAAAATAATTACCCGTAATGCCATAGAAAATGCGATTCGGGTGGATTTAGCCTTAGGCGGTTCTACCAATAGCGTGCTTCATCTGACCGCGATAGCCAATGAGGCGGGAATCAAGCTTCCACTTGAGAGGTTTGACCAGTTGAGCAAGGAGACGCCGAATATCTGTAAGTTAGAGCCGGCTGGGGAGCAGATGATGGAGGATTTGGAATGGGCAGGAGGAATTCCAGCGGTGCTATGGCGGTTGAGGGAAATGCTCAAAGATAATCTGACGGTCTCAGGGAGTAGGATAAAGGAGCTGGTCAGAAGCGCGCCAGAATATATCAATGATGAGGTGATTCGTCCGCTCAATAATCCTTATCGGAAGGAGGGAGGGATTGCGGTTTTATTTGGAAATTTAGCCCCAGATGGCGCGGTGGTTAAGCAGAGCGCGGTCAGCGAGAAGATGATGAGGTTTGAGGGAAGAGCCAAGTGTTTTGACTCTGAGGAAGAGGCGATGAGAGCGATATTGGCTAAGCGGGTAAAGCCCGGAGAGGTATTGGTGATTCGGTATGAGGGACCCAGAGGTGGACCCGGGATGAGGGAGATGCTTTCTCCGACCAGCGCGATTGTTGGAATGGGCTTAGCAGAGAAGGTCGCATTGATTACAGATGGTAGGTTCTCCGGGGGCACCCGTGGTCCCTGCATAGGTCATATTTCACCAGAGGCAGGCGCAGGAGGACCGATTGCGGTGGTGAAGGATGGGGATAAAATCTTAATAGATATTCCTCATCGGAGACTTGAGCTAAAAATTAGCAAGGATGAGCTTAAGAGCCGGTTAGTTAGGCTTAAGCCTTTTAAGCCAAAGATAAAAACTGGTTATTTAGCGAGATACGCGAGGATGGTCAGTTCTGCGAATAAGGGGGCGGTGCTGGAATAATAAGGGGGATAGAATGGAAAAGTCTGGAGCAGAGATTCTGATAGAAACGCTTTTAGAAGAGGGCGTGGAGGTGATGTTCGGTTATCCGGGCGGGGTGTTGCTTCATATTTTTGATGTTCTTTTTGATTCACCGATTAAGTTTATTCTCACCCGGCACGAGCAGGCCGCGGTTCACGCTGCGGATGGCTATGCCAGAGCAACTGGTAAGGTTGGGGTCTGCATTGCGACTTCTGGACCGGGTGCGACCAATCTGACCACCGGCATTGCCAATGCTTATATGGATTCAGCGCCGATAGTTGCGATTACTGGTCAGGTGCCGACCGCGCTGATTGGCGGGGACGCTTTTCAAGAGGCGGATGCGGTGGGGATTACCCGGTCAATCACCAAATATAATTATCTGGTCAAGGACCCGAGGGAGCTTCATCGGATAGTTAAGGAGGCGTTTTACATTGCTAAAACTGGAAGACCTGGTCCGGTGCTGATAGATGTTCCCAGAGATGTTAGCAGTGGCAAAGCGGTTTTTGAAAAAATAGATAAGGTAAAATTAAGAAGCTATAACCCGGTTCTAAGAGGCAATCCCAAGCAGGTTGAGCGAGCGGTTTCTGCGCTCATCAAGGCAGAGAAGCCAGTGATTTACGCGGGTGGGGGAGTGATTATTTCAGGCGCGGATAAGGAGCTTCGGGAGCTGGCGGAGCAAGAGCAGATGCCAGTGACCTTGACCTTAATGGGTTTAGGCGCTTTTCCGGGAACGCATCCTTTATTTATGGGGATGTTAGGGATGCACGGCACCTGGACCGCTAATCGCGCGGTTCGGGATTGTGATTTATTGATTGCGATAGGAGCCAGGTTTGATGACCGGGTGACTGGCAAGTTAGATGAATTTGCGCCCAATGCCCAGGTGATTCATATTGACATAGACCCGAGCAGTATCTCCAAAAATATCTCTGCTCATATCCCAATCGTGGGGGATGTTAAGACCGTGCTCGGTCAATTATTGGAAGAGATTAAAAAGCATCCTCATACCATTCCTGCTCATCGGAAGCACTGGCTTAGCCAGATAGAGGCTTGGGAAGAGGAACATTCTTTGAGGTATGAGCCGAGTAAAAAATTTATCAGGCCTCAGTTGGTGGTGGAGAAGATTTATAAGCTGACCAAAGGAGATGCGGTTATCACCACAGAGGTGGGTCAGAATCAGATGTGGGCGGCCCAGTTTTACAAGTTTGACCAGCCTCGGACTTTGATTACCTCAGGCGGGCTTGGCACTATGGGTTATGGCTTCCCTGCGGCAATTGGCGCCAAGTTAGGAAGACCGGATAAAGTTGTGGTGGATATTGCTGGGGATGGAAGTATCCAGATGAATATCCAGGAGTTAGCGACCGTGGCGCAATATCATATTCCGGTCAAAGTAGCA
>Ga0172366_10004166_pt1 | contig 11396 bp, 6 predicted proteins | sample LakKivSesite69cm_FD_114533 | JGI IMG/M metagenome (GOLD analysis project Ga0172366, IMG submission 114533) | Sediment microbial communities from Lake Kivu, Rwanda - Sediment site 69cm | ecosystem: Environmental > Aquatic > Freshwater > Lake > Sediment | place: Rwanda: Western Province, Lake Kivu...
AAGCCGGCCATTCCGGCGGACCCCGGAGCGACCGCTCTAACACGAGCCATTGACGGGAGCAGCTAGGAACAGACAGGTACAAGCCCGAGTCAGGAAGAAGCAGCCGTCGAGGAGTGAGATGAAGCAGCAGAACGACCTGCTTCAAGGTTCGGGCCTCGGGGGAAAACAACTGCCTGAACCTCCCCCCCGCGCAAAACCCTTGCAGGGCCGTCCGAAAAAGCTATAATCCAAACGTGCACGGCTCCCGCCCGCGGATTCTCTGCCGCAGCGGGCCGCGCCCCGCAGATCCAGCAGCCTACGGAGGTGATTCATGGCTCGCATCGCGTGCATTGCTCTCCTCGCCGCTTCAGCCGCGCTCGCACCGGCATACGCCGCCGAGCTGCCCCCCATCGGCGGCTGGGACGGCGTCACCCCCTCCGCCAAGCTCGAAACGCCCTACGAAGACCCCGCACAGTTCAACGTCCCCTTCGGCATCATCAGCTACTACAACCACCCCTGGCGGGGCTACATGGACACCTGGCCGGCCTCCAAGTTCCTCGAAGTGCCCGCCACGCAGTGGAACATCAACGACAGGTACGCCGAGCCCCTCTGCCTGCTCCTCGAGCAATGGGGCATCTGCGCCCTCCGTATCGAGATCGGCTGGGGCAACATAACCTGGGACGACCAGCTCTCCGACGGCTGCAGGAACCATCTCAAGGCCCTGCTCCCCGCCCTCCAGAAGCACAACATCCGCCCGCTGATCCTCCTCAACGCCCACCACGGCGTGCCCTGCCCGCTGCGCGACGTCACCGTGCAGGTCACCGCCGAGGCGAAGAAGGGCGACCGCTCCCTCGCCGTCGAGAGCGTCAAGGGCGTCCGCCCCGGCTACACCGGGCTGCAGCACCCCGACTACATCGCCGCCTTCCCGCTGGTCATCGAGGTCGGCCGCGCCAGGCTCTACCTCTCGGACGGGCTGCCCGCCGACGTCAAGCCCGGGCCGCTCACCCTCAAGGAGCTCAAATACCAGCCCATGCAGGCCACCGTGCTCGAGGACGGCACGGAAGTCCCCGCCGCAAAGGAGACCTTCGACGGCTGGGCCAAATACGCCGCGGCCGTCGGCCGGGCGGTGCGCGAGGTACTCGGCACCGAGGGCAAGCCCGATGCCGGCTTCGACGTCGAGGTTTGGAACGAGCAGACCTTCGGCTCCAACTTCCTCAACATCAACAACTACTACGCCGACAAGCTCGAGTTCTCCGAGGAGTTCGTTTATGCCAGAGAGCGCCCGCTCGAGCCTTCCTTCGCGCCCGACGCCCGCACCAAGTTCGAGCAGAAAGGCTGCTACGCCATCCTCCCGATGACCATCGACTACTTCAACGATCCCGCCAACGGCTTCCCCGGCGTGCGCGTCATCAGCGGCTTCGCCAACCAGTGGCCGTGGGACAGCGGCACCGGCCTGTGGGACAAGCAGGCAGGCTTCAGCCGCCACTATTACACCGGCGGCTGGCGCGACTGCTCGCCCGACAGCCCCCTCTCGCCCAAGACCAACGGCACCATCAACGCCCTCGGCGAGTTCGAAGGCAAGAAGGACGGCAACGACTGGCACACCATCTACCCCGGCACCAACTTCATCCCCACCTTCCGCTGCGGATTCCCCGAGTTCTTCCACACCGGCTTCAAGACCGAGTCCCTCTCGCGCGACGTCATGCCAAACTCCGCCCTCTGCCGCTTCAAGGACCATGGCCGCTACACCCACAACGGCGACTTCCGCACCGCCCAGGTCTGGCAGACCGAGGTCAACTACGACCGCTGGCCCTTCATCGAGAAGCTCATCAAAGACACCGGCGCCCAGAAGGATGACGCCCGCCTGCTCGACGTCGCCAAGCGCCTCGCCGGCAAGACGCTCTTGCGCCAGTACCTTTTCCACGCCCACAAGGGCCTCCGCCGCATCTTCATTTTCTGCCTCGAGCCCAGCCCCCACAGCCTGGGCATCCTCCCGCCCTCGCTCTACGACGCCCTCGACAAGAGCGGCCTCCAGGTCACCGACGACGTCCGCGCCGCCGTCCCGCCGGAGTTCAAAGGGATGGCCTGGCTCACGGCGCTGATGAAGACAGGCGAGCCGATCCTCGCCCCCCGCCCGCTCGAGGTCCGCGATCTGGTCGAATACAAGCCGCGGCTCGTCTTCGCGGGCGACGGCACCCCCGCCCATCCGCACCGCTGGAACCGCGACCAGTTCGTCTTCCTCCCCTTCCAGCTCAACCCGGGCACGTTCGTGATCCCCTACTACGTCATGACGCTCGATATGACGCACGAGTGGGACAAGGGGAAAGAAGTCCTCGACCCCGCCCGCTACGACATGCCCGGGCAGGAGTTCGACGTGACCATCGGCAACGTCGCCGGCAAGAAGGCCGAGGTCTCGGCCTACGACCTCCTCTCCAACGCCGAGGTGCCCGTGACGGTCGTCGCCAGCACAAGCAACACGCTGACCGTCCGGCTGTCCGCCGTCGACTACCCTCGCGTGCTCAAGATCACCGAGCCTCGCCCCGGGCCGCAGATCACCGAGGCGAAGGTCACGCCCGGCTCGATGTCGTTCACCGTCGCGTGGAAGACCAACATCCCCTGCACCGTCAGCCTCAGCTACGGCCGCGAGTGGCGCAAGCGCTCCGCCATCAAGCCCCGCCTCAAGGAAGGCAGGAACTCGCACACGGTCATCATACCAACCGACGGCGTCTGGGCCGTGCGCATCACCGCCGTCGCCGACGGCCTGACGGACGTCTGGCCCCGCTGGGACGAAGACCCCGCCGGGCAGGTCATCGTCCAGCCCCGCAAGGAGGGCGAGCCGCCCATCACCGACACGATCGACCTTCAGCCGGCCGCCCCTGTCGAGCTGCCCGTCGTCGAGCAGAACCCCAGGCTCGGCTACGCCGTCTGCTTCCCGAAAGGCACAGCCCTCGCCGGGGCTGCCGACGACCGCGCGTGCACCCTCGGCACCGGCGCCAACGCCGTCACCGTCCGTGTCCGCTACCTGCCGAATTCCGCCTCGCGGATCAACATCATCCTCCCCGTGACGACCGTGCGCGACAAGGTCCAGCTCGCCAAGGCCGCCCTCCAGGACAACCGCGAGGCCACGCATGCCGCCGTCACGCTCTCGCCGGTCGACCACGAGGATACGAAGAACCTGGCCCAGCGATTCCTCATGGTGCCCGCGGGCGCCGACCGCAAGGACCTGCTCGTCATCTCCGCCGACGGCACGCCCGCCGGCGTTCGCAAGCAGGACGACACCCTCAAGGCGATCTTCATGAGCGTCAAGATGACCAGGTGAAAAGTAGCACAAGGATGAAGCTTGCGATCTGCCTTATCTGCGCCGTCGGCTGAGCACCTGCCGCAAGACATCGACTGCACAATAAAGGGCGCCCGGACCTCCCATGGCCGGGCGCCCCACGTCAACCTTCCGCCTCCCTTTCGTTCGCGTCTCGCTTCCTTGTCTGCCGGGGCTGGCTCTGCATGCCCGGATTGTCTCAGGCGGTCCCCTGGCCGGAGTTGCGCCCGAGGTTTCTCCGCCGCCGCGATGGCGACTGGATCGGCCTGCCCTGCCCGGCGTCCGGTGCGCTATCATTGGGGAACGCACTCAGGTGCACGCAGGCGGGCTGAAGCACCAGCGCCTGCCCCACCACGGCCACAGAATCGAACCGCCAGTCCTCCCCCACGCCAACGGTTGGACAGGACTGGCACGCGAGGCCCGCCAAGTGCTCGAGCAGCTCGCGTGCCCCCTTGCCTGTAAACTCCCCACCCTCCCGCGCCCCGCGCGTCAGCGCGTCGAGGGCGTAGCCGCCCACCAGCCGCGGCCACATGCGGCGCAGCGTCTCCGGCTTGTCGAACATGTCCAGCGCCGCCAGCTTCCCCCCGATGGCCGCCACCATGCCGCGCGAACCCTCCGGCCACGGCAGCGCCCGGGCGTAGTCCTCCAGCGACTCCTTCCGCTGCTCGATCGCGTCGTGCATCGCCATCGTGGGCGACGCCGCCCCCGCCGCCGACATGCACCGCTGCACCTCGTCCCACACCTCCCCCTGGTCGCTGCGCGCCTCCCCGCTCATCTCCAGGTTCATCTTCACCGCGCGGCTCTTCATCGCCCGCAGCCTCGACGGCGAGAAGCCGCCGCTGCTGAACCGGTCCGACATCGGCCGCCACCGCCCCTGCTCAACGCACGACACGGGGATCTTCGTGGCCGACTTCGGCGGCAGCAGCACCGACGTGTTGAGGATGCGGTTCTGCTTCGCGCCCACCAGCTCCTCGCCGTCGAGCAGCAGCACCATCACCTCCGCCGCGTTGCGGGCCAGCAGCTCTGGCACCGCACCGGCCGGGCTCGTCTCCGTGATGTTCAGCAGCCCCGCCGCGAACGCGTCCTCCGCGAGGAGGTAGTCTGCGTGCGGCGCCGGCCCGCTCAGCGGGACGAGCGTGAGGCCGCCGTGCACCAGCGGCTCCCCAACGACCAGCGAATCGACGAACGGCTTCAGCGTCCTGGCAGCGTCATCCGGTGTCATAGGTCCTCCTTTCGCCGCAATGACCTCTGGAATCAAACCTCTCACCAGTATTATACGGGGCACGTATGACAGCTCTGGTCGCGGGCAAAGCGGAGGACTCGACGCGAGGGTATGACAGCCGTGGTCGCACGGGCAAGGGCTTGGGCCGCGGAGGCCGCGCACGGCCAGCAGTTGGGCGCAACTTGTTCGCGGATTTTGCGAAAAAAAACGGGGGTCGAGCGGAAGATCGGTTCCGCACGGTGCGGAACGCGTGCAGGGCAGGCCGCTGTCAGGCGCGGTAGGCTTCGCTGGCGGCGGCCAGCTCGGCCGTGATGTCGGCCGCGAGCTTCCGGGGCGACAGCACCACCGCGTGCCGGCCGAAGCCCAGCAGCCAGCGCTTGAACTCGATCGTGTCGGCGAGGCGGAATTCGGCGACCACGCGCTCGCCGTCGTCCTCGATGGTCTTCTGGCTGGCGTGCCAGAGTTGCTCGCGGACGTTCACGGCGGCCCAGTCGGTGAAGCGCACGCGGATGGTCTGCGGCTCGCCCGTCCGGAAGATCCCGAAGCAGCCGTGGAGGTAGGTCTCGAGCGAGAAGTCGTCGGGTCGCTCGAAGCGCTCGTTCGTGGTCTCGACGCCGGTGAAGCGCGAAACCTTCAGCGTGCGCGTGTCGTTGCGGTCCGGCACGTAGCCGATGCAGTAGAGATTGGCCCCGAACAGCACGAAGCCGTAAGGGTGGAAGCGGCCCTCGAAGGCGCGCTCGCGGCGCGGCGAGGCGTAGCGGACGCGCAGCACCACCCGGTCCGCGATGGCGCGGCTGATGATGCCGATCTCCTTGTCCTGCCCCGAGTAGTCGTGCTGGGCCACGTTCTTGACGAGGAGCGACTCGTTGAGGTTCACGAAGTGCCCCAGCGAGGTAGCAGGGAGGAGGGCCTTGATCTTGTCGAGGGCCGTCGCGAGGCCGTCGCCCAGTTGCGTGCCCGCCAGCGGCACGAGGAGCTGGCGGCTGAGGAAGAGGCTGATCATCTCCGTCACCGAGAGCATCAGCTCCTGGCGCTCGAGGAAGTGCGGCGAGAGGTTCCAGAAGCGCGCCCCGAAATCGCGCTCTTCGAAGCCTATGGGGAAGCCCACCTGCTGCAGCACGTTGAGGTCGCGCTGGACCTGGCGCTTGCTGCACGCGAGCCGGTCGGCCAGCTCATTCGCCGCGATCCCGAACCGATTCGCCTGCAGCGTCTTGAGCAGGTTCCACTGACGCATCAGCGGCTCGCCCCGTGCCATAGTTGGCCTCCTTTCTCAAGGTGCCAGACACCTTGAGATTTTGCCGCCCCTCACGGCGCGGGGAGTTTGAGGAGCTCCTCGAGGCCCTTCCTGAGCAGGCCCTCGAGCTGGATCTTCGCCTGCGGCTTGTCGAGCGTGCCCGAAATCGCGATCGGCAACGTGCCGTCTTTCGAGAGGAACCGCTTGAGGTCGCGGCCCACGCGCTCGCCCTGCAGCGAGATGCGGTAGTCGACCTTGCGGCTCATCAGCCACGTGGTGCCGTCCATCTTCATCACGAGGTCAGGGGCCGTGAAGGTGGCGTTGTTCTTGACGACGCCGTTGGTGATGTTGAACGTGCCGGCCATCCTGCCGAACTTGAGGTCCGTGTACTGCTCGAGCCCGGGCACCTGCGCGAGGACCGGCATCGTCATGCGGAACTCCTGCGGCATGGCGATCGTGCCCGACCCGTTCATCGAGCCGAGCATCGCCTCGCGCGTCATCCCCGCCGACGTCAGCTCGGCCTTGCCGTCGAAGCGCCCCTCGATCTCGCCCACCGGCATGCTGATGACCGGCAGGATGCGCTTCAGCAGCGCTGTGAGCTGATCCGTCACCGTCACGTTCGTCAGGCCGAATTTCATGTCGTGCTGGTACGTCCCCTGCACGACCTCCGAGCGGTCCGCGAACGTGGCGCTCCCGTCGTAGAGCGTCGCCGTGCCGTCGAGCGTGAACACCCCGCCCTCGAAGGCCATCCGCGCGTTCACCTGCTCGAACGTTATTTCGTTGTAGCCCACCGCCTCGCCCGTTGCGGTGCCGTCGGCCGTGAGGGTGTCGATGAAGCGTGGCTTCGCCTCGCCGCCGGGCTGGTCCTGCGCGGGTGCCTCCCCGGGGGCCGCCGCGAAGAGCTGCCCGAGGGCCGCAGCCTGCGACGTGGCGCCGGGCAGGTTTCCGGCGAACGCGAAGAGGGCGCTGCCCGGCGATGCGCCGTGAGCCGTACGCGTGCCGCCCGGCGCCGGCCGCGACGCGCGCTTCGGCCTGCGGTCGGCCGTTGCCAGCGTGAGCGTGCCCCGCGCCGCGCCGCTGATGCGCGTCGCCTCGTCGATCCCGCCGAGGGCCGCCAGCGTCTTGCCCACGATCTCCAGGTCGGTGGCGAACCGCACCTCGCTCAGCAGCGAGGGCGTAGCCGCCAGCTTGTCGAGGTCGAGCGTGGCCTGCACCGTCGCCAGCTTCGACGCAAGCTCGATCCTGTCGCTCTTGATGCTGTCGAGCTTGCCGTCGCGGAACCCCGCGAACAGCTCCGCCGCCAGCGTTATCTTCTCCTCGGCGTAGGGGTCCTTGAGGGCGGGGCTGGCGAGGCGGAAGTCGGTGACCACGGTGCTGAATTTCCCCTGCACGCCGCCCGGGGCGGTCTTCGCGCTCACGGTGCCGTCGAGCTTCCCCGCCAGCGACGTCTTCTCCGGCAGCATCCCCAGCCCGGCCAGGACGGTGGATGCCGCCGCGAGGTCGGCGCTCGCCTTGCCGCTCAGGTCCGAGCCTTCGGCGCTCACGCTGCCCGAGGCCTCCGCCTTCACCGCCTTCGAATCGATCTTGAACTCCTTGACGGCCAGCTTGCGGCCGGCTTCGACGACCACGTCGCAGGAGGCGCTCACGTGCGGGTCGCTGTAGGTCTTGCCCTCGCCCGACGACACGCGGAGGTCCTCCACGTCGGCCCGGCCCTTCACGGCCAGGAGCTCGTCCGGGTCGCCCGTGACGGTGCCCTCGGCTGTGAGGCCGCCCGATGCCGCCACCGGCCGCGTGGTGAACGAGTTGGCGAAGCCCGACAGTTTCCAGAGGTCGGCGCCGGCCGTCACCGCGAGGTTCAGCCCGCCCGCCCGCCGCAGATCGGCTATGTCCCCCTTGATCCTGCCGTTCACGCCGAGGTCGTCCGACTTCACCCGCGCGTCGAGGTCCCTGATCGACAGCTTGGTGAGGTCCAGCAGGTAGCTCTGGTAGCTCTCGAAGCTCGCGACCTTCGCCGGCTGGCGCAGGCTGCTGCCGGTGGCTTGGAAGTCTGCCACCACCAGCCGCGATTCGGTCTTGATCTCGTTGATCGGCCCCTCCGCGGCCAGGTGGCCCTTCACGCTGCCCGTGATGCTGAAGGGCACCAGCGCCGCGAGCTGCGGCCCGAGCTTCGCAAAGTCCGCCGCGGCGTCGATGGCGAAATCACGCACCACCGGATTGCCGCCCTGCTTCTCGGCGAGGCCGCTGGCCGAGGCCGAGAAGCCGTCGCAGGTGAGCGTCGCCGCGCTGATCTCGCCGGTTAGGTCATCCGGCGAGCCCTGCGCCACGAGCTGGCCCTGCACGTTCTTCAACTGGCTCGTCTTCGCCGACGCGAGGTCCGTGAAGTGGATCGTCCCGTTGCTCATCGTGAGGTCGGTGATCTTGAACGACGGCACGCCGGCCGCGCCGCCGCCTTTCTTTTCCTCCTCGGGCTTCTCGGGGATGTCGAGCAGGTTGTAGAGGCCGTCGCGGCCGCGGACGACCGACACCTCGGGCTGCTCCACCAGCATCCTGTTGACCACCAGCCTGCGGCCGAGCAGCGGGAAGAGGTCCGCGTCCACCGTGATCTTGTCGACCTTCAGCAGCGGGCGCTGGCCGTACTTCTCCTTGTCCTTGATCACGAGGTCCGACAGCGTGACCTTGACGCCGCCGATGATGCTCATGGAGAAGCTGCCAAGCTCCGCGGGCCGGCCGAGGTCTTCCTTCGTGCGCTCCGAGATGGCGCTGGCGACGGCCGAGGTGGGGATGACGGCCGGCACGATCACGATCGCGGCCAGCACGAGGACGACCAGCACCGCCAGCGAGATGGCGGCGACGCGGGCGATCCTTCGGACGAGGGACCGCCGCCTGGGCGGATACAGATTGCCGTTCATTGTCTTTCCCTCCTTCTTCAGGGGGTTCAGGTTGCTCGTTTCCAACGCACGCCCTGCGGCGTGTCCTCCAGGATGATTCCCCGCTTGAGCAGGGAGCCGCGGATCTCGTCGGCCGTGCGGAAGTCCTTCGCCTTGCGGGCCTGCTGGCGCTGCTGGATGAGCCGCTCGACCTCGCCCTCGAGGCTCTGCTGCTCGATGTCGATCACCCCGAGGACCTTGTTGAAGTCCATCATCACCGCCCGCACGGCCTGGGCGTCCTGCCGGGTGAGCTCCAGCTTGTTGGCTTCGCGGATGAAGTCGAACACGCCCGCCAGCGACTTCGAGATGTTGAGATCGTCGTCCAGCCCGTCAGCGAACGCGGCGATGGCCGTGCCGATGACGTCCGCCACCTCCGGGCTCGACCCCTCGCCTTGGGCGAGGTCGAGGTCGATCACGAAGTCGCGCAGCCGCCGCACCGCTTCATGAGAGGCTTCGACAGCTTCCAGCGTGAAGTTGAGCGGCTGGCGGTAGTTGGTGCTGAGCAGCAGGTAGCGCATTGCGAGATCGCTGTAGCCCTTCTCCTGCAGGTCGCGCAGCGTGTAGAAATTGCCCAGCGATTTCGACATCTTCCTGCCGTCCACCAGCAGGAAGCGCGTGTGCAGCCAGTAGCGCACGAACTTCTCGCCGGTGGCCCCTTCCGACTGCGCGATCTCGCACTCGTGGTGCGGGAAGATGTTGTCCTCCCCGCCCGTGTGGATGTCGAGCGTTGATCCGAGGTACTTCATCGACATCGCGGAGCACTCGATGTGCCAGCCGGGGAAGCCCCTCCCCCAGGGGCTGTCCCACTGCATGATGTGGTGCGGGTCGCTCTTCCAGAGGGCGAAGTCGAACGGGTTCTTCTTCTCGGGGTTCACCTCGATGCGCGCCCCCGCCTGGAGCTTCTCGAGCGTGTTGCCCGAGAGCTGCCCGTAGCCGGGGAACGAGCTGATGTCGTAGTAGATGCTGTCGCCGCCGGCGTAGGCGTGGCCGCGGTCGATCAGCCTGCGGATGAGGTCGATCATCTCGGGGATGTGCTGCGTGGCCCGGGGGTAGTGGTTGGCCCGCCTGATCCGGAGGGAGTCGATGTCGGCGAAGAACGCCTGCGCGTAGAACTCGGCCACCTGGTAGGGGTCCTTCTTCGCCTCGCGGGCGGCCTTCTCAAGCTTGTCCTCGCCCTCGTCGGCGTCGGTGGTCATGTGGCCCACGTCGGTGAGGTTCATCACCTGCGTCACCTCGTAGCCCTTGTATTCGAGGTAGCGCCGCAGCAGGTCGGCCAGCATGAACGCCCGGAAGTTGCCGATCGTGGCGAAATTGTACACGGTCGGCCCGCAGTTATACATCTTCACCGTCCGGCCCGAGAGGGCGGCGAAGTCCTGCTTGTCCTTGACCAGCGTGTTGTAGAATTGCACGGAGCGGTTCTCCTTGAGGTTCGGCCGTGCGGCCGGCGGGCGGGTGGGAGGGAGAGCTGCCTCACTGGCTTTCGAGCAGCAGCACGACCTGCGCGGCGACGGCGTCTCCCTTGCCGACAGACCCGAGTTCGTTCATGGACTTGAACTTGACGTTCACCGCCCCCGGCTCCACGTGAAGCAGCCACGCGAGGTTCTTGCGGATGTCGTCGCGGTAGCCGCCCAGCCTGGGCGCCCGGGCGAAGACCGTGCAGTCGACGTTCGCGATGTCGTAGCCGTGATCGTCGTGGATCAGGCGGAAGATGCTCTCGACGAAAGCCGCGCTGTTCGCGTTCCTGAGGGCCGCGTCGCTGTCCGGGAAGAAGTCGCCGATGTCGCCCAGCCCGGCCGCGCCCAGCAGGGCATCGCACAGGGCGTGGAGGAGCACGTCGCCGTCGGAGTGCCCCAGCAGGCCCTTGGGGTAGTCTATCTTCACGCCCCCGAGGAAGAACGTGCGCTCGGGGACCAGCCTGTGGATGTCGTATCCGCTTCCGATTCGCATGGCACTCAGCCGGAGGCGACGCCGAAAACGCCGATCCTCCGGTACTTCTCGTAACGCTGCCGCAGGATCTCGTCGATGGGGATCTCCCGCAGTTGCCGCACGTTCCGGAGGATGGCGCTCTTCAGCGTGGCGGCCATCTGGCGGTGGTCGCGGTGCGCCCCGCCGATGGGCTCCGGCACGATCTCGTCAGCGATGCCCATCTTCAGCAGCCAGTTCGACGTGATCCTGAGCGCGGCGGCCGCGTCGCTGCGTTTCTCGGCGCTCTTCCACAGGATCGCGGCGCACCCCTCCGGCGATATCACCGAATAGTAAGCGTGCTCCAGCACGCACAGCCTGTCGGCCAGCCCGATGCCCAGCGCGCCGCCGCTGCCCCCCTCGCCGATCACGACCGACACGACCGGCACGCGCAGCACCGACATCGCAAGGATGTTGTCGGCTATCGCCTGCGCCACGCCCCGCTCCTCCGCGCCGACGCCCGGGTAGGCCCCCTGCGTGTCGATCAGCGCCACGATCGGCAGCTTGAAGCGCTCCGCCAGCCGCATCTTCAGCAGCGCCTTGCGGAAGCCTTCCGGGTGGGCGCAGCCCCAGTTGCACGTCATCCGCTCCCGGGTGTTGCGCCCCTTGCGATGCCCGATCAGCATCACGCGCTCGTCATCGATGCGGGCAAACCCGCTCAGGATCGCGGCGTCGTCGCGGAAGGACCGATCGCCGTGAAGCTCAACGAAATCTGTGGTGATCAGGCCGATGTAATCGCTGGTTGTAGGGCGGTCC
>Ga0172366_10004167_pt1 | contig 11395 bp, 7 predicted proteins | sample LakKivSesite69cm_FD_114533 | JGI IMG/M metagenome (GOLD analysis project Ga0172366, IMG submission 114533) | Sediment microbial communities from Lake Kivu, Rwanda - Sediment site 69cm | ecosystem: Environmental > Aquatic > Freshwater > Lake > Sediment | place: Rwanda: Western Province, Lake Kivu...
CTTCGAATTCGCCGCGCGATTAGCAGGTCGGGTGCAGTGGGGGTTATGCGCAATTTGTCGTCAGACGAAACATTGAAGCAGGCAAGACCTACCTCTATGCTCCCCTTGCCGAATCAGTGGTAATCCCTTACTGCCAGCGGCAGGTAGACGGTGTACTCATCCAAGGTAAATTCGCTCAGGCCGCCGCCTGTCCCGAACCACATGTGCTCTGCCCTGTCTATGCCGATAGAGCCGACACCGTTGTCCACCAGGCCGTCGGCGGTGGTGTAGGTAGTCCAGACGCTGCCCCACAGCCTGCTCACTCCACCAGCGGTGCCGAACCACTTGCGCCCCAGACTGTCTATGGCGATAGCGCTCACATAGTTGCTCGCCAAGCCGTGGGTGGTCGTGTAGGTAGTCCAGGTGCTCCCGTCAAACTCACTCACGCCGCCACTCGTGCCGAACCATTTGTGCCCTGCCCCGTCTATGATGATGGCGCGGACCCGGTTGTCTGCCAGTCCGTCGGCGGTGGTGTAGGTAGTCCAGGTGCTGCCGTCAAACTTGCTCACACCAGCGCCTCTCCAGCCATGGCCGAACCACATATGCCCTGCCCCATCTATAGCGATGACTTCGACATAGTTGCTCGCTAGGCCATCGGCGGTGGTGTAGGTAGTCCAGACGCTGCCGTCGAACTCGCTCACGCCCATGCCCTCGGTGCCGAACCACTTATGCCCCGCGCCGTCTATGGCGATGGCGTTCACTCGGTCGCTCGCCAAGCCATCGGCGGTGGCGTAGTGAGTCCAGGTGCTGCCGTCAAACTCATATACCCCGTTCATATAGGACCCGAACCACATATGCCCTGCCCCGTCTGTGGCAATGGCCTTGATAGTGTCGCCCACCCTATAGCGGGTCCAGGCGCTGCCATCGAACTCGCTCACCCCGCCTAAGGTGCCGAACCACATGTGCCCTGCCCCGTCCATAGTAATGGCTTCGACATAGTTGCCCGCCAAGCCGTCGGCAGTGGCGTAGGTGGTCCAGGTACTGCCATCAAACTCGCTCACCCCGCCGTGGAAGGTGCCGAACCACTTGCGCCCTGCCCCGTCTATCGCAATGGCGTAAACTAGGTCGTCCGCCAGGCCACTATTCCAGGAGTCATAGGTGGTCCAGGTGTTGCCATCAAACTCACTCACGCCATAGGCGGTGCCGAACCACATGTGCCCCGCCTTGTCGGTGGCAATGGCGTTAACAAGGTCGTGCGCCAGACCGTCAGCGGCGGTGTAGGTGGTCCAGGTAGTGCCGTCAAACTCGCTCACGCCGCCGCTGGTGCCGAACCACTTGTGCCCTGCTTCATCTATGGCGATGGCCCGGACATCGTCGTCTGCCAGACCATCAGCGGTGGTGTAAGTGGTCCAGGTAGTGCCGTCAAACTCGCTCACACCGCCGCTGGTGCCGAACCACTTGTGCCCCGTCTCATCCATCGCGATGGCCCAGACAAGATCGCTCGCCAGGCCGTGGGTGGTCCTGTAGGTGGTCCAGGTGCTGCCGTCAAACTCGCTCAGGCCACAGCAACTGGTGCCGAACCACTTGTGCCCTACCCCGTCTATGGCGATGGCGTTGACTTGGCTCCCCGCCAGACCGTCGGCGGTGGTGTAGGTAGTCCAGGTACTGTCGTCAAACTCGCCCACGCCCCCGCCATTGGTGCCAAACCACTTATGCCCTGCCCCGTCTATGGCGACCGCGCGGACATCGTTGTCTGTCAGACCGTCAGTGGTGATGTACTTGACGTAGGTGCCAAGAGTGCGGTTCCAGCGCACCACGCCACCACCTGTGCCCGCCCACACGTAGTCGCCCTCCACGGCCAGGGCTATTACCATGTTCCCGTTGGTGTAACTGTACCAGATGCCGCCGCTTTGGGCGGTCAGCTTCGTATCGCCCGAAGCCGCCTGACCTGGTCCTTGAGCAGCCGCGTTCCATCGCAGAAGCAGGCCCACCACGACGGTCAGCAGAAGAAATGGCCGTGTTTTCATCGCTCCACTCCTCCCCGTTGCGCTTTCGTAGCGCTTTCGCTGAATTACGCATAACGGCGCGGCGGTTGAGCCGCGTGCAGCGGGGGCGCGCCAGCGAGCCGCAGGCTAGCAAGGGGACGCCAGTCCGCCGCGCTGCTGCCCATCATCACAGACCAACCTCGGGGTACACAGGTGCACGGGCCTGGTTGATGACCTTGTGCAGCAACCGCGTTCCGCCTCCAATGAGTACTGCAGTGACCGCACGCCCCACCACCGGATTGACGGCCAGGGCAGTGAACAAGTTGGCCTCGAAGAACCACCCCAGCGCTGCGCCGGCCACCAGCGACACGTAGATCAGCCACCAGCGGGGGAGAAGCGGGGCCGCTGCTTCCAGTGGCTTATCGTGAAACCAGGCTGCGGTAATGGTGACTTGCTTATCTACTTGAATTGGATACAATCTGGAAATGGCGATGAATGATTCTGCTTCGAGCTCTGAGACCGAACTGCACATTTCTCCCAGGCCGGTGTTGGCCGCGCTGTTGGCATTGGGATGCCTGCTCTTCCTGGGCGCGGAGTTACTGTCCTATCCGTGGCAGACGGTGGATCGCACCATATCGCTTTTCTTGTTCCTGTCCGCCTTGTCAGGCGCCGGCTGGCTACTTGTCAACTGGAAGCCACTGGTGGGGCGCTGGTTTACCGTTCTGGCGCTGGCCATTGCCGTTCATCTCACGGGCCTCTGGCTGGACATACCTGCATCTCTCGCCTGGGCCGTGATCCCTACCGCTTTGGCCGTTCCCTTGGTCAGCCTCACCGCGGCGGCCGTCACTGCGGTGGGGGAATCTCTGCTCGTCGTGGCTTTGGCGGGCTATCCGGCCAGGGGGTTCGATTCGTCTAACGCCGTCGCTGCGCTGCTAGCCATCTGGGCTGTGTTCGGCGCTATGTGCGCTGTGTATCACCTGGTACGCCAGCGCAGCGCCTGGTTGGACGAGTACTTTGAGCGCGCGCAGCGGTTTCTGGAGGAAGCTCGCGATCACAGGGCCCAGTTGGAGCAGGCGCTCGACGATCTGGCGCATTCCAACCGCCAGCTTGCGCTGATGAATGAGCGCGTCGCCGTGCTGCGCCTGCTCGCGGAAGAAGCTCAAAAGGCCAAGACCAGATTCGTGGCCAGAGTCAGCCACGAGTTCCGGACTCCTTTGAATATGATCATCGGACTCGTTGATCTCGTGGTGGAAACCCCCCAGATGTACGACGTGACGCTCTCGCCCAGGATGCGGGAAGACCTTGAGGTCGTGCACCGCAACTGCGAGCATCTGGCTGACATGATAAACGATGTCCTGGACCTCACCCGGATCGAGGCGGATCGCATGGTGCTTTATAAAGAGCGCGTGGATATAGATCAGGTGATTGACAGCGCCGTGGAAGCGGTGCACCCTCTACTGGAGAGCAAGCAATTGGCTCTGCTTATCTCAGTTCCAGAGAACCTGCCCGAGGTCTACTGCGATCACACGCGCATTGAGCAGGTAGTGCTCAACCTGATGAGCAATGCGGTCCGCTATACCAAAGAGGGCAAGATCACTGTGACGGTCGCTCAAAGGGAGCAGCACGTCCTCGTAAGCGTCACCGATACAGGCCCGGGCATTCCACCGGAGGACGTCGAAAGAATCTTTGAGCCTTTCTGCCAGGGTACGAGGGAGCTCTGGCGCGACAAGGGAGGCAGCGGGCTGGGCTTGAGCATCAGCAAGCAGTTCGTCGAGCTTCACGGCGGCCGCATGTGGGTGGAAAGCGCATTGGGCGTCGGCACCACGTTCACCTTTGAGCTGCCCATATCCTCACCCATCGCGCCCGTGGACAGGCCGGGGCATCAGATTCAGGAGGACTGGGTTTGGCGCGGACGTCGCTCCAGGCCCAGTTTCCCCGCTTCTCACTACAAACCGCGCTTCATCATCTGCGACGAGACAGGTGATTTATGTGCAGCGCTCAAGCGCCATTCGGATGAGGCTGAGTTTGTGGATGCCCGGGATCTGGCGCAGGCCACCAGGGAGTCGGAACAGGGCTCTGCTCACGCGGTGATGTTCAATGTGACAGCTCGGGAGGATGTCTGGCCGTTGGTCGAGACAGCCCGCCGAGAAGCGCCAGGGACGCCTATCATAGGATGTTCTGTGCCGCACGGGGTCGAGCGCGCGATAGCCCTTGGTGCGTGGGGCTACCTGGTAAAGCCCGTGACGCGGGCGGACCTGGAGCGGGCGATTCAAGCGGCTGGCAAGCACGTCAGGCGAGTCTTGATAGTAGACGATGACCCGGACGCACTGCAACTCTTCAGCCGCATGCTACTCGTCTGCGATAGCGCCCTGGAGGTCGTGACTGCTTCCAGTGGCGCAGAGGCATTGGATAAACTGCATCGCACGCCGCCCGATCTCGTGCTGCTCGACATCGTCATGCCCGACATGGATGGCTGGCAGGTGCTGGAGGCAATGGCCCGGGATGGGGAGATACAGAAAGTGCCCACTTTCTTCGTATCGGCTCAAGATCCCACGGAGCAGCCGCCGACGAGCAGGTTCCTGCTGGTTACGATGGACGACGGGCTATCGCTCAGCCAGCTTCTCCGCTGCTCACTGGAGATACCGGCGCTCCTTTTGCGGCCGGAGAGAGAACTTGATCCAGTGCCTGTACGAACTCGCGGGGCCGCACGGGCTTTGGCAGATAGCGGGCAGCGCCAAGGGACAGCGCCAGCTCCTCTTCCCTGACGACTGAACAGACGATGACGGGGATCGCTCGGGTCGTGGAGTCTTCGTGCAGGCGCATCAGCAGGCGCCATCCGTCAATGTCGGGTAGCATGACGTCCAGCACGACGACGTCGGGGGCGCTTGCCCGGATGAGCTCGAACAGGCCTCGTCCCTGGACGGTGTGGACGATGTGATACCTGGTTCCCACCGTAGCCCCCCGATAGAGGCGCGCCATGTCCTCGTTGTCATCCACGACCAGTACAGTGAGCTTGCCCTCAGCAGGCGCCTCAATCCACACAAAGGCCTGGGAGCCATCTATGCAGACCTCGATAGATACGCCTTCCGGTACTGGAATATCGCCGCTAAAGTCTGCCTCGTTGAGCCCGCCTTGCGCGGCCACAGCGCCCGTCAAGGTGATCCTGGCGTTCCCATCCTCAAGCCTGGCGTAGATGGCAATCCATCCGTTTGACGTGTAGCGAGCCAGGCGCTTCAGAGCCGAGATCAGGATCTGCTGTAGCATGACAGGGTGAACCGCTGCGACCAGGCCAGGTTGCACGGACTCTACCTCTACCTGAACGCCGGGCTCTGGGGTCAGGACATCCACAAACTCCAGCATACTGCTGATCACTTCTCCCACGTCAGAAACCGCGCCGGGAGCCCTGGCCTGCAAGGATGCCAGTTCACGTTGTACTTGAGAACGCCAATCCGGAGCTCGCACGTCCGGCGCTTCCTCTTGCCCGGGCTCGCCCCTGGCCACTAACCTCGCTTGATACCGCTCCCACAGCACCCCTGCCAGCGTGTGCACAGCCTCGCGCTGTGCGCGCTGGACACTGCTGCGGCTCACGTGCAGACGGTCGGCGGTCTCATCCTGGGTGAGCTTTAGCACATAACGATTGTGCAGCACCTCGTAGACTCGCCTGGTGTGGGCAGCGGGTGGCGTATTGGGTGGAGGTGCGAGACTTTCAATGACGTGGATGATAGCAGTCTGAAAGGCAAGCGCGCCGTCTCGAGAGTCGCAGCCTATCAGCGTACACAGCGCTGCGGAGGGCTGATAGTCAGGATCGTAGAGGTGGGCGAGGGCTTTTACAAGTTCCTGCTCGAATTCTTCACAGGTGACCATTTCCATAATGGTGCAAAGCTGAATCAATTCTGGTGTAGACTCCGTCCACATCATGTGGTACTATAATCTTGCCTGGCCTCGTACAGGTGTGTGTTGTCGTGAGGGACAGCCTTCTGGCAACGTTCATCTTATCACATTACCGGAACCTGGTCAACCGGAATCCAAAGGCCATCGCCTCTCGTGGGGGGCGATGGAGAGTGAGTGAAAGGAGGTGGAGAGAGAGTCGAGATTGCAGCCTGTGGAAATGCGCACAGGTCACCATTCCTTGGGGGTAGGCGACCTGTGCGATCCGTGTGTGAGGTTCCCCTCCACACGTCGAGGAGTTTATCACATCCCGTGATAAAGTCAAAAAAGGAGGACGTATCATGAGTCGGAAGAATCTCAGTCGGCGCGACTTTTTGCGTCTGAGCGCCCTGACTGCCGCGGGCGCAGCCCTGGCCGGGTGTAAAGCCCCCGCACCACAGGTAGTTAAGGAAACGGTGGAGGTGCCGGTCCAACAAACCGTGGAAGTGGAAGTGGAGAAGACCGTCGTCGTCCAGGCTACTCCCGCACCAGAGGAAATGGTGGAGATCAGTTTCATGGGCTGGGGCGGCACCGAAGAGGACTTGGGCGTTCGCGCTGCCATCACGGTTTTCGAGGGGGCGGAGCCCAACATCAAGGTGACCTGGCTGCACACGCCGGAGAACTATTCGGAGAAAATGCTGGCTATGGTCGCCGCTGGCACGCCGCCGGACACGGCTTTCATCCGGAACCAGGACTTTATCACATACGCCCACGAGGGCATGCTGCTCGACATCACCGACGTGCTCAAGGCCGACTCGGTCGTGGGCGCGCCAGGTTACTTTATCGAGCCCCAGGAAACGGAGCGCGCCACATACCAGGGGCGCTGGTACGGCATCGGTTCCTGCTGGACGGGCTCTCACATCTACCTCAACGCCGACATCTTCGATGAGGTGGGCATCGAACCGCCGAGCAACGACCCCGACGAGGCCTGGGATTGGGACTACTTTGTCGAGGTGTGTCGGCAGTTGACGGTGGACACCAGCGGCAGACACCCGGGGGATAGCGGCTTCGACATTGATAACGTGGACCGCTGGGGAGTCTACTGGGATAAATGGTGGATGGAGCTCATAGGGCCCATCGAGTCCAATGGTGGAAAGTACGTTGATCCAGCCACCGGCCTGTTGGCTCTCGATCAGCCGGCAACCTACGAGGCCATCCAGCGTGTTGCCGATCTGACGCTGGTGCATCAGGTAGCGCCCCTTTCTTCGGTCTTGGACCAACTGGGCATGAGCAACACGCAGATGCTGGAGACCGGCAAGCTCGCTATGGCGATAGATGGCTCCTGGGCGCTGGCCTGGATGTGCAAGATCGCACCCACGCTGGGAACAGCGTGCCTGCCCAAGATAAAGCAGCCTGCCACCGGTCTGCAAGCCCACTTGCACTCTGCTTTTGCGGCCTCGAAATATCCCGAGGCCGCCTGGCGCTGGGTGCGTTTCCTGGCCACCGAGTTTTACCAGCTCCAGTTCCTGAAGATGGGCCTCTGGCTGCCCAGCCAGACAGACCTGATGACTGAGGAAGGGCTGGCGAAATGGATCACCCCTCGTGTCAGTGCCACCGAAGGGGTCCATCCGCCGGGCTATGAACTGATCGTGACCGAGTATGTGCCCAAGTATGGCCACATCCTCTATCAGCCACCGGGTTACCAACAGGTCGAGGCGGTTACCGCTCCCGCGTTTGACGCCATCTGGATCGGCGACAAGACGGCCGAGGAGGCGCTGACAGAAATCGTGCCGGAAGGCAACGCCATCCTTCAAGAAGCGCTCCTCTGAGGCCCAGCAAGGACAGGCCCGGCCGCGCAGGACATTCCAGTCGAACATTGGAACAGGCCCTGCGCGGCCACATCTTGGTTGGAGTCTGGCTCCTTTTTGGGAGGATACGATGACCGCGATAGTCGGCTGGCTGAGAAAACCCGCGGCGAGACGCAACGTGGTGGGCTATATCTTCATCGCCCCTTTCATTCTGGGGTTCCTGTTCTGGTTCCTGATACCTGCGTTGACCTCGCTCTGGCTGGTCTTTCAGAAATGGAACATGATCGGCCCGCCCGAGTTCATTGGCCTCGACAATTTCAAGAAGCTGCTCACTGACAAGCTCTTCTGGCAAGCCCTGAAGGTGACCACGGTGTACTCGGCCATCGCCGTGCCGCTGGGTATGGTTTTGGCCTTCCTGCTGGCCCTGTTGATGAACTCCAAGGTGCGCGGCATCACCGTCTTTCGCACCATCTTCTACCTGCCCAGTATCGTGCCGGCGGTGTCGAACGCGGTCCTGTGGGCCTGGATCCTGAATTCGGATTTCGGCCTGCTCAACGCGCTCCTGCACGTCTTCGGCATACGTAGGATTCTGTGGCTCCAGGATCCGGATTGGGCGCTGCCGGCCCTGGTCCTGATGAGTTTGTGGGGCCTGGGTGGCGGGATGGTGATCTACCTGGCGGGCCTGCAGGGCATCCCCAATGAGTTCTACGAAGCGGCAGAGATTGATGGCGCAGGTGCGTGGGCGAAACTGTGGCACGTGACGCTACCCCTGATGTCGCCGGTCATTTTCTTCAACCTGATTATGAGCATCATCGGCACCTTTCAGATCTTCACCGCTGGTTATCTCATCACCAACGGCGGCCCGCAGAACGCCACTCTTTTCTACGTCTTATACCTGTGGCGCAATGCCTTCCTATACCTCAACATGGGATATGCGGCTGCCCTGGCATGGGTGCTCTTTGCCATCATTATAGGGTTGACGGCGCTTGTTTTCAGGGGCATAGGCAGCCGGGTGTATTACGAGGAAGCGGGTTGAGGAGGTGAATCGTGGCGGCGACTGACGACAGGCTTTCTACACAGGGCTCTCTTGGGGCTCGCGCTGTGAGTGGCAGATCAAACCGCAGGTGGTTGTCCCAAGCCGTGATCTGGGTCGTGCTGGTCGTAGGAGCGGTCCTGATGATGCTCCCTCTGCTCTGGATGGTCAGCAGTTCCTTCAAACTGCAGCAAAGGGTCTTCCAGATGCCGCCCCAACTGATTCCAAACCCGTTCCGTCCCCAGAATTACGTGGAGGCCCTGACCTACAAGCCGTTTCACATCTACTTTAGGAATACCGCCTTTCTCGTCTTGATGCACGAGATAGCCGTCCTCTGGGCTGCCTCTTTCTGTGCCTATGGCTTTGCCCGCATGCGGTTTGCAGGGCGCGATCTCTGGTTTGGGGTCGTGCTGGCCACCATGATGGTGCCCTATGTGGTCATGCTGGTACCAAACTTTGTGATCTTTAGCCGGCTGCATTGGATTGACACGTTCCTGCCGCTCATCGTGCCCCCGTTCTTTGGAGGAGGAGCGTTCTACATCTTCCTCCTGCGCCAATTCTTCCGCACCATCCCAGAGGAACTGGCCGATGCGGCGCGCATTGATGGATGTAACGAGTTCATGATCTACGCCCGCATCATGATGCCGCTGGCCAAACCGGCGCTGACCACGGTGGCAATCTTTACCTTTATCGGCGCCTGGAACGACTTTATGGGGCCTCTGTTGTACCTGAACTCGCCCGAGAGGTTCACCGTCTCCATAGGATTGTCGGCATTCCGCAGCGTGCTCAACACGCGTTGGGATCTGCTGATGGCCGCTTCGACGGCGACGACGTTGCCGATCATCATCGTATTCTTCATGGCGCAGCGATACTTTGTGCAAGGGGTCGTGATGACTGGACTCAAGGGCTAGACCCAGTCTGGAGGTAGAACCAAAATGACAGCCGCCGTTCGACCCATCGTTACAATTGCTTGACAAGGAAAACGATTTCCTATATAATCAGTGTAACGGAAAACGTTTACCACACCTAATCTCCGAAAGGTGGATACCCAGTGTCTGTTTCACTGGCAGATGTAGCAAAAGCCGCTGGTGTCTCCGTCGCCACCGCTTCTCGTGCCCTTACGGGCAGCGACCACCCCATAGCCGACGAAACTCGACAAAAAGTTTTGGAGGTAGCAGACGAACTCGGTTACCGACCCAATCTGATCGCTCGAGGCCTGCGTACTGAACGGACTCTCACCATAGGTATTATCGTTGAGAACATCCTGAGCCCCTTCATACCCCCTATCACTCGAGGTATACACGACTATCTACAACAACACGGTTACTCCAGCATCATTGTCAACTCGGACTGGGATCCAATGGCAGAAGCAGAAGCAATTGAAGACTTGGCCAGGCGCCACATAGATGGCATCATCTTTGTGGAGTCTTATATGCGCTCATCTGATGAGGTGTCCAAACTGATACACAAGCCTCACGTATTCGTACATCGCCTCTTCAACTCGCTCAATGCAAATTCTGTGGTCCCTGATGATCGCTACGGAGCACGGTTGGCAGTCAGGCACCTGGCCGGATTGGGTCATCAGCGGGTCGCTTTCATCAACGGGCCAGAAGGGTGGGACGCGACGATCAATCGGATGGCTGGTTATCAAGAAGAACTTGCGGCCTGGGGCGTACCTTTCGACCCAACGTTAGTAGATAGAGGCGATTGGGAAGTGCAAAGCGGGTATTCTGCCGCTCAAAGGCTGATTGCATTGAGGCCCCCCCCCACAGCCATTTTCGCCGCGAACGACTTGATGGCTCTTGGCGTAGTCTATGCTGTCCAAGAGGCAGGATTGCGCGTGCCCGAAGACATCGCAGTCGTGGGATACGATGATCGTGATTTCTCCGGTTTCGTTCGACCGGCTATTACGACTATCAGGATGCCTTGCGAGGAGATGGGGCGCACTTCAGCAGAGTCCCTTTTGCGCCTCATAAGCGGAGAGGTTGAGATCATAGAGCCGATGTTGGTTAGAGGTGAACTGGTGGTGCGCCAATCTTGTGGGGCCAGAAAGGGAGAGTGGGAATTCGAACCAGAACAGGGCAGCATAATACGCAGACAACGTCTTCTTCATTGAGAGCGGGGGTGATGGCAACTCTCCCACACTTCGTCCGTCGGCAGGATGAGGAAAGGAGGTAGCGAACGGTTGATTGAGAGAAGCGCGGATTCCTGGTTGACTGTGTGATGAAATCTGAACAATAGGCTAAGTCTTATAAGGAGGAAGAACCGTGAATACCAGACGTATGAACAGGCGAGAATTCTTGCTCTTGACAGGAGCAGCGAGCGGTGCGGCTCTGCTTGCGGCCTGCCGGCCGAAGGAGACACCAACGGCCGCCCCCGCGGTAGCGACTGAGGCACCGCCTGCGGAGCCGACCGAGGCACCGCCACCCGCCGAGAAGGTGACCATCGAGTTCCTGGGTGAGCCAGGGTCCGCAGATTTGCGTGCCGAGGAACAGGAGAAGTTCCAGGCGGAGAACCCCAACATCGAGTGGGTTCAGGTGGAGCAGCCGGAGACGGTGTCGAGACTGGAACAACTTCTGACCTTGGTCGCCGCCGGTACACCGCCCGACTGCGCCAGGGTTGAGAGCGACGTCTACCGAACCTTCTGCAAGTACGAACTGCTGCTCGGCATCTCCGACCGCATCGCGGCCGACCCAGTGCTGTCGGCTCCGGACTACTGGATC
>Ga0172366_10004168_pt1 | contig 11390 bp, 10 predicted proteins | sample LakKivSesite69cm_FD_114533 | JGI IMG/M metagenome (GOLD analysis project Ga0172366, IMG submission 114533) | Sediment microbial communities from Lake Kivu, Rwanda - Sediment site 69cm | ecosystem: Environmental > Aquatic > Freshwater > Lake > Sediment | place: Rwanda: Western Province, Lake...
AAGGGGAGGGGTCTGGTTATAACCTTTGTTTTTAATAATAACATGAGCTCCTTGGATGTTTTTTGTGTGAAGCCAAATATCATTACCAGAAGCCAATTTAAAGGTTAGAAAATCATTTTGATGGTTATTTTTCCCCACATAGATTTCCCAGCCATCTTTGGAGATATATTTTGTAGGCAGTAATCTTTTTTTATCTTTTTTCTGCTTCTTAATCGGAACAGTTATTTTTTTAACCAATCCTAATTTGTCCAAATCGTTATAAATTTTGAGCAGGTTAGAAAGAGAATCGCCTTCTTGTCTATACAATTTTTGAAGCCCAATTAATTGAGTAAGTTGTAGTTTATTTTTATTTAGTTGTTCAAAAATTATCCCAAAGCTATCTTTTGTTTTCCTATATTTTTTAAAATATAACTGAGCATTTTGTAAGGGGGATAATTTGTTATCCAGAGGGATAGTTATATTTTCTTGTTGGGGAGAGAAGTAGTTGATTATGGTAATTTTAGTATCTCCTCTTTTAATGCGGTTAAGATTAGATTTTATCAGTTCTCCGTTTATTTTATATTTTTCGCAATTTTTCACTTCTTCAAGCTTTTTTTGGTATACATTTATCTTGTTTTTTGCTTTTACAACATTCTTATTAATTATATCATCTATTTTATTTTTTAAAGATAGAATTTCTCGTTCTTTTTCCAGTTCAGTAAATAAAAATTCTAAGCACGAATTCGCATCTTTAAAATTTCGCTTATGGCATTGAGGAAACTGGGCAGAATTTATTAGAGAATAGGCTTTTATCTTTTCGGATAGCGGATCTAAAAAGATGGTTGGCTGAAAAATGTGATTTTTAATATTATTTTTAATTCTATTAAAAGAAGTCCAGAGCATTTCCAAATCTGCCTTGGAAGCATTAGAAACATCTTTTTCCGGGGATAAATTTGCCTGAAGAACCATCTCCTTTGCATTCTGCGGGCTTATACCTATAAAATTGTTCTGTATCAGCTTCCAGAGGTTTAAACTTTTATCTTCCACGGGGTAAAAAATATTAAAAAAACCTTCCCGGTTAATTTTTAGAGGGTTTAATTTATTCTGAGAAGGAGGAGGGATATAAAGTTTACCGGGCAAAATTTCTCGGTATCTGTTGATATTGGAATCTACTAATTTTATGCTGCTTTCTATGGTTTTATTTTCTTTAAGAAGAATCATGTTACCATGTTTACCCATAAACTCTATTATTAGTATTTTGTTTTGGGTTTGACCAAATTTAAGGTAGGGCTGAATAATAAAATGCAAAATTCGGTCAAAATCCGGCTGTTTTATATCTAACATCTTTCCACCGATAAGGTGATTTTGGAGTAAGTTCAAAAAGGGTGAGCTAATTGTCTCTTTAGTATTTTTGGATTTAGAAAAATAAATTTCCATAGATGATGGGTCTATGGAAATATGAATATAAAAGGTGTCTCTTTTTTTATTTATATTAATGGATAGCAAAGCTCTAATAGGGCTTACTTCGAAAATAATTTTGTATTTTTTGACTTGAAATATATTAACTATTTTTCCCTCTTTAAATATATCAATAAGTTCTTTTCTGATTGCGGTTAAACTAATACTATCTAAGGCCATGTTATTCTCCTTATTAAAAGATTAAACCCCTGTATAATTACTCTATTTAAATATAATCTATTAGAGAAGTATAATCAAGAGAAAGGGAAAAGACAATTGATTTTAATCCCCATAAGAATCAGATATTTTTTAAACGTTAAATTAAAAATGTATAATATATTCTGGTAATGTATAATATTATTTGACAACCCTTAAGTATTACCATAAAATTAGTGTGAAGTTTATAATTTTATGAAAATATGACATATAAGGGGAAATAAGTTGATTAAAAGCATGACCGGTTATGGTGTAGGAAGGGTTAAGAAAGAAGATAGAGAATGTTTAGTAGAGATAAAAACCTTGAATAATAAATATTGTGATATTATTATAAAAAATTCTATGCAATCTTTAGAAATTGAACAAAAAATTGAGAGACTTATAAAGGAAAAGATATTCAGGGGGAAAGTAAATGTATTAATAAAAGTAGAAAGTTATAATCCTGAAGAAGAAAAAGTAATATTAAACGAAAGCTTATTTAATTCTTATTACGAAGCCTTAAAAATTTTAAAAGAAAAATATAAGTTCAAAGATGAAATAGATATTGATTCTATAATTAAATTTAAAGATATTTTTCAAGTGGTAAAAGAAGAAGAAACTGATAAGGTGTGGCCTTTGATAGAGGAAGCAGTAAATAAGGCTTTAGCTTCTTTGTTAGGGATGAGGGAAAGAGAAGGTAAAATTCTTATTAATGATATAAAGAAAAGAACGAAAAGGATTATAAAGTTAATAGAAAAGATTGAAAGATATTCAAAATTATTTTTGCAAAAATACAAAGATAATTTTTTAATAAAATTACGGGAATTAACAGATGGGTTAAATGTTGATGAAGGAAGGATTGAATTAGAAGCTGCCATATTTGTCGAAAAAAGTGATATAACCGAAGAAATTGTTAGAACAAAAAGTCACTTACTTCAACTTAATAATTTATTAGATTTTGATGAACCCATAGGAAGAAAGATGGATTTTATTCTTCAAGAAATCAACCGAGAAATAAACACCATTGGTTCAAAGAATAATAATTTAGAGATAACTTCCTTAGTTATATTAGTGAAAAGTGAATTAGAAAAGATAAGAGAGCAAGCGAGAAATATTGAATAATAGGAGATAGTGAAAATGGTAAATGATTTAGTAAATATTGGTTTTGGTAATTTTGTAAATTCTACCAGAGTTATTTCTATCTTAAGTCCAGATTCAGCACCGTTGAAAAGAATAAAGGAAGAAGCAAAGACTCAAAAGAGATTGATCGATGCTACTTATGGGAGGAGAACAAGGGCGATAATAATCACTGATAGTGATCACATAATCTTATCATCTATCCAACCTGAAACTATCGCACATAGATTCGCTGGGCATACAGCACAAAATTTTGAATTAAAAGAAAGTGTTACAAAGTAGGTAATCTTAAAAATGACTACTAATAAAAACTTTTTATCTTTTATTTATAAACGAGATACGAGATACGAGATACGAGATACGAAAGAAAATAAAGGTTTACTATTTGTCATCTCCGGTCCCTCTGGCGTAGGTAAGGGGACTTTACGGAAAAAGATATTTAAAATTTTCCCAGATTTAAGATACTCCGTATCTGTAACTACTCGATCTCCTCGAAAAGGGGAGAGAGAAGGTATTGATTATTATTTTGTATCTGAAAATGAATTTGAAAAGATGATAAAAGAAAATAATTTTGCTGAATGGGCATTGGTCCATGGAGATTACAAAGGAACACCTTTGGATTTTTTGAAAGATAAACTTCAAAAGGGAGAAGACGTATTGTTGGAAATAGATGTTCAGGGAGCTATGCAGGTAAAGAAGAAATTTCGAGAGGGAGTGTTTATTTTTATTGCCCCGCCATCTTGGAAGGATTTAGAAAAGAGATTGCGAGAAAGAAGTACTGAAGCAGAACAAGATCTCGAAGAAAGATTGAAAGATGCTCGCAATGAAATGAGATATATGCGAAATTATAATTACTTAGTGGTAAATGATGATATAAAAGTGGCAATAAAAAAATTAGAGTCTATAATAATTGCTGAAAGATGTAAAATAATAAATAATAAAACAGATTAAAAGTTACAGAAATAAACATATTTTATGAAAAGGAAGGATAATAAGTATGGAAGAAAATAAATATTTATTAACTATGTTGGTTGCAAAAAGAGCAAAACAATTGCGAGCTGGAGCTAAGGCTTTAGTGGAAACTAATAATAAAAAGCCTATTTTGATTGCCTTGCAGGAGATTAGCGAAGGGAAAGTATATCTTAAAGAAATACAAGAATCTGGAATATTTAAAGAATAACTTAATCAAAAATTAATTACGAAAAATTGTGAGGTAAAAAGGTGTTAAAAGGAAAGAAGATTCTACTGGGGGTTACCGGAAGTATAGCTGCTTATAAAGCAGCGGAAATATTAAGTTTATTGAAGAAAAAAGGTGCAGATGTATTTGTTATTATGACTGAATCTGCAACAAAATTTGTACAGCCTTTGACCTTTTCTACTCTTTCTGGGCACCTGGCTATAACTAATTTGTTTTCTTCAAACGATAAGATAATAGTCAAACATATCTCTCTTGCCCAATGGGCTGACTTAATATTAATTGCCCCAGCCACGATAAATATTATCGGTAAAATTGCCCATGGTATTGCTGATGATATGTTAACCACTACGGTGATGGCTTCTAAAGCGAAAGTCATTTTTGCCCCCGCAATGAATAAAAATATGATATCTAACCCCTTGTATCAGCAGAATGTTGAAAAATTAACCGCTTTAGGATATGAGTTTATTGATTCAGAATATGGTCTTTTAGCTTGCGGAGAAATTGGAGAGGGTAGATTAGCAAATATTGAGGATATCATAGATAAAGTTGACTATAGTTTAGCTTTTAAAAAGGATTATACAAATAAGACTGTATTGATTACGGCTTCCTGTACCAGAGAACCAATTGATAAAGTAAGATTTATTTCTAACTATTCTTCTGGCAAGATGGGTTTTGCTTTAGCAAAAATAGCCCAAGCCAGAGGAGCAAGAGTGATATTAGTTACTGGGCCAAATTGTTTACCTGCTATAAAAGGGATTAAAACAATTTTAATTGAATCTGCTGAGGAAATGAAAAAGGAGGTTTTTAAATACTTTTCAGAGGCAGATATAATAATTTCTGCGGCTGCAGTGGCTGATTTTAGACCCAAGGAAGTCTTTTCAGGAAAGATTAAAAAGGAAAAGGATGAAAAACTGGTTATCGAATTGGAAAGAACTTCTGATATTCTTTATGAATTAGGGAAGAAAAAGAAAAATAAAATATTAGTAGGATTTGCCGCTGAAACTGAAAATTTAGTGGACCAGGCTCTTAAAAAATTGGAGGAAAAAGAATTAGACTTAATTGTAGCCAATGATATATCAGCAAAAGGAGTAGGATTTGGATCAGATCAAAATAAAGCTAAGCTTATAAATAATAAAGGAGTAGCTCAAGAATTACCCCTTATGTCCAAAAGTGATATGGCCGGAAAGATCTTAGATGAGATTTTAAAGATAAAGTGACTAAGAGAATTAATGAGTTTATTAATATGTATGGTGAAAAGAAATATGCTGAAGTAGTAATCTTAGAATATAATTTCAATAAAGTATTTCACTACTGTATTCCGCAAAATTTTAGAGACCAAATATCGATAGGAACGAGAGTGCTTATACCTTTCAGAGGTAAGGTGACCACCGGATGCATAGTAGGATTTTTGCAGGAATCAGATATAAAAAGTTTAAAAAATATCTCACAATTAGTTGATAAAAATCCTCTCCTTACTCCTGATCTAGTAAAATTAACCCAATGGATTTCTAATTACTATATTTGTTCCTGGGGGAAGACACTAAATTATATTATTCCCAAAACCAGGGGAAAATGGCTTACCAACTCTGAGAAAATAGAAATCCCGCCCTTAGAACCCCGCTTATCTAAAGATTATAATTTTTCTAATAATGAAATTATTTTTCTAAAAGCAGAAAAAAAATCCCTCTTAAAAAATATCGAGAAATTTATTAAAAATAAAAAGTTTCAAGCGCTTCTTTTACGTTCTGATGATTTTACTGAAAGAGTAGAAATTTATTTAAGATGTATCCAGGCGGCTTTAGAGAGGGGAAGACAAGCTATTATATTAGCCCCCACAGAGTCTCATCTGTCAGAGTTAGCTGAGTTGTTAGAGAAAAAATTTAAAGGGAATATGGTAGTCTTTGATGAAAAGATAGATCAAAAGGCAAAATATCTTCAGTGGATTAAAATAAAAAATTCACAGGTAGATATAGCCTTGGGGATGAGATCAACTGTATTTGTGCCCTTTAATAAGTTAGGTCTGATTATTGTTGATCGAGAACATAGTAGTTTGTACAAAGAAGAGAGAATACCACGATATAATGCCCGAGAAGTTGCTTTAAAACGAGCAGAATTGGAGAATATTCCCCTGATTTTGAGTAGCGAAACACCATCGCTTGAATCTTACTGGAATGTTCTTAAAAACAATTTTTTGAAAGTAGATTTCATCAACACTGGGGAGAGGAAGGAAAATTTACTACAAAATAAGATAATAGATATGACCAAAGAAAAGTCCAAAAAAAAGATAATCAGCTATGAACTTCAGCAGTCTATTTTAAGAAGTTTAAAGAGAAAGAAACAGATTGTGCTTTTTTTAAATAAAAGGGGCTTCTCCAGTTTTGTAATTTGTAACCAATGTGGACATATACCTAAATGTACTGATTGTAATAGTCCTCTTTCTTACCACATGAATGTTCGAAAAAGAGCTCAACTGGTTTGTCATAACTGTGGGAAAAAGGTAGAAGTAATAGATATTTGTGGAAAATGTGGTAGTAAAGATGTTCGTCCCTTAGGGGTGGGAACTCAAAGATTAGAGAGTGAAATTAAGAAGATGTTTTCCCGGGCTAAAATAAAACGTTTAGATCGAGATTCATTAGTTAAGAATAATGATTATAAACAAATCTTAGAAGATTTTAAAAGAGGAGATATTGATATATTAATAGGGACTCAGATGGTGATAAAAGGAGTAGATTTTAATAACGTTGATTTAATGGGGATTATTTCAGCTGATACTTTGTTGAATTTGCCAGATTATCGTTCAGGAGAAAAGACCTTTCAACTACTTAGCGAGGTTATTTCTTCTTTTAGAGAAATTAGTTCTCCTAAAGAAGTAATTATACAGACTTTTAATCCTGATCATCATTGTATCATTGCTCTAAGAGAACAAGATTATAATTATTTTTATCAAAAAGAAGTTGAATTGAGAAAAGAATTGAATTACCCTCCCTTTACCAATATTATTAGAATGGAACTTAGAGGGGAAGAAAAAGAGACAGTTAAGAAGAGAGCAGAACATCTAATCGATTATTTAAATTCCATCCACAAAGTTAAAGAAGCCCCAGAATTTAAATTATTGGGTGCGGAAAATATGGTATTACGGAAGTCTAAAAACCACTTCCAAGTACAATTTATAATAAAAGTAAAAGATTTAGAAAAATTTAACCAGGCATTTAAGGAAGGATATGATAAAATGTTATTAAGTCATTTCGACCAAGAAAATAGATTAATAATTGATGTTGATCCAGTAAAAATGTTATAGTTCTTATATAATATAGCATAATAACTTAGCAATCAAATTACCACAGGAGGAAAAGGTGACTATGTTAGAAATTAAAGAATATGGGGAATCTGTTTTAAGAGAAAAATCATTACCGGTTAAAGAGATTACTCCAGAAATATTGAATCTTATAAAAGATATGGCTGAGACAATGTATGCTACTTCTGGAGTAGGTCTTGCTGCTCCTCAAATAGGAGTATCAAAAAGAATTATGGTTATTGACGGAGAGGAAGATGGATTAATAGTATTGATAAATCCAATAATTGTAAAAAGCGAAGGAGAAGCCATAGAGGAAGAGGGATGTTTAAGCATTCCTGAGGTATATAGCAAGGTTAAGCGCTCGTTAAAGGTAACAGTAAAAGCCCTTAACGAGAATGGAGAACCTATTGAACTCACTAAAGAAGGTTTAATAGCCAGAGCCTTGCAACATGAACTTGATCATTTAGAAGGGATTTTATTTATTGATAGAATAGGAAAACTAAAAAGGCAGATATTGTTAGATAAATTAAAAAAGAAAGAATAATAATAGGTATACAAAATAAAAAAGAGGGTGATTTTATACTTAAGATCATTTTTATTGGGACCGCAGATTTTGGAGGGCCAGTTTTAGAGAAATTGATAGATAGTAAAGAAAATATAGTAAGAGTAATTACTCAGCCAGATCACCCCCAGGGCCGTGGTAGAAAAATATTGCCAACCCCCATTAAAAAAATAGCTCTTAATAGGGGGATAGAAGTATTTCAACCAAAAAATATTAATGATGAGGAAGCTATTAAAAAAATAAAAGAACTTAACCCTGATATTATTCTGGTAGTTGCTTACGGTCAAATTCTTTCCAAAGATATTCTAAATATTCCTAAAATAGGTTGTATAAACATTCACGCCTCATTGTTACCTAAATATCGAGGTGCTGCCCCTATTAACCGGGCTATTATAAATGGTGAAAAAGAGACCGGGATAACTTTTATGTTTATGAATGAAAAAGTAGATGCTGGTGAGACTATATATCAGCAGAAAATAACCATTTTACCGGATGAAACCTACGGAGAACTTTACTATAGATTATCTAATTTGAGTGCGAATATTATTAATACATTTTTAGAAAAAGTAAAAGAGGGAAAGATAAAAAGAATTCCGCAGGAGTATAAATTAGTGAGTTATGCCAGGAAGATGACCAAACAAGATGGTGAAATCACCTGGAGTGATAAGGGAGAAAAGATATATAATTTAATTAGAGGAACCACTCCTGACCCCGGTGCTTTTACCTATTATAAAGGTAAAAAACTGAAGATTATTCAGGCAAGATTTCTATCCAGCTATCAAAATGAAGTTAAAATAAGTCCCTCAATTCCCGGTTGCGTAGTTAGAATTGAGAAAGATAGCATCTCAATTTCTACCGGAGATAAAGGAATTATAAAAATATTAAAAGTAGTTCCGTCAGGTGGAAAAATAATGTCAGCCCAACAGTTTGTTAATGGTTATAAAATTAAAGTAGGAGATGTATTAGACAAATACACGTAGGACAGGCGTCTCGCCTGCCAACTGTTTGTTAATTGTTAACAATAGGAGGTTTTTATGTTTTTTTTCGACAGTACCATAATTATTTTAATACCAGCTATAGTTTTAACTCTCTATGCTCAATACAAGGTAAAAACTGTTTATGTAAAGTATTCAAAGATATTATCGAAAAGTGGATTAATCGGGAAGGAAATCGCTCAGGAATTATTACTGCAAAATAATTTAGGAAACATTGAAATAGAACTAATAGAAGGCAATCTTTCTGACCATTATGACCCCAGGAAAAAAAGATTAGGTTTATCTCAAGGGGTTTATTATGGCAAATCCTTAGCTGCTCAGGGAATTGTAGCCCATGAAATAGGCCATGCCCTCCAGGATGCAGAGAAATATTTTCCGCTCGCTCTTCGCAGTAATTTAGTGCCAGTAACTAATATTGGTTCTCGTATGGCTGTTCCGTTATTTTTAATTGGATTTATATTTAGTCTACCTGGATTGATGGAAATTGGTATTATTGCTTTTTCTTTAGCAGTTTTATTTCAAGTAGTCACTTTGCCGGTTGAATTTGATGCCAGCAAGAGAGCAGTGGGCTTACTAATTAGGGCAAATATTATTTCAAACGCAGAAATTAACTCAGTTAAAAAAGTGTTAAATGCTGCTGCCTTTACCTATGTAGCCGCCGTCGCAGTTGCAGTTTTGCATTTGTTAAGACTTATAGTGTTAAGAAATAGAAGAGGTTAAAAAGTATAATAAATTTATGAATAAAGTGAAAGTTGACCCGATAAGAGAAATAGTTTTAAAAGTATTATTTAAAATAGATAGTAAAAAGGGCTATATTAATATTATATTAAATGAATTATTAGAAAAAAATAGAGTTACCACCAGAGATGCAGCTTTTATTAACCAGATAACCTATGGAGTAGTAAGAAACCGAAATAAATTAGATTGGGTAATATCTCAATTTTCTATTAAGGATTTATCTGAAACACCAATTTGGATTAGAAATATATTAAGAATGGGTGTTTATCAATTATTATTTTTAGATAAAGTTCCTGATTATGCAGTTTGTAATGAATCGGTACAGTTAGCCAAAAAATATGGTAATCCCAAAATATATAAATTTATAAATAGTATTTTAAGAAATATTATTCGAAATAGAGAGAATATTTACTGGCCACATAAAGATAGAGAGCCTGCTTTATATATTTCAGTGGTTTATTCACATCCCTATTGGATAATCGAGCGTTGGTTAAAAAGGTTTGGATTTGAAAATACTGTTAAAATATGTAAAGCAAACAATAAAATACCAACTTTGGTAGTTAGGACTAATACTTTAAAAGTATCTCGAATAGAATTAAAAGAGATTTTGGAAAAGGAAGGCATTTTAGTAAAGGAGGGTATTTTTACCGAAGAAGCATTGTATATTAAAGGCGTTTCTAATATTACAAAATCTTCTACTTATAAGGAAGGATTATTTCAGATTCAAGATGAAGCATCAATATTGGTTTCCCATTTAGTAGCTCCTCTGCCTGGTGAATTTATAATTGATATTTGCAGTGCTCCAGGGGGAAAGACTACCCATCTTGCCCAATTAATGAATAACCAAGGCACTGTTTTGGCTATAGACAAGAATAAAGCAAGAATATTAATGGTAGAAGAAAATTGCCAGCGATTGGGGATTAAGATAGTAAAAACCAAACTAAATGATGACACTAAATTAGATATTAACTTTCTAAATAAGGCAGATAAAGTTTTAGTAGATGCTCCCTGTACTGGTCTCGGGGTATTGAGGAGAAAGCCTGACTTAAAGTGGCAAGCTTATAATTTGAAAAGATTTCAACGATTATCTAAATTACAGATCCAAATATTATCTACTGCCTCGAATTACTCAAAAATTGGCGGGAAATTAATATATTCTACTTGTAGTACTGAGCCAGAAGAGAATGAGGAGGTGGTAAGTGAATTTTTAGATAAAAATGGTAATTTCGGGTTAGAAGGTTTGAATGAATTTATAAAAGAGCGAAAATTGAAAGTCTTTAAATTAAACCAGAATAATCAGAAGAAATTTTTTCAGATATACCCTGGACTTTCTAATTTAGATCTAGATGGATTCTTTATGGCAAAAATGATAAGAAAGGGATAGGGTCATAAATGAATTGGATAGCGAAAATGTTTCATATTGTTTTAAAATCCTTTGTAACCTTGTTTTTTTTAATTTTTATAGTAATTACTGGAGCAGTATGTGCCTTTCTAATATTCCAAAATGTATTCTATGTTCCAGATACTGTAGTTCCCTTGGTAATTGGTAATAGCTTGGAAGTTGCTCAAGAAAAATTATATGCGGCTGGACTACAGATAAAGGTATCTGGTGAGGAATTTAATGATAAAATTGCTCAGAATAGTATCATTAAGCAGGATCCAATTGCCGGGTCGAAAGTAAAAGAGCATAGGGAAATTTATGTAGTGGTGAGTAAGGGGGATAAGGTTATTGCCGTTAATATTCCCGACCTTAGAGACAAAGAAGTGGAAGAAGCTATTTCAATTATCCAGGAATACGGATTGACTTTAGGCAGAATTACCTATACTTATCAT
>Ga0172366_10004170_pt1 | contig 11383 bp, 11 predicted proteins | sample LakKivSesite69cm_FD_114533 | JGI IMG/M metagenome (GOLD analysis project Ga0172366, IMG submission 114533) | Sediment microbial communities from Lake Kivu, Rwanda - Sediment site 69cm | ecosystem: Environmental > Aquatic > Freshwater > Lake > Sediment | place: Rwanda: Western Province, Lake...
ACACGCCCCAGATTACGCCATCATTTCCAGACCCGAGAGCGCAGCCGCCAAACCAGGGATGCCACGAGGGGTCCCCGATTTTGAGAATGCAGGTCACCCACGCGGCGTCCCAAAAACGGGCAAGTGCGTACGCGTCGCCGGTCTGGACCGTAATCGCCGGAGCTCCGGCTGTGTCAAAAGTGGTTAAGGGAGGGAAGAACGGGTAGAACGGCGTTTGGATATCTACCCAGCCAGTGTCAGCCCTTAGGACATACCACCCTTGATAGTCGGTGCCAACATACGAAACCCCGATATTGCCGCGACGGTCTATGTCGAAGGCTTGGGTTCCAGGCAACACAGGGCGCCACTGCGGCAGTTCCTCATAGGACCAGATTGAGTCCTTGGATGCGAGTCGTATGATCCCAGACGTGTCGCTGTAACACAGGAACAGCCGGCCATCGGGGTGCCACCGCATGTCGACGGCCGCTCCCCAGCCAGCCGAATCTACCTGCTCTATGTCCCAATGCCCGGCCGCGGCGGGCGCGACCAACAGCGCGAGAAGCGCAATGGACTTCACCACTACCTCGCCTGTATGATATACGGAACTCAGCCCGTGTCAAGCTGCCCAGCCGGGCGCGGACTATCTAGAGCGGGATCGCGAGGGCCCGAGCACCTTGAGCGCCTCGCCCGCGAGATAGAATGACCCTGCCACCACCACGGGCAATGACGAAGTTCGAAGTCCGAATGACGAAGTGCGGGCCAGCGACCTCGCCTGTGCGAGTGCCGATGGAACGCTCTTAACAGCGACGTGCGGGATACCGAGGCGGGAGAATACTGAACTGAGTTCGACCACTGGCATCGCGCGAGGGTTGTCAGGCTGGACAAGGACAGCCTGATGAACGAACGGCACAAGCGGCGCGACGGTTTCCTCCACGAGCTTGCCGCTCAGCGACCCGTATACGAGAACAACCTTCGTAGTGGGGCGAGGGGCGTGGGACGAGGGATGCGGGATGAACCGGAGATGAGGAAGGTGGTCGCGGAGAACACTCGCAAGGGCGCGGCCCGACTCAGGATTGTGGCACGAATCGACAATCGTCAGTGGCCGTTGTCTGACAACCTGGCAACGAGCTGGAATCGAGACGGTCCCCATGCCTCGCGCCACGCGTTTGAGCTTGATGCGGCGGTCGTTCTTTGAGAGTTCGTTAAGCGCGGCAAGCGCTGTCTTGCAGTTCTCGGCCTGATGAGCGCCGAGCAAGGGCAGGTCTATCGTGCCTTGGCCTAGCCGGCAGCGCACGGACAAGGCAATGCCGGATGGGACGAATCGGACGGATAGGACAGACACGACGGACGGGGCACGGACCAGGCTTGCGCCGGATTCGCGTGCCGTGCGTTTGAGCGCGGCGAGCGCCTCCGGTTCCTGCTCACCGATGACGACTGGCCTGCCCTCTCGCATGATGCCGGCCTTCTCTCCAGCTATCTCGGTCAGCGTATTGCCCAGGACCTTCAGGTGGTCATACCCGATGCGGGTAATGACCGAGATGGCCGGGTCTGAAAGATTCGTGGCATCGAGCCTGCCGCCCAGCCCGACTTCGATGATGGAGTAGTCGGGCTGCTTCTCGGCGAAAAGCGTGAAGGCCATGGCCGTAGTCATCTCGAAGTAGCTGACGGGCACGGAGTCGGGACGAGGGGCGAGGGACGTGGGACGCTGGGCGGACACGAACGGGGCGAGGCAGGCGACTAGCGACGCGAAGAGGCTCTTAGGAATCGGCTTGCCGTCAAGCTGAATGCGCTCGCGCACGTCGAGCACGTGCGGCGAGACGAACATGCCGGTCGAGAGCCCGCACCCGCGCAGGGCGGCTTCCAGCAGGTAGCAGACCGAACCTTTGCCCTTGGTGCCGGCAACAAGGATGACACTGCGCATCCTCCGCTCCGGATTGCCGGCGAGCTCAAGCAGACGGCGGATGTTGTCGAGCTTGAACTCGGTCCGCGGCGCGGCCAGCTTCTCGTAGTTGACCAGGCCGTCGAGGAAATCGACTGCCCGGGTATAGGTCATATTGGTCCTATGGGACGTACAGGTCTACGCAGGACCAGCCTCACGCTGCCGGCCGCCGCGCAACTCGATACCGCGCGTGCTCGCACGGATGAAACGGACCAGTTCCTCCAATTGCTCTTGTCCTTTGCCGGGTGAGCTATGCGGCATCAGGTCGTCCTCGATTCTAGCCAGCGCCTGAGTCAGATTCAGGCCCGTGCGGTAGATGATACGGTAGGCACGGCGCAACAGAGACTGCGCGGGCTCGCCGACTCCGGCGCGCGTCAGACCCACTGAATTCAGGCCGCGTACTCGGCACGGATTGCCGACGGCCAGCATGTATGGCGGAATGTCCTTGTTCACGTACGAATGGGCCCCGACCATCGCCAGCGTGCCGATGCGGCAGAACTGGTGGACGCCGGCAAGCCCGCCGATGTTCGCGCGGTCCCCCAGTTCCACGTGCCCGGCAAGCTGGACACCGTTGGTCAAGACGCACTCATTACCGACCCGGCAGTTGTGCGCGACGTGAACGTAGGCCATTATGATATTGCCGTCGCCGACCACGGTCGCATTGCCTTCTCCGTTCGCGCGGTGCACCGTAGCATACTCGAAGAACGTGTTGCCGGAACCGATTCGCACCTCGGTCTCCTCGCCCCGGTACTTGGTGTCCATAGGGGTCCCGCCGATTGCCTCGCCAGCCCCGAAGCGGTTCACTAGACCGGCCATGACTATACCCTCAAAATGACAGAACGGGCCGACCTCGCAGCCGGGGCCGAACTCGACACGCGGCCCAATGACGGCGGAAGGGTGAATAAACGCACCGGAGGGGCGCGAAGGTTCGGCGGTGCTCAAGCGGTGGACTCGCAGGCTCCGGACGCTATGTGTCAGGCATGTCCGCTACTGTCAGCGTAGCGCCCCGATGACGACCGCCTCGCAGGCCAGCTCATCGCCGACCCTGGCCGTGCCGTGGATCTTGTAGACCGAAGACCGGCTGCTGATGATGTCGGCGGAGAGCAGCAGGCGGTCACCGGGGTTGACCTGCCGACGGAAGCGCACACGTTCTATTCCTGCAAACAGGGTGCTTCGCCCTCGGCGCTCCTCGCGAGTCTCCAGCACCAGAAGGATGCCGGTCTGGGCTATCGCCTCGACCATCAGGACCCCGGGAAGTACCGGGTGGCCGGGAAAGTGGCCGGCGAAGTAGAACTCCTCAGGCTTGATGCTCCGATACCCCTCAATCAGGTTCGGTTCCAGTTTGGTGACGGCCTCGACAAACAGGAACGGTTGACGATGGGGCAGCAGTTCCTTGATCTGCTCAGTGGCAAGCACGATGTCGTTCATCAAACCTCCAACTTTTTCTCGACTTCTCGGACAAAGGCGAGGTTCAGCCAGTGCCCGGGCATATACGCAAAAAGGGCGGCCTCCAACGGTCTGCCGAGCAGTGCCAGGTCGCCCAATAGGTCCAGCGCCTTGTGCCGGCACGGCTCATCGCGGAACCGCCACCGCTCGGCGCACACGTATCGACCCACCCGCTTGAGCCGGAACCCGAGGCCGTGATTCCTGGCGACCGTGGTCGGCGACACGCGGGTCCGAGCCAGAGTCCGCGCCCGCGCCACTTCACGGAGGAACGACGCCGGCGTCACCGCGAACGAGCAGAATTGTGGGCCGAATTCGGGGAAGTGGGTCAAGCAGTTGACGGCCAGGCCGTGTGCGGGGACCGCAGCTATGAACTGTGCGCCGCACTTGACTCGGACCGGCCGCTTCAACACCGCCGGTTCAGGGCCGTCCGCGTAGTGAACGATGCCGGCCCTTTGGAGCAGGCGCACGTACGGTTCGGCGCTGCCGTCGCCGACCGGCAGCCCGGTCCCGCTGGTCTCGACCGCGAGGTCGGTCACGCCAAGCCCCAGGCACGCCGCCAGCAGATGCTCGACCATCCGAACCCTCGTGCGACCCCGGCCGAGATACGTCGCGTGGCCCGAGACGCCGGCATCGGCGATTGCCGCCGGCACGCTGCCGTTGAACCAAATGCCGGTGCCGGGTCCGGCCGGATTCAGACGCACGCTGGCGATGCCCCGGCCCAGGGAATCTCTGCCGGCAAGGCCGGCTGGCCTCGCTATCGTCGCGCCGCTCATATCTTGCCGCCGAATCTCCGCCACAGGCTCGCCCAGAGCCTCTTCATTTCTGCGTGGGGTCGCGCCGGGATTCCCGAGTAGTGTTCACCGGCCGGGACCGAGCGAAATACCGCGGACTTCGCGTAGACGACCGCGTCGTCGCCTATCGTGACGTGGTCACTCACTCCGACCTGACCCGCCAGTTTCACGCGGTCGCCGATGACGGCGCTGCCCGCGATGCCGACCTGTCCCGCCAAGATGCAGTCACAGCCAATCACCACATTGTGGCCGACGTGCACGAGGCAGTCTATCTTCGTGCCGCGGCCGATGCGCGTCTCGCGTCCGGACTTTGCCCGGGCAATTGTGCAGTTCGCGCCGATGTCGACGTCATCCCCGATCACCACTCGGCCACCGTGCTCTAGCAGCCGGTAGCCGCCATCATCCTTCTCGTACCCGAACCCGGAACAGCCAATAACGGTCCCCGGGCCGATGCGCACCCGTGCCCCAATAGTGGTTCGCCCCTCGATGGTCACGTGCGGCTCCAACACTGAGTCCGGCCCGACTTCGACTTCCGGGCCGACGTAGACAAAGGGTGCGAGGACAACGCCCGGTCCGAGTTTTGCGCCCGGCTCGACCCGCGCCTGCTCAGGGATTCCCAACTGCCGCGAGCAGCACCCGAATGACATTTCCGACCTGCTGCTGTAAATCCTCGGGCCGTGCCGCATCGCCCTTCTGAGTCTTGAGCAGAGTCCCCAGCCGCGCATCGGCAATCGAGAGCTCGAACTGAATGCGCCGGTCCTGCTTGGTCGCGTTCCCGAAGACCACGTAGTCGGCATTGAGCGCGCGGCCCGCATCCAGCGCCTTGTCGAGCACCACCTGCTGATTCGAGAGGCCGTAGGACTGCAACTGCTGGTCGACCTTCGCATTGGCGACCATGTCCACGCCCGGTTGTACTTTCACCAACCCGTAGGTGAATTCCCGAATATCGCTGCCGACGTGGTCCTGCGCTGCAAGGTCGTTGGAGTTGTAGACCGGCATCAGTGCGTAGACTTTCTTGCCGGTGATCTCAGGCCCGACCGGCCCGAACTCCCGGTTAAGGTCGTCAATCACCAGTTGGGTCAGGTCGAGTCCGGCATCCGAGTATACGATCCCGGACTTGATCGCGTCCAGGACTAGTGCAAACCCTTCTTCCGTAGACAGCTTCGCCACCGCGGAGTCGATCTTCGTGACGATCGGCGCAATCAGCTCCTTGTACCGCTGGTCGATAAGGCCGCCCGTGCCGTACACCTCAGCGATGTAGCCGTCATAGCGGCGCTTCCGCTGGTCGACCTCGGCGTTCTTCGCGCGCTTGCCTTCTTCCGACAGAGTGAGTTGCTGGGACTCGTACTCGGCCTTTGCCTGCTCGTAGTCGGCTCTCAGCGACTCGGCCTTTGCCTCGAAGCTCAAGCGCACCGTGTCCATTTCCTTCTTTGCATCCAACGCAGCCTCATACTTGGCGATGACTTGGTCGTAGTCAACGTAGCCGACCCGGAACTCCTTGGCCGCGAGGACCGTTCCCGCGGTCGCAAGGACGAGCGCGATTGTCAGCCGGAACGTTCTCACAAGAGACCTCCTGTGTTCAAGTTGCCGTGGGCGGTATTGTCGTCGCTCACTTTGTTAGCAGCTTAGGCCGTGATTCACGATTGTCAACACGGCACGGGCCGCCGGTCAGACTCGGCCCCTCCTGCCTGATGCGGAGACTGACGAGGGCCTTCGGCGCTAGCCGCGCTGCGCCGGTCAGCTTCAGCCGGAGATAGTTGTCGGTCACCGCGGCGCGAGCGGTCTCGACAATCGCCGGTCGGACCGTCCCGACGAACCGCGCCCGATAGCCCTGCCGGCGGCGGTCGGAGAAGCTGCGCAGCTCCGCGACCCGTCCGCGCACGACCGGCGCCGGCACCGGCGCGCCGCGGCAACTCCGTTCGGTTCCCGGACGGGGCGAGAACGGAAAGACGTGCAGGTAGCCGACCGGCGTGCCGGCCAGGAAATCCCGAGTCCGTGCAAACGACTCTTCTGTCTCACCGGGATAACCGACTATCACGTCCGTTCCGATGTTCGCCTCGGGCCTCACATCGAGGATGCGCTCAACCAGCCGCCCGAAGTCCGCTGCCCGGTACCTCCGGTTCATCTGGGCCAGCACGGCATCGTCCCCCGACTGCAGCGGTATGTGGAAGTGCGGACAAACCCGTCTGTCGGCGATCCGGGCGACCAGGGCCTCATCGAACGTGTCCGGCTGGACCGAAGCCAGCCGGATGCGCGCATCGTGGCACACTCCAAGCAGATTCTCCAGCAGGCCAGCGAGTGTTGTGTCGCCATCGCGGTACGTTCCGAGGTTCAATCCGGTCAGCACCACTTCGTGAAAGCCGTCCGCCAACAACCGCTCGAACTGCTCGCGAACCTTGGCAACCGGCTCTGAACGCGGCTCGCCGCGAAGTCCGGAAACGACGCAGTAAGAACAACGCCGGTCGCAGCCGTCCTGGACCTTGAGTATCGCCCGGCTGCGGGCCGGCGCCGGGTCGATGCCCGCAATCTCGACCTGCTTCTGCTCGTTGCGCCAGACTTCAACGACCCCGGCGATTCGGCCGACCTGCTCCGGAGACCGCTCGGCCAGACAACCGAGCACAATCACGCGCGGTTTCACTTGTGTACGGCACGCGCGGCGTACCAACTGGATGGAACTCCGGTCGGCCTGAGCCGTCACCGTGCAGGTGTTGACGTAGACCGTGCCGGCCTCGTCCGGCGAGTCAACAATGGTGACGCCCTGAAGCGCCAAGCGGTGCCTCAGGGCGTCGCTTTCAGACTGATTCAGGCGGCAGCCGGCGGTCAGCATCGCCGCTGTAGGCTGCTTCACAGACGGTCGGACTCGTCGGACCCGCTGGACCAGTCCGACTTCCGGTCAGGCCTCCAGGTCGCGCTCTTCCTCGAACTCACGGAGATGGTCTTCGAGCGTGAACCGGTCGTTCAGGTCCTCTTCGCGATACCGCTCGCGGGCCCGTTCACGGTCCCGGCCACGGTCGCGCTCGCGCTCCGGGCGTTCCTGCATCTCCTCAATCGGCGGTTCGGCCTCGGGGTGCAGCGCGCGCTCGCTCAAGGCAATCCGGCGGTGCTCAAGGTCAATGCGGAGAACCCTGAGCTCCAGCTCTTCACCGATCTGGTACTTCTCCTTCGCCTTCTTGCCGCCGCGTGCCAGTTGGCTCAGGGGCACGAACCCCTCGATGTCGTAGTTGAGGCCGACCACCACGCCCGGCTTGGGCAGGTCAACGATCCGCGCCCTGACGACGTCGCCTTCCTTCAGCTCCCGGCTGATGCTGTAGAATGGGTCTTCCAGCGTCTGTTTCAACCCGAGGGTTATCCTGCGATTCTCTTTGTCGATGCCGAGGATGATGGTCTCCACCCGCTGGCCCTTCTTCAGTTCCTCCCGCGGATGCTTGATGTGCTTGGTCCAGGAGATGTCGGCATTGTGAATCAGGCCTTCGATGCCTTCCTCGATTTCAACGAAGGCTCCGAAATCCTTCAGCGCCCGCACCTTGCCCTCGACCCGCTGCCCGACGTGGTATTTCTCATCGACCAGCGACCAGGGGTCGGGCAGAGTCTGCTTCAGGCCGAGCGATATCCGCCGGTTCTCTTTGTCGATGTTCAGGACCACGGTTTCGATTTCCTGGTCCGCTGCGAGGATCTGCGAAGGATGGTGGATGGACTTGGTCCAGGACATCTCCGAGATGTGAATCAGTCCTTCGATACCCTTCTCCAGCTCCACGAACGCGCCGTACTCGGCGAGCGTGGTGATGCGGCCCTTCACCCTGCTGCCCACCGGGTACTTGCCCTCGACCCTTTCCCACGGATGGGGCGTCAACTGCTTCAGGCCGACGGTTATTCGGCCGGTATTCGGGTCGGCCGACAGCACCTTGACCTTGAGCTGGTCGCCGACGTTCACGACCTCGGTTGGGTGCACGACCTTGTTCCAGGCCAGGTCCGAGATGTGCAGCAGGGCGTCCACGCCGCCGATGTCAACGAACGCGCCGAAATCGGTAATCGTCTTCACCGTGCCCTCGATGAGGTCGCCGACAACGAGCCGGCTGAACAGCTCGCGCCGAATCTCCTCCTGACGCTCCTCCAGCAGTAGCCGCCGCGACACCACGATGTTCTTCTTATACCAATTGACCGAGAGAATCTTGACCTCGAGCTGCCTGCCAATGAGGTCGTCGAGGTTCGGCACCGGTCGCAGGTCCACCTGCGAACCGGGCAGGAACGCGTCCAGGCCGAGAATCTCGACCGCGAGTCCTCCCTTGACGCGCTTGATCACTGTCGCGGGTACGCCCTCGGCGCTTTCGGACTTCTGCTTGATGGTCTCCCAGGCGAGCTGGAAGTCGGCCTTCTTCTTGGAGATGACCGGGAACCCGTCCCGGTCCTCGAACGACTCGAGGTAGACCTTTACCTCGCGGCCCTCGGCTGCTTCCTCGCGGTTGCGGAACTCCTCGACCGGCAGCACCCCTTCGGCCTTGAGGCCGATGTCGACCAACACGGCATTGGTAAGCCGCTTCACTACGCGGCCGGCGACGATGTCGCCGATGCGCAGCCGCGGGAACGACTCGGCGTAGAGCTCGGCGGTCGTCTTCGGCGTTCGTGGCGCCTCGGACGGCTGGGCTTCCGGTGCGACGACACCGACTGCTTCAGACTCAGGCAGGCGAGTGGGGCCTTCCTGTTTGCTATCCTCAACAGACATTAAAACGGTCCTCCTTAGCGGGATTTCCACCAGCGAAGGTGCAGATACACCAAGGCGCCCGGCTCCGGCCGAGCGACCGCACGACTGGCATTGTGGACGGTCTCGGCCAGCCAGGCGACCGCGAACGCCAAGTCACCTGCCATGCAAATCGGGCAGCAGCCTGTTGTCGGGCAGCCACCCCCTCACAGGTGGTGTCACAAACTCGGCTCAATTATACTCAAACCCGGCAAGGTTGGCAACAGCCCCGCTCAAGTCTCTCCATCCTCTCCCGTCAATCTACTTTCTGACTTCACCCTCTGCCGCTCACTTCTGCCCTCTCCATTCTGCCTTCTGACTTCGACCGGCTCTCTGCGAGCGCCCTCACCCTTCTCTCCACTTCCAGCGTCAGCCCCTCATACCCCTGCCGGCCGGCAGCGAAGCCATCGGGATACACCGGGTCGGCAAAGGCGATTCGGATTCCCTCATTGCGCCTCGGCTGCTTGCGAAACCCGAGCCTGACAAAGTCGCGGTCCACCCAGTAGGAGATAATTGACCGAGCCACGCCGCCTAGGTACACGGGCACGACCGGCACGTGGTTGTTGATGGCGAGCATCCCGATGCCCGGCTTGAACTGGTTCATGTCGCCGGTCTTGCTCCTTGTCCCTTCGGGAAAGAGCACTACCGTCTGCCGCTTGCCGAGCAGCCACGAACAACGCCTGATAGCCGCTGCGTCTCCCCCGCCCCTGCGTACCGGCCACGCGTTGAAAGCCCGAATCAGCCACGCGAACAGCCGCGACGCCGTGAACAACTCCTCCTTGGCCAGGAAGTGGACCTCGCGGCGCGCCCCGAGGCCGACCAACAAGGGGTCGAAGTTCGAGACATGGTTCGACGCCAGTATCTGCGGCCCGGGAACGAGCTTGTTCCTGCCTGATACCCGCACCTTGAGCACCAACTGCCCGAGTGCCCGAACGATGGCGTATCCTGCCATCCACCTCAACCGCATCGTCCAGCTCTTCGTCTCCTGCGTTCGGCAGCTTTGGCTCTTGGCTTTTGGCTCTTGCCTTCTGACTTGTGCAGACCCGTTCTGCGTCGTGCCAAGTCACATACTATTGCAGTCTGCTCCTCTGTCGTCAGGTCCGTTGTATCAACCAGGATCGCGTCCGGCATCCTTCGCAGTGGACTTACTTTGCGGCCCGAGTCAATCCGGTCGCGCTTCACGAGATTGTCAAAGACCGTCTTCCGCCCTGTGCGCACTCCCTGTCCGCGCAGCTCCAATTGCCGCCGCCGGGCACGTTCAGCGACATCGCACTCAAGGAACATCTTCAAGTTGGCGTCGGGAAAGACGACGCTCCCGATGTCGCGCCCCTCGCACACAACAGACTGGTTTGAGGCGACTCGTCGCTGCTCGGCCACCATCTTCTTCCGCACCTCGGGTATTGCAGAGACCTCGGAAACAAGCGCACTCACCTGCGGAGACCGAATCTCCTCGCTCACATCCCGCCCGTCCAGTTTCACGCTCATCCCCGCCGGGCGCCAGTCCACGCCGACGCGGGTAGTTCTCAGCATCCGTGCCAGTACGTGTGCATCCGTTATGTCCGTGTGAGTCCTGATGACCTTCAGCGTCACCGCTCGATACATCGCGCCGGTGTCGAGGTGGCGAAACCCGAGCCGCTCCGCGCACAGCCGCGCGGTCGTGCTCTTGCCTGAGCCGGCAGGCCCGTCAATCGCGATGACGAAGCCGCGAGTACGCCTCACAGAGGGCAATATATCAAATAACCCGCCTCATTCAAGCCGACCCGGTGAGACGACTATCAGCGTCACGGGCTTCTCTCGCGTGTCGTGGTGCGTCGGCGACCGCGCCAGTCGGTTCGAAGCTCTGTCTCGTTCTCAAAGCCGCCTCCTCGCTTCCCTACTTCCTTCGAAGCAGGGTCGAATCCGACCGCTTATTCAAGGCGGCTCTCACACTCCCAGTTTCCTATATGTCCCATCGAGATCAGAGCCGGCAATCGTGTAAGTTCATCACTCATCGCTCATTACTCGTCGCTGACGTATCTCCCCTATCCCATCTCCACGGCTATTCTGGAAGCTATTCGGCGCGTTGCCCGGAAGGCAGTTCGGAAGATTGCCCCGCAGGCTATCCGGAGAGGAATCTGGAGAGCTACCCGGACTGCTATTCGGTCAATTGCCGGGCAAGCTATCTGGAGGGGAACTCGGAGAGCTACCCGGAAAGCAGCGGGGACCGCTGCTGTGCTGGTTCTCCCGCAGATAGCCCGGATAATCGCTCTGTATGTAGTCCGGAGAGCAATCTGCCGAGCTGCTGGGAGAACCATCCGGAGTACAATCCCCCGGATTCCTCGGCAAGCTCTCTACCGCGTCAGTACAACCTTGCGGATGGCTTGTGGCTTGAGGCTTGTGGCTTGTGGCTGTTCTCGCACGAAATATACCCCCGCCGCCAGCCCCCGCACATCATTCGCGCCGGGCGCGAGGCCCATCACCTTCCGGCCATCGACAGAGAGAAGTGAGTGGTTA
>Ga0172366_10004171_pt1 | contig 11383 bp, 12 predicted proteins | sample LakKivSesite69cm_FD_114533 | JGI IMG/M metagenome (GOLD analysis project Ga0172366, IMG submission 114533) | Sediment microbial communities from Lake Kivu, Rwanda - Sediment site 69cm | ecosystem: Environmental > Aquatic > Freshwater > Lake > Sediment | place: Rwanda: Western Province, Lake...
AAAATACACTGTAAAGATCGGGTCATCATCAGTGAATATAAGCCAGACTGCTGCATTTGAACTTGGCAAGTACATGATAGTTGATAAGGAGAGTGCTGCTCTCTCTCCCAAAGTAGAGATCAATGAATTCACCACTTTCATGCCCGGACACGGCGGACCAATACCCTCCGATTTCATCAACGACCAGATAGCCTGTGTAAAAGGGATACTCGATGGAACCCTCGAAAGGAAAGAGTATAAATCCTTCGCTGGTAATGCCATGATAAGCACATGGGGCCGTTCCTCGGTCACATTCAATCCTGATAACCTTTAACAAAATATACCCATGAAAAAATTATTCCTGTTATCTTCCGCCCTTATTATCAGTGCAGGTTTATCTGCACAATTCGGGCCCCCCAGACTTGTATCTCCCGAAATGAATGGGAATACCATCACTTTCCGTTTTCGTGCTCCGAAAGCCATTAAGGTTGAACTCAACGGAGACTTTCTCCCTGCTAAAGAGCAAAAGACGGATTTCGGGACTTTCATGATGCCGGCACCTGTTGAAATGACAGAAGGCAAGGAAGGTGTCTGGGAATACACCGTTGATAATGTGGCTCCCGACTTTTACAGTTACTCCTTTACCGTTGACGGCATCCGGATGATGGATCCCAATAACCTTCAGACCATTCGTGACGGACAGAATATGAGCAGCCTTATAATTGTGCCAGGTGAGAAAAGCAATCTGTATCTTGAGGCGACTGAGAAGAAGGGGATTCTTTCGAAAGTCTGGTATCTTTCATCTGCATTCGGTGCTGAAAGAAGAATGTATGTTTATACTCCTTACGGCTATGGGGAATCCAATAAAAAATACCCTGTCTTTTATCTTCAGCATGGCGGCGGCGGTGACGAGGATGCATGGACTACACTCGGTCGGGCATGCCAGATACTGGACAACCTTATTGCACAAGGGAAAGCGGTTCCGATGATAGTCGTGATGCCCAATGCCAACCCTAACCAGCTTGCATCACCTGATGTCATGCCGCCGCTTGCAGGGCCTTCAGTCATGCAGCAGGACAGGACATCGGATGCATTTCACTCCGGTGGTAATTATGTTAAAGACCTGATGGAGAATATTATTCCTTATGTTGAGTCGCATTATAAAGTGATCAAAAACAAAGATTCCCGGGCTCTTGCCGGACTTTCAATGGGCGGGATCTATACGCTCTATACAACAGCCCGCTATCCTGACATGTTCGGATATATAGGTGTTCTCAGTATGGGTTTCACTCCTGACAGGGATCCGGTAAAAGAGCTGACTCCTGTTAAAAATGCCGGTTACAAGCTATACTGGATCGGATGCGGTGAAAGTGATATGGCTTATGACAATACTGTCAGGCTGAAGAAGGCACTTGATGACTTTGGAATGAAATATACTAATTTTGACAAAGTCGGAGGGCATAACTGGGATACCTGGAGAGTATGCCTCAAGGAGATGGCTCCGCTGCTCTTCAAATAAACATTAATACAGTAAGAAAAATTTAACCGCGGAGTGCGCAAAATCCTTCTTCGTTAATAAGCCGGAAGACTTTGCACTCTCTGCGGTTATATTTTTCTCCCCCTCATTCTTAATTCAGCTCGATCTGTTCGTGTTTGATATTCCACCCGTCAATCACCAGCAACGGAGCATCTCCGCCAAGGTTCTTCTCCATGAACTCAACCTTGACCAGCTTCTTCTCCTTCGGAAGAAGTGAAAAATAATTGTCATCCCAGAATACCGGCAGAACCATAAGCTTTGAGCTATTCTTCAGGATCTTCGGGTTGACAAAGAATGCCAGTGTTGATGATGGATTCTCGACTTCAACCGTCAGGGTACATTTTCCATTTTCCTTCTGTATCGATGAGGCAGTATAATTGACTTTTACCTCCGGGAGTCTGTTCATGGATGTGAAATCGGCAGTTTCGTCCCCCTTGCCCGAGAGCCAGTAGAAGTTTGAAGATATCTCCTTCCCGTCAGCGTCAAGAAGCCTCAGTTTCAGGAAAGTAACAGCATCTTTCGGAGGCTCAAGCATTATTACCTTCTTGCTCTCGTCAGCCCTTATGTCAGCCTGTGCCTCTTTTGAGAACACCTGCTGCATGTAGAAATTGTACATCTTCGCTTCCGCCTTTAATCCGTTGAAATCCTTGTAATTGCTGTTTATGATCATCACAGAGTTATCGGCATACGAATACTGAATATGGAGCGTTTCATTTGCTCTTCTTGCTGCGTAGAATGATCCGTTGGGAGCAAAGAAATAATCGTAGAACTGCCAGTACAGGGAAGGCCATGCTGAGTTGTACATCCAGTAAATAAAGCCGCTCGACTTGTACTTATTTGCCTGGTAAGCTTCAAACATAGCTCTTGTAGCCTCATACTGAAGCGCCTGTGATTTCATACTATATTCTACTATTCCCGATGGTTTCCCGTAACGTGAGTAGAGAGCCTCTCTGGCAGGCGGGAAGAATGCTTTATGCAGGCGGATGTCCCATGAACGGCTCATAGGCCAGAGGTCTTTCTCGGGCATCATGAGACGCATGGTCTCCACTGGCGGAATCTGTTCTCCCGAAGGACCAGCTTCAGTATTGAACTCAAGCTTTGTATACCAGTAGGCAGGAGGGAAGTATGCGTAAACCTCGGGCCATGGACCCATCCACACTCCGGTATTTCCTGAAACGACACTGGAGTCATTCGTGGCAGATGCCTGGAAAGGCCTTGTACCGTCGAGATCGTTAAGCACCTGAGTGTACATCTTCTCGACCTCGGGGGACGGAATATTGTCGCTTCCGAGCATCCATGTAAAGACCGACGGATGATTTCTCAGCCTGAGGATCTGGTCTGTCCAGCTTTTTTGCGCAATACTTTCAATGGCAGGAGTCCATCTGTTCCATCTCTCCCATGAACTGCAGCAGCACCATCCCACCATCAGCATGAGGCCTTCCTCATCGCATCTTTCAAAAAGATAATCGGCACCTCGCGGAGCCTCCATTCTGAGAGTGTTGAGGCCCATGTGCTTTGCATATGCTATATCTGCATCAATACGTTCTTCTGAAGGACGGAGAAACAGATCCTCAACATATCCGCCTCCCTTGATCACAATGTTCTGTCCGTTTATCTGGAAAACTTTTGTGGGTTTTCTCCTGAAGTTATTCATCCATGCTGATATCTCACGAATTCCGAAACGGACTTTCTCTGCGTCTGATACGCTTCCTCCTGTCTCGTATGTCAGCTCAAGCTCATACAGATTCTGCGCTCCTACTGTATGAGGCCACCATAGTCTCGGCTTTGATATCTCCAGCTGCTTTATCTTTTCGGGGTCGAATACTACTGTCTGTTTTTCTTTCGGCTCGAGCTTCACCTTCTTTGAGAAAGTTATATCTTCTATTTTACCCTTAAGGACTCCTTTGATGGATTTCTCTGAAGCATTCTCAAGCTGAGCTGTTATGGTTATTTTTGCAATGGTCGTATCCGGAAGATTAAGCCTGGTTGTTATATGAGGGTATTTTATTGCAACAGGGCCTGTGGATTGAACCTCAACATCATACCAGATACCCATTGCCCTGTCGGGAGGAGTGGGATTCCAGTCAACCCATGTGATAGTAAGATCCATACCTTCAGGCGGGTAGATCTCAAGTGCCAGACAGTTATTTTCACCTGGCTTGACATATTTTGTGATATCCAGGTTATATAGGCGGTAGGCGCCCTCAATTGCAACTGTATCAGCAATAAGTTGTCCGTTCAGCCATATGTTTGCCTTGTAGTTAATACTGTGGAATTTAAGCCAGGTTGTCATCCCTTTATAGCTTTCCGGAAGTGAAAATACTGTACGGTACCACCATGGTACTTTGTAAGGACTATCTTCTGGAATACCACCGTTAAACCTCTCGAAATATCCCGGTAGAGATTCGAAATTCGTTCCGTAAAACGGATCGGGAAAGACCTTATTTTCCACAAGTGTTCCGATCACTGTTGATGGAACTGTTGCCGGGTACCAGCTGGCAGCACTGAATGCGGGGGTGGAAATATCATTTCCTCCGGCTTTCACCTCTGTCGATGACTGGATGGCCCAGTTTTCTTTAAGGAGAAGTTTCTCCTGATTATAGGTGCTGCTCTTGCAAGATGCAAGAAATAGTACTGAAATGATCAGAATTGAATTGAGGATTTTTGATTTCATATTATTTACAGATTAGGTTGCTTGTTACTTGTTACTGTCCCGACGCTTCTGTCGGGATCTTCGCTTCGCTTCGAGTTGCTTGTTACTGGTTGCTTGCTTGTTGCATGTTGCCGACTGCCGACTGCCAACTTTTCCGGATTGAAAGTTATAAAACTCTGTTATTATATTCAAACTGAGAGTAAATATTTTAATTTTATGGAATCGTTCCGGATACAAATATTTATTTTGTTTAGATGCTATACAATAAATTCACTAAACTTCTCTGCATTTTCTTCAGCATTCCCCCCTTGGGGGGAACGGGAAAGGGGGTAGTGTCACAAAAAAAGGTGAACGGGAGAGTGGGTAGTTTGTATGTAATATACCCCCTACCCAGCCTCCCCCCAAGGGGGGAGAAGCATAAAAAGGAAAATTAAGTATATAAAAGACAGAAATGGTTTTTAGCAGAAGAGTAAATGATGCGCAGCATATTCATGGGGCAAGCCTTAATATAAAAGGTAAGGCTAAAGAACTTCGTCTGAATATGACAAACGCTGAGAAGGTACTTTGGGAAAGATTAAAGAAAAAACAGTTATGCGGAATGCATTTTCGCAGGCAGCACCCTTATGGTATATATATTATTGACTTCTTTTGTGATAAAGCAAATCTTGCTATTGAGGTGGATGGTGAAGTTCACTTATTCACAGGTGAGTATGACGGAGAAAAGACAAGATATCTTGAATCTGCAGGACTTAAGGTACTGAGGTTTAAGAATGAAGAGGTTGAAACAGAAACTGAAAACGTTATAGAACAGATAATAAATTGTTTAGGTGCTAAACAAAAGATACACTAATCTTCCTATATTTTTTTTAGCTTTCCCCCCTTGGGGGGAACGGGAAAGGGGGTAGTGTAATAATAAGGGGGGAACGGGAAAGGGGGTAGTGTCACAAAAAAAGGTGAACGGGAGAGTGGGTAGTTTGTATGTAATATACCCCCTACCCAGCCTCCCCCCAGGGGGGGAGGAGTGTGTCAATAAACATTTGTTTTCCATGCCAAAACTTAATATATTTTTAAAATCAATCTTACAATTCATGGCTCTTCAGCTTTCCCCCCTTGGGGGGAACGGGAAAGGGGGTAGTGTAATAATAAGGGGGGAACGGGAAAGGGGGTCATGTCATAAAAAAAGGGGAACGGGAAAGGGGGTAGTGTCATCAGAGAGGAACAAATCAGTATTTTAATATTGCACGCGATTCTACATAAACAGGCTTAATATGAAAACACACTTAATCAGTAGTATATTTCTGCTTTTAATAATGCAATCCTGTAATACAGGCAGAAATCTTGAGGCTGTGGCCGAAGAAATGGATAACCTCCTCATGGACAACATGATGCCGGTATGGTATCCGCGGACTATCGATACTGTATACGGCGGTTACCTGAGCGATTTCAACTACAAATGGGAAATGTCCCCGGATCAGAATAAGATGATTGTCACCCAGGCGAGGCATGTGTGGACATGCTCAAGGATGAAGGCTTTCACCGGTGATGATAAATATCTCAGGTATGCTGAACACGGGTATCATTTCCTCCGTGATGTGATGTGGGACAAGCAGTACGGAGGTTTCTTCAATCTTGTAACCAGGGAAGGAGTGCCCATCAATGAAGGCAATAATGAACGGATCAGAAAGAATGCGTATGGAAACGCATTTGCTATCTATGCCCTGGCGGCATACTACAGGGAGAGTAAGGATACTGAGGCGCTCGACCTGGCAAAGAAAGCTTTTACATGGCTCGAGAACGGAAGTCATGATCATCTTTTCGGCGGGTATTTCCAGTTTCTGGATCAGGATGGCACACCTTTCAGGGAGGGTATGGGTATTACACCTCCAAAGGATCAGAACAGCTCAATCCACCTGATGGAAGCGTTAACCGAACTCTACAGCGTATGGCCGGATGAGATGGTTCATAAGAGACTCATGGAGATGTTTTACCTGATACGTGATGTGATAGTTAATGACAGGGGGTCACTTCAGCTTTATATGAGTGAGAGCCTCACCCCGTTATCACTTCAGGATTCATCAAGGGAAGTTCATCAGAAGATGTATTTCCTTGATCACATGTCGTTCGGGCATGATGTTGAAACTGCTTATCTTCTTATGGAAGCTGCTGATGTACTGCATTTTAAGGATGAAAAGACAAAGGCGGTATGCAAAAAGATGGTTGATAATGCAATGAATCACGGATGGGATAACAAAAACGCCGGTGTCGTTGATGCAGGATATTTTTATAAAGGAGAAGATGATGTAACAATAATCCGCAATACAAAAAACTGGTGGGCGCAGTTCGAGACACTCAATACACTCCTGATTTTTGCAGAGCTCTATCCCGGTGATCCGTTTAATTATGATGAACGGTTTCTTGACCAGTGGGATTTTATAAAAGAATTCCTTGTCGATTGGGATTACGGAGATGTTTATCCGGGGTCAGTTGACAGGGAACCTGAAGCCAGGGAGGCAAAGAAAGCGCAGATATGGAAGGGGAATTATCACACATCAAGGTCGCTTATTAATTGTATCGAAAGGATAAGGAAATGATCAGCCGCCCTTCAGCCTGCGGATCTCATTGAAGTGGTCCATACCCAGCCTTTCAATCTCGATCCGTTTTTTCTGCCTGTACGATTCAAATTCCGATCTAAGATCCTCAAGCTCTTTCTTTGTCCTGAGCATTGTGGAGAGATTGGATCTGAATATCATGAATCCCAGCCCCAGCAGGAAAAGTAATGCTGCTACTATCACCCACATTATCGAGTTGTAGGCATTCTTGTTTATATTAATGCCAAGTACACTGATGCCCTCTTTTGTCCTGACAGCCTCATAAAGCCTTGCCTCAAGGTCAGTAACACTCCCGGAGAGGGTATCAATCCTCATAACCAGGTTCCTGTTCATACCGGCCAGCATCGAAATCTGTCCCTTTGCATTTACCAGTGAATCGACAGCATTCCTCTTAATAATCTGGAACATATCCTCGCGTATAGCCCTGTAATATTCATATATCCTTGTCTTTTCCTCAAGGTACGTCATCTGATCCTTCAGGGTTCCCTTCTCAAGGACTTCAGGTATTGCAGTCTGTCCTGATACTCTGATGTATGAGGTTGATATAAATGCTGCTGCCAGCACTAATTTTATAAAATATTTCATTATTATCCGGTTTAAGCGAATGGTAATCTTTATCGTGAACGAAATATAACAAAAAATATTACTCATTCACCATACCTTCACGCCCTGACACCCTCCTTCGGCCTCCGTAGCCTTGGCGAAGGAGGCACGCCCTTTCTCTCACACTCACTCTCACTCTCACTCTCACTTTGCCAGACCTTTGGTTTTACAAGCCCTGAGAAACTCTTCCTTTACAAGGCTGCTATCCCCGATGATACGGTAAAAACCTTCTACATAATCGAGTATGGCTTTTCTGTCCTCAAAGGCGAGAATCTTCTGGTATTTTATTATTGTTTCAAATACCGGTTTCATTTCCCGGTAAAACTCAAAAGCCTCTGAAAAATCCGCCTCTGTAAAGCAGCCTCCAAGGTATCTCCTTCTTTCCACAAGAATATCTTCCTGAACACCCCGGGGTTTAGAATACTCAGCATTTACAAAAGCTGAGAAATCAAAGTCGTAGGGGATGGCATATAACCCTGATTGCCGGCCATTCATTCTCAGTATCTCTACATTCTTTCCCATTTCAACATTCCAGTCCAGGTTTCCAATCATGTACTGGAATATTGCCAGCCTGAGGTAATTGTCTCTGTCCAGTGAACCAGGCATAATTTTCTCTTTCTCGATCTTTCCATTATTTCTGGATGCAGCCTTATCATCATCTTCAATGAAGAAGCTGAATTTCTCAAAAAGTTTTTTGTTTGTGTCCTCATCATAATATGATATTTTCACAAGCCTGGCCTTCAGGCTTTTATCAGTAACCTGGTTGTACATCTTATAAATAGTGTACTCATCAATCACATCCTCCTCGGTCTGGCATGAAGTAACAAGTTTCAATTTTGACTGGTTTTCAAAGACGGTGTTCTCAGTGTAGCCTTTCTTAAAATCGATCAATAGCGGGGGAAAGCTGCAGTTCTCAGGTTTAAGCCTGAAATTACCCCTCGCCATGACTCTCACGGGAAGGCTCACCGGTTTGCTTCGTCTTGTACGGTATGTCAGCTCGCCATCATGATAAACAGGTGTACCCTTTTGTTCCTGCTGAATTGCGGTGAAGTCAGATCTCAGCTCCATCAGTATTATTTTTTCCGACATGAAAAGCGAGTCTGTAGCTGAAGAAATAAGCTGACCAGGTATTGATATAAGTGCGGAAATGACCAGTCCTCTTGATAATAATTCTATTATGTGATATTTATTATTCATTATGCCAGACAACTTCTTTTTTTGGTATTATTGTAATAAACAAAATATCAGTGTGTTTTGTTTTATTGTTTGGAATATCATGAAAAGTCTGCTCCATTTAGCCCTGATACTTATTCTCGCTAATACAGCGAGAGCAGCGGTTTATGAAGTGCCGGCTTCTCGTATCCCGGTGAAGGACGGACCTTATATCTTTCTGGCAAATGATGAACTTAAGATAAAGTGGATCCGGAACGATATCGTCAGGCAGAGTACTTTAAATGAGAAGAACTTCAAGAAATACAAGAAAAAATTCGGATTACACTTTGATTTTCCTGAGCTCACAAAGACTTTTTCTGCCGAACAGGTAAGTTATCCCTGCCGTATAGAAGCCGACAGCATTGCAGTTCTTGGGGATATACACGGAGAATATAACATATATATCGATGCGCTCAGGTCGGCAGGGGTCATTGACTATGACAATGACTGGAAATTTGGCACAGGACACCTTGTGATAATGGGTGATGTATTTGACAGGGGAGATAAGGTGACAGAATCATTCTGGCACCTGTATGGACTCGAGAAGCAGGCTGAAAAAGCAGGTGGCAAGGTTCATATTTTACTTGGTAACCATGAGATGCTGGTGTTTGGAGGGGACCTCAGGTATATAAGTGACAAGTACCGAAAGGTGGAGGTTTTAACCGGTACGAATTATACTTCCTTTTATTCCGACAGCTCAGTTATAGGACGCTGGCTCAGACAGAAACCTGTAATGATTACGATCAATGACGTCCTTTTTGTTCACGCTGGCATTTCTGAAGAGATGGTGAGCAGGCATCTGTCAGTTGAAGATGTGAACAGGAAAATAACTGAGACTCTCAGGGATGAAAGAGATACTGTAATATGCAGTGATGAAGACCTTGAGTTCCTTGAATATGAGGAAGGACCAGTATGGTACAGGGGATATTTCAATGATACAACCTTCTGTGAGAGCAGGGTCGATTCAATAATGGCCTTTTATGATGCCAGGTACATTGTTGTCGGCCATACCCCTCAACGCAGTATTACTGTTAAGTTCGGCGGAAAGATTATTGCCACTGACACCGGTCTGATGTACCACCGGCCCGGTGAAATACTTATCTACAAGAACGGAATATTTTACAGGGTCAGCGCCGGCGGAACCAGAACCAGGATCATCTGATCCATTCCACCATTCCACCGTTGCGCCGTTACACCTTCGCCAAGGCTTCGGTGTACACAGTGCGCCTTTGCGCCGTTACGCCGTTTATATATACCTCCCCATCTCCCCGCTGACCAGTATCTTCAATAAATCAATATGGTACCACATCCTTGCATAGAACCAGGTAAGCACCAGAATGCATACAATGAATGCCAGTGCCAGACCTGCATATTTTCCTGCGAGTGATTTTCCCTTTTTCACCAGTTTCATGGATAAATTTCTTACCCACTCTTCCAGTTTTGCAAACAGGGGGTATAGGATGATAACGGTAACTGCCATTCCTATCAGTGTAAATGTCAATGGTTTAACATGATTGCGGTATGTCACGAAATAGTTTCCTACAGCTGTTGTCAGCAGATTGGCGGTAAGGATGGTGATTGACATTACCACAAAACGGAATAAGGTTCGGTACATCTTTTTGAAGGTAAATGTAATAAAGATAGAATAAACAGAGTCTCTTCAATATCTTCACGCCCTTTCACCCTCTCGCTCTCTCGCTCTCTCGCTCCCTTGCTCTCTGCTCTTTAATACGTCCTGAACGAAGGACCCGATTCCACGAATTTCACCGGAATATCCCTGATGAATCCTTTCAGCCACTCCGCACAGTACTCCATCCCCGGTTCCTCTGAGGTGACATGCCCCAGGAAGATGATCGCCTTATTCCTGCCCTGCAGAACGGCATCACGGGTATATTCATAAGTCTCCCACTGTTGCGTCTCTCCTGCGATCACGACATCATTATCCTTCAGCATGGCATAATGAACGGCGCTGCCCGGCGCTCCGGCTGAAAAGGCAACTTTTGTGAGCTTCATTTACATATTGCCTATTACCTGGAAAGTATTTACGGGAAATACTTTCCGAAGCATCGGGACAGCAATCAATAACAGTACCGTTTAACCAAATCCCGTTCCCGATTGTTTATAAAATATCACAGATTTACTATTTTTGGAAACAACAGTTATAAAATAATAAATTAAGGCTATGACCAGAAAACGATATATGAATCCTTACCTTGCAGGTGTACTGCTCGGACTGGTGCTGCTGTCAGCTATGGTCATCTCGGGGCGTGGACTGGGAGCAAGCGGGGGTATTAAGTACTGTGTGGTCTCAGCGGTTAATGCCATAAGCCCCTCACATATTGAGAGATCCCCCCATTATTTAAATACTTCGAGGGGGGAAAGAAACCGATAACCAACTGGCTGACTCTTGAGATATTCGGTATCGTCGCCGGAGGCTTTATTTCAGGCGCCATGTCGGGAAGACTGAAGCTGAAAGTCGAAAGATCTCCGAAAATATCTGTTTCACGAAGGCTGATATTTGCATTCCTGGGTGGAGCACTCTTCGTTTACGGCGGACAGCTGGCACGTGGCTGTACAAGCGGAGCAGCCCTCTCAGGCATGGCAGTGCTCTCAACAGCCGGTTTTGTGACCATGATCGCAATCTTCGGCTCAGCATACATGTTCGCATGGTTCTTCAGAAAGAACTGGATATGAATAACGGCGCAACGGTACAACGGCGCAACGGTGCAAAGTCCCCAGGACACAAAGACACTAAGACACTAAGACACTAAGACACTAAGACACTAAGAC
>Ga0172366_10004172_pt1 | contig 11382 bp, 8 predicted proteins | sample LakKivSesite69cm_FD_114533 | JGI IMG/M metagenome (GOLD analysis project Ga0172366, IMG submission 114533) | Sediment microbial communities from Lake Kivu, Rwanda - Sediment site 69cm | ecosystem: Environmental > Aquatic > Freshwater > Lake > Sediment | place: Rwanda: Western Province, Lake Kivu...
CAGTCCGCTGACCCGGATCGCGTAGGGCTTTCCACCCACGGTCGCCGCCTCCTCCTCCAGCGCGACGTCGTAAGCGATGCCGTCCACCAGCACCGCGCCGTCGTCGGTGACCTCGACGGCGAAGGGGCGGCCGTTGACCGTGATTGTGCTGCCCTCCACGACGACCGGGTATGCAAAATCGTCAAGCGTCAACGTGAATTCCCGCTTCACTGTACACTCCCCCCCTGCTCGCTCAGCAAACCGGACATCTCCAGCACCTGCTCGGCCCAGGCACGCGCCTCCTGGGCAAGGTGCGCCCGCTGCGCTGGATCGGCGGAATCAGAACGCCACCTGAGTTGCCACACGGCCAGCCTGATCTGTAATTCCACAAGCGCTGCCTGTTTGTCTAAGGATGCATCCGGTGCCGTCCATTCAACGAAGAACTTGCTTTCCTCCAGGAGGCTATCCACAACATCACGGCTTCCTGGATGGTCGGCGACCGACGCAATGCGCATCAGGTTGGTGGCCAATCCCCCTAGACGTATTGGCAACCCATCCCGCATGTAACGTTCCTGAACGACACTCAACCTTGTGATATCCATGCAACGTCTCCCAGCAACTGACGCACAATCTTAGCGACGCGGTCTTGGATCTGCGGATCCAGTATCACCATCGAAGGATTGCCCTGGCGTGGCCGGATGTTATAAGGTGGATCATCTATCTCATCCCTCCTGCACCGTCAATTAACCCACTCCAGTGGCCTCCTCCCGGCCGCCAAGCGACCTTCCACGGCGAAATGGCCGGGCCGGCAGGGACAGCCGCGGCCATAGCCTGCTTCTCCAGCCGCTTGAGCAGCAGCCCGGTGATGGCTGCCACCACCGGTTCCTTCCCATCGCCGCCCCGGGCGCGCCGCTCCAGGAAGGGGCGGGCCACCTGGGGGAAGAGGGCATAGGAGATGACGTTTTCTTCATCCCGTGCCAGGTCGCCGATCTCCGCCCGCGCTTTCTCCATCCCGGGCGGGAGCAGGTCGGCCGGGCGGCAGTCAATTGGCTCCTCGTCGCCGATGACTAGCCGCTTGACCTCAGGGTCAATGGGCGCCGGCGGGCGACCATAGTAGCCCCGCACGTATTGCCGGACCTCCTCCGGGATGACCTTGTATCGCTCCCCCAGCACGACGTTGAGCGTCGCCTGCGTGCCGACGATCTGGCTGGAGGGGGTGACCAGCGGCGGGTAGCCCAGTTCCGCCCGCACGCGGGGCACCTCCGCCAGCACAGCCTGGTACTTGCCTTCCGCACCCTGCCCACGCAACTGCGAGACCAGGTTGGAGAGCATCCCGCCGGGGATCTGGTATTGCAGCACCTGCACGTCCACGCCGAACATGCCGCTCTCGAAGCGGGCGTACTTGCGCCGGACACGGGTGAAGTAAGCGGTGATTTCCGCCAGCAGGTTCAGGTCCAACCCCGTGTCTCGTTCCGTTCCCTGCAGCATTGCCACGACGGACTCGGTGGGAGGGTGGGAGGTGGTCAGAGAGAGGGACGAAATCGCCGTGTCTACGATGTCTACCCCCGCTTCGATGGCCTTCAGGTGCGCGGCCGTGGCCATGCCGCTGGTCGAGTGGGAGTGCAGGTGGATGGGCAGTGCCAGTTCGGCCTTGAGCCGCCCGACCAGCTCGTATGCCGCGTAGGGGCTGATCAGCCCTGCCATGTCCTTGATGCAGATCGAATCCGCTCCCATGTCAGCCAGTTGGCGGGCTAGATCCACAAAGTAGCCGATACTGTAAGGCGGACCGATGGTGTAAGAGATGGCCGCCTGGACGTGGGCGCCCTCCCGTTTGGCCACCTCCATCGCCTTGCGCATGTTACGCACGTCGTTGAGCGCGTCGAAGATGCGAAAGATGTCTATGCCGTTGGCGTGCGCATGCACGACGAAGCGTTCCAGCACGTCGTCGGGGTAGTGCTTGTAGCCGACGATGTTCTGGCCTCGCAGTAGCATCATAAAGGGCGTATTAGGCATCAGGGCCTTGAGACGGCGAATGCGCTCCCAGGGGTTCTCGTCCAGGAAGCGCATGCAAGAGTCGAAGGTCGCCCCGCCCCACATCTCCACCGCCCAATAGCCCACCTGGTCGGTTTTCTCGGCTATGGGCAGCATGTCATCGGTCCGCATGCGGGTGGCCAGCAGCGACTGGTGGCCGTCCCGCAGCATCAGGTCACAGATCTTCAAAGGGTTGGTCATGGAACCTCCATAACGCGGATGAGCAGGATTGTGCCGACCCGATCCGTTAATGTCAGTGATCCGCGTTCTACTCCGCGAACATATCTCTGGCCTTGAACATCAGCACCAGCGCCGTCCTCTCCGCGCGGGAGCGGTGCTTTTCGCCGGCCTGCACGACCAGGCTCTCCCCTGGCCCCAACGCGACGCTGGTGCCACCGGCGTACTCGATGACGATTTCCCCCTCCAACACCATGTATAACTCATCCTTCTGGTGCTGGTGGAAGAGGTAAGCGCCCTCCATGCGCGTCAGGTAGGCACAGTAATCGTCCACCTGCCCGACCACCAGGTGCTTGAATGGTCCGGTCAGGCCCCGAGCTATTTCGGCCAGGCTCCTCTTTATTTCGGCCATATTGACCTCCTATGCCTCTATCTCGTGCTTTGAGGAACATACTCGACCACTTACTTCCGATTCGTTCTCCTGTCACGCAGTTTTGTCCATATCCTGCGCAATGTCTTCACCTGACTCTTGCTCAACCCCAGGCCTTGCATAAGCAACACACTATCAGTGATCTCCAGCACGGCATCAATGCCATCACTGCGGAGCAATTGATCTATATGATTCAAGTTTATCTGTTCAGCGCCTATAAGGGGCAAAGGAAGGGTCTCTACCTCACTGGGTTCAAAAGTCAACACTCCTCCACCATAACTACGCCCGGTCACTTCAGCAAATGCGAAAGTGAGTGAATTCAAGAAAGCAGCAGTCACAGCTCGACCATCTATGCTATCCAGAAAGCGGACGCGATGAATGGTATCGGTACAAACGGCCTGCGCAGTGTTCAGGACCAGTTTGGGGTAAGCGTGGACCTGGCGCAGCATAAAGGCATCCGGTATCCAGACTGACGGAACAATGTACCAGCGTGGGCGGATACGGCATTTGTACCCCTTGTGGAAGCCTTTCTCTTCTCCCAGTGCAATGTAGCGTTGTAGAGACCTTGGCAGTTCGTCAACAGGGACGTCGGCAGGGATGAAGAGGAACGCACGGAGCTGCGCCTCGACGTTATTCTGCCAGTCGGCTGCCCCGAAGATTGCACCGTTGAGGTGCCCTGACCGACTCACCATCCGCTCCAGATAAGGTTCTAAGTTGTATGTCTTAACCTGGTGCTGCGTGAGAACAAAGAACCCATTGTGCCCAGTGACGATACCCACATCCACTTCCAGCACACGGTTGGCAGGGGTGATATGGGGATGGTGACGCATTTCGCGCAGTAGTCGGATTTCATCGACTTCGAGGAAGTACTGGGTCCACTTCTCCGTCGAGTGGTCCATCGGTTTGAGTTCGATGGCGTCTAATCGGGCAGACGTCAGAGTGTCCAAGTCCTCAATATCATTCAACTCAATGCAACGGATGCCGCCGTTGGGCGTGTGATTGTGCTCTGCCAGGAGCAACACGACCTCTTGTTGAATACCGTCGAAGACCAGTTGTTGGAACGTGACCAGCGTGACGCGGCTGTAATAGTCGCTGAGGAATTGTCGAACTTCGGCGGCATAATTGACCTGAAACAGTTCTGCCGGAATGACCATCGCCAAGCGACCGCCCTCTTTCAGCAACAGACTTCCCACCACGAGAAAGGGCAACCAGGCATTCGTGAGGCGACTAGGATGAAGACCCGCTTGCTCCATCAGGCTAAACGCGACCTGTCGGTGTGCTTCGGGAAAGTTCTGATAACGGATGAACGGGGGATTGCCGATTACAGCGTCAAAATGTTGTCGCTCTTTGAGAACGAAGGTCAGGACCTTCTCGCCAAACAGATGACGTTGGCAGTACGCAAAAAAGTCCCCAACATGGGCGATGTTGTGCGCTGTAAGCGGCATGCCTAGAGACTGTAAGCGGCGAATGGCTTTGGAAGCCTCCTGAGGATCAAGTTCGACGCTGTGCAATAAGCCTGGGAGAGTACTCGGTGGCGCATTTAGCGCCAGCAGGCGTTGAGCTGCTGCAACCAGGATATTCCCGTCCCCGCAACTGGGTTCCAAGACCTCGGTAACGGGAGAGCGAATGGCCCAGCGTGCCAGGAAGTCGGCGATAGGCTGCGGAGTATAGTAGCCGCCCCGCAGCTTTTGGTCATTCGGCTGTGGCATCATGCCCCATCATCCTCCAAAGCCCGGCCGTAGCCGACAGTTGCTAAGTCTGTGGTCGTGATGTGGTACAGCTCACTGATCAGATCTTGTACGGCTCGGTGTAGTGTCTGCGCTTGCTGCGTGGCCTGTTGCCGTTGCAGCGGAATGGTTGCCTTGGCTGCCCGTTCTGTTGCCCCGATCAGCGCCTTGACCAGTTTAACAATTCTATCGTGGGCGGCCTTTTCATTGGCGTCGATGAAGTCAATCCGACGGATGGGCAGGTCCTTGACGAACTGCTTACCGTGGGAACTGTACCCACCACGAAACGCACTCCCCCGTGCCCGAACCATAGCCTCGATAACCGGGTGAGAGAGTGCCGCCTGTAAGTAGTGAATGGAAAGCCGAGTGTCTGGCAAAGGGCGCAGGCCGTAGTAAGGCCCGTTGCCACCGCCAGTGAAAACGATGTCCCGGTCATCGCAGGCATAGCGCGGTTCGAGTGACAGCACGGGCCAGATCAGCTTGGGTGTGCCGTTGAACTGGGTCAGACTCTGGGAACGTCCATACCGATACCACGTCTCCGAGGTTCCACCCCGCATGCTACGCTGCATCAGTGCGGCTTTGTGAGCATTGAGGTAAGCCCAGCATCTAGGAAACCCCTCCTGTATCTCAGCAGGCGTGTAAAGATGCGGCCGCTTACCTTGAATTTTGTAGGGAAAGACGATGTAGGTATTGGGTTGTGGGTGGTCGAACGCCTGAAGCGCCACGTCCTTCAAACAAGGGCGTAGAATCGCCTCTTCAATCGTCCAGGATGTGCCTCCGACGTCGGTAAACGTGACTTCGTCCGCAGTCTCGTCAGTAGGCTCAATAATGTATATCTTGTCGGCGCTGGTTTGTACACCGACGAAGATGTGAGCAACTTGCCCAAGCGTCGTGGGGTTCTCGGCGTGCAAACGGTCAAACAGACGACGCGCGGCGGGGGAAACGAACTCCCAAGGTGCATCATCAAGATACGTTGCTGTGTGATGCTCCATCTCACCTGGCTGTCCACGGCGCCAGGCAGATAAATCGTTGACGTGCTCGATGGTGAATTCGGCGCTCGCTTGCTTGGCAAGCACCAGAATACAGGTGTACGTGGTGCGCTTGGCGCCGAAGACTTGTTGCACACCAAAGTGGACGATTTCGGTGACATGTTGGCCGTGAGAGAGTAGCTTACGAAGGCACTGTCCCGATTTGATGCTGAAGAACTTGTGCGGGACAATGTAGCCAAGCCGTCCGGTCGGTTTCAGTAGCGATAGCCCGCGCTCGATGAACAGGCTGTACTTGTCGAAATTGTCGCTTCGTGCGCAGGTGTAAGGAGAAATGCAGCTTTGATAGTATTCCACCTCGTGTGGGGAATAGCGCATCATGTTCTGGATACGGATGTAAGGGGGATTGCCCACGATGACGTCGAAGCCGCCTTCGGCAGACATTGTGGGGAACGTGGTTTCCCAATCCAGGGGGTTGAGCCGGGCAAAGTGCTCCTCGTCGATCAAGGTGTCGCCATCGTACTCAAAGTAAGCACTATCCACCAGGCTATTACCACATCGAATGTTGGTATCCAAGTTCGGCAGTGCACGGATGTGATGCTGTTTGAGGTAGGCAGTCACAGCAGCAGCAGGAACATCTTCCAGAACCTTGAGCAAGAGGTTAAAGCGTGCAGTCTCGACCGCCTGAGGGTCAATATCTACGCCGAAGATGTGAGTGCAGAGGATACGTTGTCTTTCCGGTAGTGTAAGGTACCAGGTGTTCTGAGAAACCTCGTAAACTCTATCGGTGTGGCGGACTGCGCCATCTTGAAGATACCATTCCAGGTAGTAGTTGAGCAGGTATTCGTAAGCCATGACTAAGAATGAGCCTGAGCCACAAGCAATATCAGCGATGCGCAGTTGAGCCAAGTCGGCTGGGGACTTGCCTGTGCACACCGGGGCGAGCGTCTTATGGATAATGGTATCCACAATGTATTGGGGTGTGGGGACGACTCCCAAAGAGGCTGCTACTTCATCCTTCTCGATAATAGCAACCTGGTTATCAGTGACTACAATTTGTTGGGCCAGGAAACGCTCGTAGATCTCGCCGAGGATCTCGGCTTCCACGACTGAGAAGGCATACGGGCTGGCCGGATAGTAGAGTTCCTGGAAGATGCCGATCAGGACCTCACTGCTGACTCCGATGTTCAGCGACAGTTGATTCTCGATGAAGTCGAACAGCTCTGAATTGTAACGCTCGTCGGCCTGGCAGAACAGAGCTTTGAGTTCGGTGTACGTGTGTACTGTTTGGAGGGCCCGATACTTCTCTAACTCGCGGTCCTCACAGATCCGCAGAAAGATGACGCGGTTTAGCAATCGTTGGACGAGGAAATTTAACTCGGTTTGTGTGAGGGTGGGGTTTTGCTGTACAATGTCCCGCACCAACTGCTCGCGCCACCGTTCGATTTGCCCCAAGAAATACTCATCAAATGGTTCCGTGCCTTCGCGTTCCTCCCCAACGCCAAACAGTTCATCGAATTGTCCAGAGTAGACCGCTTCATGGGAAAGCTGACCGTAAATCTCATCGAACCTGGCAACGTACTCGATATAGTCGTACACCTTGAGCCGCGCCACACGTGTATCGTCCTCCGCCTGGGGACGAGCACGGCAGTCATAAATCACGAGTTTGTCAAAATTCGTCAGTACGGAGATGGGAAGTCGAGCATTCCAGCCATAACGCCGTACCTGAAAGGCGGAAGCATCGCTCGTGGTGATAGACACTGCTGGACGTTTGGCCTCGACGAAAAACTTCCGTTCAGCCCCGAGACGTAGGGCGTAGTCAGGTTTTTGGGCGATGACCTCGCCGCCAGCCTCGACTTCTACGGTATCTTCGTGGACAACTTCGCGTAGATGTTGTGGAACCTGTTTTTCGTTCCGCACATCCCATCCCAATGCGATCAGGAAAGGGTTGATAAAATCAACGCGCAGTTGCGTCTCATTGTAATCAGATTGCGAACTGGTATACCAGGAATGATTACGGGCGAACTTATCCGCCAACTCTTTTATTGATTGAAGTGCGGCTTCTCTGTTCATCGAGTGCCAGTCTTCTCCATAAGTCATTTCTCACATTTACAGCGGGATATTCCCGTGCTTCTTCGGCGGGTTCGCGTCCCGCTTGTTCTGCAACATCTTTAGCGCCTCGATCAGGCGGGGGCGCGTCTCCTGCGGCTCGATCACGTCGTCCACGTAGCCGCGGGCCGCGGCAATGTACGGGTTGGCGAACTGATCGCGGTACTCCTCCACCAGCCGTTCCCGCTCCGCCTCTGGATCCTCGGCTGCCTCCAGTTCCTTGCGGAAGACGATGTTGACTGCCCCATCTGGCCCCATCACTGCGATCTCCGCCGTCGGCCAGGCGTACGAAATGTCACCCCGGATGTGCTTGGAGCTCATCACGTCGTAGGCCCCGCCGTAGGCCTTGCGGGTGATGATCGTCACCTTGGGCACGGTGGCCTCACAGTAGGCCCACAGCAGTTTGGCCCCATTCAGGATGATCCCGTTGTGCTCCTGGTCCACCCCCGGCAGGAAGCCCGGCACGTCCTCGAACGTGACCAGTGGCACGTTGAAGGCGTCGCAGAAGCGGATGAAGCGCGCGCCCTTCCTGGAGGCATTGATGTCCAGCACACCGGCCAGGGCCAGCGGCTGCTGGGCGATGATGCCGACGGAGAAGCCGCCCAGCCGGGCAAACCCGACGACGATGTTCTGCGCCCAGTGCTCGTGCACCTCCAGGAACTGGCCGTCGTCTACGACGTGCCGGATGATCTCCTTCATGTCGTAGGCCCTCATCGGGCTGTCGGGGACGATCGTCGTGAGCGCCTCGTCCATGCGGTCGGCGGGGTCAGCCGTGGGGACGAAGGGTGGATCCTCCAGGTTGTTCTGCGGGATGTAGCCCAGCAGTTGGCGGATGAGGGCCAGGCAATGTTCCTCGTTTTCGGCCGCAAAGTGCGCCACGCCGCTCTTGCTCGCGTGCGTCATCGCCCCGCCCAGTTCCTCGAACGTCACCTCCTCGCGGGTGACGGCCTTGATGACCTCCGGGCCGGTGATGAACATGTGGCTGGTGTTCTTGACCATGAGGGTAAAGTCGGTCATGGCGGGGGAATAGACCGCACCCCCGGCGCAGGGGCCGAGAATGGCGGAGATCTGCGGCACCACGCCCGAGGCCAGGACGTTGCGCAGGAAGATGTAGGCGTAACCTGCCAGCGAGACGACGCCCTCCTGGATGCGCGCGCCCCCCGAGTCGTTGAGCCCGATGACCGGCGCGCCGTTCTTCATCGCCAGATCCATGACCTTGCACACCTTCTCGGCGTGCACCTCGGAGAGACTGCCGCCGAAGACGGTAAAGTCCTGGGAGAAGACGTAGACCAGGCGGCCGTTGAGCGTGCCCCAGCCGGTGACGACGCTGTCCCCCAGGTACTGTTGCTTCTCTACGCCGAAGCCGATAGCGCGGTGGGTGACGAACATGTCCAGCTCGCGAAAAGAGCCTGGGTCGAGCAGTTTCTCCGCTCGCTCCCGGGCGGTCATCTTGCCCTGCGCGTGCTGGCGGTCAATGCGCGCCTGGCCGCCGCCCAGGCGGGCTAGCTTGCGCATCTGGCGCAGTTTCTCAATCTTGGGATCAACGGGCATAGTCAGCCTCCATTCGTGTGCGTGGTTGTAGGTTTCGTTGGCCCCAGTACTATACCATAACTGGCGCTATAGACCAAATGCAAGACTTCCGAAGTCTCCCAGACTTCGGAAGTCTCTAACTGTGTCGGTTGGCTTTCCTTGCGGGCTGTAGTACAATATTCTGCCAGTGAATCTATCTTTGCGTGAGGCGAAGGAGACGCCGATGAATTTGTTGTCCGTGTTGCTGGCTCTCTCGCCGGTGATTGTTCTTCTCCTGCTGCTCGTCCTGCGCCGCATGGCCGCCGACGTGGCGGGGCTCATTGGGTGGCTCGTCGCAGTGGCCGTCGCCTGGCTGTATTTTCAGACACCACTCGTCGTCACGCTTCAGGCCAGCCTGGGCGGTGTCGTGGCCTCGCTCCCCATTGCGCTGGTGGTGGCGACCTCGATGTTGCAGGTGACGGTCATGCTGGAGACGGGAGCCATCGCCCGCGTGGTCGCGCTCGTCAAGTCGGTAGCGCCGGGCGACCAGGTGGTGCAGATCATGCTCATCAACGTTGGGTTCGGCACGCTGTTGACGGCGCTGGGGGCCGTGCCGGTCTCGATCCTGCCGCCGATCATGCTCGCGCTGGGGTATTCCTCGTTTGTTGCCATCGCGCTCCCAGCCATCGGCTACGACGCGCTGTGCACCTACGCGCTGTTAGGGATTCCGGTCGTCGTCTTCGCCGCCTTCGTCGGCCAGCCGGTGGACCAGGTAGGCGGCTATTTCGCCCGCTTCATGCCAGTCATCAGTACGTGTATCGCGCTGGGGATGCTGTGGATCGTGGGGCGGTGGAAGCTCGTGTGGCGAGGGCTGGTGCCTGCGCTCATCGCCGGGCTGACGGCCGGTTTTATCGCCATCGGCATGAATGCACTGCGGATGGTGACGCTCACCGGCATCGTCGCCGGGCTGGGGGTGGTGCTGGCAATGATTGTCCCCGGTGCGCCGGAAAAGGTGCGGCTTTTCTGGCAGGCCTATTTCTGGATCCTGGTGACGACACTCCTGGCGCTCCCTTTCCTCAAGCCCACGCGGGCGCAGCTCGGCGCGTCACTCCGCAAGTGGCTGAAACGGGCACCGCGCCCGGTGCTGGCGGCGGTGGTGTTTTTCGCCGTCGCTTTTGTCATCAACCACTCGGGCAAAGGGGCCGACTGGCAACTGGCGGATGCCAGCCATAACATGGTCACCGTTGTGGCCGGGGCGGCGGCGGCAGCGTTTGGCCGCTTGTATCCTCTCATCGCTCCCTTCCTGGGGTTGCTGGGCGGGTTCGTCAGTGGCTCCGAGACCTCCGCCATCGCCATGCTGACGGCGCTCCACCTCTCGACGGCGGAGAGAATCGGCGCGATGGGGGTGCTGGTCGCGGCCGCCAGTGGGATCGGTGGGGGGCTGGCCAGCGTCATCTCACCGGCCAAGCTGCAGAATGCATCAGCCAGCATTGACCGCATCGGGGAAGAGGCGCAGGTGATCCGCCTGACGTTTGTCATCGCGCTGGCCATCACCGCGGTTTGTGCGCTGATGACGCTCTTGTGGGCCTTTTAATCCTGATATTGACTTCCGCGCCAGGTTCGGTTATACTGGCGGTGTTCGCTTCCTGACCGAGCGATATCATTAGACGGGGGATTTTTTGATGAGCAGAGGTCTGAATTTGCGATCCGAACGAGGCTGTAGCGTTTGGACCATCGGAGTGTGGGCCGTCCTGGTGGCGGTGGGCGTTGGGCTGGCCTGGTATGGCTTTACGTGGAACGGGGGCGACCGACGGCCGGCAACGGTCCAGCCGTCGGTGGCAGCGCCGGCCACCTCACCGCCGTCGCCGACGCCAATGCCCACGTTGCCCCCCACGGATACACTGGTGCCGACGTTCACACCGGAGCCGACTCCGGTTCCTACGACCGCGACGCCTGCCGTACCCAACGTCGTCGCCGGTGCCGATGGGGCGAACGTGCGCAATGGGCCGGGCGTCAACTTTGGGCGCCTGGGGTATCTCGACCCGGGTACGCAGGCGCCGGTGATCGGTCGTTATAGCGATTGGTGGCAGATCGAGTACGACGGTGGGCCGGCCTGGGTCTTTAGTGGAGTTGTCACCGCTTTTAACACAGACAACGTGTCGCAGGTCCAACCGCCGCCCTCGCCGACGCCGCCCCCACCGACGGCAACTCCCGTTCCGACCGTTCCGGCTGCCACACCGACGCCGACGCCGCCTCCAGGGCCGCCGGCCGAGTTTCGTGGGCTGGTGCCGAACAACTATTGGGTCGAGAACGCACCTGGCCCGTATGGTGTCGGTCAGAAGGTCTGGTTTAACATGGATATTGTATCATCTCAATAAGCTGGGGGAAGTTGCCCAACGAGTTGAGCACTTCCCATTTTGGCCAAGAGCGGTAG
>Ga0172366_10004175_pt1 | contig 11379 bp, 7 predicted proteins | sample LakKivSesite69cm_FD_114533 | JGI IMG/M metagenome (GOLD analysis project Ga0172366, IMG submission 114533) | Sediment microbial communities from Lake Kivu, Rwanda - Sediment site 69cm | ecosystem: Environmental > Aquatic > Freshwater > Lake > Sediment | place: Rwanda: Western Province, Lake Kivu...
CTGCACGTTCTACGAACTCCTGACCGGCGAACCGCCCTTCCCGCGCGGCGACATCACCTTCCAGCACCTGAGCAAGGAGCCGGAGCCGATCCCCGACGTGCCGGAGCATGTGAGCGCGGCGATCCTGCGCGCCCTTGCGAAGAAGCCGGAGGATCGTTGGCCCGACGTGGCGGCGTTCGGGGAGGCATTGAAGTCGCCGCGTGTAGGGGCACGGCGCGCCGTGCCTCTACCGGCCAAACCGGAGCCTGCGCCCAAGCCCCGTGCGAAGCGTCCGCCGCGCACGGCCCTGTACGCGGGCATTGCCGTCGCCCTCGCCCTCCTTGCCGCCGGGGTTGCCTGGTGGGTGCTGCAACCGAAGGAAATCACCGAGGAAGACCGCCTGCGGTCCACCGCGATGCTGATGCACGGGGTGTATCTGGCGGAAAAGGGGAATCTCGATTCCGCCCGCATCGTCCTTGAGAAGGCGGTGGAGCTGGATTCGACCAACGCGGAGGCGCACTATCGCCTCGGCATGGTCTACCAGCATACCATGCGTCCCTTGCAGGCCGAAGAGTCGTACCGGCGTGCCATCGCGCACGATAGCCTTCTTACGGCGGCGCATTTCAATCTGGGCCAACTCTACGGCCAGACCGAGCGCTACGAACAGGCTCATCGCCATTTCGCCACCGTGATTCGCGTGGATACCTCGGCGCAATTGCGTTCGCTCACCTACTACTGCATCGGCATGACCTACGGCATTCAGGGCGATGCGGTGAGGGCTGCCGAAGCCTACGCGAAGGCTACGGAAATTGACTCTCTGTTCGCACGTGCCTATGTTGGAGAGGGTCAGGAACTCGTGCGACAGGGCCGTTACGAAGAGGCGATCCCCGTGCTTCGACGGGCGTTGGCGATTGACTCTTCGCTCACGATAGCATACAACCCTCTCGCCACATCCTACCGTATGCTCGACCGCATGGATGAAGCAGTCGCTGCCGAGGAGGCACGTCAACGGGCGCTCGCACGCGAGAAGGCGCGGTAGCGGCATTCGGAACCATCTCGACGGACAGGATTCCCACCACATGCCTACGTGCCGCACGCTCTGTTGCAGCATGTTCACGGCCACGCGCCGCACTATGCTCATCTTACTGCCGCTTGCCCTTGCTCTTGCGGGGTGTCAGGGGAAATCTGCGGGCGAAGCACCTTCGTCAGACCAAGCCTCGGAATCTGCGCCCGCGCCGGACGCGGCGATGTGGTTTACGAACGTCGCGCCCGAAGCTGGCATCAACTGGAGGTGCGCCTACGGGACCGACGAGACCGACTACATCCTTGAGACCACCGGCCCCGGCCCGGCGTGGCTCGATTACGACAACGACGGCGACATGGACCTGTTCCTCCTGAACGGATCGCACTTCAACCCGGATACGCTCGCAAAATACCGGCCCCGCTCCGCGTTCTACCGGAACAACGGCGACGGCACGTTCACTGACGTGACCGACAGCGCGCGCGTCGGCTTCGTCGGGTGGGGAGGTGGAACGCTCGCCGCCGACTTCGACAAGGACGGATGGGTTGATCTCTACCTCACCAATTCCTTCGGGAAGAATGTGCTCTACCGCAACAACGGCGACGGCACGTTCTCCGACGTGACCAACCGGGCCGGGGTGGGCGATACGCTCTACGGCACGTCGGCCTGCGCGCTGGACTTCAACCGCGACGGGCTGCTCGACATCTTCGTCGCCAACTACGTGCCCTACGATACCTCCGCCGCCGTCGCTGGGAAACCGGGGACCTCGCGCTATACTATCGTCAGGGGCGTGCCGATGTCCATGGCTCCGGAAGGCTACCCCGGCGTCCCGGACCGGCTCTACCGGAACAACGGCGACGGCACGTTCACCGAAGTCTCCGCGCAGGCGGGGATGAACAAGATTCTCGGTCGCGGGCTGGGGACGGTCTCGCTCGATTACAACGAGGACGGCTGGCCCGATCTCTACGTCACCAACGACGCGATGCAGAACTTCCTCTACCGAAACAACCGCGACGGCACGTTCACCGACGTGGCGCTCGCGCTTGGCACGGCCTACGGCGAAGGGGGAATCCCGGCGGGCAGCATGGGCGTCACGGCGGGCGACCTCGATAACGACGGCTGGTCGGAGATCATCGTCGCCAACTACGAGGACCAGACCCCCAGCGTCTACTTCAACGTGCAGGGCCGCTTCTTCGCCGACCGGGGAGTATCGAGCGGCATCGGCGGGCCGTCGCTTATCCCGCTCCAGTGGGGGGTGGTGCTCGCCGACTTCAACCTCGACGGCGCGAAGGACCTTTACTTCGCGGGCGGGCACGTGAGTTCGCGCCTTGAGGTGCGGTATCCGCATTCCCGGTTCGCCCAGCGCAACCTGCTCTTCATCAACGACGGCAGGGGCAAGTTCCGGGAGATCGGGCAGGAATCCGGCCCCGGTATGGCGATCATCTTGGGAAGCCGGGGGGCTGCCGGTGCGGACTACGACAACGATGGCGACGTGGACATCGCGGTGACGCAAAAGAGCGCGCCGCTCAGCTTGCTGCGCAACGACACGCCGCGCAGGGGCAATTGGCTGCGTCTGGTGCTTCAGAGCACGAAAAGCGCGCCGAACGGCGTGGGCGCACGGGTGCGCGTGAGCGCGGGAGGCCTCCGGCAGGTGAGCGAGGTGCACGCCGGGTCGAGCTATGCGAGCACGGAGGACGTTCGCCCGCTCTTCGGGCTTGGGTCCGCAGCCGTCGCCGATACCGTGGAAATCAGGTGGCCGTTGGGGCATGTTGATCTCTTGACGAGAGTGCCCGCAAACCGGACCATTCGCGTGACCGAGGGGGTCGGACATGAAGCGATTACCTATCCGTAGTGCGCGTTTTCTCGTCCCGGTGTTCCTGTCGCTTCTCGCGGCATGTGCGGGGCCTCACGCGCCGAGTGCAGCGCAGCAAGAGCGCGCCGCCCGCCTATTCAATGTCGGCGTGGGCCTCATGGCGGAGTCGAAGTTCGCCGAGGCGCAGAGCCGGTTCGATTCGGCGCGGGCGCTCGTGCCCAACGAGGCATGTTACGCGCTCGCGGCAGGCCAGGCGCGGATGAATCAGGCGAACTACGACACCGCACGGATGCTCTTCGCGCAGGCGGTCGCGCTCGATAGCACCCTGCGGGAGGCGTGGTACGCCTCGGCGTTCCTTGCGCTCCGTGAAGGGCGGAATGAGGACGCTCTCGCCGCGCTTGCGCACTGCTCGGATGACCCGGCCTCGCAGTACCTCACGGGGACCGCGTACGGCAGGCTCGATAGCATGGAGGACGCGGCGGCGCACTTCCACAGGAGCATCGAGCTTGATCCGCAGTTCATCTCCGCGCACTACGCCCTCGCGCAGCTTTACCAGCGAACCGGGCAGGATTCGCTCGCGCAGCCGCTCCTTGAGCGGTTCGGCTACCTCAAGGACAACGGCGGGACGAGCATTGACTTGGGCGGCGACATCGGCTCGCAGAAGCAGGGACGCCTCGCCGAATCTGCCGTGCCGGGCTGGAGGAGGACTCCTTTCGCAGACGAGCGCACGACGCGCATGCGCATTCGGAGGGCGACCGCCATCTGGCCTCCGGAAGAAGGGGACATGCCCCGCGCATGGGTGGCCGCACGGATCATTGATCTTGATTGCGACGGCAGGCCCGACCTCGTGCTCGCCGCCGAGGACGGCGTGCGGCTCTGGCGGAACGAAGGTGCTCAGGGCGGCGGGGTCAAGTTTGCCGACATCACCGAGCGTGCTGGATTGCCCAAACGCTTCACGACCGGCGGCGGGGTCACCGGCGTCGCGCTCGGCGATTTCAACCGGGATTGCAGGTCCGATCTTGTCATCACGCAATGGGGCGAATCGTCGCTCTGGCGGCAGAGCGATACGACGGAGGTGCGTTTTGAGCGCGCCCCGATTGCGCTTCCCGGCGCGCGCATGGCGACATGGGCCGACATTGATCACGACTCGTATCTCGACCTCGTGCTCGTGCCTCTCGCCGCTCATCACGGCCCCGGCCCCATGTTTGGCCTCTCGCTCTGGCATAACCGGGGCGACGGCACGTTTGCGGATGGCACGGAGGCGGCAGGCGTGAGCGAAGCACACCTTGCGCCTCACCTTGAGGGTCGCGGCGGGATCGTGAGCGTTCGGTGTGCCGACCGGGATCGGGATTGGGATAGCGACCTCCTGCTCTGCTTCGCGCAGGGGCCGCCGATGTGGCTTGACAACCAGCACGACGGGCGGTTTCTCCTCGCCGACGGGAAGCCCGATCTCCTCTCGCTTGCGCTTCCCGCACACCTCGGCCCGGACTCGGCTCACGCGCTCGCGACGAACGCCGCAATCGGCGACTTCGTGCCCAACGGCTGGCTCGACATCCTCACCGGCGGAGCGACGGGGATGAGCACGGTGGCGACGACCGGCCCGGAGTCGCACCTCCCGTCGGATACCTTCCCCGCTCAAGGGCTTTCCGACGGCTCGGACTGGCAGGTGCGTCTCACCGATCTTGACCTCGATGGGGACCTCGACATCGTCGCGTTCTTGCATGGCGGCGCAGGCGCGGGTGCGAAGGAAACCGTCCACCGCGTCCGCGTGCTGGGGAACGACGGCACGGGCATTCACTGGACCGACCAGACGGCGGAACTGCCCGATATGCACTGGCTCGCGCAGGGCGTTCCCCTGGCCGATATCGAGGTCGGCGCGCTCGGCGATGAAGCCCGCACCACGATCCTCCTCCTGCCGTGCACCGGTCCGCCGGAGCTTATGGAGGTGCAGCCAGAGGGCCGGGCGGCACGCATCCTCCTTGTCGGTGGCCGCAGCACAAGAGAGGGATTCGGCGCGCTCGTTGACATTGCCCAGGGCTACCACTGGCAGCGACGGCTCGTGGCGGAGGGCGGCTCCGGGCAGTCGGGGAACGAACTGCTCGTCGGCCTCGGCAGGGGCGGGCCGATTGACATGATACGGGTGACGTGGGCGAGCGGCATCCGTCAATCCGTGCTCCACCCCTCGGCGGATTCCCTTATCACCATTGTCGAGAAGCCGGGGGAGACCTCTTCCTGCCCGTTCGTCTATGCGTGGAACGGCGAACGGTTCGAGTTCATCGCCGACGCCCTCGGCGGCGGAGTGATCGGCGTCGTGGTTGATCCGCCCGACACTTACCACCAGCCGGACCCCGACGAGTACATCCTCGTTCGCGGCGATCAGCTTCGCGCCCAGGACGGCGCGCTCAAAGTGCGCGTCGCGGAGGTGCTCGGCGAAGCCTCGATCATTGACCGGGTGCGGCTCCTTGCGGTGGCGCACCCGCCGCACGCGGAAATCTACCCGGCTGAGGTCATGCCGATGAGCACCGCGCCCCCTGCGTTCGCCATCCACCGCGTGACCAATGCGCGACCGATTGCGCGGGCATGGGACGACGCTGGGCATGATGTGAGCGAGCTCCTGCGCGAGAAGGACCGCCGATACGTCTCGCCGGGGCGGAGGCTACCCTACGTGGGGTACGGCATTCCGCACACGCTCACGCTCGATCTTGGGCCTCTCCCGCAGGGCCGACCGGTTGTCCTCGTCTGGGATGGGTGGACGAGCTTCTGGAATTCCACGTCCATCGCCGAAGCGGCGCACGACGGCGTGAGGATGATGCCTCCCAGGCTCGAAATCCCTGATGGCAGGGGCGGTTGGCGCACGATCATCCCTGACGTGGGCGTTCCAGCAGGCAAGCCGAAGACCATCTTCACCGACCTGACCGGCACGCTGCCGCCCGGCGTGCATACGGTCCGCCTTGCGACGAACATGCTCGTCTTCTGGGACCGCGTCCGGGTGACGACAGACCCGCTCGACCGAGAGCCAGTTGAAGTGGCGGAGCTTCCCCTCCGAGAGGCACGCCTGCGCCCGCTCGGATACCCGCGCCCGACGACGCCCGACGGCTCGGAGCCGTATGCGTACGACTATCAGGACCTCAGCCACATTCCCCCCTGGCCGACGCTTTCGGGGCGATACACGCGCTACGGTCCGGTGCTGCCGCTCCTTGAGGCGGTTGATGACATGTTCGTCGTCATGAATCACGGCGACGAGATCGCGCTCGAATTCCCGGAGCCGCCGCCCGCGCCGGAAGGGTGGTCGCGGGATTACCTCATCTACCTGAACGGGTACATGAAAGAGACGGTCCTTCAGGACCCATTGCTCTCGAAGCTCGATCCGTTGCCGTACCGAGCGATGCCGGGCTATCCGTATCAGCCTCCGGCGGCGTACCCCGATGGCCCGGAGTACCGGACGTACCTGCGGGACTACAACACGCGGGTTCTTGGCGCGCCGTAGGAATCGTCGGGCTTTGTTGAAAACCTATATTCAGGCAGACAAGAATGTCTTGGGCAGACAAGAATGTCTGCCCCCACCCATGTCAAAACCGCAAGAATATCGGTGGGGCGGGCATTCCTGCCTGCCCAAGAGACTGTGCAACAGAACTGAAGAGGTTGATCGTAGAGGCTTTCAATAGAGCCAAACCGTCGCGTCAGCCCTGTTCGACGCTTCGCGTTCGTCGCTCGGAATGGCGCCGCACACCGGGAGGCAGGATGCGGACCATCAACGTTGGCATCATCGGAGCGGGAGGCATCTTCCCGAACCATGCGGAGGCCCTGCGCGCCATCGAGCGAACTCAGGGAACGTGCAGGGCAAACCTCGTTGCGCTCTGCGACCTTGACCTCGACCTCGCGCACAAACGCGCCGCTGAGTACGGCATTCCCACCGTGACAAACGACTGGCGCGACCTCATCGCCAGGCCGGTGGACGCGCTCTTCATCCTCACTCCGCCGAGCGCGCACAGGGAACCGGCAGTCGCCGCGCTTGGCGCGGGAATTCACGTCTTCTGCGAGAAGCCGCTCGCCCATACCCTCGCCGACGGGCGGGCGATCCTCGACGCGGCACGCGCATCGAAGGCCGTCTGCCAGGTCGGCTTCAACAACCTCTTCGAGCCTGCGACCCGGCAGATGTGGCGCATGTCCGCACGGGGCGAGTGCGGGCGGCTTGTCCGGGCGTACGACCGGCATACGGTCTTCCGGGCGAGCACCTCGTGGACGGACCCGAAGCGCCGCGACCGGTGGCGGCTCGATCAGGCGGCCTCCGGCGGGCGGATGCAGGAGTTCGGTTCGCACAAGGTGAACTGGCTCGTCGCCGTCGGCGGGAAGGTGAGAACCGTCGTCGGTCGCGCTGATTCGGTGGCCGAGGCGCTTGCCGAGCGCGGCGTGGACGACGTGAACCTGCTGCTCGCGGATTTCGAGCGCGGCGGCGTCGGCACGGTGGAGGTGAGCCTCGTCCCGACGACGTGGAATGCGTGGTCGGTGGGCATTCAGGGCGCGGAGGCCGGGGTCGAGTGGTCCGGCGGTAAGACGCTCCTGGTGCGGAGGAAAGACGCCGAGAAGACGGAGGAGATTCCCGTCGAGTCGGTTCCAGAGACGCGCCAGGCGCACTTCTTCCGGTGGATCACGGAGATCGGCGATCCCGCGCAGTGCCCTACGCCGGAGGTGACGGCGGAAGCCGCGTACCACGTGCTGGAGGTCTGCCTCGCATTCCTCGAAAGCGCGCGGACCGGGGCCATGCAACGGATCGGGCAACCCTCATGACGCGCCTCATTCTTCCACGAGCCGGTGAAAGAGCTTCGGCCTCCGCAGCGTGATCATCGAGGAGGGGTCCTTGCGCGGCTGGAGCTTGACATGGGTGATCGCGTCGGCCTCTTCGCGCACCACGATCACCGCCCCGCCGGAGTTGACGGCGAGCGTCTTGTTCGGATGGGTGAAGAGGAGCGGCAATTCGTTCTCGTGCGCCCGGGCCACAAGCACCGCGTCGTTCCAGCCAGTATAGACGCCGTACGAAGGGACGAGGAAGAATTCCGCGCCGTCGAGCGCGAGGCATCGGGCCACCTCCGGCACGCGCCGGTCGTAGCAGATCATCACGCCGACGCGACCCAGTTCGGTGTCGAAGGCGCGAATCTCTTTCCCCGAACGGTTGAAGTGGTGCGCCGGGTTGTAGCCTTCCGCGAAGTGCGTCTTGCGGTAAAAGCCTACCGTCTCGCCGCTTCGCCCGATCCAAAGCGCGGTGTTGTAGGCCTCGTCGCCGACCCGTTCGCAGAAGCCGATGAGCGCGTTCACCTTCCGCTCGCGGCAGAACGCCCGGAAGCGGGCCATCGCTTCGCCGTCTTGCGGCTCGGCAAGCTCCATCATCTCCGCGGCACGGTCCAGCTTGATCGCCTCGTTCACCACGTATCCCTCGAGGCAGCCCTCCGGCGTCACGATGAGGTCCGGCTCCTCGCGCATCGCCTCGTCCATGAAGGAGAGCATCTTCTCAAGATTGGCGGCCTTGTTCCACTTCTCCGGCATGATCGAGCAACTGGCGATCCGAATCGCGTCCGACATGTCTGTCTGGCTCCGCAGGTGGAAAGTCTTTCAGGCAGGGGATGAGCGGTAGGCAAATTGCCCATACAAAGCAAGTCATAACAGCATCTTGTAGGGGCGAGGCATGCCTCGCCCCCTACTCACGTATCAGCCTTCTTGAACTTCCGACCGATGGCCTTCCGCCAGTCGAACTCCGTCTCGAAGTCGTAGACGTTCACGAAGTCCTCGATGTGGTCCTCTTCGGTCTTGCCCATCATGCCCGCGCCGACGAGGGCAAAGACGATCTCGCCGAAGTCGCGGGTCGTCCGCACGCCCCAGTGCTCGAACACCGTCTTGGTCATCGGCCCGAATTGTTCGAGCGCGTACTCGCTGATGCCGCGAAGAAGCTGCTTGCCGGTGACGTGCCGTTGTTCGCCGGTCAGGTGGAGGTTCTCCACGGTGTATTGCAGGGCTTTGAAGACGAAAAAGTAGGCTTCCTTGAGATACCGGCCATCGGTTTCGGCAACGGACTCGACCTTTTCGACAAACTCCTCGTTCGTCATGATCGGTTGCTCTCCTGCCGCGCTTCTAGAAATCCAGATTACCTCCGCCGATCCGCCGCCGTTGAGGAGAGGAAGAGGTGGTCACGCCATCCCGTCGTATTTCCCAGACGAGGTTCGCCAGTTCCTTCTGTTCCCGCGAGATGATGAGCCGAATCTCCCTCACGTCGGGGCCAAGGGTCTCGATGCCGAAGGGAGTGTTGAGCGGGAAGTAGAGGTTGATGCTCCTGCGGTACAGCCCGGCGCGGACAGGAGCGCGGCCCGGCTCCGGCAGGCTATCCTCCCGCACGATCACCGGGGGGTCCGGGATGATTTGCATCGGCTCAAGGGCGATGTCCTGCTCGTCTTTGATGTAGATGTCCCAGAACCGGGGTTGCAGGGAATTGACGCTGAAGGTGGACTCCATATTGAGCTGAATGCGGAAGCGGGACTCCGGTTGATGCGTGGTGGCATATTCCGCCCGCTTGCGTTGCAGGCACGAGTCGCGTGCGAGCGAATCGGCTCTGCACGCCTGCGCGAGGTCGGCGGCGATCACGTCTTCGCCGTAGAGCGTGGCCTCCACTCGTATGCGCGGACCGCCCTCCGGATCGGCGAGAGGGTCGGGAAGCTCGGTCCGGCACGTCCAGTTGGCGCGCACAAGGCTGTCGCTGGTGAGGTCCGCACCGCTCGGCTTCAGGGGATCGGGCACCTGGCGGCGAAGGATGTTTGGCATCGTGCCCGTCGGCCCGCACGATGCGAGTGCTGCCACCAAGAAGACTCCGACCGCACACCCTGTTCTCAGGGACACACCGGGCGAGGTGAAAAAGGTTCTCACGGGAGTTCCGCTCCTGCTGAGAGACGTGGACATACCCCTTGTTAAGTATACGTGTTTGGGGGAAGAAGGGTCAAGCGATGTGGCCGCACCGGGCCATGAAGCGCCGAAGCCAGGAGCGCAAGCCGGAAGTAGAACTTGTCAGCATACCCTCTCGCACGATACCTTTATCCTCATGACGACATCGCCTTTCTCAAAAGATGCAATCCCGTCTTTTGTTCCGTCCGCAGGCCAGTCGCCCGACGCTCCCTCGTCGTGCTCCCAGAGGGCCGGCGGGGGTCTTTCCGATGGACGAGTTGACCTCAAGGGGCTTCTGCCCGACGAATTGCGGGCGTTTATCGCACAGCTCGGCAAGGAAAGGTATCGCGCCAACCAGCTTCTCCGGTGGATTCACGGTCATGGGGCGACCGAGTTCGACGAGATGACCGATCTGGCGAAAGGCTTCCGCCAGGAACTCGCTCAGATTGCCCGCGTGGAACGCCTGGAGGAGGTCTCGCGGATCGCTTCCGGGGATGGCCTCACGACGAAGCTCCTCTTCCGCCTCGGCGACGGTCGGCACATCGAGGCGGTGGCCATGCGCGACGGCGACCGGCGGACCGTCTGCGTCTCTTCGCAGGTTGGATGTGCCCTTGCGTGCGAGTTCTGCGCGACCGGGCAACTGGGGCTTATCCGCAACCTCACCGCCGGGGAGATCGTTGATCAGGTCAACCGGGCGGCGAGCGTCTTCCGAGGACAGGGCGAGGCCGAGCGTCCCATCACGAACGTCGTCATGATGGGCATGGGGGAGCCGCTCCACAACTACGAGGCGGTCGTCCGCGCCGCGCGGCTCATGGGTCTTGAGATGGGGTTGGCGATCTCGGCGACGAGGGTTACGATCAGCACGGCAGGGCTTGTCCCGATGATCTACCGCCTCGCCGAGGAGATGCCGAAGGTCGGGCTTGCCGTCTCGCTCAACGCCACGACCGACGAGGTTCGCAGCAGGCTCATGCCGATCAACCGACGCTACCCAATCTCGGAACTCATGGCTGCCGCCGCCCATACGGCAAGGGCTTCACAGCGCCGACGGGTCACGTTCGAGTACACTCTCATCGCCGGGGTGAACGACTCCGAGGAGGATGCGCGGCGGCTGGTCTCGCTGGTCTCGTGGTTCCCGTGCGAGATCAACCTCATCCCGTTCAACCCCGTGCCTTCGCGCTCGTTCCGCCGTCCGTCGCAGGAGCGGATTGATCGGTTTCATAAAATCCTCTGGGAGAAGCACCTCACCGCGACCGTGCGCTGGAGCAAAGGCGACGACATCGCCGCAGCGTGCGGGCAGTTGCAGGCGACGGTCCCGGAGCCGAGCGCGGCGTACCCGGGCCTCGTGCGGAATGCCGTTCCCGCGTGAGGTGATTAGGCTCCTACATTAGCAGTCATGGCCGGAAATCGTTCGCGGCCACATAATTTTGAGAGTGTGTACGGAGGGTCTTTTCGGAACGACTTCGGGCGGGTTAGATGGTCATGAACGAATTATGTGTGCACGCGACGCAGCCGCAGCCATCTTATGGTCATCAACAAAATACCTTGGCAGTCACCGCGTGAGACAGCTCGCGTGAGCGAGCTTCGCTCTTCCGTAGCCCCCGGATTTATCCGGAGGGCGGCAGGACCGTGCGTGACGCCCTCC
>Ga0172366_10004178_pt1 | contig 11375 bp, 9 predicted proteins | sample LakKivSesite69cm_FD_114533 | JGI IMG/M metagenome (GOLD analysis project Ga0172366, IMG submission 114533) | Sediment microbial communities from Lake Kivu, Rwanda - Sediment site 69cm | ecosystem: Environmental > Aquatic > Freshwater > Lake > Sediment | place: Rwanda: Western Province, Lake Kivu...
ACACTTTGCGTGTATAATGAAGATAGAGGGATTAATCGACGGAGTATCGACGGGCGGCCATTGTGGCGCGCTCGAAAAGGGAACGGGTCTCTGTTGATGCGAAAGGATGAGCCATGCACAGGAATGCAACCAGGGAAAGCCGTACGCGTTTTGTGAATCTGGGGGGGGCGTTCGTGAAAGCGTAGAGAGGAGCCGCCGCAGAGGGATCCTGCTCCGCCTCCGCCTGCCGTTCGCGACCGCCGCACTCGCCATGCTCCTCGTCGCCGCACTGCCAGCCAAAGCACACGCAGCATCAGCCTACCTGGGCGACACCAACGGCGGCACGAGCATAACCGTAACAGCCGGGGATGATTTCCAGATCGTCCTGTGGGCCGTGAGCGCCGTGAAGCTCGCCGCCTACGACTGCAAGATCGTCGTCGATGGCCCCGCCATGCCCATCGGCCACGCGGCCGACGGCTATTGGTTCGTGCACAACCACGTCTACTTCCCCGGCTTCGACGAGGGCAGCGAAGATCCCGAAGATCCGCAGCCCAACCTCACCCCGCCCGACCACGACACCGCCATGCTCAGCAGTCCGCCCTATATAACGGGTAGCGGTGACATTGTCGTCTTCACGCTACATGCGGATGAGGAAGGGACGGTGGCTATCGACGTTGATCCGCACGACTTCTTCTTCGCCGATCCCGACGGGAAGTACTTCCCACTCGACCTTCCCTCCACCCTGTATGTTGCCGTTGACGACGGCGAGGGCGATTCCCGGGGGAACGAGAACGATGAAGAAGTAGAACTCGACGAGGTAACGGTGACACTATCGGTCGAGTCCTCAGAGGATTCACAAGAGGACGGAGTGTACATCAAGAGCCCCGGCACGGCAAACTACGGCAGTACGCTCTACACGAAGCAACTGACGCTCAATCCAGAGACAGGCTATTACAGGCTTTCGCTCTCTGCCCCAAGCACTTTTTGCGATGAAGCGGAGACATGGCACGTCTTCGACCGCTGGACGGTTGACAGCCAGGAGCAGCCGCAAGGGCAGACGGATGTTGAGCTGTATGTGGAAGAGAACACTACAGCCGAAGCCGGCTACACGGAGAACGTCCTTTCCTTGACGTCCTCCCCGATCAGCGGCATCGAGATCAACGGAACGTTTCCTGGAGAGACAGCTACCACGGACACCAGCATATCCGTGCCTCCCGGCGAGGCTATAGTCCTGACGGCACCCCTCACATTCTATGATGAGTCGAGCCACACGTGGTACTCCCTGCACCATTGGGTGGTGGATTCGGAGCAGCAGGGCTTGGGCGACCTCGAGGTAACGGTCACCGTCTGGGGGCAGTTGGGGGTTGAGGCGGTCTACGCACCGGCGAGATTCGTGCCGACTGACAGCGACGAGACCACGCTGGACTATGCCACAATCCAAGCCGCAATCACGGCGGCTTCCGCGGGGGACGTCGTGATCGTGGCCGACGGAACCTATACCGGTGCCGGGAACCGCGATATCGATTTCAACGGAAAGGCCCTGCTGCTGAGATCGGAGAACGGCGCGGCGAACTGTACGATCGACTGCGAGGGGACAAGCAGCGAACATCATCGCGGGTTCATCTTTCAGAAGGGAGAAACTCGAAACGCCTGCGTGATGGGGTTCACCGTCACCAATGGGTATGCCCAACAGGGGGCGGGGGTGTACATCACGCAGGCAGAGGGTTGCGCATCACCCTCCATACGTTGGAATAGGCTGACTAACAATACCGCCACACAGACAGGGGGAGCTGTGGGAATCTTCGGAGATGATGAAGGAAGCACTCCGCTTGTGGAGCGCAACCTCATCCAGGGGAACGTGTCCCTCCAGGAGGGTGGCGGCTTGTATATCTACCACAGCGGTGCGCGTCTGGTATATAACGTCATAGATGGGAACACAGCCGGCGATGAATTCGCCACCTATGCTCAGGCCGGAGGGGGAGTCTTCCTGACCTGGTGCAGAAGTGACCTGGTCTTCCGCTGCAATGAAGTCCAAGGTAACTCGGCCATAGCCACATCCCAATACCCGAGCAAGGGCGGCGGCATCTACTTTGGTCTTGTGAACGATCCAAGTCTAAAGCTCGAGAACAACCTGGTCGTGAACAATGAGGCTTCGGTGGGCGCCGGTATCTGGATCGGAGGGAGTTGCACACTCCGCAACTTCACGATCGCGTACAACAGTGCCAGCCAATACGGGGGTGGCATAGCGGCCGTTGACAATCAGCAACTAGGGGCAATAGAGTTCTCGTTGTCCGATTCCATACTCTGGAACAACTCAGCTCCGACAGACTGCGGACCTGACCTTTGCCTTCAAGATGCCTGGTCGAGCAGCGAATGCCATCTGCTTTACAGCGCTGTTTGGGAGACTCCGCTTGGAAATCCTACGGTTCCGGCAGTATTCAGCATTGGACAGAACTGGACCCTCAACCAGACCGAGTTGGCGTACAAGGCTCGCGCGGCATCGAATCCGTGCGGTTTCGTGGCGCTACCTTCCGTCAGCGGATGGGATTTCCATCTCCAATCCCTCTATGGGAGGTGGCAGGGCGACGTAATCTCTGGAACTTGGACGTGCTCTGAGTATCGGAACCAATATGATACTGGAATGAGCGAATGCCTCGACGCCGGCGACCCGCAAAGCTCATTTGAGCAAGAGCCTTTCCCGAACGGACTGCGGGTCAATCAGGGAGCATACGGGAACTCCATCTTCGCATCCTGGACACCTCATCATCCCGTTGATGGGGACGTGAATGAGGATTGCAGAGTCAATATCCTCGATCTGCTCTTCATCCGCGACCGCCTGACCCAAGACACCTGCCTCCAGACGGTAAATGGAAACCACCAGGCAGATGCGAACCAGGACGGCAGAATCAATATTCTCGATCTCATCTACGTGAGGAACAGGCTCAACGCGGCTTGCCCGTGAGGCTGGTGTGGAAACAGGATCCATTTGAAGGAGATCAATTCATGAACGCACGATCAGTCCCAGTTGTCTGGCTCATGGCCGTCCTGCCGGCATATGCCGGGCAGCTTCACGTTCCCGCCGAGTACCCAAGCATCCAATCGGCCATGCGAGCCGCGGCCGACGGCGACGTTGTCATCGTATCAGCAGGGATTTACGAGGAGCAGATCGACTTCCTCGGCAAGGCGATCACCGTGCAGAGCGTCGCTTCCGATGATGCGGGCATCGTCGCGGCGACGGTAATCGAGTGGATGGTGCCCGATGAACCGGCAGTTCGGTTCTGCAGCGGCGAGACCAGGGGTTCAATCCTGCGGGGCATGACGGTCCGCGGGGACTGGATTTCGGCGCGAATAGTTGCCGAGGGTTCCTCACCGACGATCGAGGGTAGTAGAATTGAAGGGGGAGTGAACTGTGAAGGGGGATCCCCCTGCGTCAGGTCAAGTTCCCTCATGTGGCTTGGATGCCGGGAATCAACGCCGGAGATCCTGTCAAACAAGTTTGCCGGATGGCGGGCAGCAGTGAATGCAGACCATGCGTCACCACTTATCGTCGGGAATGAGTTCAAAAACTGCTCGCAAGGCTACAGCGGTGCTGTGATCAGGGTCTTGGAAGCTCAGTCAGATGGGGGGGGGCCGATCATTGCAGACAATCTTTTCGAAAGCAATCTATCATCGGTGATCATCTTATGCGATGGATACATGGGGGTTGTTGTCCATGGGAACAGCATTATCGGAAACGTCACGGACATCGCCATGTGGGTGTTTCCGCACGGGTATCCATCTCTGGTCGAGAACAACGTGGTAGCCTGCAATCAATGGGCGGGGGAGCTAAACCTAAACCCCATAGCCATAGCAGGGGTCGGGTGCCCTATCATTTCGGGGAATACTGTCTCGTGCAACGACATGCGAGGTATCGGTGGGGATGGCCTGCAGGAAATGACTGGCAATATAGTCGTCGGAAATGTCGGCATGGGCGTAGCTGCTTCCGGAGAGGGTTTGGTGTTTGCGGCCAATACCATCTGCGGCAACGGCGGGCTGGGAGCTTCCTTGTGGCGCAACAGACTGATTGTGGAGGGAAATGTCGTTGCGGATAACAAGGGAGGTGGAATGTCCGCAGCAGGTATGCTGTCGAATAATACTATCGTGAACCCCGCCGGCTGCGTGTCTCCGGCACTCTCATGCCCAGAGGGTACAGTCCGCAACTGCGTCATCGCGTCGCCATCCTCCCCCGCGATCTCGTCGCAACCGTTCAGCGTTGGTGTTCTGTCCCTCAGCCATAATCTCATCGCCGGAGGTCGGGACTGGGTCGTCTCGAATGAGCGTGCCACCATCGAGTGGGGTGCCGGCAACATCGACGCCGATCCGCGATTCGTCCGGCCCGGGCGGTGGGACGACGCCGGAACGCCGGAGGATGCATCCGACGACATATATGTCCCCGGCGACTACCGCCTGCTGCCCGGCTCGCCCTGCATCGACGCCGGCACGAACGACGTCGACAACCCCGACACGACCGACGTCGAGACGCTGCCCCCGACCGATCTCGCCGGCGTGAAGCGCATCATCGACGGCGACTTCAGCGGCACAGCGACCGTCGATATCGGGGCATACGAGTTCCTCCCCGGCGACGCCGACGGCGACGGCCGCGTCAACCTCCTCGACATGCTGCGCATCCGCAACTCGCTCGGCCTCGACCCGTCGTCCTCGCCCGACGCCCGCTTGGCGGACGTCAACGGCGACGGCTCGGTGAACATGGTCGACCTCCTCCTCGCCCGCCGGCAGTTCCAGAGCAGATGAACGGAAGAAGTTCGTAGTTCATAGTTGTTAGCTCAGAGGGATCGGGGCGGGGCACCGTCCCCGCCCAGTACTGCCCCCGCGCAACATGGGGCAAGGACGGTGCCTTGCCCCTACCGAACTGTGAACTCTGAACTCTGAACTCACGTTTTTCGCTTGATTATCCGGAGGTGCTGCCGCTATAATCGCCGAGGCTGGAGACTGATCTCGCGGAACAGTTTTCCCCCTCGGAGGACCGCATGAAGACCATCAAGGTCGGCATCATCGGCACGGGCTTCATCGGCCCGGCTCACGTGGAGGCGCTGCGGCGGCTTGGGTTTGTCGAGGTGGTCGCACTCGCCGAGGCCGGGCAGCAGCTCGCGGAGAAGAAGGCCCAGCAGCTCTGCATCCCCCGCGCCTACGGCGATTACAAGGAGATGCTCAGGGACCCCGACGTCCAGGCGGTCCACAACTGCACGCCCAACCACCTCCACTTCAGGGTCAACAGCGACATCATCGCGGCGGGCAAGCACGTTGTTTCGGAGAAGCCGCTGGCGATGAACACGAAGGAGTCGCGCAAGCTCGTGGGCCTCGCGGCCAAGGCGGGCGTGGCCAATGCCATCGACTTCAACTACCGCTTCTATCCGCTCACGCAGCAGGCCCGTGCGATGGTGAAGGACGGCGACGTGGGCGACATCTACGTGGTGCACGGCTCCTACCTGCAGGACTGGCTCTACCTGAAGACGGACTACAACTGGCGGCTGGAGCCCGACCTCAGCGGCGAGAGCCGGGCCGTGGCCGACGTCGGCTCGCACTGGTGCGACCTCATGCAGTTCATCACAGGGCAGAAGATCGTGAAGGTCTTCGCCGATTTCGTGACGATCCACCCGATCCGCATGAAGCCGGCCAGGCCCGTCGAGACCTACGCGGGCAAGGTGATCAAGCCGACCGACCTCAAGGAGATGAAAGTCGGCACCGAGGATTACGCCACGGTGCTCGTCGAGCTGGAGTCGGGCGCGCACGGGGCCTTCACGGTATCGCAGGTGAGCGCCGGCCGCAAGAACCGCCTCTACTTCGAGATCGACGGCTCGAAGTGCGCCCTCGCGTGGGACCAGGAGCAGCCCAACGAGCTGTGGATCGGCTACCGCGAGAAGGCCAACGAGCTGCTGATGAAGGATCCCTCGCTGCTGAAGCCGGAGGCCCGCCGCTACGCCCACTTCCCCGGCGGCCACCCCGAGGCTTACCCCGAGGGGCCGCGCAACCTCTTCGAGGATTTCTACCGCTACGTGCTGGGCGACCTCAAGGAAGTGAAGCACTCGACATTCCAGGACGGACACGACGAGTTGTGCATCTGCGAGGCCGTCCTCAAGAGCGCCAAGTCGAAGAAATGGCTGAACGTGGCGTACTGACCGCGCGCAGCATCCGCAGGGAGCGTTGCCGTTGATCGTCGGGATTGGCGTTGACATCGTCGACATCGACCGCGTGGAGGACATGATCGAGCGCCACGGGAAGCGCTTCATCGGCAAGACCTTCACGGACGGCGAGGTGGCGTATTGCGAGGGCCGCAAGCTGCCCGGCAGCCACTACGCCGGGCGCTTCGCCGCCAAGGAAGCCGTGTTCAAGGCCCTCGGCACCGGCTGGAGGGAGGGCATCGGCTGGAAGGAGATCGAGGTGGTCGCCGACCAGCACGGCAAACCCCGGCTGCGGCTGACGGGCATGGCGGCGGCGAAGGCGAACGACCTCGGGATCAGCGACCTGCTCCTCACCATTTCGCATTGCGACTGCCATGCCGTCGCCTGCGTTGTAGCCCAGGCACCCGACCGCCGCACCTGAGAGCGGAGAACAATACCGATGAGATCGAAACGCGCCGATGACGTCCGCGACATGGTCCGCAAGAGATTCGCCGCCCTCGCCGGCCAGGGCAAGTGCTGCTGCTCGGATGACGAGTCCTGCGGCTGCAACGCGGCGCCCGTGCAGGAAAAGGCCGCACCGGCGCAGGATTCGCGGCACCTCGGCTATACGGCCGAGGACTTGGCCGGGCTGCCGGCAGGCGCCGACATGGGCATGGGCTGCGGCAATCCCTTCGCCATCGCGGCGCTGCGGCCGGGCGAGGTGGTGCTCGATCTCGGCAGCGGGGCCGGCATCGACTGCTTCCTTGCTGCGGAGCGCGTGGGCAGGCGCGGCCGCGTGATCGGCGTCGACATGACGCCCGAGATGCTCGCAAAGGCCCGCACGCTCGCGGGCGACAGCGGCTGGTCGAACGTCGAGTTCCGCCTCGGCGAGATCGAGCACCTGCCCGTGACCGACGCGGCCGCCGACGCTGTCATCTCCAACTGCGTGGTGAACCTCGCGCCCGACAAGCTCGCGGTCTACCGCGAAGCGTTCCGCGCGCTCAAGCCCGGCGGCCGCATCGCTATCTCGGACGTCGTGGCGTCGCGGCCGCTGCGGCGCGGCTCAGGAAGGATCCCGACCTGCTGTGCGGGTGCGTGGCCGGGGCTCTCACGGCCGACGAGCTGAAGGCGATCCTCCGCAAGGCCGGCTTCCGCAAGGTGCGGGTGACGATCCGCCCCGAGAGCCGCGTGTTCATCAAAGACTGGGCACCCGGCCTCGGCATCGAAGACTACATAGCCTCGGCCTTCATCGAGGGGTTCAAGCCGGATAGGGGCTGAGGGGGCCATCCGAGTGCAGCCCCGAAGAGACAGGATGAGCTTTTTCCCTTGACAGAATGACGTCGAGACGTCAAAATGCTCAATATGGGCAGCGATGGACAGAAACTGAGGCCGGGACAGGTCCGCGATGCGATCTTGCGCGTGATGAGGGCGAACCAACGCTCGCTTGCCGTGAGAGAGATCGAGCAACAGGTGTCGCACCTGCTGGGGGATTCGTGCACCTCCTCGGTCCGATCGTACCTGCGGCTGAACACGCCCGACATGTTCGTGCGGGAGACGCGGGGCGTATACCAGCTCAAGCTGCCGTACGATGTGGCAGAAACTCCGGCCTGCCCTGTTGTAGAGCGGGGCGATGAGGAGTTCCGGTTCGGCAAGGTGCGGCTGGTGTGCGGAGACTGCTTCGATTGGCTGTCGAGGCAGAATGACGAGAGCATCCACGCAGTGGTCACGGACCCGCCCTACGGACTTCACGAGTATTCGCCCGAGCAGCAGGTGAAGCTTCGAAGCGGAAGAGGAGGCGTCTGGCGAATACCGCCGAGCTTTGACGGAGTTGAGCGGTCGCCGCTGCCGAGGTTCACCACGCTGACGGCCCAGCAGCTCGATGAGCTGCGCGATTTCCTCCGTCTCTGGGGTTGCAGGCTCGCGCCCAGGCTCGTGCCGGGGGCGCATGTGATTGTGGCCTCCAACCCGCTGGTATCGCACATAGTGTCGCACGCGCTGGCCGATGCGGGGCTCGAGCGGCGGGGCGAGGTGATCCGGCTGGTCATGACGATGCGAGGCGGCGATCGGCCGAAGGCCGCTCACAAGGAATTCGCCGGCGTAACCGTCATGCCGCGCTCCATGTGGGAGCCGTGGCTGGTCTATCGCAAGCCGATCCGCGGCCGGGTACAGGACAACCTCCGCACGTGGAAGACGGGGGGCTTCAGGCGACCCTCCGCAGAGAAGCCCTTCGGGGACGTGATCAGGTCATCGCCGACGCGGCCCTCCGAGCGAAAGCTGGCGCCGCATCCGAGCCTGAAGCCGCAGGCGTTCATGCGGGAGCTGGTGAGGGCCGTGCTGCCTTTGGGCGAGGGCGTGGTCCTCGATCCGTTCGCCGGGGCAGGCTCCACTCTCGCCGCGGCCGAAGCCGTTGGCTATGAGAGCATCGGGATCGAGAAAGACAGACACTACTTCGACATCGCCTGCAGGGCGATCCCCAAGCTGGCGGCGCTGAGGATCAAGGCGAACGATCAGGAGCGATAGATCCAGTTACCCCGCAACTTCTTGATCCCCTCGCGGTCGAGCGTCGCTGTCCGGGTGCCAAGCTCGCTTCGAGGGTTGCGGCGGAAGTCCTCCACCGATACCTTGGCGAGGTACACTTCCGATATCTCCATCGGGTCGCGATCGCATGCCGGCTCGGATTCGTCATCTATCCGGTAGACGAAGACGCACATCCACTGATTCCGTGCTCCATGCGTGTCAACGGCTCCCCCAACTTTGCGCGTCGCCTTCACCTCCACACCTTCTGTCCCGGCCTTGGTCGAGTCCTTGGGATAGACTCCTCGCACGACAAGGTCCGGATGACCGTTGAAGTAGTTGTTCACGTTCAGGACGCGGGCGTGCTTGGCGAGGCTTGCGGTCAGCATGTCCGAGAGCACACCCGACAATATGGCAGGCCGCAGCATGTCCTCCAAGCGCTGGAGGCCTTTGCCCAGAAGGAAGGAGTTCACGTCGTAGAAGAAGTCGTAGGCATCCTGGATCGCGATCTCGAAGTCCTTGAGCCGAAGCTCATAGGGCAGCACAGCGTCAGGATTGAACTTCCGAGTGTCGACGTTGTTGTGCTTCATCGCCCGGCTTCCTTGTCCACAGCCAGCCTTGTGCATAGCCGTATTCTACCCCAACCGAAGCGGGGCTTTCAAGGGCGCGATGAGAGGGCACCATCCCCGCCGGTGTTATGAATGACAGAACGGAGGACGCACCGCCGACCATGAAGCTCGGCTATCCCTGCATCAACACCACGATCGGCTGCACGGCGAACTCGACGTTCCGCCTCGCGTCATACTCCAACCAGCGCTTCATCGAGACGGTCCGCAACAACATCCGCTGCACCGCCCGCATCCTCCGCTTCAACGTCGAGCACGGGCTGCTGTTCTTCAGGATCGGGGATCTGGTCCCGTTCGCGTCGCACCCGGTCTGCAGGATCGACTGGCCTCTCTACTTCAGGCGCGAGTTGGCCGAGGCCGGCCAGTTCATCGCGGACCACGGCATCCGCATCTCGATGCATCCCGACCAGTTCGTGCTGCTCAACGCCCTCGACGAGGGGATCTTGCGCAATAGCCTCGAGGAGCTCGACTACCACGCGAAGCTGCTCGACGCGCTCCGGCTCGACTCGACGGCGAAGATCCAGATCCACGCGGGCGGGGTCTACGGCGGGAAATCCGGCAGCATCGCGCGCTTCGCCGAGCGCTGCCGCCGGCTGCCGCCGCGCATCCGCAGGCGGCTGGTGATCGAGAACGACGACCGCTCCTACGGCCTCGCCGACTGCCTCGAGGTGCACCGCCTCACGGGCGTGCCGGTCGTGTTCGACAACTTCCACCACGAGCGTCTCAACGCCGGCGAGCCGCTGCGCGAGGCGCTGCTGGCGGCCACGGCCACGTGGGCTGCCGCCGACGGCCTGCCGATGGTCGACTACAGCAGCCAGCAGCCCGCCGGCCCCAGGGGCAGGCACGCCACGAGCGTCGACCTCCGCCACTTCGGCCGCTTCCTCGATGCGACTGAAGGCCTCGACTTCGACATCATGCTGGAGATCAAAGACAAGGAGCAGAGCGCTCTGCGCGCGATCAGGACGCTCCGCCGCCGGCGCATGCCGGCCGCGTGACCGAACCTTCCCCTCCTCTTGACACCTGAACAGTTATCTGCTATTGTAGCCGGCCGTCGCGGCCGCTGGGCCGGCTCGGGCGGATCTCGCGCTGGATTCACCGCAGGAGTTGGTGTCCGCGGACGTGGCAGAGCTAGCGACCGGCCGCCTCTTGACCGCCCCGGGATGCCGCCTATACTCCAGATGTGCGACACAGGAAAGGGAATTCAATGGCCGCCGAGGTGGTCGAGACGGTGCTATCCAACGGCCTGAAGGTGCTGACGCGCGAACTGCACGGCGTGCCCGTGGCTTCGTTCTGGGCGTGGTACCGCGTGGGCTCGCGCAACGAGCCCCCGGGGCTGACGGGCGCCTCGCACCTCGTGGAGCACATGCTCTTCAGGCCGGGCAAGCCGGGGGCCGGCGGCGACGTCTTCCGCACGGTGGCCCGCGTTGGCGGGACCAACAACGCCTTCACCTCGAACGACTTCACGTGCTACTTCGAGACGCTCCCGACGAGCGAACTCGACCTCGCGCTCCGCATCGAGCGCCGGCGGCTCGAGGCACCCATCGACGGCGGCGAACTCGCCGCCGAGCGCACCGTGGTGCTCTCCGAGAAGCAGGGCGCCGAAAACAACCCCCACACGCTGCTGACCGAGGCCATCGAAGCGAAGGCCTTCCGCAGGCATCCCTATCGCCATCCCGTGATCGGCACGCGCGACGACCTCGCGAAGATGACGGCCGCCCAGGTGCGAGGCTACTTCCGGCGCCACTACACGCCCGACCGCATGGTGCTGGTGGCGGCGGGCGACTTCTCGACCGACCGCCTGCTGCGCAGGATCGAGCTCGGCTGGGGCGGGCTGCGCCGGGGGCGGCCGGCCGCGCCGGTCCCCGCCGAACCAACGCAGCGGGCCGAGCGGCGCGTAGAGGTTCGCCGGCCCGGCGGGGCGGCATACATCGAGATGCTCTACAAGGGGCCGCCCGCCTCCCACGCCGACGCCTGCCCGCTCATGGTGGCCAGCACCGTGCTGGCCGGCTCGCGCTCGTTCGTCGGCGGCAGTCCCACCGGCATCCTCACGTCGCGGCTCTACAAGTCGCTGGTGCAGGGCGGGCTTGCCTCGGCCATC
>Ga0172366_10004182_pt1 | contig 11371 bp, 13 predicted proteins | sample LakKivSesite69cm_FD_114533 | JGI IMG/M metagenome (GOLD analysis project Ga0172366, IMG submission 114533) | Sediment microbial communities from Lake Kivu, Rwanda - Sediment site 69cm | ecosystem: Environmental > Aquatic > Freshwater > Lake > Sediment | place: Rwanda: Western Province, Lake...
CCCAAAAAACCGTAATAATGTTTTAATATCTTAATATAAGTAGCATATCCATATTAAATAATATTAAAAGGAGATACTATATGGAAAATTCTAAGTTTTTTGTTGTTTTTGAGCCTTTTTCTCTTAATTTGAATAATGGAGATAGCACTGTTAATTTAAATAAAGGGACAATAGTTGAGTTTGATGGTCTTAATGTAGATTGTAACGGTACCAAAGGTACAGCTAGTTCTTTTAGAACTATTGTTAGAGAAGGCCTATGGGTAAGACCTATAGAAGCTGATAAAGTGAAAGAGTTTCAAGAAAAATTTTTATCTAAAATGAGATCCGTTAAAGGAAGTGTTGTTGATACTAAATCAAGAAACGTAACAGGTGGAAAGTTAGTTGAAAGTAGTAGCGTAGAAGATGAGGTTAGGGTAAAGTCAAATAAAAGCGACGACTTAACGTCACTTGTTAATGAATATGAAGAAAAAACATGTGCTAACATTGATCCGAATAAAAAATTTGAGAATAGTATTGATGTTAGAAAAAAAGTAAAGGTAGACAATTATGATGATCAGGAAGTAGCTAAGGTTAAGGTAGCTAGTACTGAAAATAAAAATACTTCAGGAGTTGAAATTGATAGCCCTGAAAATAAGAAGATAGATGTTGTTTCTGATGAAGAAAGAGTAGTAAAATCAACGAGTTATAATAAAAAAGTTGAAACATCTGAACCAAATCACTTAGAGGTAGATAAGGATGGAGATGGAGTAGTAGTTAAGAAAACAAGAGTACCTGCTGTTAATAAAACTGAAATAAATGAAAAAACAGCTAAGACTATATCTGTTGAAGAAGATGCTGTTATAGAAACTAACTATAATGATACTAATGAAAGTACAGATGTAGGGTCTTCAACGCAGGCATCTGTTGTAAGCCAAAAAACAAAGACTACTACGGCTAAGAAGTCATCTGTTTCAAAGCCTAAGTTTATTAATAAAAGTACTGATATAGAAGATCATGGAGGTAAAGTAGTTGGTAAAGTTAAAAAATCAGCAAATATGATAAGTACGACAGAAGGTATAACATCTAAAGTATCAGTTGGGACACCTAAAGGAAATGCTGGAGATGTTACTTTTTCGCAAACTGGAGATGGAATAGAAATGGCAGATGAAGCTGAAATTAGTGGCTCTGGCATATCTATAACTGATTTAGCTGAAATGAGTGACGGCGTAGAAGTTGTTAGTTCTAATGAAGATACAACGGATTCAAACAATATTGATATAAGTGACCTTTTAGATAATTTGTCATAAGATGGATAAAATAATTAGAAACGTGATAGCATTATACTTAGAGGGGCCCGACCAGGGCCTTTCTGAGTATAAATTAACAAGACCGTGGATGGATTACGTTGATGATAGAGTAAGACCCTATAGAGGTAATAAGCCTAATTTAAATGTTTTTAATAAGGTTAGGGAAGATACTAACCCCGATGCAGTAGAACAAGGTGATGGTAGCGAAGGGGCTATTTATAATATACTAGATTATAAAGACCCTTCGAGTCAACCTAAAGACCAAAAAGGTGGGCCATCCGCTATTTATAAGCATTTATCAGTACCGTCTGAATCGGGGCATTTTACTAAAGCTCCTATTTTTGAAGACGAGTTAAGTTCTTTGAAAGAATGGTTTAAGGTTAGAGAGACTGATTTTACAGATAAACCAGAAGAACAATATCCAGCTATGAGTTTAGATAATAAGCTAGCTTCATCGGTATTAGCTCGATACTTATTGAGTATGAATTCGTTGTCTTCAGAAGGTGGGATGTTAAAAACGGCGGTATCTTTAAGAGATGTTAGAAAGAATAATACTACACCTTTGGCGTCTAAATTAGATGCAAAAGCTAGAAGATGTTCAGTTATACACTCTAAAAAAGATGCAGCTTCTATAAAAAAAGGTTATTTTGAATTTAATGTTACAGATCCGAGTAGTTCTGGAGACACTAAAACAGTAGTTTTTCAGTTTTTAAAAAAACCTCCTAAATTAGGAAGGAAACCCACAAATTTTTTAGACTATGATGTGGAAGTAGCCTGTAACTGTGAGTCTTTTGTATGGTATGGTGCAAGATATTATGCAGTAAAAGATAAATATATGTATATGCCTATGTATAGCGCTAGTGTTCAAAATCCTAAAAAGAAATTATCTCCTCCAAATCCCACGAATGTTATTGTTAATACCGGGCATGGAAAGGGGTTAAATTTTAGGATGTGCAAGCATATATTAGCAGCTATGTACTATATGATAGGTAGGGATAATTTAGATGAGTTTATTAAAGCGGATGAAAGAGGAGAATTAGGCCCAACTAATTGGAAAGCTACTGCTTATTATAAGAATTATCCCTATGTAGGTCCTCCGTCTAAAGTAATTAATATAGATAAGTGGAAGCAATTTTTTGGATTTGATTATAATTTAGAAAATGTTAAAAAAGCTATTAAGCAGTTTAGACCTAAGATTCCTAAGTTTTTTAAACCATCTATATATTTAAATAGAATAGATGATTGGATAGATAAGGTGTGGGTTAATTTAGACTATTTAGAAAAAATATCGGTGTTAGACCACTATGTTGTAGAGCATCCAGAGCAGATATTTTATATACTATTAAAAGATGCTCAGAAGAGCAAGGGTAAAGTACCAGATGTTCTTATTGATAAAGCTTTTGAAATGATGTCGAAAGTAATAAAGCCCGAAGGTGGAGTTCCAGAAGGTGAAGAGCCAATAGAGCCTGAGCAGGGTACTGGAGCAACAACTAATTTACCGGAGACAGGTGAGGAAGCTAAAGAAAAATCTGAGAAAGAAAAGTTTAAGACACAGCCAATTTCTCCAACGTCTCCTGTAGCACCTACGGCACCAGGCACTGTTCCGTCAGAGTCCGGATAATAAAACAAGATAATTTATAATATAAAAAAGGGGCTTTTGATGCAAACCTTCATTATGGAATGGGATGTTAATGACATTCGTGGGGCTGTTCAAGCAGGTTTTAACTACGTTGAGAGTAAAGACGAGATAGTTACTAGTGTTCTTGCAAATCCATCTACTATGCAAAAAGTTGTTTATGCTGTCCCTGAAGATATAAAGTTTGATTATATACCAGATGGTATAGGTTTTATAAGGACAGCGTATTTTAGACGTAAAATTCTTAAAGATAATGAAATTCGTTTTATAAGTCAAGATTCTACAATAGAATTACGTTTAATTTTGAAGTAACAAATATTATATTATATATAAAATCCAAGGAGTTTCTATGCCCTCTTATGAATATAGGTGCAACGATTGTTCTACTATTGTTGAAATAATACATTCTATTAAAGAATCCCCACAATTTTTCTGCGAAAAGTGTTCTTCCAAGCAGCCTTTAGAGCGATTAATTTCTTTTAATAAAAGTGGATTTATACTAAAAGGCGGTTCAGAAGCTATACATTGGAAAGAGAAACGGCAACGTATGAAGAAGCGTTCTGAGCTTGGAGTAAAACAAATAGATAGGTATGGTACCGAGGGTGGTACCTCATTAAAACCTAATGTTGGTGGTATAGAGACTGATTCTTGGTCCGATGCTGCTAAATTAGCTAAAGAGGCTGGTATAAATTCTGATTCATATAAGCCGATGATAGAAAAAGAAAAGAATGTTAGTAAGATAAGTAAGGTAGATGATAGAGTTTGGAAGGCTGCAAAAGAAGCTAAAAATTAAATATTATATAAAAGGATATAAGATGGAATTAAGAGAAGGTCTTTCTTTATGTCTCATAGTTGGTCCTAAAGAAACAAAAGAATTAGTAAAACTTCTAGATTCATGCACACCTAAAGATAAAGATCAGTTATTTGATGATATATGTGTTACTCATGCCGCTAAAGAATTTGATGAAAACATATTATCTATAGCTAAAAAATATACAGGAAATGTTACTACTTTTACTTGGGCAGATGATTTTTCAAGTGCTAGGAATTTTAACTTTAGCCAAGCTAAATGTAAGTGGATTTTATGGGTGGACGCTGACGACTGTATAAAATCAGATCAGTATGATAAATTATTAAAACTTAAAAAAGAAGTTTTACCTACTAATAAAATAGATATGGTAGTTATGAATTATGTTTATTATCATGATCAAGAGGATAATCCCGTAGTTGTTTTACCTCGTGAGCGTATAGTTAAGAATTGCCCAAAGACTAAATGGCATGATCCTATACATGAGTATATTGATATGTGCTACCCTCATGATCGTATAATGCGAACTAACATTAATATAGATCATTATAGGACGAAGCCCTATGACCCAGGGCGTAATATACCAATGCTTAAAAAAGAGTATGACAAGGGTAATCCTAGCGCAAGAATTAAATTTTATTACGGGAAAGAATTAGCTGATAATAATAATTGGAATGATGCTCTTCCAGTACTTGAAGAATTTGTTCAAAAAGGTGAAGGATTTGTTGATAATTTAACAGTAGCTTGTATAAGATTATCTAATTATTATTTTAAAGTTAAAAAAGATTTTAATAATGCTAAGATGTACGCGCTAAGAGGCATACATTTTGGGAGTGCTTATGCTGAAAATTATGTTTGTTTAGGTGAGATATTTCAAGAAGAAAATAATACTGATATAGCTATTAAGTATTTTAAAGAAGCTTTAACAAAAGAACTTAATGGTGGTATGTCACAAGTAGTTGATTATTATGGTTTTATACCATCTTTTAAACTTGCTGCTATATACTTAACTCTAAGGAACTTTTCTGAGGCTCTTAAGTATTGTGATATAGCTATAAAACATAGGAACAATGACACAAAAGTACATGAATTAAAAAAGATTATAACATGTGAGTTAGAAAAGTCATCAAAAGATAATACTATATCTAATGAAGACTTAAAGAAAATATCGGAATTATTAAAAGATGTTGGGTATACAGTAGAGTTGCTAGAGAACAACTCTAGTTTTGCTAATATAAAATTAGTTAGAAGTAAAGAAATTTCAGTAGCATGGCTGGTTCCTTTTTTCAATGAAGATGACCCTGCTACAAGAATACGTAGATTACAGATACACAAGGAATTTGAAAAAAGAGGGATTAAGTCAAAATTTATAATTAATTATATTACTAAGTCTGTTTATGAGGTTAGAAATGAAATAGATGCTGCTAATATAGTAATTTTTACTATGTACACAGAGAAAGACTGTGAGTTATTAGCACATTTTAAAAATTTAGGGATAAAATGTGTGTATGACCATTGTGAAGCTATTTTTGATAATACTAAAAATAAATTTATGGAAATAGTAGACGCTATAACATGCTGTTCTACTAAACTTACAGAAATGACCATTGAAAAAGGGTTTAAAAATTCTGTAACTATAAAAGATCCAATAGATTATAGCTGGAAAAATAATAAAATTATATAAAATAAGGGGATATTTTAATGGCTAATCTTAAAATAGTTTTTTGTGGTATGGGTGGGAATAGTTTCCTCGCGTCACAAGTATATAAAGATATTATTGATAAAGCAGGATACGATCTTGTGATGATAACAGAGTGGGCTAACGCTGATGTAAAGTGGAATATAAATACATGGCCTGAAGAGATTAAAAAATGTGATGTTGTTTTTTGTCCCCAAAGAATAGATATACAGCCAGCTAAGTCTTCTATAAAAGCTATATCAGCAATGGCCCTTGGATTACCAGTAGTAGCTAGTCGTATTAAATCTTATGAGGAAATTATTAAACAGGGAGAAAACGGTTATATTTTTGATACAAAAGAAGATTTATATAATATATTAATGGAACTTAAAGATGATAAAAAAAGAAAGTCCATATGTGAAAAAGCTAAAGAATCTGTAAAAGAGTATACAGTAGAAAGTATATCTGACAGATGGGTAGAGGTTTTAAATGACGTTTTAAATAATAAAATTAAAAAATCAGAAACTAAAGTAGACGTTAAAGAAGAGCCAAATAGAGATTTAGTAGACTTAATAATACCTAATTATAATAATCTTCCTTATCTTAAAATGCTTCTTAATTCTATTCTTTTAAATACAGATCATCCATATCATATTATAATATCTGACTCTGGTAGTAATGAAGACACATGGAAGTACTTAAGAACTCTTAAAGGTATGGCTATTATAGGGGATCCTAAAACAAGAAAGACTTTTTCTGAAGCATGTAATGATGGGATAGTAGCTTCAAGAACTAAGTACTTTATGATATTAAATTCTGATTTAATAGTTTCTAAAGGATGGCTTACTAATATTGTTGAAAAAATGAATACAGTGCCAAGGTTAGCTGCGTGTGGTGTACTAAGTAATTGTGATAGAGGCTGGTTGCACAGCGCCCCAGGTAGGAAAGATATACCAGTATATGATATGAGATTGCCTAAATCTGGTATAGAATTAGTGCCTGGTATGAAAAAAGAGCAAATAGAACCACACATAGAAGAATTGTACACATTTATGGATGAAAGTAATAAAAAATATAAGGGAAAGTTTATTAAACAGCCGTGGGTAGCAACATATGCAACTATATTTGCTAGATGTGCTATTACAGAAATAGGAGTATTTGATACTATATTTAAAAATGGGTGTGAAGATTTAGATTTAATGATCAGATTAATAAAAGGTGGATATACTATAGGTCAATCTATAGACTCTTTTGTGTTTCATTTTGGCGGTATAAGTAGATTAGCTTATCAAACATCTAATAGAGAAGAGTATAATAAAGAAGATGTAGAAAATCATCTTAAAATATATAATAAGTGGGTTTTTACTGGAGAAAAGACTATAGATGAATTTAAATCTATGGCATCAAAACCTAATATAGTTAATGTAACTACTCATAGAAAAAAGATAGCAATATGGACAGGGCCAGCATGGGAGCCGTGGAATAAACAAAAAGTTGACGAGGGTATGGCAGGGTCAGAAACATGGGCGGCATACTTATCAGAAGAGTTTGTTAAAAAAGGGTATGAAACTAGAGTATATAACGATCTTTTAATAGATGATAAGTCTAAACCTCTATATCAACCAGTTGAGGGGACTAATAGTAACGTTATATATAGAGACCATACTTATTTATTAGAAGATTTAAAGTATGATTATTTTGATTACTTTATAAGTTCAAGATCAGTACAGCCTTTTTATAATAATCTTCATGTTAGTAAGAAGTATGTTATGATACACGACATATGGCTTTCTAATGATCCTAACATGGATATTTTATCTTGGCAGGTACAGAAGTACGCTTATTTATCGAAGTGGCATAAGGACTTTTTAAGACAGCATCATAAACAAATGCCTGAAGATAAGATGTTTATGACTGCTAATGGAGTAAATCAGGATTTATATAAAGATGTAGATAGTTATGAGAAAAAGAATAAAATGGTATATAGTTCATCTCCAGACAGAGGTCTATATCAGTTATTAACGATGTTGCCTTTTATTAGAGAACGGGTACCTGATTTTGAAGTAGTAGTATTATATGGGTTTTTTAATTGGAAAAAGGTGTGCGAATCTAGAAATGATACAGCATCATTAGATTTTATTAAAAAATTAGAAAAACTTATGGAGCAACCTGGAGTTAATTATTTAGGAAGAGTAGATAAGAAAACATTGGCTCACCATCAAAAAGAGTCTAAAGTCTGGTTAATGCCTGAATGGTTTTCAGAGACATTTTCTATTACAGCAGTGGAGTGTGGTTTAGCTAAAAATGCACTTTTAAGTACAGATTATGCAGGATTATCTACAATTATAGGTAAAAGTGGCATATTACTTCCTTATCCAGAAAAAGGTTTAAGTAGAGATAATGAGTATACAAAAGAGTATAATGATAGATTTATTGAAGAATCTATAAAATTATTAACTAATGAAGAATATCGTTTAGAGTGGGCAGATAAAGCGTATAATAAAATGAAGGAGTATACATGGAGTAGTGTAGCAGATGGGTGGTTAGAAGAATTTAAAAAATAAGATATAAATAATCTTTTAATAAAAATCCTTATTCTATAGTAGGTTTATAATCATTAGAATAAGGATTTTTTTATGGCGGCACCAAATATACAAATACATGATAATGCTAGTATTATGAAGGTTTATTGGAATTTAGATACTTCTGGTACTTATTCTGGATTTAAATTATATTGGAGTGCGGCATCTAATATGGCTGACGCTGCTCAACTAGGAAGCACCCTTATAAATGCAGGAGATAGTGGTAGTAGTTATAGGCATGTAACATATAGATTTACAAGGCCTGTAGGAGATAATACACCATTTTATATGAATTTAATAGGTGTTCTAGCAGCTACTGGGACTGATGATGCTGCTAATCCAAGTGCTACTAAATACATACCGGCTTTAAATGAAGATGTCCCAAGTAATGATATAACTAAGTTATATGGTTATGACCCAGTAACTGGTATATGGAGAAAAGTTGTAGTTATTAAAGATGCTACATCTGAAGGTGGAAATATTCAAAATGATCCAGTGTGATAATAATCTTTTAATATATAATATAATGATGTAGGTGCTATATAGCACTGTTTAAATAAAACTATTTAGGAGGATAATATGGCTGATAATCAGATTAGAATTAGGTATTTTGGAACAAACGTTGGTAAAATATATCTTTCAGACGTAGGCAAAAGACTAGGTCTTGGTGGCGGTCAGGAAGGTGGGTACGGATACGGTCAGGATCAATATATAGTTTGGGGTGAAACTCTTATTCTTCAAGCTACTGGCGAAGTTCTTATGAGTGCTGCAGATGGTGTGCTTAAGTATTTTTCTTCAGCCCCAACAAGTGGTGCGTGGCTGAATGGTGCTCCGCTAGTTATTGATTTTAGTGACTATACATCAGCTTCTGACGTTCCTTTAAGGGATGTTACTGGTGCTACAGGCAGATTCACAGATACTGTTCTTTCAGTTCTTGCTGGAAATAAGAACGGTCTTACAGGTGGAATGGCGTATGCTCCTGCGGCTGGTGCAACTGGTTACTACTATGGTAATGGCGACCTTCCTGGTATTACAGGTGCAAGTGCCTAATTTTTGAGTGATGGTGGGGTGGTCGGGTATCTAATTCTGACCGCCCCATTTTTATAATATAAATATCGAAAAGGAAATAACATGTCTACCTCAAATATACATGGAGATCTTATACATACTAAAGAGGGCACTAAAACTTGTGATTTATATTTAGCTGCGTTTTTTACAACAGCTGGATGTCAAATAAAAGAGACTTCAAGAGATGCTAGAAAGGTTTACTTTTATTTTGAAGAAAGTGAAATTTTAGAGAAGTTAAAGGTTTCATATTTTACAAGAAATGCTAAAGTTGATGCTTTGTCGTATGCCGATAATGTAAAATCTTTAAAAAGCTTGTGTGCTAGTATAATGAATAATGAAATTAAAAAAGGTTAATACATGGCTATAACTAGAGATATATATCAAGGTAAGATAGGTACAGTATCTCCAGCTATTGGTAATTACTATATTAATACGTATATTAATATAGATAGAGGTATGACTGGAGCTTCTGGAGTGACTGGTAATATGACATTAGAACCATGGAAATATGATGCGGGAATAACTGGTGTAGAATATGGTGAAAACTTTAGAAATATAAAACGTGGGTGGTAGAATATGTCTAATAGTCGATTATCTACTATCATGTTAATGAAAAAGTTAGCTTCTCAGAATTTTAATTTAGGAGAAGTTATTTTTAATGGTTTTGGTCATATTAAACAAACAGAAGTTATAAAATTAGTACAAGATAATGAAGAAGAATCTGACTCTATAAATCAGTTAGATATATGGGCAGATATGTCAATTAAGTATACAGGCGTATTGCCAGATAGTTATAGAGTTCTAAATGCCTTAATAATGGATTGGGTAGATGAAAATGAAAATAAATTAAAATTAGCTATAAATATAAATCTTAAAGAATTTTTGACGAACAATTATTCAGATTTGGATATTTCTGATTTAGATGAAAATTTAGATGATTATATATGGGAAGATCAAGTGGATTATTATCCTGAAATTGATGAAGAAAATAGTCTTATTCATTTTTCTTTAGAGTTAGTTTTAGATTTAGAAGATGAATCTGAAAACAATGAAGAAGATGAAGATAACGATGAAGATGAACAAGTAGAACTAGAAGAGGTTTAATATGCCAAATGTAATAAATGCAGAGAATAATGACGTTGTTAGAACTACAGCATTTAGCTCTAATCCAGCTAGATCTAAAGTTGTTAATACTCATAATATAACAGCAAAAGAATCTATTTCTAGTAATAACGATAAAAGTAAAACAACAGTAGTAGGAGAAGGTTCTATTACGCATAAATAAGGAGTGACTTATGAGAGATAATAGAGCACAGTCAAATAATTCCGCGCAACCCTACGCTTTTTCTTATGTTTCAAAACCAAAAGCTGAAAAAGCTTCTAATACTAAAGGTTCACCAGCCGTTGCTGCTGCAAACGCTATTAATGGAAGTGGCGGTGTAGTAGGTCAAAAAGTTGACTATATCAAGTAACTTTAATAGTACTGATTTTTAAAAAGGCTATAGATAACTATCTATAGCCTTTTTTTATATTTATTTAATAATAATAATAATCAATTAATTTTCCCGCCTTAATACATAGCACGTTTTTCAGGAGTTACTTATTGAGTAATCCTACTTTTTTTCATGGATATAGAGTTGATAATAATGATTTAACAGTGACTTTTACTGGGAATACTTATTATAATATTTCTGGTAGAACTGTTACATATTCACCTTATTGGGTATCTTATGAAATAGGGTGGGTAAATCCTGATACTTTAGTATATACTAAAATAGGACCAACAGATAGAAAACCATTATCTTATTCAGTAGGGTATTATTATGCTAATTTTATAATAGACTTTTCATGGCCTACTGGTGACTATCAAATTAGATGGAAATATAAAATAAATTCTGATTCTAGTGTAGAAACTATAGTAAATAATTTTATAGTAGTAAGTCAATTAGGTCTGTACTTAACCGGTGTTGATGGTGTAGATGTAATTATCTCTACAACAGGAGCACAAGGATATCCGTATGTAACAGGAAGTGTGACAGGTACTTATCTGTTTACAGGACCTCAAGGAGCAACGGGACTGATGGGCCCAACAGGGTCACAAGGTGTGACTGGAGTAGGCTATATAGGTGCTGATGGACCTACTGGAGCACAAGGATTTACAGGATTAGGAGTAACAGGGCTAGGAGTAACAGGACTTATAGGTCCTACCGGGGCTGTAGGACCTCAAGGACAAACAGGACCTCAAGGATTTACAGGATTAGGTGTAACAGGTCTCATAGGTCCTACAGGAATAGTAGGACCTCAAGGACAAAC
>Ga0172366_10004183_pt1 | contig 11370 bp, 10 predicted proteins | sample LakKivSesite69cm_FD_114533 | JGI IMG/M metagenome (GOLD analysis project Ga0172366, IMG submission 114533) | Sediment microbial communities from Lake Kivu, Rwanda - Sediment site 69cm | ecosystem: Environmental > Aquatic > Freshwater > Lake > Sediment | place: Rwanda: Western Province, Lake...
TCCTCACAGAGCTTCTTGTAGGTTGAGACAGGCAAATCATCGAAGGCCAAGTTTTCATAACCCTTGATGGCTTCCGTCAGCCGACTGAGGATGTCAGCTCTAGAATAATCTTGCACATCGAAGCCCTTCGCCTGATCCTCGGCTACGTTATAGTCGAGCTTATGCACCATCAGCGATGGGGCTGTATCAGACGGCACAAGGAGGTAGGTTCCGCCCATGCTGCCGGTGTAGTACCTGATGTTGCTGCTCCTTGTGATGAGGAAGGCATCGATGTTTGCCTCCTTCAGGAGTCCCTGTAGAATCTTTGCTCTCATTCCTTTCATTATATCCAGCGCGAGGAATATTTAAAAAAGCGATGAGGGGAGTCGTGATCCTCATTTTCATTGAAATTGTGGCGGGGATCGTTACGGGAACCCAATAATCCCGGCCTAATACGTAATAATACCGCCCCTCAGAGCTGTTTTCAGACCGTTAATCTTGAATTTTTTAAAGATTAGTGATAACTACATACAGTCTCCCAGCTGGAATTGAGCCGGTAGAGCAATCGGACCTAGATATGAAAAGGAGTGGATCGGCCGAGGATGGTGTACATAAGTAGAGTCGTGATGAGAAACTTCAAGTCTTTTAGTGGTGAGATCAAGCTCAACTTCCAACAGGGCTTCAACATAATTACAGGCCCGAACGGCAGTGGTAAGAGCAACATCATAGATGCTGTTCAGTTTGTCCTTGGCGAGCTTGGTTCGAAGCGGATGCGTGTCCAGGACCTCTCCGGCCTGATATTCGAGGGTGCCGAGGATGATATCGGTGGCAGGGCCCAGATGGCTCAGGTCACCCTCTACTTCGATAACATTGACAGGGTTCTCGCCTCCGACAGAAACACGGTGAGCATTGGTCGCCGAGTAGACCGCGATGGCAAGAGCGACTATTACCTCAACGGTAAGCGCACCAGCCGGAAAATAGTACTCGACCTCCTCGAGATGGCAGGCATCACTCCGGGAGGGTACAACATAGTTCTTCAGGGAACCGCGACTCGGTTGAGCGACCTCACACCTTCAGAGAGGATGACGGCTCTCGAGGACCTCGTCGGCATCGTCGAGTACGATGAGAAGAAGGCCGAGGCCAAGGGGCGGCTCAACGAGGCTGAGAGGAAGATAGAGGTCGCGAACGCCCGCATCGACGAGATCAGGAAGAGGGTGACTGAGCTTGAGAGGCAGAGAAACGATGCGCTCAGGTTCAACCACCTCGCAAACGAGGAGAGGTGGTTCACCGCCGTCAAGCTCTCCTTCCAGATCGGCGATCTTGAGGTGAAGCTGGTCGAACTCAACTCTCAGATCAAGGAGCTCGAGGAAGAGAACACTAAGCTCGAAGAGGAGAGAAACCAGCTCAAGGAGGAGAGGGAGGCCGCCAGGAACCGGCTGGAGGAATTCAACAAGGAAGCCTCAGAACGGGGCAACACGAAACTGCCTCTCCTAAAGTCCGACCTCGTCGGAAAGAGCACCCTGAAAGAGGGCATGGCATCGAGGCTAAGGGATATTGACAGCAGAAAGACGTACCTACTCAAGACGATAGCCGAGAAAGACGAAGAAGTAGCTGAATCGGAAAAAGAACAAGCGTCAAGACATACAGAGATAGAGGCCCTCCTCAAGAAGGAGCAGGAGCTCTCTGCTGAGCTAAGCGCAAAGAAGGATGAGCTCCAGGCGCAAACGGAACAGATCGGCATTGCTCGAGAGACCACCGGCGAGAACCAGAGACAGATCGAGAACCTGACCGAAGCCCTCGTCCCAATGCAGGAGGTCCTCACGGGACTGGAGATCGAGATCAACACCCACTCCGCTGCGACCAACACTATCGGCGAGAAGCTCAAGGACCTGGATGGGAAGAAGGGTGACTACGCGGAGACCACTGAATCTCTCAGATCGAAGCTAAACGAGTTCGCAGCCCTCAAGGCGCAGGAGGCATCAGGTCTCGAGGGGATGCTAAGAAACATTGAGGAGCAGATCGGCAGGCAGAAGGCGCTGAGAGGCACAATCACCAACGCAAGCCAGCTGGCGAAGCAGGCCGAGACGACCATCACCGAGTTCTCAGCGAAGCGGGACCTCTGGAGGCACATAGTAATTGAAGAGAAGGCTCTTGAGAGGATCAGGGAGATAGGTGAAGCCGGCGTCCTCACAGGTTACCATGGTTCCCTCAGAAACCTCGTCAAGATCGATCTCCAGTACCAGAGGGCAGCCTACAGCGCCGCGGGAGGCTGGATTAACGCGATCGTCGTCGACGACCTCGGCGTCGCCCTCGAATGCGTAGATAGATTAAAAAAGACGAAGCTCGGCATGACAAGGTTCATCCCGCTCAACCAGCTGAAGAAGCTTGAACCCCTTCAGGAACTCGGCGAAGAGGGGGTCGTCGGCATCCTGTCCCACCTCATCCGCTGCGACGAGGCGATAACACCCGTCGTCCACACGATCTGGGGCGACACTTATCTCGTTAAGGATGGTGATGCTGCCCTCAGGGTTAACGCTAAGGGATACAGGGCCGTCACGAACTCCGGTGATGTCTTCGACCCGAAGGGCTCCATCACAGGCGGCTACTATAGGAGGCCACCCGACTTCTCGAAGCTGATCCCGACTGAAGAGTCGATGGACACGCTCTCAAGGACGATCAAGGATCTCAGGCACAAGCTCAAGACTAGAATGACTGACCTAAAGGCCTCAGGCGGCAATCTCCGTGGCTTCACCTCCTATATGGACAGCTCAAAGGATCGGATGGCGCGGATAGACGCAGAAATCTCCGAGACGAACGATAAGATCGAACGCCTCGCTAGGAACATAGCCACAGCTGACGAAAGCATAGGCAAGCTCAGGGGTGAGCTTGAGAAGGAGCAGGCACTGATAGCCTCTCTCGGCGAGAGGAAGGGGAAGACAATCAACCAGATAGAGGAGACGAAGCAGGAGATAACTAGGCTCAGGGAGTGGAAGCCCTCAGATGTCACCGAACTCGAGATGAGGAGAGGCGCACTCGGCCATGAGGTTGACGAACTCCAGGCAGCTCTAAGCAAGGTTCAGAATGATATCATCGTACACAGAGGATTCGTAGACCGCATTCTCGTGCTCAGGATCGAGGAGGCTATCGAGCAAAGGCGGCAGATGAAGGAGGAGGCGCAGGCCCTCGACGCCGAGAAACTGAGCCTCCAGCAACAGCTTGCCGATATATCAAGTGAGATCACGACCATCGAGCTGACACTAGCTAGCGTAAAGGGCGAGGTTGAGGCGACCACCAAGATCCTCGACCAACACCAGAAGACGCTCAGGATCATCAACCAGCGATTCGATGACCTCGAAAAGAGGCGGGAGGCTGTAGATAAGAGTATGAGTCAGATCACTTTCGAATCCGAGCGCCAAAAACTGCAGGGCGAGCAGAGGTGGGAGGAGCTTGCAAGGAACGGCTACGAGGACACTGTGAACATAACAAACATAGATCTTGACAGGACAGATTCGATGCTCCAGCAGATAAGGGCTGAGAAGAGCGGCCTCGGGGCCATCAATCAGCTCGCCCTCGACCATTACGACGAGTACATGAACAACTACAAGCAGCAGAGCACGAGGATCAACGAGCTCGAGGAGGAGAAGGCAGGCATCCTCAAGTTCATCGACGAGGTCGAGCAGGAGAAGACCGCCCACTTCATGGCCGCCTTCAATGAGGTCTGTGAAAACTTCTCGAACATCTTCTCCAAGCTTACAGGCGGAGGCGACGGCAGGCTCGAACTCCAGAACCCTGAGGAGCCGTTCAACGGGGGCGTCGACCTGTACCTCCAATTCCCCGGGAAGGGGATGAGGCTGGGGACTGGAGCTAGCGGTGGCGAGAGATCGGTCGCTGCCATAGCGTACCTTCTCGCAATCCAGAGGTTCCTGAAGGCGCCATTCTACCTCTTCGACGAGATAGACGCCCACCTCGACGACGTGAACACGAGCCGTCTAAGCGAGGTGCTGAAGGATAATGCCTTGGAGGCCCAGTTCCTGATGGTAAGCCTCAAGGACGTAATGGTTCACAACGCGGACAGGATCTATGGCGTGTTCTCCCAAGGTGGCAGGAGCAGGGTCCTCGCGCTGCCGATGAAGATGAAGGTGGAGGGCGTTGCACAATGAGTTTGAGGAAGGAGAAGCCCTACTACCTGCGTCAACCCTGGGATATTCTCTTCAGGGAAAATAAGCTCGAAAAGGTCTCACCATGGAGCGTTGACCTCGTACAGCTCCTATCCAGCCTCCTCGAGGAGATGGAGAGGGAGGGCATAGATTTCCGCATCGCCGGCACCGCAATCAACTCCTCCGTGCTCATTTATCTTAAGAAGGCGGAGATGCTCCTCGAGTTCAATGAGCCGCCCCAGCCTCTGGTTGAAAGGGGGGACATCTATGTACCACCGCCGGTGCCGCTGCCTTTCAGGTTTGAATTCACGACGACATCGGTCCAAGACCTGATAAAGGCGCTAGAGAAGGCTCTCGAGGAGGAGGGTAGTAGGGGCGATAGGCCGAAGCTACCACTCCTGCCGATACCTGTCCCCAATTTCCTCGACGTCGACCAGTACCTTCTCGAGGTTGAGACCAGGGCAGATGACCTCCTCGAGGAGATAAGGAAGAGCCATGAAGCAGGCAGGAAGATGAGGATCCTCGACCTCATCGAGGGGCTCAGCTGGTTCGAAACCGTCAGGGTCTTCATGATGCTCCTCTTCCTCGCTCAGAAGGAGGAGATTGACCTTATCCAGGACGAGGATGAAAACGACATCCTGATTGTGCTCAGGGAGGTGGATATGAGATGAACATAGAACCATCGAGGAAGCAGCTTAGACTCGCAACCCTCGAGGCGACCCTTTACGTGGCAGGCAGGCCACTCGAAATAGATCGTCTCATGCAGGTGATTGGCACCAAATCGGAACGAATCGTATTCAAGCTCGTTGACGAGCTCTCAGTAAGGATCTCGGAGAGGGGTGGGGCTCTCGAGGTGAAGCATCTCCCAGGCAGGAGGGCCGTCCTCCAACTCAAACAAGAGTACAACGACATGGTAAAGCAGTTGACCAACAGACCATTACTGACGATCGGCCCTCTTAAGACGCTTAGCTATATAGCCTACCATCAGCCGGTGGAACAGAGCCAGGTCCTCATCGATAGAGGCGCCCACGTATACCCCCAGCTTAGGCTGATAGAGGACCTAGGCCTCATCACGAGGGAACGGGTAGAGGACAGGAACGTCATCATAAGGACAACATCATTCTTCGCCGACTACTTCGGCTTCAGCCAGAATCCTGCAAAATCGAAACTTGAGCTGCAGCAGATCTTCAACACGTTGAAAATTCACGAGGCTGAAAACGGCGTAGAGCCGAGCCTCGATCAGTTCAACAAGGATGTAGGGATCCTAGCAAACTCTCGGGATGGGCTCCCCGAGGGGCTTCCTCAGTATCCTGGTACCGCCAACTAATGTCCTGAGCAGCACCATCCCCGGCCTTTCCGCCCTGACATCACCGATTATCTCCGCATCAACGCCATACTTCGTCTCCCTGACCGCTTCCAAGACATCCGCAGCTGAAGCAGGCGAGACGCATAGAATCGCCTTTCCCTCGCATGTCACCTCGTAGGGATCGAGGCCGAGCATATCCGAGGCAGCCCTCACACTCTCCTTGACCGGTACCTTTCCATCTTCAAGCCAGATGCTGACACCAGACTTTTTAGCGAATTCGTTAAGGGCTGACGAAAGCCCGCCTCGGGTAATGTCCTTCATAGCGTGCACATCACCTGCCTGGAGTGCCGCTTCTACAGTGCTCCATATTGGTGCGACATCAGACTGGAGCCCCGTCTCGAATGAGAGCCCCTCACGGCTCGACATCAGAGCAATGCCATGGTCCCCAACGGAACCGGTTACTATTACCTTGTCCCCAGGCTTGGCAAGGCTATCAAGAACCCTTTTACCGACAAGGACACCCACGCCCGCAGTCGCCATCACGATTCCATCCAAGGCTCCCTTAGGCATCACCTTGAAATCTCCGCCTATCAATGCGACGCCGGTCTCTACTGCGGTTACATTCATAGAGGTTACAAGCCTCTTGAGTTCCACAATTTGGTATCCCTCCTCAACTATGATGGCATCGAGGATTGCGATTGGTTTAGCCCCCATCACCGCAATGTCATTGACGGCTCCGGAGATTGCCAGTCTCCCTAGGTCTCCGCCGGGGAAGAAGAGGGGCTCAACTGTATGGCCATCCATCGTGAAAACGACCTCAGAGTTTCCTACTCTTATCGAGGCGCCATCATCCAGCGCATCTAGCCCCACACCATCGAGAGCCTCACGGTTCTGGAAGCCTCCGAGGAAGAGCTCCCTTACGAGGTCGTCCATCATAGAGCCACCGGCACCATGTGAGAGCTTAACGAACTCTTCTCTGGCCAAGGACAATCACCTTTACTCGTTATTCATGATGAGATATATATTTCCGAAAAGGCACCTTGTAGCGCTAAAAACCATACCTTTTTTATATGGCGCCCTTTCCTAAGCCTATAGCAATCAGGCTCTTACTAAGTAAAAAGGAGGAGAAGGCTCTGGTCTGGCATGATGATCTCAGGAAGCGCAAAAATACGGGTGGAAAGAAGAAGCCGTACAGGACGAAGCGCATCTTCGACATCGGCAGGCATCCAGTCGAGACAACGACAGGAGAGACGAAGATCAAGACCATGGGGGGGCGCAGTGGAATAGAGAAGACGAAAGTTGTTAAGGCTGAATTTGTCAACGTCTCCGACCCTTCGACTGGAACGACTGAGAAACTAGAGATACTTGATGTCGTCAACAACCCGGCGAACGCCGACTATAATCGAAGAGGAGTCATAACAAAGGGCACCATAGTCAGGACCGAGAAGGGCCTCGCCAAGATTGTATCTCGACCAGGCCAGTCTGGCACGTTAAACGCCGTGACCTATAAAGAGTAGCTCGTATCTTTCTTCAAGAGCCTGTCTAGGGCTTAATGCTTCGATGGTGAACGTGTTTGAGAGGCAAAGGCAAGATCGTTGTTTGGCCATCCTACTTTGACGCCGATCTCTCATGGAAACAAGGAAGGAGGGTATCCAAGGACCTGGCTGTCAGGCAGCCAAAGGCCGAAGACATCCTCGCAGCCGCAGAGGAGGCAGGGCTGAAGCCCGTGCTGGAGTCAGGCACCTCCCATCCTAGCCATCCATGGACCACCACAGGTTTGATCTTGATTGAGACAGAACAGACTAAGGTCGAGGCGTTAAAGCAAATTGCCTCTAAATTGAGAAGAAGGGGAGCATAAACCCCATCGCGACCACTTCATGCAAACCAATGCCTCTGGGAAAGTTTCATATCTTGGTCCTTGTGTAGGGGGGATTCAATGCAATCAGGTAAGAGGCTTGGCATCGTAATCCACGTTTCGAAGAGCACAGGTAACCTCATACTGAGGGCTGAAGAGGATGTCTGCGTAGGAGATGCTGTCTTCGACAAGCACGGCAAAAGAGTGGGCAATGTATATGACTTCTTCGGACCAGTTACTGCCCCTTTTGTTTCCGTCAAGACCCGTTTGGAGGCGCCTTCAAAGCTCGAAGGTGAGCCTGTCTTTTTAGGCGATAGGAAACGATGAAGTAGTAGTCAGACGTGTTCGAATCCGAGGTCGCTGTCTGTTCAGAGTGTGGCGCAAGATGAAGGATAAAGAAAGGGTTCTGATCATCCAGAATGATCAGACTGAGAACCTTTGCCTATATCAGAGGTACCTAGAGGAAAGGGATATCAGCCATCATATCGTGCACGCCTATAAGATGAGTGATGATTATACATACACGCCTGTTAGCGACTTCGATGCGTTTATCATAGGTCCGACTCCTATCCCAGCGAATGTGGTTGAACGGCATGGGTTCCTGAGGAAGGAATGGAATTACTTGAAGGAGATTGTAGAAAGTAAGAAGCCGTGCCTAGGTGTCTGCTGTGGCGGTCAGATACTCGCCCGGGTCCTTGGCGCCGAGGTGGTGAAGAGTCCAACGAAGGAGTTAGGTGGTTACGATGTTAAACTAACTGAAGCTGGGAAAAGGGATCCCCTCTTCAAAGGCTTCCCTGAAACCTTTCCAGTCTACCAATGGCACACCGATATGTTCAAGGTTCCACGCGGAGGTGAACAACTAGTAGAGGGTTTTCCTTGCCCCATACAGGCATATGGATGGAAGAATGTGAAGGGCCTTCTCTTCCACCTCGAGATAGATGGGCGAGAAGCCTCTAGATGGGCTGACACCTATTCCTCCGAGCTAATAGCAGCGGGCAAGTCAAGGGAGCAGGTGCTGAATGAATGTGTAGAGAGGGAGCCAGAGATGAGGCGATTAGCCTACTTGTTAATGGATAACCTTCTCAGCTTAAGTAAAGAATGATAAAGGGAAGATACAACTGAAAAAAACTTACCGATCTGCTTCAAAGAATTTATATCACGATCCCCGTGTTCAATCCTTAGGAGTCTAAACCAGTATTGTCTTTGGAGCAATGTCCAAGGGTTTTATTGGGAGGCACTCTTATAGATGGAACGGGACGCCCCCCAGTCAATGATAGCATTGTGATAATCAAGGGAGACTATATTGTAGCCACCGGTAAGAAGGGAGAGATTGAGGTCCCTGAGGGATCAGAAGTATACGATGTCTCGGATAAGACTGTCCTGCCGGGCCTAATAGACAGTCACTGCCACTTTTGTTGGATGGGCATCGGGATGTTGAGGACCATAAACCTCCGCGACACAGCGAGCCTCGCAGAGGCGATCTCCCTTGTAAAGGAGAAGGTGAAATCCCTGCCTAAGGGGGAATGGGTGCTAGGAATGGGCTGGGATGAGAGCAAGTGGCCAGAAAACAGGTACATAACCAAGTTGGATCTCGACAGCTTCAGCCCAGACAACCCGATAATGCTGACCAGGGTATGTGGCCACATGATCTCCGTCAACTCGAAGGCGCTAAAGATAGCCGGGATAACCAATAAGACGCCTAATCCTGAAGGTGGACAGATAGATAAAGGTGCAGATGGTGAGCTTACCGGCATCCTGAGAGACTGTAGGCACCTCGTCGAACAGCATGTGCCGCCCGTAGACGAGAGGATGGCCGTGGAGGGGTTGAAGAAGGCGTCAGAGTACGCCCTCAGCCTTGGCTGTACGAGCATCCACGACGCCGGCCTCGACGCCGATGCGCTGAGAGCATACCAATCCGCCCTCACGGCTGGGGTGCTTAAGGTTAAGGCTTATCTCATGCTGAGGGAGGGCACCCAGGAACTCTCATACCAACTTGGGCTAAGGACCGGTTTCGGGAACGATATGATCAAGATAGGTTGCTCCAAGCTCCTAATGGATGGCAGCCTTGGCGCACGGACGGCCGCCCTCTTCGAGCCATACACCGATGAACCATCAACGAGGGGTTTGCTCCTCATGCCCCTTGAGAAGCTCGTCGAGAAGGCGAAGACAGCCCACATCAACGGCTCGCAGATCGCCATCCACGCAATAGGGGATCTCGCAATAGAGAATGTTCTTAATAGCTATCAAGAGGCTTTGAAGGCGAAGCCAAGGAAAAACCATAGGCACAGGATAGAGCACTGCGAGATCCTCACCACGAGTCAGATAGAGCGAATAAAAGAACTTGGCATAATACCGGCTATGCAGCCGAATTTTGTAGGCGAGTGGGCTGGGCCTGGAAGCATGTATGAGCAAAGGCTCGGTCCTGAGAGGAACAGGCTCAACAACCCATATAGGACTCTTCTGGATGAGGGGATAACGGTCTGCTTCGGCAGCGACGGAATGCCATTCAACCCGATATACGGCCTCTGGAGCGCCGTGAATCATGGCATCAAGGAAAGTAGGGTTAGCCTCGTCGAGGCTGTGAAATGCTATACCCTGAACGGAGCATACGCCTCGTTCGAGGAGAATCTGAAGGGGAGCATCGAGCCCGGGAAATTCGCCGACATAGCCGTGATCGATAGCGACCTTACCAAGATGCCACTTGAGGAAATCAGAGCCGCTGAAGTCTATATGACCTTGGTAAACGGCAAGATCCTCTATCATAAAGGCCTCTAAGGGTATCTAACTATCCTATTTAACATACTCTAAGACGCCGAAGAAGTAGGTCGAATCCTAAGATGCAAAAGATTACCTTAGTGTTATGAGAATCATTTTTAGATGTTCTTTCAAATTTGCCTTCAATATCTGTGTCAAGCTCGTTGGGTATGTGAACTCTTCGCCGACGAAGAATGTTCTAGCTATCAATATGATTACCGCTACAATGATTACTCCGTAGATGACGGCCAGTACCATGTTTCTCTGCTTCATTTCGTGTTGAGAAAATATAGCTTGAATTATTTTACTTATTCTTGCATCAGAAAAGGTTACTCAGTGACATGAGAGATAAGATAATGAGACAATGCCCTGTCGCGCATACATTACTGTGGATTCTCAGGCTGATCCCCGAACATCTTAAGCCATATCACGTCGCCTTTAATTTTTGATCTCATTTGGGTAGAGGTCTAGTTACTTGTGTTGGAGCTGGACTTGTGGGGCAAGGATGGGGCACCCTATTCGCATTAAACGGCTACAAGACTATGCTCATCGACGTTAACGAGAAGAGACTTGAAGAGGCTGTAGCTCGTGTCAATCTCCATATCGATTTCCTTGTTGATGCCGGTTTGGGCAGAGATTCCGAGAAGGCGAAGAATCGTATCAATACAACTACAAGCATAGCCGAGGGGGTTTGCAACGCATCATTCGTAGTCGAGTCAGTGTACGAGAGCTACGACGCAAAGAGGGTCGTCTATAAAGAGATGGATGAACATGCCCCAGCTGATACGCCGCTGGCGAGCAGCTCCTCCGGGTTATTGATGAGCAGGATACAGACAGCCGCCACCCACCATCCTGAACGATGCATCGTCGCCCATCCCTGGAACCCCGTGTACCTCATCCCCCTTGTCGAGCTCTGTCCCGGAAGACTAACATCCGAGGAGACGACGAGGAGGACATACAAGCTCATGGAGGAGATCGGTAGGGTGCCGATCATAGTCAGGAAGGAGGTGCCCGGCTTCATAGCCAACAGACTCAGCGCCGCCCTATGGAGAGAGGCTCTAGACCTTGTAGACAAAGGTGTGGCATCGGCCGAGGATGTAGATAAGGCTGTGAGCTTTGGTCCAGGTCTCAGGTGGGCTATAATGGGTCCATATCTGACATATCACCTCGGTGGGGGCTCGGGTGGCATCGAGTATATAATGAGACACATAGGGGTGAGCAAGGAGGAGTGGCTCAAGACGATGGCGAAGTGGACGAGGACACCTGACTCAGCTGTTGAGAAGGCTGTGAAGGGTGTCTCGGAGATGAGGCTTGTTCAA
>Ga0172366_10004185_pt1 | contig 11369 bp, 11 predicted proteins | sample LakKivSesite69cm_FD_114533 | JGI IMG/M metagenome (GOLD analysis project Ga0172366, IMG submission 114533) | Sediment microbial communities from Lake Kivu, Rwanda - Sediment site 69cm | ecosystem: Environmental > Aquatic > Freshwater > Lake > Sediment | place: Rwanda: Western Province, Lake...
CGATTAACCACTCCGGCACCCCTCCTGTTTTGCCAGTTTACCATAGTCAGTCTAAAAAAGCTAATCCCAGCCCGAGAGGGGAGTCGAACCCACTAACCTACCGATTACAAATCGCTCCCCATAGCCAAATGGTAAGCGTATCAAACTCAGAACTGGTAAGCAAGTTCTTAGCTTCCCGAAGGCAAGGTCTATCATCTCGCACTATCCAATATTATAGAGACACTTTAAGACTGGCTGCTAGTATAATTGGACTGAAAATCTGCTGTCAAGATATTAAGGCTTTCCTTGATAATCTTGGCTGTAGCAATGGCGGGAAGCACGCTTATTACCGAGCGCTAAGAGCCTTCTACAATTGGCTATATTCCCCAAAGAGCGGTTACGGTCTTAATCCTCAAGATAATCCTATGCTCCTGGTGGAAAGTCCAAAGGTGGAGAAGAGGATTTTACCAAGCCTGACAGTAGAGCAGTTAGATTATCTCATAGACCAGGTCGAATGTATCCGAGATAAGGCTATCATATCCCTGTTTGCTGATAGCGGACTTAGGCTGTCAGAGCTAGCCAGTATAGACCAGGCTAACATTGACTGGGAGCACCGGCTCATTAAAGTCTGGTGTAAAGGTAGCAAGGAAGGTTATGCTCCTTTCGGTAGCAGGACTGAAAAGCTACTCAGGGAATGGCTAACGCAATCCAGTTCTGATGGTAGATTATGGGACATTGACTACTGGGGAATCGCCGCTATGCTCCGAAGGTTAGAGTTAAGAACCGGCTTGCCTTGTAATGCGCATACTTTCCGCAGGACATTCGCTTCGGTGCTTAGCAAGCGGGGTGTAGACTCCCTTCACATTATGAGACTGGGGAGGTGGGAATCCCTGGCTATGGTGGACAGATATACAAAGTCTGTAAAGTTTGAGGATAGCCTGAACTACTATAGTGCGATAGTGGGTTAGCCTTCGATGGAGAGGATAAAGAAAAGGGAAGGCTCAGCAAAGGGTCTTCCCTGCTCTTCTCTTTTTCAGTCCCTGTGTTGGCTTTTTAAGGGGATGTTTCCGGCAATACAACTCAAACTGCCACTATATCCCACCTCGACGGGGTTAGGCATCTAGCGACTATTAGGGTATAATGGGAGTGTTATGGAAGACGAAGAAATAGCGAGCATAATAGAGAGCATAATGGAAAACATAATAGAGCGCATACAAAAGAAGCGCGGGCGGTTCGACACAGACAAAGAATATAAAGAATATAAAGAATCAGTAAGGCAGTTTCTTTCCCACCACATCAAGGAAGTTATCAGGTTAGAGAGAAAAGAACAAAAAGAGCGAGGTATTCGAGATCAAGGTATCATTGTGAGAGAAACCTCCTTTGAAAGGAGGTTACAGGCGATAAAGGATGCAATGGATGCAAAGAATGTTAAGGAAGCTGAAAACCAGGTGGAATACCTTCGTGGCGACTTCTGGGAGCGACAGTTCTGTCGTTTAGTCACTGACTGGGGCTTCCGCACCTTTCGCACACAGAAATATAGGATCCTCCGCGAAGCTGGACTGGCTTGGGGCAAAGATGGAATTGACTGGAAAAGCCACATAGGTCTTCCTGATATCCTTGTGGCAGGTCATGATGCTATTTTCTGGTGTGATATAAAAAATTCTACACCGAGATACCGCTACCCCGATTATGGTGTGAAACACCGGGTTGCCAACGACTGGTTGAGGTTGATTACCTTGAGACCCTCTCTGCCAATTTACTACGTTGTGCGCTTTTACCTGCCCATACCAGAAAAGGAAAAGTCCGACCTCCAAGCGTGGCGAGAATACTGTGAAAGAGACGGAAGATATGAGAAGGCGAAGTACACGCACGAGAGGTGGGATGTGGGCGAGGACGAAGACATATTTTCTCTCCACTGGAAAGAAAACTGGTGGGCAATCAGGATGAGACCGGAGACTGAGGTGAGACCTGAGACCCGCCAAGAGCTCAATGATCCTAGAATTACCTTAAAGGCGTATGCCGATATGAAGCCGGAATCGCTAGGGGGGAAAGAATATTTTCTCTTGTTGACGCAGTTCTACCCGTTGAAGAAAGTGTTGGAACTGTTGGAGCTGTTTGGAGGGTGACATGCCCCGAAAAGCTAGAGGCAGAATGCTGTGGGGTAGCATTTCAACCAGTGAACGGGTAAATAGGCTGTCCCTCAAAGCTGCTTTGCTTTACACTTGGTTACTAGCTCACTGCGATGACCAAGGCAGGATGTCTGCCGAACCTAAGACTATTAAGGGAACAGTCTGCCCAATGCGGAGAGATATCCGGGAGCGAGACATCGAAGAGCTACTGAACGAGATGGAGGAGCAGCAGCTAGTTAAGGTCTATTCGGCAAAAGCTACAAGCGAAGACGAGGTTGACGGTCTTGCTCTCCAAGTGCTCGCCTGGTGGGAGTATCAAGCACTCAGAGAACCTAAGCCTAGTCGATACCATCCTCCCGATGGTTGGGATAAGGATAAAGTCGCAACACCTCGATCGAGAGACCCTGACAGTGGTCGGTTTAGTTAGTAGGATGCACGCCAAAGAGCAGGGACACCAATATTCAAGGGGGCAAGTCGAATTCTTTGTGCGACTGGCTAAGAAAGGAGATGCTTCCTCTTTGACCATGCTTCGGCAGAAGCTAGGGAAGACACAAAAGGAGATAGCTTCTAACGTTGGTGTTTCAGAACGCCAGCTTAGACGATGGGAGGAGGAAGAACAGCAACCGTCGGACATACATCTTGACTACTGGAAACTTGGGCTGGGGGGTTATATTGACCCGCTAATTTCTGAGTTGCTGGGGACAGAAGATATGGATGCTATCACCCGTTTCTGGGAACAAGTTGACTGAAGCGGACTAGCCATCGGACTAGGTTTTATGGTATTTTAGCTACGAAGCGGACTCCATTAACGGAGGGAATAAGAACTGAACAAGAATAGAAAAGAAAGAGAAACAGAATGCTCCACGTCATAAAGTAAGGAGGGACATCAAATATGAAAGCTTGGGAGTATTTAGTTATTGGGAAGCGGGGTAAAGTTTTAGGTGAGAGAGGACTGAACGACCTTGGCATTGAGGGGTAGGAGCTGGTGACTGTGTTGCTTAGCTATGACACCGTGCGAGCAGTGGTGAGAATACCCACGAGGTTCTACATATTTAAACGCCCTAAAAAGACATAAGATAGCTAAATAACAGAAGGATGGTAACTTAGTGTCAATGTGATGCTACGCTTGATGGTTTCTGAGCATAGGAGTGCTAGGAGTGGTCAAGTTTAAGTGGCTTGAAGCATATCAAAAGGAGCTTTCCAGCAAGACCGACATGGGCGAAGTGGAGTGGCGGTTCGACTGCTTTAAGCGCTATATCATTGAGAAGGGACTGGGTTACCCATCGAAGCTTGTCAGGGGGGAGCACAACCGGACTGACATAAGAGTCATCAATGCCGAAGGCATCTCCCACTTGGTTTTTGAAACCAAGATAGATGATGCAGACCTAGACAAAGAAGCAACCCTCACTCAAGCTAAAGGTTACCTGCAAGGGGGTGAGTCTTTCCTCATTCTCGCTTCGCCACATCGCCTTTGTGTCTTCTCACCAAAGGGTAAGCCCATCGACGAAATAGCACTCAGCGAGGCAGCACTCAAGGGCAGTGCCAGATTCTGGCAGCTTTCCTATGAGTATATGTCTCAGAAGAGGCACCTTGAACCATTCAGGAAAGGTGAATTTGACTATTGTTTCATACCAGTTCACGAGCCTGAGGGGTTTGATAAGTTCGTCTCAGCTTTGCGTATTTGTGGAAGCCTTTTGCTTCGCCACCTGAAAGGTGCTTGGCAAGAACTTCATAGTAAGTATGTAGAATACCAGCAAAAACTGGCTGAATTGGAAGAGAAGCGTAAAAACCTTGATACTCTCCCTATGGCACAAGAGGAACTCGAAGAAAAGAGGATGTTCCTTGACAGGGAGGAGGCACGACTCAAAGCACAGTATGCGGTTGCCATCGAAGTGATGGAAAAGTCCTTCCCGGCATTCTGCAATATTCAGCCTTATTCAAGGGATGTGGAGCAAAAAGGGCTTGTTGACATATACCTGGCAGATATTACCTACACCGCTCTGAACCGACTCTTGTTTATCCGCATTGCCGAAGACAAGGAGTTAATCGACAGGAAAATTAGCAATGGTGGTATCGGCGTCTGGCGAAGGTTCGTAACCTACCTGAGGGATAAATACCAAGACCTCATTCAACTTGCCTATAAAGACGCTGGATACATCTACGAGCATTTCTTTGAACAAGGCATATTCGACTGGTATGTTAAAGGCGACTCAAGCCTCAATGAGACCTTAGAGAGTATCTTGTTTCTGCTTAATAGCTTTGACCTATCGAAGGTGGATAGAGATGTCCTCGGTGACCTGTATCAGGCGTATCTGCCACCCAACGAGCGCAAGAAGCTGGGGGAGTTTTACACTCCAACAGAGGTCATCGACTACATACTTAGATACATTGGCTGGAAGGGGGAGGGCATACTTCTCGACCCAGCCTGTGGCTCTGGTGGCTTCCTGGTTCGAGCTGCCAATGTTATGCTTCAGGACATGGAAAGCCGGGGTATCAGCGAAGAGATGAGGTTAAAAGCCCTGAACAAGGTCATTGGGTTAGATATTAACCCCTTTGCCACACACATTACCGAGATGAACCTTCTCTTCCTAATTCTGGACATCTACCTCAAAGCGAAAGAAGAGGCAGAGAAGGCTGGCAAGGAATTCAAACTGGAGCGGTTTCCTGTCCACACCCTTGACTCGCTCTTGGGCACAATTCCCGGAGCAAAGGGCAAAGGGACTACACGAAATGTTTTTGCTTCGCTCATTGACTTAGGAGAGCAGGAAGAGGCAATAAAAGCCAGAGACAAGCTCAGTGAATACGACTATCTGGTAATGAACCCTCCTTACGTGAGGAATGAGCGGTTGCCCGAAGAGCCGAGAGGCAGATATCGAAACGTCTTTAAGGATGTGGTGAGTGGTAACGCTGACATATTCACCTACTTTCTGAGGAAGACCATTGACTGGTTGAAAGATGGTGCGGGAAGACTTGGTGTCATTGTGTCACTCAGCTTGGCAGATGCCAGAGCGAATAGCAGGCTCAGGAAGCTTCTTTCAGGCTATACCATTGAAAAGGTTGTGCCTCTAGAATGGTGCGAGGTTTTCGTTTCTAATGTGAACCCTATCCTGCTGTTCCTGACGAAGGCTATTCCGCCGAAGAACCATAAAATAGCACTAGTGCATGGTGTTCGCTCGCTAAAGGACTTGGCGGAAGACAAGGGAGAGGTGACATATATTCCGCAGGACCGATGGCTGAAGCTTCCTCTTGATGGCTCTTGGAGGGTTGAGGTAAAAGAGACGGACTTGCCAGTATTGGAGAAAATGAAAGCTGTGCCGGGATGTCTGAGCGGAGAATATGGCATGACCTTTCGGGGAACAGCAGCAGGACACAAACTCGTGTCTGATGACCCGATGGAAATGGAAAACCCTTACCCTATACTTGATGGGCGGGAAGTAAAGGCTTGGTCTATCGAGTGGCAGGGAAGATACATTGACTACCAGCCGAAGCTCATCTCCGACCCTAAAACGCTAGAATTCTTTAAAGCACCAAAGGTGGTGGCAAGACGCATATCCCTGACTACGCAAGCAGTTGTTGATTTAGCTGCAAAGCCCACCAACCTTGCCAGAGATACGGTTATGGTTATTCGCTCCTCAGTTAAAGAGCTTGATGAAAACCCCTTTGTTATGGCGGCTTTGGTAAACAGCCTTCCTCTACGCTACTACAGTTTCCTGCTGCTCAGAGCTGGCGTTGTTCAGAAAGGCTATTCCACGTTCTACCCCAGAGTCATAAACAACCTGCCTATCCCTGAAAAGACCTATTCTGATATTGGCATCCGCAGCCATCTGGATCGCCTCTCACAAAGAGCACACGAGATAGCAAAGGAGATGGTCAACGGAGACAGGGATGTGCTTGAGATTGTGGACTCCCTTGTTGAGAAGAGCCTTATTCCGTTCGCTCATGCTCCACATAGTGACCTCTCTGGTTACTTTGCTGAAATTGACCTAGCCACTGCCCAAGTCTCAGATAGTGGCGAGCTTACAAGTTCAAAGCTAGGTGTCATAAAAGGTCATCCCGCTATTCTGCAATATTTGGTGGCAAGAGCAGCGATAGAAGGTGAGGGAGAACTATCCAAAGCTGTTATCGAGAACTTCCCAGTTCCCAAAGATGTGGGAGCATGCGTTGCTGCTCTGGAGCAGATGGACTTGTGGGCACAAAGGAAACCGGCACTGTCCCAGAAACTGGGTAAAACTGAGGCAGAAATCGATGACCTAGTCCTGTCTACTTTCACCACTCTCACAAGTAAGGAAAGGCAGCACATAAAGAAGCGAGTAAAACAATTCCCCCTGAGCCAGGTTCTGGTCGCTGATGAGCCAGGTGCGCCAACCAGAAGGATACCAGTGAAATACTGGGAAACTGGCGTTAGATACAGAGGCTAGAAACTACCCGAAAAACTCTCCCTTTTAATAATGCCTTAGCCGGGAGGTTCAGTCTTGTTACTTTTCTTTAGCTGCTCAGCAATGTGGATAAGTATTTCTAAGGTGGAACTTTATTTGGTAAAAATGTGGCTTTATCCGGTGTTGGTGGTCGAGGAATAACTTTGTGAACGGCATCATTGTTAATTCGACAGTGGATGGTCATATTGCGGAATCCTGAGATGCGTGCTAACTTATCCTCTACAAACTGGTCACGAACTCGAAATACAACGTTGTTTAACTCAAAAGAGCGAGAAATTTGAGAAATTAATTCGTCAAGAAATGAAAGAGACACTGTCTCACAATTACTAAAGTCAATTTCAATGGGAGCTTTCCTTAGATACTTCTGCAATTCGCTAAACGCTTCCTTGCCTCTGTTCCTAGTCATACATACTCGAGTAAGTTGTTCAATGAATAAATGTTTTGATTCCACCCTCATATCTCCGGAAACAATAACTCCATCTGAACACCTGGCAACTCGTAAGCCATTTGCCCATAAAGGATTCCCTGGTCGCTTATTCTAACATACCCGTCTCCTGTTGCCAACCGCAACTCACCTTTTAAACGTATAACTGTGTCTTTTACTTCAGTTAGACCAGTCCCGCCTTCTGGCAAACGAGTAACTAACGGGTCGAATGATTTCAGCGCAGCTTCATAGTGTGGACGTTCTAACAGGGCTCTATATTTTGGGTTGGTTGCTAAGCTAGCACGGATACCAATGCCACAATCGCCTATCGCAAGCACTACTTGATTCCTATTTGGATAATACTGCATATGAAATGCGGCAAGGGTGCGCTCAGAATGTAGTGCGAAGTTGTCTACAAGTTCACATATAACCGCTCCAATTTCTGCAGCGTTTACTCTCACTACGTTAATTATGAGGATTTTCTTAACCGCATCTGCTATATTTTCAGCAATATAATCCTTTTTCTCTATATCAACAATATTGTTAAGCGATGTCGAAGTTGTAATGCGACGTAGATTTTCCTCCTTAATAACGTCAGGATTGAAATTAAACCTCTCCCAAAAATTTTGGCGAGCTAAATAACCTCGAGCCGCAGAGCTATTGGGGGGAATCAGATTGCAACTCCTACCCTGACTGTTATGATTTCTCAGGAACATGCCAAGATATACCAATGCAAAGGGTCTAAAAAATATAACACGTGATAAGTCTACACAAAGTCTATCATCTATTAGCTTAGCGTCATTACAAACTTGGTCAACATTGAAAAAGCTAAGTTCCATGTATGAAAACCGCTCTTTAGTGTAATATTAACAGGTAAGGTTCGTTAGCTCAATTTACTATAACACGCCGAACTTCACGTCCCCGGTCAACAGCTAAAACTTGGGACAATCCCACTGTCTTCCCCCCTGATAAGCTGTCTCAAGCGTAGGGCGGCATTCTAATATCCCCCTTCTCCCTTTTTTCGGGTGCGTCATAACCTGCAGGTCGAATATACTTCCCCCCCAGTGGGGACTCCTCATCTTTGGGAATGGCTAAGGTTTGGCAGTGAAAGAGGATGCGGCAAAAAGGGCTGAAGCCCTTGTCTGTCTGCCCGGATACTGTGCTTTAGATAAATGATTAAAACCATGTAAGCTTTGGTCTGTGCTGCTACACCCACGCCGAGTTTAACGCAAAGGACAGTTAATCGGTTGGTGTTAAGCTGCAGAAAAGCCTGTTTTTAAAGAGGCTCGGCTCGTTTTGCCATATATCCTCCGCTTCACTGTGGATGGCATTCTGGAACTTCGGGGTATGAAGCCGTTTCCTGATTAATAACGCCTTTAAAGCTATGTCCAGCTGACGAATATTTGGCTGATTATTAAGGCATTTGGCGTGCAATAATACCTATTAAAGGGTTTAGCTGATGAAAATTGGAGGTAGACTTTTTAAGTTAGCTCGTATACTAGGCAAAATCTTTAAGTGAAGGGAGTTGCTATCGACAGGACTACCAACCGCAGGCTTTCTCCTCTTTACCATCACTTATGCCTTGGAGATGCCTTGTCTAATTACCATATTGTGAGCAAGGCAGTTGCAGATTTCTAGGTCTTGTATTCAGGAAAGTAATCAGCCAAGTTCCTACCTTGAAAGTGGACGTCGCAAACAAGCCGACCCCGGTCAACCTTGTATGCGTTTCCCAGCTCAACCGCCTTACCAAGAATCAGTCTTGATAATTTATCCCTGGCAGCTTGACCCCCGGGTTCAGTAATCTCTGGTGCATCATATCCAGTCGGTCTCACTCTTTGACCTTCTTGTCCTTGCCATCTCCAGAATGTGACACTAAAGGTATCACCATCAATGACTTCAGTAACTGTGAACTTCTCCATAATATCCTCCTCGATGCTATTCTACTACCACCTCTCATCCCTAACAAGAGATGCCAGCTAAGCCAGAAAAGTCAGCCGTTTCACATTGTGTGGCGAGACAGGTCTAGAGGATAACACGCTTGGGCGTGCCTAGCTTACTTAATGCGGAGATCCCTAGTGATAGTCAAGACAACCCTGTCTTTGCCAATAACAAAGACCGAGTAACTTCCTTCAGCATCGCGGAACAGTTTGCAGTAGATCTCGTAGCTCATTTCATGAGTCTTTCTGATATGGGAATCTATGCCTGTAGTAACCTCTCGTCCGCAGATAAGACAATGCTCGGGGTATGGTTGCATATAACACCACCTCCTTTTGAGACAGTATACCACCAGAAGAAAGCTCGCAAAAGCCTAAACATTGCAGTATTTGGGCAAAAGAGCGACCATTCGCCCTGATTCAGTCATAAGGCTAGGCAACGAAGCCTGTGTTCTGACTTGTCATTGTTCCAGTCACTTACCACAATCTTGCCGGGAGATGAGCGTGCAGTTTTCTGGGGCATGAAGGGGGCAGAGGGAAGGGGCTGGGCACATATTGCATAGCATCATACTTCCTCCCTAATATCCAGCATGCAATCTATGACCTAACTGCATCCCCCCGCTCCCAAACACACCATAGCTTCTTTATTAAGCTGGTGTTATTCATTTATATGTAGCCTTCCGTTATTAGTATGTTCTCCCATCCGCATTCCCCGCACTCCTTGACATCTGGCTCAAGTAAAGCATTGCATATAGGGCAGTTAATTACTCCTTCCAGAGCAGCTTGTTTAAGGAGATCGTTTACATTGACTTGCTTTGCTTCCCCTCCTTCCGCTTTGTCTTCCGGCAGTAATGACCGCATCAATGCTAATATTGCTTTTGCCTTCTCCGCCTCCTTCCATGTCTTTGCCTTTTTCACATCCTTCTTTGCATCCTGAATGCTCCTTTGCATTCTCTGCCGGGAGGTTAAGCAGAAAGATTGACAAGGACATTCTCGGCATTGCCCCACCGCCCGACGACCTGAAGGAAGCACAGGCTCTCCTTTAAACTTCAGAGCCGTCAGTAGGTCATTATAGTCTACATCCACCCATTCCCAGCATCCGGCATCAACCGGCTCCCGTATCTTCCTCTGCTCCTCGCATTCTTCCATCTCATCTGATAAAGTCATTCGTCACCTCCTGCATTATTATTTCTTTTGAGCTGGGATCATTCATTTCATTAATCATTTTAATGATCATTTTAATTAAATATAACCACGGTTATAATGCCCTATACACATCATTGTCCCCGGGGGGGTCCCCCTCATGCCCATCTCCATGCATCCTCGACCTTATCAAGGGCATATTGTTTAGCCCCCCGCTCACCGTCATCGGTGGGGGGATAGACTGCCAGCAGCTCTTCCTTCCCCAAGAAGTGGTGGAAGATTACCAGCCACTTCAGTGGAGTGCGGATTACTGTCCAGCGTCCCTGCTGAGGGTAGCTGGGGGATGAGCGGGGAGTCTCAGGCGTGTATTGACGGCATTGCCGAAGAAAGTGGCAAAAATGCCTCTCATCAAGATGCCTCTGGGAGAACTTGTCGCATCTCAAAACAACAGCCCCAGTTTTGCGATTTTCTTAGGGGAGATTCCGCTCCTAATGCTGGTGGGGGAGTTGTCTCTTGGACGTGCTTCTGGAGCTAATTCGCTTTTTCCTCGATTTTCTTTGCTTTTCCTCTAAAACATATTGACTTTGCTGGATGCCTAAATCCCAAATTTACATCATAGCTATGCTCATAAGCCCTGAGCGAGTCCAGCCAGGCGGGGCAGAAGGAGGCGAAATGCCGAATAAAGAGAAGGTCGAAGGAAAGGGGTTAAACAAGAGGATCATAGCCATTCAGGTAAGCCCGAAGGCGTATGATGAGCTCCAGGTCATCCGAGGAGATGAGACCTGGACACACTTTACGCTACGGGCGGTGCAGCGTCTCTTGCCTATAGGGGGGAGTGCCGTCATAGATGAGGAACTTGCTGCTCTCGATGCCAGGAAGGAGAAGGCTGAGCCTGCCCCGGCAGAGAAGCCGAAGGGTAAGAAGGCAGCCAAGCCAGAGCCGACTCCTGCAAAGGAAGGGGTGAAGGAGAATCCTCCGGTGGTCCACTCAAAAGACAAGAAGTCCAAATAGGCTGCCCCCACAAAGGAGGGTGAAATTGAAGCAAAAGACAATGAGGCAATTAGCCAAGGAGCTGGGGGTATCCCATAGTTATCTAAGCCAAGTGAAGCATGGCAGGAGACCTGCCAGTAAGAAGGTAGCTGAGGCTCTAAGTGGTAAGCAAGTGGTAAGCAATTCCAGCCCGAGAGGGGAGTCGAACCCGCTAACCTACCGATTACAAATCGGTTGCGCTACCATTGCGCTACTCGGGCAAATTCCCAGCCCTATAATATAAAGAGGGATAAATATAATGTCAACAGCCCCGGGCAGGTCGCTTCTCCCCTCA
>Ga0172366_10004188_pt1 | contig 11366 bp, 13 predicted proteins | sample LakKivSesite69cm_FD_114533 | JGI IMG/M metagenome (GOLD analysis project Ga0172366, IMG submission 114533) | Sediment microbial communities from Lake Kivu, Rwanda - Sediment site 69cm | ecosystem: Environmental > Aquatic > Freshwater > Lake > Sediment | place: Rwanda: Western Province, Lake...
AGGAGCAGAGTCGAACTGCTGACACGCGGATTTTCAGTCCGCTGCTCTACCACCTGAGCTACCTCGGCATGAGCGATATTGTAGGTGTTAGCACGTTGCAGTGTCAAGCAATTGCGTTCGTGATTGTTCGACGGGCGCCGTAGGCGATGGGAATACTGAATCAACTCGAAAAGAGAACGGTACCTTGGCGTTGCTTCAGGTTGTGGCGCCAGGTTTGACCAGAGGCGTGTGAGTGGCGCAAAGGGGGCATTCTTGAGGCGAGTAGACTGTGGTGGGGGCACGAAGACAGCTGAACAGAGGCGCGCCAAAGTCCATGTCTGTCTCGCTGCGGTCAACAAGCACGCCGATGCCGACGGTTATACCGCCGCATTTCTCGACCGCGCTTATCGTCTCTCTGACAGAGCTTCCTGTGGTCAAGATGTCGTCAACGACAAGGACGTGCTCGCCGGGCGAAATCTGGAAATCGCGCCGGAACACTCTTAATCCGGCCTCTTTTTCGGCAAAGATGCTCCGGACCCCCATCTGGCGGGCGGTCTCGAAGGCGAGAATTATGCCGCCGGTGGTCGGTCCGGCGACCACCTCTATTTTCTGCTCCTTGAAGTGCTGAGCGATTAGACGACACAGTCGCCCAGTAAGATCCGGGTATTGCAGGATGCGAAACTTTTCCCAGTAAACGGGGGAGTGGAGTCCGGAGGCGAGCAAAAAGTGGCCTTCTTTGATGGCTCCGGCCGTTTTGAATATTTCGAGTACCTTGTCAGCCAAATTGCATCCCAATCGAATCCACCAGGGCCGTTGCCTGCTCGCTGACCTGCTCCAACTCGGGGTAGGTGTAATGTCTGACCGGCCCCAGTTTGCTCGGCGGCCAGTAACGAAACCAGGCTTTGCCGATGATATTGGCCCGAGGGACAAACCAGCCGTTGTGGGAATCATTGCTGTTGTTGCGATTGTCGCCCATTACAAAGTACTCGTCTTGAGGAACCGAAGTGGCAGGCATCACGTACTCCGGCGGCGCCGCGATATACGGCTCGTTCAAAGGTGTACCGTTGATGGAGACCTCTCCGTCCTTGATTTCGACAATATCACCGGGCAAGCCGATGACGCGCTTTATGAAAGGCACCGCTGACTGGTCCATGGTGTCCGGTGGGGGATGGAAGACTATCACGTCTCCCCGGTGCGGCCCGGAAGAGTGGTAGGCCAGTTTGCTGACCATTATGCAGTCGCCAGGCTGGAACGTCGGGTTCATGCTGGACATCTCCACGGTGTAGCTTTGTACGGTGAGTCGAAGGGCAAAGAAGACGGCTAGAGCGATGGCGACCGTTATGACAACTTCACGGAATATCTTCATCGGCAAAGCCCCATTCTAGCACAAATATGGAGTCAATTCCCCTTCGTACGTATCCACTTGTTTGCACTGTTCCTGTAATGCTAACATTACTTCCTTGGGGCCGCTAGCTCAATTGGCAGAGCAGCTGACTCTTAATCAGCAGGTTCAGGGTTCGATTCCCTGGCGGCTCATTCCGGATGCTGACTCATCTCCAACGTGTCACGCGTCACCTGACAGCGGACGATTCACGACGAATCGCGAGTCCAACTCTCCGGGTGGGATATATAATTGCGGCGGCCGGATAACGGCTATCCTTCTTCCGGTACGGCGCAGCCGATGAGCCGGTAAGCCAATTTAGCCAGCAGGAAGGCGCAGGAGTTCGGCCCCTCATCCGGACAGAATTCCATCAGGTCGAAGCCGACCACATGCTTGTGAAGAGCAATTCGCTCCACTATGTCCAACAGCTGCCGCCACGACATGCCGTCAGGTTCGGGAGTGCCCACTGCCGGCATAATGGAAGGATCCAGGACGTCCGCATCTATTGTTATGTAGACATCCTCGCTAAGTGAGCCCAGTATTCTATCTACGGCTGTAGGGTATGCCAGGTCAGACATGTAAAAGGGTTTCAGCTTGCTTCGTGTCAGGAATTGCTTTTCCTCCCGGCTAAGGCTGCGCACTCCCACCTGTGAGATAGGGCAAAGGTCGGAGATGCGGCGCATCACGGACGCCTGGCCGTATTTGGTTCCCAGATATTCATCTCGTAGGTCGGCGTGGGCATCCAGTTGCAGCACGGAAAGCCTGGGATATGTCTCCTTGAAAGCGCGTACCGCCCCGAGAGAAAGAGAGTGTTCTCCGCCAAGCAGCACCACACATTTCTCCTTCTGTATCAGGCCTCTGACCACCTGGTAAACCCGTCCAATCATGTCCTGGGGACCGCTCAGCACGGGTTCCACCTGGGGCAGAGTGCAGATACCAACTTTGTGTATCTCGCGGTCCAACTCCAAATCATATAGCTCCAGGTACTGAGAGGCGTTGATAATCGCCCGCGGGCCGTGGCGCGACCCGCTCCGCCACTCGCTCGTGCCATCGTAGGGGACAGGCAGGACGACGGCCCTGGCTCGCTTGAAGTCCGAGTAGGGTGGCTCTAGTCCGGCGAAGGTCTCAGGCGGTAGGAACGTGCCCTCGGGCCAGAAAGCAGAGGGGCCACGCCGGGAATCACGGTCGCTCATGGTAAACAAAAGTCTGAGGGTTGGCGGGCTGGGCCTCCGCGCCCGCCCATTCCCTGTCGATGAGACAGGTTCGCAGTTTGACCAGCCGGAATCCGTCTCGGAAATCCTCAATCGCTTTCTCCGTATCGAAGTCCTTGCAGGAAAACACGTCTATGTTGACGTAATTCTGTTCCACAAAGGTGTGGATAGCGATATGACTCTCGGCCAGGAAAACAAATCCTGATATCCCCCAGTCCTCCAAAACAGGTCCCACGTATCTGAGCACGTACGGTGGCGAAATCCTGGTCATTCCGATTCTGGCGGGATACGTCTCCAGCCACTTACGGAGAAAATCTTCGTCCCGCAGAATCTTCTGGTCGCCGGAATAGCCGTCAATAATCAGGTGCATTGGACCTCCTCGAGCAACACTCTTCTCAGGTCGAAAAGGGCGGCATATACTATCCTTTGCTTCATTCTCGAGAGATTCCCCCGGAGCTTGTGCGCGAATGTGTGCTCAAATCTATCGCAGCTCAGGCCTATGAATGCTTCACCCGAGTTCTCAGCGATATTCAAATTGCCGGTGACACCCATGCCGACATCGGTATTCAGATTCCTGCGGACAGCCCCAGCCATTGCCAGGGCTGTGTCCACGCTTTCCTGGCCACTGTGCTCCATAATGGAGGCATCAACGCCGCAAGCTACCCTGGCCTCGTTGCAGCACGCCAGCAACCCGCCCTTGAAATAGGGGCAGCTGTCCCTGCTGCCGGCAAGGGTGCTGCACAGGAGCCCCTGGGTGCACGATTCCATGGTGGCCAAACTCAGGTTTCTGGCTGTGAGCAAATCCCCGATAACGGAGGCCAGAGTATCGTCATCCACGCCCCAGATATAAGGGGAGAGAACGTTCCGGATTTGCTCCTCGCTTTGAGAAATGAGGCGCTGAGCTTCGGCTTTGTTAGTTGCCTTGGCCGTAATGCGCAGATGAACGCCGTCAGGATTGATATAAGTACCCAGAGTGGGGTTGGACAGCCTGGACACATCGGCTACCAGTTCATCCACCCTGGCTTCAGCCAGCCGAAACGTCTTGATTGTCCTGGACAAAATGACCTCTCCGGTCGCCCGTTTCTCCAGCTCGGGCAAAACGCCTTCTTGCCACATCATCTTCATCTCCTCCGATGGCCCGGGGAGGGCTATGACTATGTGGCTGTCTTTCTCAACCCACCAGCCGGGCGCCGTGCCCATGCGATTGGGAATTACCCGGGCTGAGGGGATGACGGTTGCCTGCCTCATATTGCTCTGCGGGATTTCTCCCGTAAAGCGCCGGAGCAAGTCCTGCAATTCACGCCACAACTTGTCGTCGACTTCGAGGTCCTCGTTTACCAGCTCGCCGATGGCATCTCTGGTAATGTCATCCTGGGTAGGCCCCAGACCTCCCGTCGTGATGATTATGTCCGCCCTGCCCCAGGCCCGTTTCAGAGTCTCGACCAATCTCTTCAGGTTGTCGCCTGCCGTTGAGATGAAATACAAGTCTATTCCCAGTGCGGGTAGCTGATTCGCCAGGAACGAAGAATTGGTGTCAACTATGTTGCCCAGCAGAATCTCCGTGCCGACTGGTATTATTTCCGCCTTCATTTCTTGGTCACCGTCCGTGAATCAATGACCGGCTTAGCATTTGGGGGCCGAGATGCCGAGATATTTCTCCACTATCGCCATGGCGCAATACTTGCCGCACATACTGCAGGTTGCCCCGCTGGCAGGTATCTTGCCGTGCACCTGCTGCGAAAGTTCCGGGTCCAGAGATAGCCTGGCCTGGGTTTGCCAGTCAAGAGCCTTGCGCGCTCTGGACATCTGCTCGTCCCACTCCCGGGCATTCCTTACACCCTTGACGATATCGGCGGCATGAGCAGCTATGCGAGAGGCGATTACCCCCTGTTTGACATCCTCGATGCCGGGCAGGGACAGGTGCTCGGTGGGAGTGACGTAACACAGAAAATCCGCTCCGGCAGCGGCGGCCACCGCTCCCCCAATGGCAGCCGTTACATGGTCGTAGCCGGCGCCGACATCGGTAACCAGAGGTCCCAGGACGTAGAACGGCGCACCCCGGCAGAGGCTCTTCTCCAACTGAACGTTGGTCGCGATTTGGTCAAGGGGCAGGTGTCCGGGGCCTTCTACCATCGCTTGAACGCCGGCTTCTTTTGAACGCTCTACCAGTTCGCCCAACGTAATCAGTTCCTGGATTTGAGCCCTGTCGGTGGCATCCGCCAGACACCCGGGTCGCAAGCCGTCGCCCAGGCTCAAGGAAAAATCGTATTCGAGGGCCAGGTCCAGCAGGCGGTCGAAGTATTCGTATAATGGGTTTTCCTTGTCGTTGTGCAGCATCCACCCCATGAGGAAAGCTCCTCCGCGCGACACTATGTCGGTCATCCTTTTTTGTTTCTTGAGTCTGGCCAGAGACATCTGGGTCACTCCGCAGTGAACGGTCATGAAGTCAACGCCGTCTCTGGCATGCTCCTCGATTACCGCGAAAATCTCGTCCGCACTCATGTTGACAATCGCTCCGCGGTTCTCGATGGCTTGAATTCCTACCTGATAAACCGGTACGGTCCCGATCGGACGGTCGCTGGCATGCAGGATAGCCCTCCTTATGGCCGAAATGTCGCCTCCGGTGCTCAGGTCCATCACCGTGTCAGCGCCAAAGGCGATGGCGGTCTGCAGTTTGCTCAGTTCCGCATTCAAATCGCAGGAATCCGAGGATGTACCTATGTTGGCATTGACCTTAGTTCTGAGCCCTTTGCCTATTCCGCAGGGAACTAGATTGGCGTGGTTAGAGTTGGCCGGGATTATGACATTGCCCGCAACCAGGCCCCGCATGACAAAGTCCGCCCCCACTCCTTCCGTCTTGGCTACGTGCTTTATGTGAGGCGAAACGGTGCCCTTTCGTGCCAGCTCCAGCTGCGTCATCTTCCCGGAAATACCGCACAAGTTGCGACAAAATCAAAGTATAAAACAGGACACCTGCCAATGCAAACGGAATCGCAACTACGATACGCAGACGGACGGCGATGATTCCCGTGTAGATTCAAGACAGAGCCTTTAGCGTCTCCCTCTGGATTCTGAACAATTTGACTATTCCTTGCTGGGCCAAGGAGAACAAGGCGTCGGCGGTCTCCTTGGAGAAAGGCTTGCCCTCAGCGGTGCCCTGAATCTCCACAAACTCGTTCTTGTCCGTCATGACCACGTTGAAGTCAACCTCCGCCTGGTAGTCCTCTTCATAACAAAGGTCGAGCAGCATATTCCCGTTCACAACGCCCACGCTCGTGGCTGCTATCATCCTGCTCAGCGGCATAATCGGCAGAACGCCCTTTTTTCTCAAGTTGTGGAAAGCGTGGTAAAGCGCGACACATCCGCCGGTAATAGCCGCCGTTCTGGTGCCGCCGTCTGCCTGCAGCACGTCACAGTCCACGATGAACGTTCTCTCTCCCAAAGTAGCTAAGTCGGTCGCTGCCCTCAAGCTGCGCCCGATGAGGCGCTGTATCTCCTGGCTTCGACCCTCACCCCTATCCCGTGGGGTGCGGGTGAGTGTGGAGCGGGGCAGCATGGCGTACTCCGCGGTGACCCAGCCCTGGCCGCCACCTTTGAGAAAAGGCGGCACACGTTCATCCATACTTACCGAACACAACACCCTCGTCTGGCCCAGTTCAATCAGGGCCGAACCTTCGGCGTAACTCTGATAGCCCAGGATTATGCGTACAGCGCGAAGGTCGTTGTGGGCGCGGCTATCTAATCTTGTCATACTGAAGAGAGTATAGCAGACCGTGTAACGCGCTGCCTATTTGGTTTGAGCTCCTGCCAGTCAACGTCTGTTTTGCTGACAAACCTCGATGAATCTCTCAACCGAGCGGTCATAGGCCTTCTCCACGTCGCCGGGGAAGAGGCAGGCCGGCAGCTCGCCTGATTGCCAATGATACCTCAGGCACTCGCAGCAGATGCCCTTGCGGGCGCACGGCTCGTAGGTGCAATTACACTCTGCCTTGGTTTGCTCCATCGTGCATTCTCTCATAATCAGTCTCCATCGCTTAGTTGGCCGGAGTTTTCTTGCTCCCAAACCGGCCGGCGGGAACGAAGGCCCAAATCTGTGCCACTTTCTCGGACATATGCTATCATATAGCAAGACAGACATGTCGGAAAGGCAGGTGGCAGTTTGCAGCTACCACTCGACGCTTATCTTGATATCGAAACAACAGGTTTGTGCTCGTTCTATGATGAAATAACCGTCATCGGCATTTGTCTGGCTAGTGGCTGCGACAACAACGTAATTCAGCTTGTGGGGAGCGATGCGACCCGGAGCAACTTACTGAGGAATCTGCGTGGCGTGGATACCATCTACACGTATAACGGCAACCGCTTTGATCTCCCTTTCATAAGTTCGCGTCTGCGCGTAAACCTGAAGGAGCATTTTCATCACCACGACCTGATGCACGATTGTTGGCGGAACGATTTGTACGGCGGCTTCAAGGCGGTGGAGAGGCAGCTGGGCATCCCCCGGCGGCTGGCGGGCATTGGGGGAGCCGATGCGGTCATACTGTGGTGGAGATACCAGACCAGACATGATACAAAGGCATTGAACTTGTTGCTGGAGTACAACAAGGAAGATGTGGTTAATCTAGTGACGTTGAAGGAGAGGTTGCAGAGGTTTTCGAGGCCGCGGCACCATTAGTCGGCTACTCGTCCCCACCGGGGCTTCAGCTGAACAAAAGTCCCAGCAGATACTGTGTGACCCCGGACACCGCCTTTACGGCGTCGCTCACGGTTGCCATGAGACCAGCCAGCGTCCAAACGTTCGCCCGGGCTTCCATCCACGAAAAGGACCCGTCGTTGTCGTCGTAGTAATAGACGTCATTGAAGGCCGTCGTAATATCGTACTTGTCCAGTTCGGCATCAGGATCTGTCTCCAAAGCCTCGAGCCAGGTAAACGAGGAAAGTTGGGCCGGCGCTTGAGGTTCTATCCGCTGCCAGTCTCCCACCTCACTCCAATCCTCTATCACGAAAGCGTGTCCTTCTCCCTCGTCATCGTCGCCGAGAGCTACGAACACTTGCTGCGCGTCAATTCCGTAGGCTCTGAGCAGTGAGCACAGCAGGACGGAGAAGTCTTCACAATCGCCGGTGCGAAGGAGCAGCGTTTCTTCAGAGCTTTGCCAGTAGTCTTCGCCCCACTGCTCTTCATCGGATTTGTAGTCTATGTTGTCGGCTACCCAATCTCGGATTTCGTTGAAGCCGGTTTGGGAGAGCTCGTAGGGAGGGGCGCCGAGGACGTCATGCAACGTCTCTTGAACGGCCTGACAGTCGGGCGTGACGTAGGACTGAAGTCCAGAGTCGGCTGTGGAAGGCAGCTCGGCAATGGAGCCTGTAGGGTGGATGGAAGAACTCATACAGCCGAGGCCGGACGTAACGACCAGGCCGAAGACAGCTATGCAGGCTGCGATGAGGGAAAGGCGCTTGTTCATGGCCAAGGCTGTCTCTTTTCTACCAATCATACCGTTTCAAGAACTCAACCGCAACTTTAGTTAGAGAGGCGTGAGGGCCGTCGGCCGGCTTGACGGTGTTGTTTTCTCTGCACCACCGACTTCACTGATTCCTTAATGTTTTCGGCAGTCAGCCCGTATCTCTGAAGTAACTCTTCGGCTTTGCCCGATACGGCGTATCTGTCACCTAGATTGACAAATCCCATGGGCACCGGCTTTTCCCGGGCTACTGTCTGGGCGACTCTGCTGCCCAGGCCGCCCTGAGCCAAATGCTCCTCAGCCACCACAATAGCGCCCGTCTCGGAGGCCGCCTCGAATACTGCCGTTTCATCCAGGGGTTTCAGCGTGTGCATGTTGACCACCCGGCAGTCCGTGCCTTCCCTGGCTAATGCATCGCTGGCCTCCAGTGCCTTAGCGACCATGATGCCCGCGGCTATGATAGTCGCGTCCTTACCCTGCCTCATGGTTACGGCCCTGCCCAACGTGAAGCGATAGCTGTCAGGATAGATAATTGGCGTCTTTGGACGGCTCAGCCTGATGTAAAAAGGACCGTAAGTTCGTGAGGCAACTCTTACTGCTTCGGCAGCTTCGGTGGCATCGGCGGGGACGACAACGGTGAAGCCGGGGAGGGCGCAGTACAGAGCGAGGTCCTCAATGGCATGATGGGAAGCGCCATCCTCACCAACGGTTATGCCCCCGTGGGTGGCGACAACCTTGACGTTCAGTTCCGTCTGTGAAAGGCAAAGCCTTAGCTGGTCAAAGCAGCGGCACGAAGCAAAGATAGCGAAACTACTGACGAAGACGGTCTTCCCGGAGGCGGCTAATCCCGCAGCCAGGCTGATCATGTTCTGTTCCTCCAGGCCGCAGTCAAAGAAGCGGCCGGGAAACTCGCGGGCAAAAAAGCTGGTCATTGTGGAGGTTGATAGGTCGGCGTCCAGAACGATGAGGTCCTTATTCTGCCGTCCCAACTCTACCAGAGTCTTGCCGTAGGTTTCGCGAGTAGACGCCTCAGCCGCCATTACTCCAGCTCCTTCAGCGCCCGTTCGGCCTCTTCCGGTGTCGGCGCCTTACCGTGAAACGCCACATTGTTTTCCATGAAGCTGACGCCTTTGCCCTTGACTGTGCGGGCGAGGACGACAGTCGGCATGCCCTTCTGATTTTCGGCTTTGTGATAGGCGGACAGGATCTGGTCGAAGTCGTGTCCGTCTATTTCAATGGTGTGCCAGCCGAAGGCCTGCCATTTCTGGGTGAGGGGGTCAAGGCTCATTATGTCGCAGGTCCGCCCGCTGAGCTGGATGCCATTGTTGTCAACTATTGCCGTCACGTTATCGAGTCCAAAGTGGGCGCCCGAAAGCGCTGCTTCCCAGGTCTGCCCCTCCTCACATTCTCCGTCGCTGAGGAGGACGTAGGTCCGGTATGTCCTGGAATCCAGCCGGGCGGCCAAGGCGACGCCAATGCCAAAAGACAGGCCCATACCCAAAGAACCGGCCGACATTTCCACGCCGGGGGTCGATTTCATATCGGTGTGTCCCTGCAGGCGGCTATCCAACTTTCTCAACGTCGCCAGCTCTGACACGGGGATGTAGCCGGCTTCAGCCAGGGTGGCGTAGAGGATGGGGGCGGCATGTCCCTTGCTCAATATGAACCTGTCACGGTCCGGCCAATGGGGGTGTTCCGGCTTATATCGCAGGACTTTGAAATAGAGCGCGGTGATTAAGTCGGCAGCAGATAGAGAGCCGCCGGGATGACCGCTGCCTGCCGTGGCTATCATGGTAATTACATGACGGCGCAACTTCTTGGCCATTTTCTGGAGGTCTGCCACGGGCAGGTCGAACTTGTTTCGGGAAGACATGCTTTTGGGAGATGCTTCGCTGTGACCTGGCATCACTGGGTACTCATATTGTAACTCATGAGAGCGTGCGGTGTCTACGGCTGCTGGACTGCGTTCAGACTCCAAAAAAGTGCGCTCTACGCCGGGCGAACCAGCAGGCGTTTCAGTTCGGTCAAGTCGGCCAGAGACTCCTCGTGGTTTCGCCTCGACCTGTCAACGTAGAACGCCGTTATCCCCACCTTCCGCGCGTTGAGGACATCAAATTGCCAGTTGTCGCCCACGTGTACAACCCGGCTAGGCTCGACGCCCATTTCCTCGCATATTCTGAGGTAGAAATCGGGGCTCTTCAGTCCCCTGTAATGTGAAACGGAGGAGAAAACCCGGACAAAATAGCCACTGACATCCCGCAGGAGCAACTGCAGTAGCTCCATTGGCGTGCCTGAGGCAACGATCAATTTGTATTGGCCGGCTAAGGAAGAAAGGACCTCGATTGCCTCAGCATAGTAGGATATCTTAGGTACGCAGCTTTGTATCACTGGCCTGGAAGAACCGAGGCCGAGATAATCGAACCAATATTCGATGTCGTACCACTCCAGCCTCTGGTCGCCGACTTTGCCGTATTCCTCCACGATGTGCCTCTTGGCTTGGGCAAAATCAATGCCCTGTTTCTGAGCGTACAGGGCGGGTATAGCCTCGTGCCAGATAGTCTCGCTGAAATCGGGTGTCACCACGGTTCCTTCGGCATCGAAGGAGACCAATTCGATGTGCTTCATCTTGAAATAGGGATATTATCATGCTGTGAATCGAAAGTCTATTTGCCTCCCTGCACCTGGCGGGCTAAAATTCGAACGATGCTTGATTATTCGGTCGCAGAGAAGCTCGGTCACACCTTTGAATTGGGTCCGATAAGACCTCCCAGCGAAGCTTATTCCCTGTTGATAAGGGCGACCAGAAATTGTCCGTGGAACAGGTGTCAGTTTTGTCCGGTGTACAAAGGCAGCAAGTTCGAACTGAGGCCGGTGTGCGAGATTCTCAGGGATATCGAGGCGGTAAGGGCGATTAGCGAGGGTATTAAGGAACTAGCCTGGAAGACGGGCCATGGGGACAGGACGAGAGAAACGGCAGCCATGCTCTGCAATCAGCCCCAGTATGGGCAATGCGTGTGCCATGTCGCCCTGTGGCTGGCGACGAGAGGCAGGACGGCCTTTCTTCAGGATTCGAATAGCTTGATAATGCGGACTCCCGAGCTAATCCAGGTGGTTAGCTTCTTGAGGAGGACCTTTCCCAACCTGGACAGGGTGACCACTTACGCTCGCTCTCACACGGCGGCCAGGAAGTCTTCTGCGGAGCTGAAGGAACTCAAGGATGCGGGACTGGACAGGATTCACATGGGACTCGAGACCGGTTACGACCCCTTGTTGGCCTATATGGACAAGGGATGCACCGCAAAGAACCACGTCGAAGGCGGGACGAAGGCAAAAGAA
>Ga0172366_10004189_pt1 | contig 11364 bp, 12 predicted proteins | sample LakKivSesite69cm_FD_114533 | JGI IMG/M metagenome (GOLD analysis project Ga0172366, IMG submission 114533) | Sediment microbial communities from Lake Kivu, Rwanda - Sediment site 69cm | ecosystem: Environmental > Aquatic > Freshwater > Lake > Sediment | place: Rwanda: Western Province, Lake...
AAGATACCCATTGCCGCAGATGCCGGCGAACAAAATTATCACAATGTCGTGAATGAAGTGCTCTTCACCATGAATGAAAGTGGCGACCTTATTGGGCGTTGCCGATTCGTGTCTGATACCCATTTAACGGCATTCCCCATCACAATCAACGGCGTATTGTTCGATGAGAAGGGCTCTCTCCTAAGCGCCGACAGTCTCACAACCGATGTTGTTGTGGATTCAAATCTTCTGGTCAGGGATTATACACTCAACTTCGGGCACAATGATGCCCTCGGAAAGATTTCTTCATTTTCAATCGGGCTAATTAAAAACAAAGAGACGAGTCGTGCGATGGGCTCTTATTGGATGGAACCTTATTACGCGCCTAACAAGGAAATAAAAAATAAAAACACAAAATACATGGTCTGGAATCTTGCGGATGGACTCACCTCGGAAGACCCGGCGCTTCGTTCAGCCGCGCTTGAACGCCTTCTTTATTATTCCGATGTCTATAATTCTCTCCACGATGAACACGGTAAGTGGATAAGAAACCTGAAACAAAAGCCATCAATTAATGAAATATTTTCCCCGGACACACGACGCGAACTCATTGAACCGCTCCTCTGGTTGAGAAATAATACAAGAGATGAATATGAACGGACGCTCATTGCCCTCTCACTTGGTCGTTTCAAAGATAAGGCAACGACTACAGCCCTGACTGAATCTTATAAAAATTCTAAAGGCACTGAGCGACTTGCCTCCGCTACGGGGCTTGGCATCCTCGGCGATGAGGGCACAAGGGAGGATGTGACAACCGCATTGAATGATAAAAATGAGGAAATTCGCCTGAACGCAGTCTGGGCACTCACGGTTCTTGGTGGAAAAAAATCTGTGGACGTCCTTTCTAATGCCATTTTATCAAACAAACCTGTAAAAACTCCGGCTCCACATGGTTACGGTATTGACACCTCCTATGATATAACACGCAGTGCCATCTTGAAAGGACTCCTGGTGCTTGGGGACAAATCTTGCCTCCCCGCCATTAAAGAACTCCAGAAAAATGAGAAAGATTATTTTTTCCACGGAAGGGATTTGAATCGCATTATTGAGTTGATTGAAAAGCCATAGGATTTCCTTGTCAATCATAGAGTTCTTCTGGTTCAATCTTTTCCTGCATAGGGAAACCGGTTAGATACAACCGAACGAAAATTGTAAAGAGGTTTTATCCTGATGAAAGTCCTCCGCATCATATATGACCTCCAGGTGGGAGGCGTGCAACGGATGCTTTTGCAAACGCTTCCCCTGCTTCGTGAAAAGGGCGTGGAAACGGATATCTGTTGCTTAAAAAGAGAAGGAGATCTGGCATCTCAATTTCGCGATCTCGGTTTCACGATTCATGTGATACCACTCCACTCCCGAATGGATCCTATTGGTCTTTTTCAGCTAAGGCGCCTTGTCCATCGTCTCTCATATCAGATTATCCACGCCCACATGTATGCCTCTAACATGGCGGCAAATGCGGCACTGTTGGGCACACACAGAGTAGCGATTATCAATAGTTATCATAGCCAGAAGCCGTTTCTTGGAAGACGTCAGGCACTCATGTGCAGACTGACACGAAAAATCCCGGATCAATTCATAGCCGTGTCGGACGTAGTGCGTGGTGAACTTATTAAAATGGGATTTCCCCCCGAAAAGATTACGGTCATCCATAATGGTATTGTTTGCCCGAATGAACCTATACCGCTTCCTGAAAAATCCGCAGGTGCGGCGCTGGAGGTCCTCTGGGCGGGACGCTTTGTCAAACAGAAACGCATTGCCATGCTCATTGAATTGCTCGCCCTGTCGCGCCAGGAATCAATTCCCGTCCATCTAACATTAGTCGGTGATGGTCCCCTTCTTTCCGAGATGAAACAAAAAGTCAAAGAAAATGGACTGGAAGAAAGAGTCACATTTACAGGCTGGAAATCGGATATCAAACCATATATTGACCGGGCGGAAATTTATCTTTCCGCCAGCCATCGGGAAGGCTTTCCTAATACACTACTTGAGGTTTGCGCCTGCGGACGGGGTTTTCTGGTAGCGGACATTCCACCAAACCGTGAAGTGATCGGTTCCCACAGGGCTGGATTCCTTCTTGGCGATTATTTACCTGACTGGATGACCATACTCAAGCGTCTTTATAATAATCGTGAGGAGATTAGAACTCTTTCTTGCGAGGCGTTTCAAATAGCGCTGGAATACACAATCGAACGCACCTGTGAGAAAACAATCGCCCTTTATGAACGATTAATTTCTGGCGGCTGTTAATCCAGCTTGATATTGAGATTCTTTCGGCATTCAAGCGCTTCATCAATTGGGAACGCCGGTTCGAGGTGAAGGACATTTCCCTGGTAGGTGTTTATGCGGAATCCAATCTTTACGTATCGTTCCTTCATCAGGATGCGCCGTGCTGGGTCATAGCCGGGGCTCTTCTGTTTCTCTTCAAAGACACTTTCTGCCTTGCGCAAAGCTGACTTCAATTCTGCAAGATTCTTGACGGGCTTATCATTAACCTCTTCAATGATGACCCAATTGGTTGCGGGTTCATACTCCGAACTGAATGAAAATCCGAATGTGGAGCGGTAGGTGGGCATCATGCCACGCCGGCTTGATAGACTGTTCGGTTCAACAAAGGTCGAAGCACACCGCCATTCAATATTTCCTTTAAAGGAACCTCAAACAACCGTGCATTATAATCATTGAAATCCTGCGCCACAAAATCGCCCCACAATTCAAATTCCGGCTTCTCAAACGTCCCCAGGTGCCCAAGCGAAACTGGCATTTTATATTTCATTTTCTGTTCAATCTTCTTGATTCCATTTTCGCCCTTGCGGATATACCATAAAGTAACATCATCCCCAGGGTCACTGGTCATAATCATCTCAGAAAGGTGAAGTTTGGAAATTTCGGGTTCCTCGCTTCCACCAGATTCATCCTTTTTTTCCTTACCCTGCTCTTCCGGCGGCCAGTGTTTCATCTTGCCTGTCACAACGCGATATCCCTCAAAATCTAAGGCACATGAGATATTCTTTTGCTTATTGGCAAAACCGACAATGATGTCCTTTTCTTTTATTCCCCACTCATCTGCAAGTGAGCCGGGTGTGACCTCACGGACAACGACCCCGAGCTCAAATATGACACAATCCTCCGGCGCGCCGGTCCAGACGGCAGTCCCCTGGAAATTTTCAGTGAGCGTTATACCTAACTGCGGCAGTTCAAGTGATTTTTTTCCCGCCTCATCTGTCTTTATTTTTTCAAGAAAGTGCTGGACGATGTTGGATGGGATAAGCCAACCCTGCTCGAATGCCCATCCGGAGGCGCGGGATGGAATGCCCACGAGTTTCCCATCCTTATCTAAGGCAGGACCCCCGCTATTGCCGGGTTGTACCACGCCTCCCGGTCCCACTTCAATGAACTGATGACCGCAGATGAAGCGTCCGAATTTCAGTTTCAAGTATTGATGACCTGTCACTTTCGCCTGAATGATTTTTAATTCATCGCTTGCTTGCGGGTATCCAAAAATGGCGAGCGCATCCGCCTGTTTCACCTTTTCCGAATCACCAAACGTGATGAATGGAATTTTATCGAGTCCTGAACGCTTTTTAAAACGCAGGATTTCATCCTCAGGAAGCCGAAGGAGCGCCACATCGATTGTCTCTGAATTTCCAATTCCTATTATTTCCGCCTTGAATTCCACATTTCCCGTGGCGGGCGATTTTATCCTGATACTGCCAGAGCGGGCATCTTCAATCACATGGGCATTGGTGAGAATGTCCGATTCACTGATAAAAAAGCCGGTGCCGTGGGGCGGCTCATTGCCGGAATAGTAAAGCTCGCTCTTTGTCGGGTTCATCTTGGTTTCTTCCTTATTGGTAATCCCCGTGAATTCAATCTTGACCAGGGCATTCTGATATTCTATTTTAAGAGAGGCAAGGTCTATCTCTCCGCCAGGAGGCGCCGTCATTGCCCTTGCAATTTCCATTTGCCCGGTTTTCTCCTCGCCAACTTCTTGCGTGACTTCAGGGTGGGCAATACGTTCCGGCTTGCCCATTTCACCGGACGTTTCCTTATTCTCTACGGCAAAAGTAATTGCTGAGAAAAGTCCAAGACATAGAGTAACTATAATAAACAATATAAAACACTGTTTTCCTTTCATCGCTTCCTACCTCCGCACAATGGAAAATCTATAATGGCATTGACATCAGTGCTTCCTCAGAATCTCTTCACCATATTCAAATCCTTTGTCAAACGCAAGGATGTTCAGATATTCTGTCCCTTTGGGGACAGTTGACCTGATGGACTCCCTCATGGCATCGGCAGTGATTATATCGCTCACTGCCGTCAGAAACCCGAGTATGACAAGATTCAGAACAATCTTATTGCCAAGACTCTCCGCCATTCGTGTTGCCGGTATGCCATAGGATTTTTTCCTGATTTCTTCAGGAACATGAACCAACTCCTGCTCCACAATAAGTTTCCCGCCCTCCTTGAGCTCGCTTGCATATTTGTCATACGCCTCCTGCGACATGACAACGAGGACATCCGGCTCAACAACATAAGGGTAAAGGATTTTCTCATCAGAGATAATCACTTGCGCCACACAGCTTCCCCCGCGCGCCTCCGGTCCGTAACTGTGTGTCAGAGTAGCATATTTATCATCATAAATGGCAGCCGCCTTTCCAAGAATCCCTCCCGCAAGGACAACGCCCTGTCCGCCAAAACCCGCTATCTTGACTTCCCATTTTGCCATCCTGAATTTCTCCCTTACACGATTTCTTACGCCACTAAATCAACGCTCACATCTGCCATAGATACCGGCGGTCTCATATTACTTGTGATGCTCCCGGATATGCGAATGTTGCTCATTCATGGCTTCAAGAAAAGTCGGGCGCTCAATATCGAGAAACTTTCCCACAAGGGTATATGTTCTGAATCCGAGGCTGATTTCTGAGGTTGTCGGATGGTCCTTTAGCACACTGTTCTCCTTGAACCACTCCATGTGTGCCAGACCGTCCCTGAATTTATTCCTGCGTCCATAAAGGGTTGGACACTGGCTGATGACCTCCACGAACGAGAATCCTTTTTTGGCAAGTGCCTCCTGAAATGCCTTCTTCATCTGCCTGACATGATAAGTTGTCCAACGTGCAATATAGACAGCGCCAGCGGATTCTGCCAGCTTGGGAAGGTTGAAGGGTGTCTGATAACTGCCATAGGGCGCTGTGGTTGTCAGGGCGCTCACGGGAGTTGTGGGACCGTATTGCCCTCCGGTCATTGCGTAATTGAAATTGTTCACACAAATCACCGTGATATCCATGTTTTTCTGGGCGGCATGGATGAAATGATTGCCACCAATGGCGATAAGGTCGCCATCACCGCTGAAGACAACCACCTTCAGTTCCGGGTTGGCGAGTTCCAGTCCTGTGGCAAAGGGTATGGCGCGCCCGTGAGTCGTGTGAAAGGAGTCAAGATTGACATAACCGGCAACGCGTCCGGTGCAACCGATGCCTGACACAATGCAGACCTTGTCAGGATTAATCTCGCTTTCGTCAAGCGCACGAATGAAACAATTCAGACTTGTGCCGATGCCACAGCCCGGACACCAGATATGTGGCATGCGGTCCTGTCGTAAATATTTCTCCACCGGATTCATCATCAAGAAATCATTCATCCTCTGGTCCACCTGACATCTCCCACTTCTTACACTCCTAAACTTTTAAACCCTTAAACTTTGAAACCCTTAAACTTTGAAACTTTTAAACTTTGAAACTCTTAAACTTTGAAATCCGCTGCCTCGCGTATTGCAGTAAGTATCTGTTCCGGCTCATGAACGGTTCCACCCGCGTGAGGGACGTTCAAAACTCTTGCCTTCCCTGCGGCGCACCTTTCAACCTCAAGACTGACCTGACCATAATTCATTTCAGCAACCACAAATGCCTTTGTCCCGCCTGCAAGGTCCCGTATAACCTCCTCGGGGAAGGGCCATACAACAATCAGGCGTAAGTCCCCCGCATTAATTCCCTCAGCCCTTGCCATTTCCACTGCGCGAGTGACGATGCGCGACGTGATACCATAAGAAACCACCACCACCTCTGGATTTTCGGGGATATCCTGCTGAACCATCCGAATTTTCTTCTCATTGAGTTTTATTTTGTCGATAAGGCGCGGGATGAGTTCTGCCTGGCATACCGGCGTGATTTCCGGGTATCCCTTTTCATCATGCGTGAGTCCAGTAACATGGACATGATAGCCATCACCTGCCTTAACCATGTCCGGCACAAGGTCGGTACCCGGACGGAAAAGTTTAAAGGTCTCGGGGGGTTGAGTCGTGTATCGGCGTGGGAAGATATCTATCTCTTCTGCAGGCGGAATAACCACCCGTTCGGACATGTGTGCCACGCATTCATCCATCATGAACATTACCGGCACGCGAAATTGCTCGGACAAATTGAATGCCTGGATGATAAGGTTGTAGCATTCCTGCGGACTATCTGGCGAAATGGCAATAATGGCATAATCGCCATGGGAACCCCAGCGTGCCTGCATCATGTCCGCCTGCCCGGGCAATGTCGGCAGTCCCGTGGAAGGTCCCCCGCGCTGGACGTTCACAAAAACACAGGGCGTCTCAGTCATTGCGGCAAAACCGATGTTTTCCATCATAAGGGAGAAGCCCGGTCCTGATGTGACCGTCATAGCTTTGGAACCAGCCCAGACGGCTCCAGCAATAGCGATGGATGAGGAGAGTTCATCCTCCATCTGGATAAAAGCGCCGCCTACGAAGGGAAACCTCAAGGCAATGCGCTCAATAATGCCTGTCGATGGAGTAATGGGATAACCGGCGACAAAGCGACAGCCGGCTGTAATTGCCCCCTCGCACACAGCATCATTACCCTTGAAAAAATGGGTGCCGGTCAGGACGTAATCTTGCTCAGGCTTCATATTTGTATCCCCGGGACGTCATTTGGATTTTTATCACGAATGGAAAATATGGCAAAATCGGGACAGTAAAAACCGCATAGATTGCAGCCCGTGCATTCTTCCGGCTTGATTGAAATTGGTGTGTGAAAACCTTTTGAGTTGAAATCCTCTGAAAATGCCAGCACGCCGAAGGGGCAAAATTTAATACATATACCGCACCCCTTGCACCGTTCCCTTGTTATATAAACCTCACCCCTGGACTTCTGTGATACCTTTTTTTTCGTTTCATTCTTCATGAAAACCATCCTTTTAATAATCAAAAAAAACTACCATGAAAATGAGCATAAGGTCAAATATGATATTACCCTGAAAGGTCAGCAAAGGAATCCCGTATAACGTCCTCCATCCTCTTCCAGACAGATTTGACATCGTGCGTCATGATTAAAAGATTGTGCGGATTACCATGAATATCCTTCACATGGTCCTTCAGCACTGCCTCGGTCTCAAATCCAAGGGATTTTAGAATCCGGATAATGGCGACGTGCTCCTCCACCGTCTCCGCCATCAACTTTTCCAGCTTCAGCGAAAGGGCGAGAAAAAAGAGCTCCTTGCTAAGAATAAGACCCAATCCAAGCCGCCGAAAATCACTGCTGACAACCAGGCGGAATTCCCCCACATGCCGCGACCATCCATGAGTGTTCATAAGCAATGGGGCATCGGCGACAATGCGCTCGCCCGAAAAAGCGAGCAGGGGAATAACCCTGTTGTAATCCAGATTTTTCACCCAGCGATGAATCACCTGCGGGTCAGTCATATCCTCCTTCAGAAAGAGTCGGTCTTTCTCCGGCAGACTTCTGAAAAATTCCAGAAGGGCTTCTTCATCGGCGGCGGTCATAAGGCGAATCGTTACCTTCTGACCACCCCTGAGAGTCACATCCTTAGGATACAACCTCAAAATATCTTTCTTTTCCATTTTTCCAACTCGCTTTTTTATTCAATCCACAGATTTCACAGATTTACACAGAAAATCAAGTTTAATTAACAAAACGCTTAAATTGGATACCGGAGGTTCCAAAGTTGATAAGTAACCCCCTTTGAAATCCTGTCACTTTCAGGTAATGAATAATTTGAGACTCTTCATTTCTGCTAATATTATCAATCGCTTTTAATTCTACTATGATATTTTCATAACATGCGAAATCTGTCCTGTAATGGCATTCTAACGGTTCATCTTTATAATATATTGTTAAAGGAACTTCTTTCTCGAAAGGAATATTTCGCAAAGCGAATTCTTTTGCCAAGGCTTCCTGATAAACCTGCTCCAAAAATCCATTCCCTAATTGCTTGTGCACTTCCATTGCCGCGCCGATAATATTATATGTCTGGGAATCTCTTTCTTCTGTGTCCATCTGTGCAATCTGTGGATAAATATAATCTTTGATTAAAGTCTTTTCTTTAAAAGTGATGGTATCTCTTCCGGCATATCTGCCACGGGAACGTTCGCCTCTTTGAAGGCTTTGATTTTTGCCTCGGCTGTACCGGAACTACCTGAAATGATAGCGCCCGCATGTCCCATGCGCTTCCCCTGAGGCGCCGTTCTTCCTGCAATGAAGGCAACCACAGGCTTTGTGAAATGTTCCCTGATGAATGTCGCCGTCTCTTCCTCCTCAGAGCCACCGATTTCACCGATTAACGCCACTCCCTTTGACTCCTCATCCTCCTTAAAAAGCTTCAGTAAGTCAATGAAACCGCTCCCGATAATAGGGTCGCCCCCGATCCCAATGCAGGTGGATTGTCCAAGCCCCGACTTTGTGAGCTGATACACAACCTCATAAGTAAGCGTGCCACTGCGCGAAATAACGCCAATGGAACCACGTTTGTGAATTGCGCCGGGCATTATGCCGATTTTGCATCGCTCTGGAGAGATGATACCGGGACAATTCGGACCAATCAGACGCGTCTTCCTCCCTTCTAAATGATTACATATCTTCAACATGTCAAGGACAGGTATTCCTTCTGTGATGCAGACGACAATGTCAAGTTCCGCGCCAATTGCCTCCATCAGTGCATCGGCGGCAAACCGCGCCGGCACAAAAACCACCGAGGCATTGGCACCTGTTTTTTCCTTCGCCTCTTTAACGGTGCTGAAAACAGGGATGTCTTCAACTGATTCCCCTCCCCTGCCGGGAACCACGCCTCCAACGACCTTCGTGCCATAATCCCGCATGGCGCGGGCATGAAAAGAACCATCCCGCCCCGTGATTCCCTGCACAAGCACACGCGTTGTTTCATCAACAAGTATACTCACCTGTGTCTCCCAATTAATAATGAGAATTGGATATTTAAGAATATTTGGTGAATCTCATCAATTTCACAAGCCGTCTTGATGCTATTCACCCCATCCCTTGTCAATATTAATCCATGAAAATATAGATACAGAATTCATATCAGGCAGGATATTCCTTGGTGTTATCCGCTTGTCATGACCATCATGAATTTGGCAAGGGTCTGATACGAATGTAGTCTGGTTCAACGACAGCAAAATGCCCCGACCAATCATCCATGCTGTTGACTGCCTGCACAATAAATTGAACAATAAAAGCAGGCGATAAGGGAGAAATGCGGAATAAAATTACTCCACATTGAGCGGATAGTCCATAACGAAAAGCTAATTCTCCAAAATCCTTATCAAAGGTTACGACAAGCCTTTGTTCATTCTCAGCAATAGCTAAAATATCATGGTCCTTGCTTCCGGGGGCATCTGTCCGTATCCACATCACATCATGACCCGCCTGCTGGAGCGCATTAACGGCATCCCCCGGAAAATTTTCATTAGCTATAATCCGCATACTCACATTTTCAATGGATAAACCATCTCAGAATGAAGAAGACAGCTTGCATAACCCAGACATGCCTGAATGTCATCATGTGTCAAACCAGGATAATTGCGGAAAATCTCTTCTTCCGTCCAGCCATTAGCGAGGAGGTCCATAATAAATTCCACGGCAAGCCGTGTTCCTTTAATGACGGGTTTACCCGCGAGAATTTCAGGGTCAATAATGATTCTATTCTGCCATTTCATTTTCATCACCATTTACTACAATAAATAATGATTACTTAAAGCATTCTCCCTACCCAGCCGTCAAGATGAAACAAAATCTGTTGATTGCCCTGTTTGTTTTTATACAAAAGCGACGGCTTGGGAGATGACATCGCGCATGGTCTCCGACGAAATCAGCTTTGTGCCGCGGAGTATTTCGTGTGCCTTTTCCTGATTGGTGCCGGTCAAACGCACGCATATCGGCACGGGAATCTCCATGGAGCCGGTTGCCTTTATGAGTCCGGTAGCGATGTCATCACAACGCGTGATTCCGCCGAAGATATTTATGACTACGACTTTTACATTCGGATTCATAAGGATTATGCGGATGGCATTAAGCACTTTTTCTGGATTAGAGCTCCCGCCGACATCAAGGAAATTTGCGGGTTGTCCGCCCGCCGCCTTTATCATATCCATTGTCGCCATTGCCAGTCCCGCGCCGTTCACAATACAACCAATGTTGCCATCGAGGTCAACAAAGGAAAGCCCATACTTTTTTGCCTCAATCTCCTTTGGATTTTCCTGTTCCAAGTCCTGAAGTGCAGCAAGTTCGGGATGACGCCAGAGGGCATTGTCATCAAAATTAATCTTGGCGTCAGCGGCAAGCATGCATCCTTCTCCATCAATAACGAGAGGATTGATTTCCGCAAGTGAGCAATCTTTTTCCAGAAAGATTTTATACAAATGGGAAAGGATGTCAGCCGACCGGCGCGCTAAATCTGGTTCGGGAAAAAGGATATTGCCCATCTCCTGGAAAATATCATCCTGCATGGGCAGAATAGGGTTGACATAAATTTTGTGAATCGCTTGCGGATTCTCCCGTGCCAGTTCCTCAATCTCCACACCGCCCTGAGCCGTTCCAATAAAAACAATCTTCTTTGCAGAGCGGTCAATTGTGATGCCCAGATACGTCTCGCGCCTGATGTCAATAGAGCGGGCGACGATAACCTTTCTGACCTTGAGTCCTTTTATGTCCATGCCGATGATGCGTGAGGCAACTGCGTCTGCCTCTTCTGGGGTTTTAGCAAGTTTCACCCCGCCCGCCTTGCCGCGCCCTCCAACATGCACCTGCGCCTTGATTACCACCTCTGCGGAAATCCTCTCCGCAAATTTAGCAACCTCATCGGGAGATTCCGCCACAATCCATTCATTGGTGGGAATTCCGTAGCGATTGAATATTTCCCTTGCCTGATATTCATGTATTTTCATGATTTCTCTTGAATAATCTTGAGTTTCCAAACGTCAACAAGAATCTGTCAAGGCTTGAAATCGGGAGATGAAGCGTCCGAATCGAGAACTTCCCGAATCTTTCGGGTAAGGTCAACTGA
>Ga0172366_10004190_pt1 | contig 11364 bp, 11 predicted proteins | sample LakKivSesite69cm_FD_114533 | JGI IMG/M metagenome (GOLD analysis project Ga0172366, IMG submission 114533) | Sediment microbial communities from Lake Kivu, Rwanda - Sediment site 69cm | ecosystem: Environmental > Aquatic > Freshwater > Lake > Sediment | place: Rwanda: Western Province, Lake...
CCCACCGTATCCACACCACTTGCAACCAACTCCTCAAGGTACCGAAGCTCATCAGGAGGTTCGAACTGTGCATGGATTGGAAGTCCAGTCCGGTCCTTAATCGCAGATGCGCATTTGCAGAGCACCTTGATCCCCTTGTCCGCTCCCTTCATCGTTCCTATAGTGAGCGTTACATGGGTCACCGCATCAAGCCTCTTCGCGGCATCTGCAACCTCAGCAAGCTCTTCTGGCTTTTTTACTGCTGCCGTCGACCCTTTCTTACGGGAGAGCGCAATCCCGCAGAATTTACACCTCTCTGGCGTATTCCAGTAGATGCAGGTTTGTACCGGGGTGCTCGCGAGGCAATCCATCCCATGGAGGAGAGCGATCTGATTGTAAGGTGTTCCATCACTTGTCCTGAGGCCGTAAAACTTGGGCACCGGGGAGGTGATTTCTATAAGTGGCTTACCGTAGCGTTTTAGGATACCTTTTCCACCCTCAAGCTCGATACTGTAGGGGGAGTTCTCGACAAACCTGCTCGTTGTGGGGACATTTGCGACCGTATCCCCAAATGCAACTATCTTCGCCCCAGCAGGCCCTGCACCGCCTATCCTCCCCTTATCCCCTTTTAACACCCGTATCCCATTGCTTTGTAAGTCTATTTTCAGGTATTTGAGGTTCGCCTCTTTTGATAATCTCATTCCGGCCCTCCTGCCATCAGTTTACTTATGCAATCACTGGTTACCATCCCGATAACCTTTTGATTTCCATCTATTACGGGTAAGGCTGAGATTTCATATCGTGCCAATTTTTTCGCCGCTCTACCTATTGGTTCATCTAATTCTGATGTTATAACGCCCTTAGTCATTATCTCATCTATATGATCATACCTGCTCGCTACTGCTTTGGATATATCCCAGGCAGTCACGATGCCCACCAGCTGATCATCCATCGATACCACAGGTAGATGCGTAGATTCTGTTGTGATCATCATCTTAGCTGCATCTTCTATGCTGGCGCCTTCTCTTATCACTGGAACATCTTTCAACATAACGTCCCGTACTGATACGCTAGAGAGAAAGTTTTTAATGATATAGGTCAACTGTCCTCCCTCCAGTAAAAAGGCATCATGACCATAATTTGACGCCATCTCATAATAGCCGACTTCTATATTGTTTGCGCTCAGCGCCCTCACGATCTCTTTTGATTGATATGGTGGATAGAGCCAATCAGAGGTAATTGAAATCACCAAGATTTTAGCTTTAACATCCCTGAAACCCTCGATCAACGAACCTTCCTTTGTCAAGTCAAAGTAATCCATTGCCTTTGTTATGTACAGATAAGAGTTGGCATCAAATCTCTTAACGAAAGAGTTGCCTTTATAATGAAGGTAGCTCTCCACTTGAAAATCTGTCGAAAAATCAAAACCATAGCTCTCCCTATCTTGGAGCTTCCTCCCAAACTTCTGGTACATCGAGTCATCGCTGAGGTAGGTGATGTGGCCAATCATCCTTGCCAGAGCAAGCCCAGCTTTTGGAGATTCTCTGTCATAATAGTCGCCATTGTTCCATTTGGGATCTGACATGATCGCCCTTCTTCCTACTTCATTAAAGGCTATCTGCATGGCGCTCGATCGTGCTGTTGTCGCAATTGGAATCGCCAGACGAACCATATCAGGATAGGAAACACACCACTGCAGGACCTGCATGCCTCCTGATGACCCCCCGGCAACGGCGAAAAGTTGTTTGATGCCCAAATAATCGATTAATCTCTTCTGGGCGTTCACCATGTCCGAGATCGTGATCACGGGGAACTCCAGTCCATAAGGCTTTCCCATTTTAGGATTGATTGAAGAAGGGCCGGTCGAACCTTTACATCCACCGAGGATATTTGAGCATATAATAAAGTATTTTCCCGAGTCAAATGCCTTCCCTGGGCCAATCGCGACATCCCACCAGCCAGGCTTTTTATCCCCTTCATGCCAGCCTGCCGCATGAGCATCTCCTGATAGAGCGTGGCATATCAAGATCACATTGCTCTTATCACTGTCCAATTTCCCGTAAGTTTCATAAGCGAGTGTTACCTGCGATAACCTCTGCCCACTTTCAAGTGCAAGCTCATCTAAGGTATAATATTCTGTCTCCACCGATCCAATTCCGTCTATCATAATGCCTGATCTATATCCTCTATGATGTCTTCCACATCCTCCAAACCAATAGAAAGGCGGATATAATCCTCGGTTACCCCCGTCTCCTCTTGCTCCTCTCTCGTTAGTTGTTGATGTGTAGTTGATGCAGGATGAATAACCAGACTCTTCGCATCTCCTATATTAGCGAGGTGGGAGAGAAGTTTCACTGAATTAATGAATTTCTTGGCCGATTCCAACCCGCCTTTAATCCCAAATCCAACTATGGCACCGTAGCTGCCATTGAGATATTTCTTCGCCAACTTATGGCTTGGGTGTTCTGGCAGCCCGGGATAGTTAACCCAATTGACTGAAGGATGTTCCTTTAGGAACTCAGCTACCATCAGCGCATTTTCCGAATGCTTCTTTACCCTTAAGGGCAAAGTTTCCAACCCCTGAAGGAACAAAAAGGCATTGAAAGGGCTCAGTGCCGGCCCCAAATCCCGCAACAACTGCACCCTCACCTTAATGATAAAGGCCACATTGCCAAGTCCCGGGAAATCGCCAAACACATCCCAATATTTTAGTCCGTGGTAACTTGGGTCAGGCTCAGTAAACTCGGGGAATTTACCATTACTCCAATTAAATTTACCCGAATCTACAATCACGCCACCGATAGATGTCCCGTGCCCACCTATGAACTTGGTTGCGGAATCAGCAAGTATATCCGCTCCGTAGTCTATAGGCCTGACTAACCCGACACCCACGGTATTATCCACAACAAAGGGAATCTCTGCCTCATGAGCGATCTTAGCCAGTTCCTCAAAATCTGGCACATCCAGCTTGGGATTGCCGATCGTCTCAGCATAGATGGCTCTGGTTTTTTCGCTAATCGCCTCTTTAAATTCTTCAGGTTTCGTGGACTCAACGAACTTCACCTTTCTGCCTAATTTGGGAAAGGTGTAGTGGAACAGTTCATACGTCCCTCCGTAGAGATTATTTGCTGAAACAATCTCATCGCCCACCTGGGTAATAGCCAGAAGGGCGAGAGTCTCGGCAGCCTGTCCTGACGCCACTCCCAACGCACCGGTGCCGCCTTCAAGAGCCGCGACCCTCTTTTCAAAGACATCGGTTGTTGGGTTCATAATTCGGGTATAAATATTCCCGAATTCCTTGAGTGCGAAAAGATTGGCAGCATGCTCGGTGTCTCTGAAGACATAGGATGTCGTCTGGTAAATGGGCACTGCTCTTGCTCCAGTCGCCGGATCGGGTGTCTCCTGTCCCGCGTGCAATGCCAGCGTGCTAAATCTATATCCGTTCATTTCTTCTTTCATTTTAAAACCGCCCTAGCAACTTCTGCGGCCCTCTGCCCGGATAGAAGCATGCCACCAAAGGTCGGGCCCATCCGTGGAAGGCCAAATGTGGTTGCAGCAGCCATTCCTGCTACTATTAAACCTGGATATACCTCCTTTGTATGCTCGACAACCGCATCTTCCGATTCCTCAACCCACATGGCTCCGAATCCTTTCATTTCCACGAGTCCACGTCTCTCGAGCGATTGAACCACCGCTGCGTCGTGTCCTGTTGCATCGATCACGAGCTCCGATTCGATGCCTACCGGATCCACACAGGTAATCGCTCGTGGAAGCGCGGAGACTGATGTCCAGTTGATAACCACCCCGCAAACCCGTTCTCCCTTTATCACCACGTCATCGAACTGGGTCATGTTCAGTACCTTTACGCCAGCATCGCAGGCAGCGGCAATCAATTTGGAGCATGCATGCGGGCCATCAGCAACATACAACCCCTCTTCAGCCTCTTCGTATGGCGCTCCGAACTCATCGAGAATCGCCTGAGCAGGAGCCCTGAGCGTCACCTTGTTCATCAGATAGCCGCCGATCCAGAATCCGCCACCGAGATAGTTGTTGCCCTCGATGAGAAGCGTCTTTACGCCATTTTCACAAAGCTTCTTTGCGGCAACGAGTCCGCTGGGTCCAGCCCCGATAACGATCACATCGCTCTCGATGTAGTCCTCAAATTCCCGGGCGAATCCGGATACGATCGCCCTCGTCACCTGCTTTTCAGATATTTTCGAAAATAGCATCTAGCTATCCACCACCTCAGTTAACAATTGTTAATGAAGGTATATAAAACTTTCATAGGTTCGTATTGCGCAACCCCCTCTCCCGGTCTTCGATCAGGTCATCAACATCCGCCAAATTAACGGACTGCGCATCGGTCGCGGTGTCCAGCTCCCTTCCAGCATGGATCGCTGGTGTCTTGAATTTCATATCCCGCCCCCTCCAAAACAAACCGGATCGCTTCTGCAATGCTCCGTGACAACCTTCCCCGGCACCCCACAGATCGTAGCCCCGTCTGGAACGGACTTCACAACGACCGAGCCGCTTCCGATCTTCGCATCATTCCCCACCTTTATATCGCCGAGCACGGTAGCCCCTGCTCCGATCACGACCCGGTCACCGATCGTCGGATGTCTCTTCCCTTTACTCAAACACGTTCCACCAAGAACCACGCCCTGATAGAGTAAAACGTCGTCTCCGATCTCCGTGGTCTCCCCGATCACCACGCCCATGCCGTGGTCAATGAAGAACCGTCTTCCGATCCTCGCAGCCGGATGTATCTCGATGCCTGTCAGGAAGCGGTTTATATGAGAGATGAGGCGACTAAGAAAGAGGAATTTACGGCTCCAGAACCAATGTGCCATTCGGTGGAGCCAGAGGGCATGGAGTCCGGGGTAGCAGCAGATCACCTCAAGTGTGCTCCTTGCCGCTGGATCCTTTGCAAATATCGTCTTTATGTCCTCCTTCAGCTTTTCAAGCATAGCCGTCTCCCTTAGAAGAAGACACCCCCATATTCTTTGTAAATCTCCTCGAAGACCCATTTCATGCTGAGATACCGCTCTCCCGTATCAGGAAGGATTGCAACGATCAGCTTCCCCTTGCTCTCTTTTCGCTTCGCAACTTCAATCGCAGCCCAAGTTGCCGCCCCGGAAGAGATGCCCGCGAGTATCCCCTCCTCTCGTGCCAGCCTTCGCAGCATAGTTGCGGCATCCTCGTCCTTTACCTGAATGATCTCATCGACCAGATCCCTTCTGAGCACATCGGGGACGAATCCAGCGCCAATTCCCTGAATCTTATGTGGCCCTGGCTTCCCTCCAGAGAGCACCGGAGAGGAGACAGGTTCAACCGCGATCGCCTTGAATCCAGGTTTGCGCTTCTTTATCACCTCTGCAACGCCGGTGATCGTTCCGCCCGTGCCGACACCCGAGATGAGGATATCAGCCCTACCGTCTGTATCCCGCCATATCTCCTCAGCCGTCGTCTCCCGGTGAATCTTCGGATTCGCAAGATTCTGGAACTGCTGGGGCATGACCGCGTTTGGTGTCGCTTTGACGAGCTCCTCAGCCTTCCTTACCGCCCCGGGCATTCCCTCCTTACCTGGCGTCAGCACGATCTCCGCGCCGAAGAGTGCCAGAAGCTGCCTCCGCTCCATCGACATCGTATCGGGCATCGTGAGGATCAATCTGTAGCCCCTTGCTGCGGCGACAAACGCAAGTGCGATGCCTGTGTTTCCACTCGTCGGCTCGATCAAGACCGTATCCTCCTTGATTTGCCCCGCCTCTTCTCCCGCTTCGATCATCGCGACCCCGATCCTGTCCTTCACGCTACTTAAGGGATTGAACGATTCGAGCTTCGCAACGATCTCCGCATCCAATCCCTCCGCTAGTCTATTCAACCTCACGAGGGGCGTATTCCCGATGAGCTCGGTCACGTCCCTCGCGATCCCTCTCTTCAGTTCAGGTATTTTTACCATGGCCTTCACTTAACAATTGTTAAGTCACGGGAGTATATAAAGCCTGTGGGGTTTTTGGGCTTTTGGAACTGTCAACTTCCGGGGGTTGGGGCGACCCACCCCCGTTCACCGTTCAGTACGCCATCTTCAGGGCGAGATAGGAGAGTACGCCGTAGCTCGTCCTTCGCGACCAGCCTTCTCGCATGAAGAGCGTCAGCCGGTTAAGTCAGGCAGTAGCTTGCCTCGATTATCCGCGTTAAGACGCGAGGAAGGTGGTATACGCATCCAGCAGCTCTTCCAGCCGTTCTTGGGCGATTTGCAGATCCTCTGCTTGGAACACATGCGTTCTTCAGCGCCGTAAAGGAGAGACAGAGCTTGATTTTACCCCTGTACGAGTACCTTTCGGTCCGGTTGCTTCAATGAAGCTCAGTAATGTGCCCATTTTGTAATTTCACGCGCAGCACCCATTAATTTGACAGCCCCGGAGGGGTTCGTCCAGCTTAGTAGTGTGAGGCTTCAGGATGAATCTTTTTGATGTAACTCCTTTCGAAGACGTCTCTTTCTTCTAAAAAGTCTTTGATGTACCCCAGTTTCTTGAGGATTGGCACGAACGCCATGGTTGAGTCTATTTACTCGCGGGAGAGCAGGGCGCAATATTTTTGGGGAAACCGCGTACGTTTTCTTTACGAACTCCGGACTTAGCCCACCTATCTCCTTCGAAACCAGGTTGGCTGCCCGCATGGGCTCTTCTCTGATGAGTTTGCAGGCCTTTTTATGTAGGGCTAGAAAATCGAGGATTACCCGGGTTTCTTCAGCCTCCAATTCCTTCCTTACGAGTATGCCGTAGCTGGGGTTGTTTGGCCAGAGCCTATCCGGGGGCAGAACCATTCTCACATCGAGTTGTTGCGAGGCAGCAACAAATAAGGATGGAGTTCCAACGGCAGCGTCTATTTCACCGCCTTCAAGGGCTTCGGGAAGAAACTCCGCCCATTCGTAATTCTCCACCTCGATCTCCGTCAAATCCAGTCTTTCAAGCAGGTCACGAAGGATAACATCATGTATCGATCCTCGCGAGGGTGTACCTATCTTCTTACCCGAGAACTGCTCTAAGACCCTCCGAAGTTCTCCCAGCTCTTCAAGCGACCTGTACCTCCTGGTAGCTAACATCACCGTGCCTTCAACGTGACCTCCGCCTACACAGATTATGGGAACGCTCCTGTCCATGGCAATCATTGCCGGAGGCAGGCCAAGGTACCCGATATCAATGTCTTTATCGCTGAACGCCCTGGTCATGGCAGGTCCCGTGGCATACAGTCTCCAATCCACGGCTATACCCATGCGCTTCTCCACCCATCTTCCACCTTTTAGAACGTGGGATGTGTGATAAATCGTTGGTAGGTAACCTATCCTGAGTTCCCTCAATTGTCTAACCACCAGCCACGGGCACAAATAGTATAACCAAACTCCCGTCATGTATTCTTGTATCCGGATTGTTTACTTCTTCTCCGTTGAGCTGTATCTTGACATGCTCCTTTAGAGCACCTTTTTCGCCTTTTATTACTGTGTCCCTAAATTTTTCTCCGTACCTCTGGCAGAGATACTCGATGAGCAACGATATACTCTCCTTTTTCTCGATTACTGCGGTTCTCTCACCAGCTATTTCACGGAGCACGGTCAGAAATCTCACTTCTATCATCTTTTCAGTCCTGCACTTTTCGCTGTTTACCAACCCCACTTCCATCATCTACGATAACATTCAAATCCCTTAATTTGCTCCGTATCTCATCTGAAAGCCCCCATTCTTTTCTATCTCGAAGCTTCTGCCTTAGCTCGAGTATCAATCCGATCAGGTCGTTCGTCAAATCTGCTGTATCATCATCCATGGTAAACGCAAAACCAAAAATCTCTCCAAATTCCGTTAATAGCTGCTTTGCATCACGTAATGTCTTCCTTGCTACAGTCTTATTCTCTATTTGGCGATTCACATCCCTCACCAGATCGAACATAATGGCTAAGGCAAGGGGGGTATTGAAATCATCATCCAGTGCATCTAAAAACCTATTTTTGAGCTCAATCAACGTCCCACCAAAATCCTCATCCCTCTCCGTGGATTCTTCGTTCATACTATCCAATAGCCCATCAATCGCCCGAATCAAATTATAAACCCTTTGCAAGCTCTTTTTAGATTGTTCCAATGCTTTTTCGCTAAAGTCGATGGGGCCCCGATAATGCGTGGATAATACAAAAAATCGGAATACGTTCGGCTCGTATCTCCCCAATAAATCCCTTATCGTCATGAAATTTCCAAGCGATTTCGACATCTTCTCCCCATTTACATTCAGAAACCCCGTGTGCAGCCAGTATCGCACCATTGGCTTCCTTCCAGATGCCGCTTCCATCTGTGCAATCTCCGCTTCGTGATGTGGAAATATCAGGTCCATCGCACCCCCATGAAGGTCATATTGCGGGCCGAAATAGGTATTCGCAATCGCGGTATCCTCGATATGCCAGCCGGGTCTTCCCCTACCCCAGGGCGAATCCCATGCTGGCTCTTCTTCACGCTTCTTCCAGAGTGAGAAGTCCCCAGGATTTCTCTTCGTTGGGTCTGGCTCTATCCGATGCTCTATCAAATCATCTAGGGATTGGTTTGAGAGTTTTCCAAAATCCTCGAACTTCGTCTCATCGAAATAAACGCCGGTCTCTGTCTCGTATGCAAATCCATTCTCAATCAACGTTTCTATCTGCTTGATGATCTCGGTGATGTGCTCTGTCGCCCGAGCATAAAGACTTACGTTATTTATGTGAAGTGCGAGCATATCCTCAAGGTATCTCTTCTCAAATCTCCGGGCAAGCTCAATCGGTGTAATTCCAAGTTCAGATGCCCTTCTTATGATCTTATCATCAATATCCGTGATGTTTTGGAGATAAAATACACTGAATCCCCTGTATTTGAGATACCTTACGATGACATCGAACGCGATATATGTTCTCGCGTGACCGATATGCGAATCATCGTAGACCGTTGGACCGCAGACAAAGATATTCACGCGGTTCTTATGTATCGGCTCGAATAGTTCCTTCTTCTTGCTCAGCGTATTGTAGATGATCATAAGGCCGGGATTGGGATTCGAACCCAAGTATCGCGGTCTGCGGCCGCGCACCTAAGCCACTCGGTCATCCCGGCACAATCTTCCCCCATCTCGCTTTCTTTTATAGTCCTCTATCGCAGCATGCAGCCCCTCGGCAGCCAGATTGGAGCAGTGCATCTTGATCGGGGGCAAGCCGTCCAACTCCTTTGCCACATCATCTCTCGTGATCTTTAACGCCTCTTCAATCGTCTTTCCCTTCGCAAGTTCAGTAATCATAGAGGAAGTGGCAATCGCCGCTGCACATCCGAAGGTTTTGAACTTCACATTCTCAAGTTTGTCATCCTTAACTTGGATGTAGATCGTCATTAAATCGCCGCAGATCGGATTTCCAACCGTTCCAATGCCATCGGCATTCTCGATCTCACCCATGTTCTTCGGATTTCTGAAATTCTCTAAAACCTTTTCAGTGTACATCTTTCAGCTTCTCCTTCCACTTCGCAAGCTCCAGATCCTTCTTCCACAGAGGAGACATCTCTCTCAGCCTTTCAACGACCTCTGACAAAGCCTCTACCACATAAGCGATCTCCTCGCTCGTATTTTCTCTTCCTAGCGTCAGCCTCAGCGATCCGTGTGCCTCAACCTCAGTCAGCCCGATAGCCATGAGGACATGTGACGGCACCAGTTTCTTCGATGAGCATGCAGACCCTGTAGATGCGGCGATTCCTCGCTCATCGAGGCTTAAGATTAAAGATTCACCTTCAATTGCGGTAAATCTGAAATGTGCATTATTCGGCAGTCTCTTTGTGGGATGACCATTCAGATACGATTCCTCGATTGTGAGGGCTCCTTGTATTAACCTGTCCCTCATCTCCGCCAGATGGTGGACATCCACCTTCATCCGATCCTGTGCAAGCTCGCAAGCCGTACCAAACCCAACGATTCCGGGTACGTTCTCGGTGCTGCTCCTTAAACCTCGCTCATGCCCTCCTCCGTGGATTATCGGCTCTATCTGTACCCCTTTCTTTATGTAGAGCGCTCCAACTCCCTTTGGGCCGTGGATCTTATGCGAAGAGAGCGAAAGCAGATCGATATTCATCCTTCTCACATCGATCGAAACCTTTCCCGCTGATTGCACCGCATCGGTATGGAATGGGATACCCCTCTCAGATGCGATCTTTGCGATCTCTTCTATCGGCTGGATCGTGCCTATCTCGTTATTCGCATGCATGATACTGATAAGGATCGTTTTGTCGTTTATCGCAGATTCTACGTCCAGTGGATTGACCATCCCAAATCTATCAACCGGAAGGTATGTGACCTCAAATCCTCCCCTTTCCAAAGCCCTGCACGCCTCAAGCACCGCTGGATGTTCGATCGAACTCGTGATTATATGACCTCTCTTCTTTTTGTGCGCAACCCCCTTTATCGCCATATTATCCGATTCCGTGCCCCCTGCCGTGAATATGAGCTCTTCGCTTTCCGCACCGATGAGCGCTGCAACTTTCTTTCGCGCGTCTTCCATCGCATTGTGTGCCTCCTGTCCATACGAATGGAGGCTCGATGCATTTCCATAAAACCTCGTGAAATAGGGTTGCATCGCATCCACTACCTCTGGATCCACCGGGGTTGTTGCTGCGTGATCCAGGTATACTCGCTTTTTCGCGGATTTCATGTTCACGCTTTCGTTCATAACGAATGATCTACGATATATTTCCCGAGCCTTTTAGCAAGCGCCATGATCGTCAGCATTGGTGGTGCGCCCGGAGCTTCAGGGAGAACACTGGCATCCGCGACGAAAAGCCCCGCTACTTTGGTCTCGAGGTTTGAATTCACGACTTTCCCAATGGCTGCCGTTCCTCCGGGATGTCCTCCGCGGACTGAAGTGGTACTTATGCTCCTTGGCTCTGCGCCTGCACGTTCTAAGATTTCAGTTGCTACAATAGCCCCTTCAAGCAACGCAACTGAGTCGTTATCTGTCATATACTTTTCAATACTTCCATCTGCATGCACAACACCACTCGATTCATCCTTTATCTTCACCATGAGTCCGATGAGGTCGTTTTCACTCACATCATACCCTTTGCGCTGTACACTATCCACGGAACGCCGGGCAAAATGTGGGGAGAGTATAAAATGGTTGAAGGAGGTATCTGCGATCAAGGCTTGCATCGTGCCTTCTTCATTGAAGTTTATGCCCCTCATAACTCCTGCCACCGTGATGTACGGGTCGATAAAGAGGTTTTTACCCACGTCAGCCGAAGTGAACCCACTGGCGAGTAATATCTTCGGCGTTTCAAGAGCTCCAGCCGCTAAGATCACCATGTTGCATGTGAACTCTCTCCCGTTTGCCGATACTCC
>Ga0172366_10004191_pt1 | contig 11362 bp, 7 predicted proteins | sample LakKivSesite69cm_FD_114533 | JGI IMG/M metagenome (GOLD analysis project Ga0172366, IMG submission 114533) | Sediment microbial communities from Lake Kivu, Rwanda - Sediment site 69cm | ecosystem: Environmental > Aquatic > Freshwater > Lake > Sediment | place: Rwanda: Western Province, Lake Kivu...
CGACTTCGCAGAGGCGCTCATTCTCGTCGAGCGCTGTTTCTGGGGCGATTTCTGCGACAACTATCTGGAGCTGGCCAAGGGCCGGCTCTACGGCGACGCGATAGCCCATCTGAAGAAGATGGAGGCTGACCGGCTGCAGCGGTCTGCCAGGCAGACCCTCTTCACCGCGCTCGAATCCCTGCTCAGGCTGTTCGCGCCGTTTGTTCCCTTTGTCACCGAGGAAGTGTGGCACTGGTACTTCGTCGGGCTGAGCAGCTCACCGAGCATCCATCTGCTTGCGTGGCCGAAGGCGGACGAGATGATTGCGGCTGCCGATGAGGCAAGCTCTGAAATCGGCGAGGACCTGGTCGAGGCGCTGGCGCTCGCACGCAAGGCGAAGAGCGAACTTGGCCTTTCGATCAAGAGACAGGCGAAGAAGCTGACCATCGGCTTCGCGGTCCAGGAAAGGGTCGATCCGGTAGTGGGTGAGCGCTTGGCGTTGGTGAAGGCGGACTTGCTGGCGACGGCCAACGTCGACGAGCTGGAATTCAGAGCCGAGGCGCTCCCGACGGGGGTCGCCCTGGAGTCGGGGCGCTTGCGCGGAATACTGGAGATGCCGGACGAATAGCCGACGATGAGCTGAACCCTAGTTCTCAGCTCCCTCCGTCTCGATATCCCCTTCGCCGGCGACGGCCTCGCCGCCCGTGGCTTCTCCCGACCCCGGTGGCGCCTTGCGCCGATGCGCGGGAATCTTCCTTGGGGTCTTCACCACCGACGACAAGTCCGTGACCTCCGGCCCCTCCGGATGAAGCACCTCATAGATCCTCACTAGCGTCGAGCGCCCTTTGACCATCGCCTCGTCCAGGTACTCGCACCTGAACTCATCGCCCAAGCGCTGGGCCACCTCCTCGCTGATAATCACCGCCGTGTGATACTCCTTGGTCTGGCTCTCCAGGCGCGAAGCCACGTTCACAACGTCACCGACGCAGGTGTAGTCCATGCGACGACCTGAGCCGACGTTGCCCATAATCACAGTGCCGTAGTGAATGCCGACCCCGATCCGGAATGCAGAGACGGGAATGTCTCCGACGAACTCGCCGCCGCGCCGGTACACCGCCTCGACCATCTCCAAAGCAGCCTTCGCCGCACTCGCACAGGGATTCGCCAATGGCACCGGAGCCCCAAAGACCGCCATGATGCCGTCGCCCATGAACTTGTCCACGAACCCGCCGTTCGCCATGATAATCTCCGACACCACGGTAAGGAAGCGATTCAGGAATCCCACCGTCTGCACCGGATCCAGAGGCTCCGAAATCGTGGAGTAGTTGCGGATGTCGGAGAAGAGAAGCGCCACCTCGCGTTCGCTTCCTCCCAGGGCAGCCAGGTGAGGATTGTCGATTATCTCCTTGACGATGTCGGGGGCCATGTAGCGACCGAACGTCGCGCGGATGCGTCGTTTTTCCGCTTCTTCCGTCAGCACCCGAAAGCCGAGCGCGAAGAAGAAGGTAGTGAAGAAGGCGGTACTCGACATCGTGAACTCCATCAGCACGTTGGCAACCACGAACATCAGGAAGAGAAAGCCGATCAGCAGCCCTCCAGCCACAACGAAGGCAGTCAGACTCCAAATCGGTCGCAGACTGACCGCCAGGAGCCACGATGCCACGGCAATCAGGAGGAGCACGGCAATGGTGAGCCGCCAGTCGACGGGATGAATCGGGTCTCGCCTCAGCAGCGTGTTCAGCGCCTGGGCGTTCGTCTCCACGCCGAACATCCGGTCGAAAGGCGTGAGGAAGTAGTCGTTATCCGCAGTAGCGGTGCTGCCGACGAAGACTATGGCATCCTTGAAGGAAGACATATCCACCGGCTGCTCGGCGGCGCCCTGCTCCCATGTTGAAGCCGTTACATCGGAAAACAGCGTAGCGAACTGCCACGTGCGAATCGTCTGGTCGGGGCCGTAGTAGTTGATAAGATAGTCGTGGTAGCGGCTGATGCCGAATCTTTCCGGAGTCGCATCGAATTCGGACAGTCTGCGTTCGTCTTTCAGCACCTGGCGGAAGGCCTGCACCGCCTGCGAGTAGTAGCGGGTCCTCTGGTAGTCGCGAAACGCAATCTCCTTCTCCTTGTAGGACAGCTTGGTCAGAGCGGAAACCACCGCAAGCTCCGGCTCGGCTTCCAGCAGGACGTCGGTGGGCAGCTCGAGCGTCGCCAGCGTGGCGACCTCCTTCCCCTCGACGGACCTCCCGCTGAGTTCCCAGAGCACCGAGAGGATGACCGTTGTCCCCTTCGCCTGCGCATAGCGAATACCGTCCCGGAGCGCCTCATCCTCGCTCTCGTCCCAGGGCTCGGTGGAGAAGAGTATGTCAAAGATGACCACCCGCGCTCCGGCATCGGCGAGTCGGCGCACCAGTTCACCGTGCAGGCTCCTAGGAAGAGGATACAGGATGCCCGCATCCTCGAAGTCGGAGATGGAGTGGTCGTCGATCCCGATGATGCAGATCCTGGGGTCGGGCTGCTTCACCCCGCGCATACCGAAGGCCATCCCCCAGAACCACCGCTCGCCGAAGGCGGACAGGCCAAACGCAGCCACCAGCCACGCCACGGTCAGACCGAGCAAGCTGAAAGCCAATGCGAGTAGTTTGCGTTTCCAGCTCATCGTCGGCTACACCGTACGGCCTTCGCCCGTTTCGGTCGGCGAGCTTGCCCCTGATACTCCGGCTATTGTGGCTCCTCGGCCGACTCGATGACCACGTCTGTACCGCCCAGTTCACCAACGATAATCGGCGCCTCACCCGGGCCGCTGAGACTTGCTTCGGCGATTTCGAAAAGCGCCGTGCCCGCCTCAAAAGGCATCAGCTCCAGCTCGGCGAAAGCACCGCTTCCGGATAGCGGCTCTGCGCCGGCGGGGACCTGCCCGGAGATGGCGATGCGCCCCATTCCATCATCGTAGAAGAACAGGGTGCTGCCGCCGGTAAGCCCGGCCTTGTTCCCGCGCGAGAACTCCACCATCGACGGGTCGTAGGTTACGACTATGCTCCAGCTCGCAAGGTTGGTGACCTCGCTGGTCTCAAGGCGCAGGCGAATCGCGCTCCCCATCTGAACCGTCGAGGGCCCGATGGAGGTCAGCCACAGGTCCACAATACCGCTCGGAACGAAACTCAGGCTGAACTCACGCACCTCCGACGTTACGGCGACCGCCGATAAGTCCTGCGTCGCCGAAGCCTCGCGCAGCGAGCTGTGCTCGTGGTCTTCTCCGTATTCGCCGCCCCAGCCGTCCGTCCACTCGCCGGATTCCATGAACGACTCGAAGTCGAAGTACCCACGGACAAACCACGAGAACTCCACCGGCTCGTCGCCACTGAACAGCGAGGCGAAGGATGGCGTGCCGTTAATCAGGTCGTGGATTATCACATCGAGAGAGGTGCCGACCACCTGGCGGGTGGAGGTGATGCCGCCGGCCTCCACGACAAGGTCGAAGTGGCGGAAGTACTCCGGATGCTCCGCTTCCCATTCGAAGCCGATCGAGCGGTCATCGGGGAAGGCGAATTCAGCGCCGTCATCCGGGTCGAGCAGGACAATCGGATACTCCTCGGTGCCCGGCAGTATCCCCAGCGCAAACTCCACCAGGTCGGGGATGCCGTCACCGTCCGTATCCAGCATTCCATAGCGGATGTCCATCGGGGGACGCCCGGACTCGATGTCACCGCGAATCCTGTCCAGGAGCTCCTCCAGGTCAGGAGCGAACTCCAAGATGACGCCCTCGATGTACGCATAGTCCTCTTCAATGCCGGTGCGGAATCCTTCAATGGCGTCGAGACAGGCTCGAAGCTCCCCGCCCTGCTCCTCCGTCCCCGGAACCGGCTCGGTGCCCGCGGGAACCCAGGAAAGCAGTGGGTCGGCGTTAAGCAGCTCGAGCAACTGAGCATAACGGTCTTCCAGTCCCGAAAACAGCCGCATCTGCTCCTGCAGGTTGTAGTAGATGAAGGACATCCGCGCCTGGTCGCCGAGCTGCTCATAGCGCTGAAACTCGCGGAAGAACTGCTCGTGTATTCGTTCGTGGAGCTCCTGGTACTGCGTTCTCAGGGTAGCGCAACCGGAAAGGAGGGTGTCCGGCGAGACTCCAGCTTCTTCGCCCGGCTCGAAGATATCCTCCGGCCACGTTTCCTCGGTAGTCCCGACTTCACCGGGCTGGCCCTCTTCGTCCACGTGCAAGGTCTGCCCGGGTCCTAGCCTGAACGTCTCTCCAGCTGCTTCGACCTCGAAGCCGCCTTCGTAGCCGGTGAAGGTTGTGGCCCCATCGGGCTCGACGTCGTCGCCGAACTTGGTGCCCCGCACGACGGCGAGGGCGGTCGGCGTTTCCACTTCGAAGCTGGAACCGGGCGAGAGGGCTGCCCTCAGGTCGAAGAGGAAACCGCCAACAAGGGTCTTGACCTTGCCGCTGCCGTCTTCCCCCAGCTCCTTCAGGCTCAGGACCGAGTTTTCCTTAATCAGCACCACATTGTTGCCGGGGAACAGCAGTTGCACCTTGCCGCCCTTGAGCGTTCGCAGGGCGTCTCCCTTGCCGAGCACCTGCCCCAGAGACGCGCGTTCCCAGGAAGCGGTGCCTGTCGCGCGCACCTGCACCGTCCCCGCCAAGCGCGTCACCTTCACGGCCAGTTCCTGCGCCCAGAGCCCTTCTCCGAGCATCAGCAGAAGAAGCACCGCTGCGAGAAACCGATAACCCACTTTCTTAGCGCTTGCCGCCATTAGTTTCACTCCTCAAAACTCGAAGCCCAAACGAGCTTCAATTGCTTGGTCCTTTATGTTCGTCTGCCGGGCGTAGTCCCGACGATCGTAGGTGTAATCCAAGGTCAGCCGGTAGTTCTCGTCGAACCGGTAGCGGTACTCGAGCCCCCAGATGAAGGACTTGTAGTCATTCACCGAAGCCGGCATAGCCTGGTTCAGGCGGTTATATGCCAGAAAGCACCGGACATCCTGGTCGCTGGACAGAGGATAGTAGAAATCCGCGAACAGGTCGAGGATGTTGTGGTCACGGCCAGCGTCGGTGCTGTAGCTCTGGTCGGCATAGCCGACCTCGGTCGTGAGAGCGGCCCCGCAGACGAAATTGCAGTTCATCCCCAGCCGATTGAAACACCGCCGATAGCTGCGGACGAGGTCGGTGTAGTCGTAATCGAAGTAGTCGAGATTGTAGTACCAGCGAAGCCGGTAGTCGGGGTAGTAGTTCAGATAGAGCTGACCGTGCCAGAAACCGTAATCATTCCCGCTGGCAGTCTGGTACGACTTGCCCCGCCATTCAGCTTTGAAGTCGCCATCGGTCGTCAGGTTGAAGCTGTGGTAGTAGCGGAGCCGCAGCCGGTCCTCGTTGTAGCCGAGCGTGTTGGTGCGCCGCCGGTTGTGATCCAGGCGGCGGTAGTCTCCTTCGGCCAGCGTCCGCATGTCAGGCTGGTAGCGAGCGGCGAGTTTCACCTGCTGCTCGAAGTAGGCGCTGCTCTTGCGGACGTCATAGGACTTCTCCAGGCTCTGATAGTCGAGCTGCCAGCTCCAAGCATCCGACGGAAGATACTGCACGCCTCCGCCCAGGTAGGTCGCGTTGGATCCCAGGGCGTCCCCCTGGGAGTAGTGATAATCCTGCGTCTTCCAGTAAACATCGCCGATAACCCTGGGGTCGAACTCGTGCACGAGCGCGACTTGGGCGCGGTTACTGAGCAATGACCGTGGCGAAGCCGTCCGATAGTTCTTGGATGTATAGCCGTAATGCAGTGACGCCTCGGTACGACCCCGGTTGAAGGGCAAGTCATAGTCGAGACTCAGCTTCGTCTGCCCGCGGCTGTTGGAAGAGACTCCCGGCTCCCGGTAATCGCCGAGGCTCTGGCTCATCTGCAGGTCGCCGCCGTAGAAATCCGGCAGCTCTTCCCTCAATCCCACCTGCCACCGTCGCAGGTTCATGAAGGAATGATCGTTGTCGTAGTCGAGCAGCAGGGTGTACAGCTCGCTGTTCGAGTTGCGGAACTGCTGGCGGAAACTGAAGAACTGCCGGTCGTAATCGGTGAGCGTGCCGTTACCCGCGAGCACACCCATCTCGCCGCTGGCATCCCACTCCGGCTCCACGTGCTCCTCGACCTTCTCCGCGCCCAGCAGGATCGATTGCGCGACCTCGACCACGCTTATCCGAAGCAAGTAGCCATCAACGACAAGCGAGGTGCTATCGGTGAGATCGACTAGTGCGTCAATCGACTCACGGTCCTGCGGCGACAGTTCCGGATGCGCCTCCGGATATGCCAGCAGCTCCCGCAGCGCTGACAGAAGCCTCTCCGCCTTCCCGGTGAGCTCGTCCCGGACGACCATCAATCGATCATAATCGTCCTGATAGCTCGCAGGCTCGGCGCGAGCAGCCTGAGCGGCGGTCACCGTCCCCAGAAGGGCGTCCCACGCCGGCATCTTTTCGAGAGTCTCTCGGTGCAACGCCTCAAGTTCCGCCTGCATCGACGGCACGTCGACGTCGGCAGCCGCGGCGACCGGCAGAAGAAGGGCGAACACACCCACCAACAACACGATATGCTTCTGGTAAGTCATAGCCCCCTCGCTTAGTGCGACGCTCGGATATCCCTCTAAATATACTACAAATCGCCGATATGAGTAAATAGCCGTTCGCTCTCAAGAGCTACCGGCCCCTAATCAGATTCGCTGATGATGCGCCGCAGACACTCGGTTAACATCTTCTCGTCCAGCCTGAGCTGACCGTGAAACAAGCTCCCCTCCAGCACCCCCACCAGGCCCCTCACCGCTTCTTCCACCTCTTGCTGGACCTCCCGCTTCAGCACCGCGGAAAGCCCATCGAACCAGAAGAAGGCTCGGCGGCACAGGGGGCAGCTCACCTCGATACGCTCCGATAGCGAGCGCGCCGGGAGCGAAAAGGGGCTCCCGCAGTCGGGGCAAGCGAGCCTGATCTCCGAGGGCAGCGTCAACATCACCCGCCACGCTCCTGGGAGCGCTTCACCAGCGAGGAGAAACGATGCTTCAGCAGGAATATCACCTCCGGCAACGCGGCATACTCCACGATGCTATCGGCAATGATCTCGGTGAGCGGAACCGCCGCGACGTTATCACGCTTGAGTACGGCCAGCCGCCGCCCGATCCCTTGGGCCAGCCCCAGAAGAAAGATGGTGTTGGAGTTCCAATCGTCGAGAGACGCCACGACGAACTCGGACTCCTGGATGTTCTCGCAGGCACGGCAAAGCTGCTCGGCGTCGTCCAGCTCGTCACCCAGCCGATACACCGTCAGGCGCAGCTCCTTGAGGGCGGGAAGAATCGCGCGGGAGAAGACCTCGTCGTTGCGCTGGCTCCGCAGCAGCAGCACGGTGGTCTTGCCCCGCGTGTAGATGGGTGCTTTGCGGCAGTGACCATCGGCGAAGCGCCAGCAATGGATGCGGAAGGGAATCTCTTCTTCATCCGCCGCCGCCATCTCCCGGCGCTCCGCGAGGACAATCCCCGCCATCTCTTTCGCCAGCTCATCCGTGACCTGAAGCTTGATCTCGGCCTTCTCGCGCGCGTGTCGCACCTCGTCCACAATCGAAGGAACTTCCGAATACAGGGAACACTGGGAGCAGACATTGAGGTTGTATATCCGAATGCCAAGTTCGCGGCAGGCCATCGCGGTGACCAGCTTACCCTCCCCACGGAAAGGCCGGAGCTCGGTGCCCAGGGACAGAAACCGGCAGCGAGGCTCGGCGATTATCTCCGGCACCTCGCAGTTCAGGCAGGTGAGAGGGTCCACCTCCGCGAAATAGGCGTCCGTGGATACGGTGCAGTAGGCAGAGCCGAAGCTCACCCGCCTGAACGGGCAGAGAGGAACATTGAGAAACGTTTCCTCGGTCAGTTCCTCCGGACGAGGCCCCGGCTTCGAGCCATCCTCTGAATCCATCATCACGTCATTATAACGCGCCGGCAGTCAGGTGAAGCAACCGAGCATGCAGGTTCCCGGAGCAGCCATCCGGGCATACGCAGCCAGCGGCGCGCTGCGACGACCTACAGAAGCCTAATGTGGCTGCCGCCGAGCTCGATGACGTCACCCACGTGGACTTCCACCGGCTGATGGGGCGCCAGTTTACGACCATTGAGCACGGTCCCGTTGGTGCTGCCCAAATCCTCGACCGTCGCCCGCTCCGGCGTGTAGTGGAAGCGGGCGTGGCTGCGGCTGAGTTCCCGGTCCTCAGAAAGAACCACATCGCAGCCCTTCCGTCCGATGGTCAGCCCGTCGCCGAGGTCGAAAGTCAGTCCCGAGTGGGGGCCAACCACAACGATGGCGCCCGTGGGTGCGGGTGCCGGCAGCTCAGCCGGGCGACGGGCGGCCTCCTCCTCCGCTTCCGCCGCTATCAACTCCTCCAGGTCGACTTCCGTGCGCCCGCGCGCGAGCCTCCGCTCATGGAAGACGATTCGGGTGTTCCCGATGTAGAAATTCTCCCCGTCGCCAAGCAGCGCCTGCTTCTTCGCCACATTCGCCACCGAAGGCAGCCTCTCCTCGTCCAGCGCCCGCAGGACGAAGCCTTCGCGCCCCAGCTGTATCTGCGCGTGATGCTCCAGCACCGCCGGGTCGTGCCGGATGCGGATGCCGCAGTCCTCGGCACGACCGATCAGGTTCAGCCCCGCACGAACGGGGAAATCTTTCCCTTCGAGCGGAGCCACCATCACCGTTACCCAGGCGGCGCGGAGAAGCTTGAAGATGGTCAGGATGACCAGCAGAATGAACAGGACCACCATCAGCGCAAGGCCCGGCCATGCCAGCCGTGCAAGCGCCGAGCCGAGACCGGGAGACCTGAAGACGAAGTCCGCGCCGGCGCTGCCACCCGCAGATGCCGCGGTGATGGCTCCCTCCACTATCGCCCCCTGGCGGCTCTCCGCGCTGTCGTACTCTACGACATACTCATTGAGAATCTGGTTGAGAATCGTCTGGTATATCTCGGCGAGGTCGCCGGCTTCAGGCGCCAGGAAGAACTTGCCTCCCGTGGCATCGGCGATTGCCGTAAGCCCCGGCTCGTCTATCTGCTCGCCCAGACCGAGCGTGAACACGGAGAAGCTCTGGTTCTTCGCCAGAACATCGTTGTGATACATATCCACCAGTCCCTGGGGAGTCTCGGAGCTCTTGTTGTCCATACCGTCGGTGAGCACGATTACCGCCTTGCGGTACTTGCGCTCCTCAAGGATCAGGTTCATGCCCTGAAGAATCGCGTCGTACAGGCGCGTCTGACCCATCGCATAGAGATGGTCCAGGGCGTCCAGCATCAGCCTGTGCTCCGCCGTGAAGTCCTGCACCGCCAGAACTGCATCCGAGAACTTGATGAGCGCGACCTTGTCCTCGGGCTGGAGCTGCCGCACAAACGCGCGCACCGCGTCCTTCTCCTGCTCGATGGCTCCCTCCATTGAGCCGCTCACGTCGATGATGAAAAGCACCGCGAGCGGCAGCTTAAACACCTCGGGATTGGCGAAGCGCAGACCGGCGACCGGCTTGCCATTCTCGGTGATAGAGAAGTCGGAGGGCTTGAGGTCATTGAGGGGAAGACCGCGGCTGTCCAATACCGACGCGAAGAGCCGCACCACGGGAAACGCGGACAGATCGTACTGCGAGACGAGAAGCTGGTACGGCTTCATCGGAGCCACCCTCGGCAGTGGCGCCGAACGTGCCGGAGAAGGGGGCGCCATTGCCCCCGTTCCGGGTCCACCCCCCAGACCGGCGGAAGGCGGAGGGCCCGGCGGCTGCGACCGGACCCGGGAAGCTGTCAGGCCCGCCCCGAGAGAGCAGGCGAGCCAGGCAGCCAGCCCGAGAAGCACCGCAGCCCGCCGTCTCTCAGTCCAGAGTCTCAACGCAGCTGTAATTGTAGCGCACCGGGCGGGAGGCATGCGCGGTCGTTCCCTGTTCACGCCTTCAGGCCTGTGGTATATAATGCTACTCCGTTGTACTGATGTCGCCGCGAGATAAGCAGAAACCTGCGCCATCCGGCGCCTCGTCCGGGCTGACCTACGAGAAGGCGGGCGTGTCCATAGCCGCCGCCGAGAGCGCGATTGACCTGATAAGGCCCCTGGCGGATGCCACTCGCACCCCCAGGGTCCTTGCGGGCGTCGGCCCCTTCGCCGCGTCGTTCCTCGCCGACTTCGGCGATTGCAGGGAGCCCGTGCTGGTGGCTTCCACGGACAGCGTCGGCACGAAGGCTAAGCTGGCCGCTGCCTTCAAGCGCTATCATGCTGTCGGTCATGACACTGTTGCCGTCGCAATCAATGACGTGCTTGCGTGTGGCGCCTCGCCACTGTTCTTTCTGGATTATATCGGATGCCACCGAGTGGAACCGCAGGTGATTGAGGAGCTTGTTACCGGCATGCGCGACGCATGCTTGGAGTCCGCCATGGCGCTGATAGGCGGAGAAATCGCAGAGATGCGCGACCTCTACGCTTCCGGCGAGTTTGACCTCGTGGGTTTCGCAGTGGGAGTTGTGGGCCGTAACCAGCTCATCACCGGCGAGCGCATTGCCGCAGGCGACCGATTGCTGGCGCTGCCCTCCAGCGGCATTCACTCGAACGGACTCACACTGGCGCGCGCGGTATTTGAGGGTCTCCCCGGGGAGGAGTGGGAACGTCCTGACGAGCGGCTGGGGTGCAGCCTGATCGAGGAATTGCTCAAGCCCACCCGGATATACGCCCGCGAGCTCAAGGTGCTGAAGGAAGCTGGAGTGCGCATTGAGGGCGCAGCGCACATAAGTGGCGGGGGCATACCGGACAATCTGGCTCGCATCCTCCCGCCGGGTGGAAATGCGGAGGTGAAACAAGCGTCGCTGCCGATACTGCCCATCTTCGAGCTGATTCGTGAACGAGGTCGTATCGCGCGGCAGGAGATGTGGAGAACCTTCAATATGGGAGTGGGGATGGTGCTCGCCGTCGAACCAGGGGAGGCGGAAGCCGCCAAGAGAACCGGCCAGGCACAAGGCTTCAGCCTGCTTGACGTGGGCGAGGTCGTGCCCGGCAATCAGCACGTAATCATCACGTAGAAGAGGAGAGAAGAATGCTTCCACGCGTCAAAGCGCTGCTACTGGGAATGGCAGGCATGCTCGCGCTGGCACTGCTTCTGGGCGCGACCGCCAGTTGCGACATGATGCAGCAGATCCCCTGCGTCATGAAGATTCTCGTTCTCGACCAGAACGACCAGCCCTATGGATACGTCGCCATATCCGTCATCGACCAAGACAATGTGGTTATCGCATCGGGACAGGCGACGGACCGAGGAACGCTCATTCTCGGGAAGACCGACGGGATGAAGGCCGGCACCTACACTTTCATCGTGAAGAATGTCTCGGGTATCGAGCTTCCCATACGCTCCCCGGACAAGGTCGTGCTGGCCCCC
>Ga0172366_10004196_pt1 | contig 11360 bp, 13 predicted proteins | sample LakKivSesite69cm_FD_114533 | JGI IMG/M metagenome (GOLD analysis project Ga0172366, IMG submission 114533) | Sediment microbial communities from Lake Kivu, Rwanda - Sediment site 69cm | ecosystem: Environmental > Aquatic > Freshwater > Lake > Sediment | place: Rwanda: Western Province, Lake...
AAATCATTTCTGTCAACTTGATAGGATTGAGGAAGTTTTTGATGAAGACGTGGCTAAAGTTTTTGGGTTATTTAAAGGTCAGGTTATAGTTTTTATTCATACCGGCTCTCGTGGTCTTGGGCATCAAAACTGCACGGATTACCTAAAAGTAATGATGCAAATCATGCCGAAGTACGGAATAAAATTGCCAGATAGAGAGTTGGCCTGCGTTCCCTTCGATTCTTCAGATGGTCAGCGATTTTTTAAAGCAATGTGTGCCGGTGCAAATTATGCTTGGGCAAATCGGCAGATGATAACCCACTACGTTAGGAAAGCTTGGAAAATAATATTAGGAGAAAGGGCAAATTTAAGACTACTTTACGATGTGGCTCATAACATTGCTAAAATCGAAGAACATGCAGTTGATGGAGAAAAGATGAAATTAATTGTTCATCGGAAAGGAGCGACCCGAGCTTTTCCGCCTGGTCATCCAGAAATTCCAGGGAAATACCAAGAGACTGGTCAGCCGATTTTAATTCCGGGGACAATGGGCACAGCCTCTTATGTTTTAGCGGGCACAAAAGATTGTGAGCAGGCTTTTTATTCTACAACTCATGGTGCTGGCCGCACCATGTCCCGTCATGCGGCAATGAGGCGGGTATCTGGACAAGAAGTGGTAAAAAGTTTAGAATCAAAAGGAATTATTGTCAAATGCCAGAGCTATCGAGGAATTGCCGAAGAAGCACCGATGGCTTATAAAAATATTGATGATGTGGTAGAAGTTGTTCATAATGCCGGTTTATCAAAGAAAGTGGCAAAATTAGTACCATTGGCCGTAATTAAAGGCGAGTAACATACGAATTATAATGCGAATTATATGCGAATTTAATTCGAATAGGCGAAGAAATTATGAAAATAAGGAGACTTCCCAAAAGCCTGAGGAAATATATTCGTTTGGAAAAGGCCCGGATTCGCCGGGAAGTTTTAGATTTGAAAGAACAGGAGAAATTAATTTCAGAATTTTATCAAAAAATTTTAAAACAATATGACCGTCAAGGAAATCTTCCAATTAGCAATAAATAAAGGAATTGAAGCTGATTTTCGAGGGAAAGAAAGAATAGAAAAACTTCTTAAAAGAAGAAAAGAAAAATTTGAGAAATTATCGGATGAGGAGAAACAAGAATTTGACAGAGAATCGCTGGAGAATCCTTATTTAGATTCAAGAATTTTACATGTGGCTCAAGATAGAAAAATTAAGAAGGTTTTGGTTGGTATTGATATTGAACCGGCTGAAATTCTTTTAGCCAAAGAAATTGGCCAGGTTGACTTGATAATCGCCCATCACCCAATTGGCAAAGGATTGGCTCATTTATCTGAGGTAATGGAGTTACAATGCGATGTTTTAAATCAATATGGAGTACCAATAAATATTGCCGAAGGTTTGATGAAAGAAAGAATTTCAGAAGTAGCCAGGGGAGTGAATGCAGTAAACCATCAAAGAACTGTTGATGCGGCGAAGATTTTAGGATTTAATTTAATTTGCTTACATACCGCCTGCGATAATTTAGTGGCTAAATTTATAAAGGATAAGATTGAAAAAGAAGATAGTTTAATGCGACTTGAAGATTTAACAAAGATATTAAGAGAAATTCCTGAGTATAGAGAAGCCATAAAATTTGGCGCCGGTCCGAAAATTTTTGTTGGAGATCCTGAGAGGAGATGTGGGAAAATTGCTGTAACTGAAATAACAGGAGGAACCGAGGGCTCGCCAAAACTTTACGAAAAAATGGCTCAGTCTGGCATCGGCACCGTAATTGGCATGCATATTTCTGAAGAGCATAAAAAAGAAGCCGAAGCAGCCAATATTAATGTAGTAATTGCCGGTCATATGAGCACTGATTCTTTGGGGATGAATCTCTTTTTAGATGAATTAGAAAAACAGGGAATAGAAATAATTTCTTCTTCAGGCTTGATTAGAATTAAAAGAAGCTAATCTTAATTAAAAAAGAATGAGAAACTACGCTTCAAAAAGAGCTAAAAAAGGAAAGCTGGCTTACCGAACACCAAGTAGATTTATTCCCTGCCAGATCTTTAAAACAACAAAAGTCAAATCAATCGGTGGTAAGAAGTAGCTTTAAGTCGTTCCTTGACGTCCCTATAGCTTAATGGAAAAAGCGCAACCCTCCGGAGGTTGAGATTTCCGTTCGACTCGGAGTAGGGACACATTTAAAAGTGCTGGGAAGAAATTCCTGTTGAGAACATAAGATTGTGGATAAACTGGGGATAGTCCTCTATGAAAAACGAGTTGACAACTTTTTTTATTTTATTAAACTTAAAACTGAGGGGGTGCGGGTTTTTTGCCCAAGGACAGATGGTTTTTGATAAAGGAGATAATAGCAGCTGCAAGGTTTATTGTCCCACCTGGACTTAAGTAAAAGTCAAGTTTGTCAGAAGCTATTCCCCCCTCACTAAAGTTCCCGCTCTTGGCGGGAGTTTTAGTTTAACTTTATTTTTTTTCTTAAATTTAGTATAATAAAAATGTATTATGCAGTATAAAATTGCGGTTTCTGGCGCAGCCCATATCAGTCACTGCTGTAAGGATATTGAAAAATTATCAAAAGAGGTTGGCAGAGCTATTGCTAAAAAAAAGTGTGTTCTTGTTACCGGCGCAACCACCGGTGTTCCTTATTTTGCCGCTTTGGGGTGTGAGGAAGCCGGCGGTTTTAATGTAGGTTTTTCGCCGGCCACTTCTGAAGTCGCCCATTTGAAAAGTTATAGATTGCCTCTTGATCCTTTTAACGTCATGATTTATACCGGCGCTGATTATGTGGGCCGTAATGTGATTATGACCAAGTCCGTAGACGGGGTGATTATTATTTGCGGCCGAATGGGAACTTTACATGAATTTGTTACTGCTTTTGAAATTCAAAAGCCAATTGCCATTTTGGAGGAAACAGGCGGCATAGCCGACAAGATAAGACAGATTGCCACCGGTCCTCACCGGGGAGTGAAAAAAATTATTTATGAAAAAAATCCAAAGAAACTGGTTGAAAGATTAATTGCTCAAATCAAAAAGGAAAAGAAAAAAGTCCTAAGTATTTAAAAGGTCGACCCGGGTAGTAGAACAAAGTTGACTACAGGGTAAAAAGCTCACTAGGGGCAAAAAATAAATTTTTAATTATTAATTTAACAAGATATATTTTAAAATATTTATGCCAGAAGAAATTGAAGGAAAGTTAATAGGAAAGATCGCTCATTATTTTGGCAAAATTGGGGTAGCTGTAATTGATCTTTCCGATAAACTTAAGGTCGGCGAGACAATCAGAATTATCGGGGGAGAGACTGACTTTAACCAACAGGTAAAATCAATGGAAGCTGAACATCAAAAGATTAATGAAGCCAAAAAAGGAGATTCTATTGGCCTAAAAGTAGAACAAAAAGTTCGAGAGGGTTATAAAGTCTATAAAGTTTAAAAATGGCTTTTTCTGAAAGTTTTCAAATTATTATCCAGCTATTTTTAGCTGTCATTTTAGGCGGTTTGATTGGTTTAGAAAGAGAATATAGAAGAAAAGAAGCAGGCCTACGAACTTACAGTTTGGTAGCTTTAGGTGCTTGTCTTTTTACCATCATTTCTTTTCAGTTATTTAATTCCTTTTTTGGTCAGGCCGGTATTAATTTCGACCCTTCAAGAGTAATCCAGGCCATTGCCATAGGAATTGGCTTTATTGGTGCTGGAGTGATTTTTCGACAACCCTCTGGGACAGTAGGATTGACGACAGCTGCCGGCCTTTGGGTAGCAGCCGCCATAGGGGTTGCCGTCGGCACCAAGTTATATTTTTTATCTTTTTTCGGAACATTTTTAGCCATCTTAATTTTAGCTGGCCTGAGATTGTTGGAAGAAAAAGTGTTTAAGAAAGAATAAGTGATAGGGAGTAAAAAATTTAAACTCTTTATATAATAAACCAAAAACACCAGTGATTTGTGATGTCCTGGTGTTTTTTTTGCTTTAAAATGTTAAAAATGATAAATTGAACATCAAAGAGGATAAATCCTCTTTTCTAACCTTCGTTTGCTCAATGAAATATTTATTTCATTTCGACGTCCGAGAAATAAATATAAATTGAGCGAGAGATGAGATTTATCTCATCGAACTTATAAATAAAAACTAGGTTTATGAAGTTTATAGCTGATTTTCATCTTCATAGCAAATACTCACGGGCAACTTCCCGGCAGATGGATTTGGAAAATCTTGATAAGTGGGCAAGAATTAAAGGAATTAAGGTTTTGGGGACGGGAGATTTCAGCCATCCCGAATGGTTTAAATCTTTAAAAGAAAAATTAGAACCAGCAGAACCCGGCCTTTTTAAAATAAAAGAACAGGACAATGGGACGCGTTTTATGTTAACTAATGAAATCAGTTGCATTTACTCAAAAAAAGGCAGAGTCAGAAAAATTCATATTTTAATTTTTGCCCCTTCCTTTGAGATAGCAGAAAAAATTAATGTCCAGTTAAGCTGGATTGGCAATTTGAAAGCTGACGGCCGGCCCATTTTAGGACTGGATGCCAAAGAACTGGTTAAAATTGTTTTGAATAGTTCACAAGATTGCTTAATTGTGCTCTGCCATGCCTGGACGCCATGGTTTTCTATTTTTGGTTCAAAATCCGGCTTTGATTCTATAGAAGAGTGCTTTGAGGATTATTCAAAATATATTTATGCAATAGAAACAGGGCTTTCTTCGTCGCCAGATATGAATTGGCGTCTTTCCAGTTTGGACAAAATCACCTTAATCAGTAATTCAGATGCGCACAGCGGACCAAAATTGGGTAGAGAAGCCAATGTTTTTGATACCGAGCTTAGCTATCAGTCAATTATTGAAGCGATTAAAACCAAAAATCCTCAAAAATTCCTGTACACCATTGAGTTTTTTCCAGAAGAAGGAAAATATCATTTTGACGGCCATAGGAATTGCCAAATTAGATTGTCTCCAAAAGAAACCAAAAAATATAACGGAATTTGTCCGGTTTGCGGCAGACCGCTAACGGTCGGAGTTTTAAATAGGGTGGAAGAGTTGGCTGACAGAGAAGAAGGTTTTATCCCGGAGAGAGCCATTCCCTTTAAAAGTTTAGTTCCTTTAGAAGAAATTATTGCCGATGCTTTGGGTCAGTCTACTGGAACTAAGGAAGTTGAAAAAGAATATAAAAACTTAATTGAAAAACTGGGCTCAGAATTCAATATTCTTCTTGAAACGCCGCCAGAAAGTCTGCCGACCGCAACTCTCCCCGAAATCAGTGAAGCAATAATAAGAGTGAGAGAAGGAAAAGTGGTTAAAGAGCCGGGGTACGACGGAGTTTACGGGAAAATAAAAATTTTTTCTCCAGGCGAACAAAAAAATCTATCAAAACAGGATACTCTATTTTGAAATATGATAAATAACAACAAAAAAAGCAAATATCCGCCTGAATCAGCCGGCCGGAGGATGATAAATAATGTTCCGACAGCTTTGCCGGAAGAAAGAATTTTAGATATTCGGCAAAAGCTTTTTGAAAAAGCCCGGGAATTTGAAACTTTAAACTATATTTATGTTGTTGACAAAGAAGGGAAATTAGCCGGTGTCCTTTCTTTAAAAGATGTTTTTCAAAAACCAGAAGAAACCAAAATTGAAGATTTAATGGCCAGAAGCATTATTAAAGTTCGCCCCTCTACCGATCAGGAAAGGGTAGCGATTTTGGCTTTAAAGCACAATCTTAAATCAATTCCCATAGTCAACAAAGAAAATTTATTTTTGGGAGTTGTTCCTTCGGATGTTATTCTGGAAATTTTACATTCAGAAGACGTTGAAGATATCTTGCGTTTTGCCGGAGTTTCTAAATACAACAGTTTTGCTGGTAAAATTCTTCAAGCTTCGCCTGCTCTTTTGACCAAACTCAGGCTTCCCTGACTGGTTGTCGGTCTTTTCGGCGGACTTTTAGCTGCTCAAGTAGTTAATTTTTTTGAAAACTCTTTAAGGGTTCATTTTGTTCTGGCTGCTTTTATTCCTTTAATTGTTTATATGGCTGACGCAGTTGGCACCCAGACAGAAACTTTGTTTATCAGAAGTTTGATTTACCGGCTGAATATAAAGAATTATTTTTTAAAAGAAATCAAAGTCGGTTTTTCCATTGCCTTAATCTTGGGAGTTTTGCTTAGTTTTATTTCTTATTTATGGTTCGGTCTTCCTGAAATAGGGATTATTTTAGGAGTTTCTTTATTTTTTACTATTATCACTGCTTTTCTCCTTGGTCTTTTAGTTCCCTATTTTTTGCAAAAACTTAAAAAGGACCCGGCCATTGCCTCGGGTCCGATCGGAACAATTATTAGAGATATCTTGAGCTTAATATTTTATTTTTCTATTGCTTCTTTGTTGCTTAACTTTTTCTTTAAAATCTAAATTTACCTTGGCATTGGCCTCCCGAGCGAAGCGAGGGGGGGCGAAGAGAACTTCGTTCTTTTCTTTACCTTCACTTTTGCTTCGCAAAAGCTCGGTGGAAGATGAAGATTTATCTTCTTCGCCCTGGATTAAAGCGGATGCCAGGTGATTAAATTGTCTTTAATTCCAAACTTTCCATCAAGAAATTTTTCAATTACCCATATATTGGTTCTGCCATGGTTGGTAATTTCAGAAACCGAAACAGAGCTTTTATCTCCGGCTAAAGCTAAATAGGGGAGGATTTGGTCAGATAAATGTTTATCCAGACAGGCGTCGCTTTTTTGTTCTTGCAACAATTCCAGAGCTGCTTCCTTGCCGACATCTTCAGCTCTTTTCCCCAGTTTTCCTAAATTATCAACTCCGATTATCGTGTTTTTGAATTCTCCGATTAAACAAATTTGGCTACCCGGGCAACGGGTGTCGTAATATTCAAATTTTTCTTCAATTGGTAGTTTTAGTTTCCCTAAAACTTCTCTTACTCCGGCAACCTGCCTCTCAGCCACTTTTTTCTTTTTTAAGTAATTTGAAGCTCCCGAAATTACCAGAATCTTTTTAAGCTGATCTCTTTCGGCAAGATTAAATTTTTTTAGTTTGGCCGACAGAACTTTTACTCCAACTTTCGCTCCGCCTTCTGGATAATAGCCCCGTTTTAGAATATTGACTTCTACTTTAATATTAATTTTTTCCAAAATTTTTAAAAAAACATATTGAAAATAGTCAATGGTCGGCGAAAAGAAAGTATCGGTTGCTCCGCCATCAAATGTAATTTTGACAGGAAAGGGAGAGAATAAAGCTGGTGGAATTAAAGTTTGTAAAACTAAGGTAATACTTCCGGCCGTTTCAATTTTTATATGTAAATCCTTCGCCTCAATGTGACGAGGATAAAATTTTATTTCCTCTGAACCAAGATAATCTCCTTTCAAATCAGCGTTGCTTAGCTTAGCTAAGGTTTGAATCCCCAGAAGGTGTTGGGGCATTAAGCCTGGTTTTTCTCTCCCCTGTCTTATATTAAAAACATGGCAGGGTTTTTTGGTAATGGCTGACAGGGCACAGGCCGTCCTCAGAATTTGTCCTCCGCCTTCCAAATAAGAACCGTCAATTTTAATAATTTGCTCTGGCATATGTTAATTGTAGTACATTGTCGGCGGCATTGACAAATATTCTTGGTTTAATAGAATAAACTGTACTTCCGGAAAGCCCTTAGGATTAGGAAATAAGCTCTTGACAGAATTTCCTTGCCGTCTATACTTAAAAAGTAGGAACAAGTTTATCATCTTTAGACAAATGTTAATCAAAAAGACAAAAGAAAACAATTCCCTTAGAATTTGGTCTATTTCAAAAAAAGTCTGTACCATTATTATTTTAGCTTTTGGAAAAATGACTTGACCGGGGGGAATTAGTTGAACATTATAAAAACAATTTTCTCCTAACTCCCTCAGCCAAGAGGGATTTTGTAAAAAAATGGTAGAAGAAAAAAAGTTTCATCTAACCAAAGAAGGATTAGAGAGGATTAAAAAAGAATACAGGACTTTGAAAGAGTTAAAACTGGCCAAAACCAGAGGAGAATCTCCTAAAATTTTGCACTCCGAAGATTTAAATCCGGAGTATCTTGCCTTTCAAGAGGATATAACTTTTTTGGAATCAAGAATTATTGAGCTTGAAAATATTATAAAAAACGCCGAATTGATTAAGCCGCCCAAGAAAGAAAAACAAAACATTATTGATTTGGGGGCAACGGTTTTAGTTGAAGTAGACGGCCAAACAGACGAGTTTACAATTTTGGGCTCTTTGGAAGCCAATCCGTCTTTGGGAAAAATTTCTAACGAATCACCGGTAGGTCATGCCCTTTTGGGCGGCAAGGTCGGCGATGAAGTTTTTATCTCTTCTCCGGTAAAAATAATTTATAAAATATTGAAAATAAAATATAAATAAGCTCTTTAATATAAAGACCTTTTTTCAAGAGGAAAGAATTTTTCTTCTCGATTAAGGCAAAAAGAAATAGAGGGAAAAAATGGGAGGAGGTGAAAGAAATGAGGAAGATTGGAAGACAAGTTCCTTTTGAGGAACTTTCGGAGCAGGAACAAAAACTCCTCAGAGCGGCAAGAAAGACAATGGAAAATGCCTACAATCCCTACTCAGGTTTTTATGTCGGAGCAGCGGTTTTAACTACCGGGGGCGAAATAATCCCCGGCGCAAATATGGAGAACGCAGCTTACGGTGATTCAATTTGTGCTGAGCGGATCGCTCTGGGGCGGGCAAATGCCATGGGATATGGCAATGCCTGTGAAGCTATTGCCGTAGTTGCTCGAGGCCGGGATTCGCCTACCACTGAGGTTACAGCTCCTTGTGGGAGCTGCCGGCAGGTTATTTTTGAGGCGGCCTGCCGATCCGGGTTTAATGAAGAACTCGAGGTTATTATGGCAACAACCAATTTTGGTAAGATACTAATTGCCAAAATTGGGGATTTACTCCCTTTGCCCTTCGGGCCAAAGGATTTAGATTTAGCAAAAGAGGAGGCAAAAAATGAAAAAATCAAAGCAGCTCCGTCTATTTCCTAAAAAAAAGGGCGATTTGATCTCAATAGAAATCTAACGAGATTAATCGCCCTTTAATTTTTTGAAATTAAATGTTAAAATTTTATGTATGAAAGACATTCTTAATTTTTTAATTGAAGTAGGAAAACTCAAAAAAATCCCCAGAACCGGCTTTGTTTGGTTGGGCGTGAAAAATCCGGAAACTATTGCCCAACATTCTTTTAGGGTGGCTATAATGAACTGGGTTTTAGCAGAAGAAGTAAGACCCAAACTTAATTTAGAAAAAATAATCAAAATAAGTTTAATCCATGATCTTGGCGAGATTTATGCTGGCGATATGACTCCTTATTGGGGGTTATTGCCAAAGGATTCTAAAAAAAGAAGAGAGATTCTAAAAAGGTGGGTCAGATTGCCCCAAAAAATAAAGGAGAAACGAGATAAAGAGAAATTTGTCAAAGAAAAAAAATCCCTTGAAAAATTGATAAAAAAACTTGAGCCGAAATTTAAAAAAGAAATAATGGATTACTGGTTAGATTATGAAAGATTAGATTCTCGAGAAGGAAGATTTGTCAAACAGGGAGATAAAATAGAAACCCTTTTGCAGGCCAAAGAATATTGGCAAAGCGATAGAAATTCTCCGGTTTTTGGCTGGTGGGAAGAAGTATATGAGTTAGTTGATGAGCCAGTTTTATTAGAATTTTTAAGAGAAATAAAAAAAGAAAAAAGAACTTCTTTCCGGGGTTTCCTTGACTTTTTAATTAAAGTTAACCAACTGAAACAAATGCCCCGAACCGGGCTTTTATTTAGAGGGGTAAAAGACCCCGAGACCATTGGCGAACAAACTTTTAGAACAGCCATTATGACCTGGGTTTTAGGCGAGAGGAAGAAAATCAATGTGAAAAAAGCGCTGAAAATGGCTTTGGTTCATGAAATCTGTGAGGTTTATGCCGGTGATGCTACTCCTTATGATCGTCTTTTGCCTCGACCCAGAGAAGAATTAAAAAAAATGTTTTTAAACCCATCAAAATTCTCTGAAGAAGAAAGAAAAGAAGTTATTGAGTATTTAAGAGAAATGTATAAAATCTGGCCAAAGTTTTCCAAAAAAGAAAAAGAAAAAATATTCCGCCAAGATTATCAAAATGAAAAAAGAGCTCTGCAAAAGCTGACTCAAAATTTACCCCCTCACCTGAGAGAAGAAATTATCGGTTTGTGGGATGATTTCAAGCGGCAGACAACAAAGGAAGGTAAATTTGTCAATCAAGTTTATTGGCTTCAATTTTATTTCCAAACCTTAGAGTATTTAAAAGAAGATCCTCAGTTTCCAATTCGCCCCGCCCGAGAACAAATAATTCATTTTATAGATTCCCCGGTTTTGCTTGAATTTTTCAAGGAATTGGAAGAAAAATTTTATCAAAAAAGAAAAATTATTGTTTAATAACTTCAATCAGAATAAAAAGAGGTTTTTTAAAATTTTTTCTCCACCATTTATTTTTACTTAAAAGCTTTAAAGGAGGATGGGGCTCGCCAATTTTTTTTATTAGAAATCCAGTTTTGGCAAGAAGCTTAATCCATTCAGAAAGAGGAAGGTGGAGGTAGAAATAAGGAGAGGGGGATTTAATTCCTGAGACCAGAAAATAAGATTTTTTTATTTTCGCTTTCTGAAAATATTTTTTGGGGTCTGTTTCAAAACAGGGATGTAAGAAAAGCAAAATTAATCTACCCCTCTTTTTTAGAACCCGGGAAAATTCTTTAAAAGCTTTCTCTGGATTTTCAATTTCATTAATAGTTTGATGTGAAACAATTACGTCAAAGAAAGCGGCGGGGAGGTTTGTTTTCCGGGAATCCCCTAAAAAATACTTGATGCCCAAAGATTTTTTTCTTTCTAATTCTTCAGCAGTTTTAATCAGTTTTGAACAAAAATCAACGGCCCAGACTTTATTTCCCATCTTGGCTAATAAACGAGAAAGATATCCTTCGCCACACCCGGCATCAAGAATCTTTAGATTTTTTTCTCCTGTTAATAGACTTAAAATAGCTTTGTTTGTCACTCTTAAACGATAAGGGTCTAAATTTTCCCGAATAATCTTAATCCAAAAATCAGCATTTTTGTTCCATTCCTCTTCTTTTTCTTTTCGCCATTTTTTCACCTCTTTTTGAGTTAATTTTCCGATGATTGTTTCTCTCATAATTCTATCATATTTTAAATCTTACGAAGATTCAATCCTCCATCTTAAAAATAATATAAAAGACTAAGCTTTCTGGTTCAAAAAATTAATTTCTGTGCTAAAATGTTAAATAGATAAGATGAAAAAGTTTTTGCTTTTTTTGTTTTCTCTTTTGATTGGCGTAATACTCTTTGTTTGGATTTTGGAAACTGTC
>Ga0172366_10004197_pt1 | contig 11359 bp, 10 predicted proteins | sample LakKivSesite69cm_FD_114533 | JGI IMG/M metagenome (GOLD analysis project Ga0172366, IMG submission 114533) | Sediment microbial communities from Lake Kivu, Rwanda - Sediment site 69cm | ecosystem: Environmental > Aquatic > Freshwater > Lake > Sediment | place: Rwanda: Western Province, Lake...
GTAAAGAACATCTGAAACCCATTTGTGGCTATCTTCATAAAGGCGCAAAGATTCCTGGTAACTGTGAAGCCGGGACTGGTAATCTCTTGTGCTGACATAAACTCCAAGCGGAATGAGAATCAGACAGAGAGCAAGGATGATGAAAAAGCGGCGGCTGGTGAAATTCTCAAGGATTTCTTTGGTAAATAATATTCTGAACATCTTTGACTCCTTATAAGAAATCAAAGCTTAAGCCGGAAGTATTGAGGGCGGTCGGCAACCGCCTCGGATTCGATTGCTCACTCGATCTGGATTTTTTTAGCGATCCGCGACACAGTCCCCTCAGCCTCAGCGGATATTACAAGATGGTAGGCACCTGGCAAGATTTTCGGCACGCTGAGACGCAGGAGGAAAGATCGGCCATCCTTCTCTGCTCTTTCGGTGATTATGACGAGCGGGACAGTGAACACTTCCTCGGTCGCTGGGTTCCTCAAAGAGGCCGAGAGCGTCGAATCGGCCGCCGATTTCCCTGTACATTGGGTGATCGCATAAATCTCGCTACCGCCCAGCAGGGACTCTTCGAAAAGGGGAGCATATTTCTCTACCTCAACCGGAAAGCCCCTGGCGACGTCGGCTCCCGCATCTCGTGCTTGGTCCTTCGTCCTCTGGTTCTTCGCCGACCCACCACTCAAATAGACCGACGGCTCCCTGGAAATCAGGAATAACGGTGGAAAAAGAATAATGACATTCGGATCGGGCTTGGGGACGATGGTCGAAGCGGCAGCGACTGCTCCCTGGCCTGTCTCCATGTTTCTCAGCACAAGACGGCACTTGTAGTTTCCGGGCTGCGCCGAAAGATCGGCCTGAAAGAAAACAGACTTCTCCCGGAACTCCGACTGGGTCAGATCGAGCTCCACCCGGCGGGTGTCCACCAATTCATCAAGATCATTGAAAACAAGGCTCACGGCTTCAAGGCGAGGGCCGATGACATCATTGAGGCGTCCGACTGGAATCTCGGCGATGAAGCGGATGTCATCCGGCGGAACCGAAGACCAGGGCAGCGCCTGCATCGCGAACCTCACCGGCTCCTGCGACAACGGTTTTTCGGACAGGGCAAGGTCGACGAGGTGGATCCGTTTCTCCAGGTCGGAATACTCGGGGAAAGGCTTGGGGTCGAAATAGCCGGGTTGGGCGTTGACCTCGCAGCCCGGCCGCGTAACCTTTACTCTGACCTTGTGGTACCGGCCGTCCCAGCTTTCCTCGATTGGGTAACCCAGGACATAGTATGCGCCCCTCAGGGTGTTAATTTTCTCCATATGGTCAGGCTCCGCGTAGATGTCTCCGAATAATCGGCCTCCCGTCTCTGAAGCGATCTCGCGCAGGGACTGGATACCCTTCTGGGATTCCGGCACCTTAAAGTACTCGCTCTCTTCGGTATTGACCGCGAAAACCGAGGCACTAGCGGCGGCGAGTTTGTGGCACAGGTCCGTGTAAGCACGCCCCACATCAGCGTTGCCGCTTTGGAAGAATTGACCCCGGCTGAGGTAGCTCGGATGGAGGCCGTTCGAATACAGAACGATTACCTTCTGGCCGGGAGCGTAACGGAGAGCCTGCGCGAGCGAGTCCAGAGCCCAGATGAAATTCCGCGCGACGATCGGCCCGACTCTGGAGCTGCCGCCTGAGCTGATGATGTTATATGGAGAATCGACGCTCCCTGATACCACAATTCTAGTTTGCGACTCACCCGATGGCCGGATCGGGGCGATCGGCATGAGGCTGCTCAGTCCAATCGATTCGATCGCCCGGCGCGCGGCAACATGGTCCTTGTCGGGCAGATGATGGGCTTTCAAACTTCGCCCTCCTCCAAAGGATAGGACCGCGATCTGGTCATTGTGTTCCAGATCCGTCTCGCAGAAGCGAAGGGCGGCCTTGCGCGCCAGACGCAGACCTCCCGGATCCGCGAAAACGAGATCGAAGAGGAAGAAAAATGAGCGGCTCATGAGTGGGGCCGCCCGAGGCGGCGCCTTTTCAAGGGGAGTGGCACGCGCGGCGGGCGGTCGGCGCTCCTCTCCCGGAATAGAGAGCGTGTGGTTCTCGTATTCTGTAATCGTCATTTCTTTTCCATTATCGAAGAGGGCAAACTCGTCTTTGCGCAGGTCGGTTATGGGTTTGCCCTGGCGATCGGTCACGATTACGTAAATGAGCTTCCGGATGACGCTGACTTCGTATTGAAGCTGATCCTGAGCCCTTTCCTGCCGTCCAAATTGCCCGGGAGCTAGGGGCCTAGACATTATAATAAGCGACAGCATTAGAAGAATGAAAAGTGGGATTCGTCTCATGGCTATCTCCCAAGCGATGGCGCCGCTTGCATGAGGCTGCAAAAATCCTTTGCCTTTTCGGCTAGAGGCATCTCTTGAAATCTCCCATTTTCAATCCATAATAAACGGTCGATTTTTAGCGGCTCTATAGGCCGATGGGAAATAATTAGACAGGTTTTTTCTATAAATCGACTTTCTATTATGTCTCCGATAAAGCGGATCGAGGATTTATCCAAATGCGTCGTAGCTTCGTCAAAGATGAAGATATCACTTTTCCTCAGAATCGCACGGGCGATCGATATCTTCTGCTTTTCACCTCCAGAAAGGCGGACGCCGCGCTCTCCAGTTTGGGTCTCCAAGCCCCGAGGTAGCTTTATTGCAAAATCAAGGACACCTGTGGTCTTGATCGCATCCTCGAAGTCGCATGCGGCTGCTTGAGGAGCGCTGTAAAAGATATTGTTGCGGATGGTGTCCGAGAATAGAAAGGTATTCTGAGAAACTACTGAAATTCTATCCCTTAGGGTAGCAATTGAAATTATTTCAATAGGAATTCCGTCAATTAGGATTTCACCGTTATTAGGATGATAAAATCCCATAATTAGCTTGATCAAGGTGCTCTTTCCCGATCCATTGGGGCCAGCGATGAGGATTTTCTCGCCTGGGAATATTTGCAGATTCACGTCATTCAGGATATGTCTGCCGGGCACATATCCGAAGCTAACTCCGAAGAACTCTATTCGTCCCTGGAGTGATGGCATCGCCCGGGAGCCTTTCTTCTTTTCCTCTGAAACGACTGTCAGCAGCTCCTGGATTCTTAGCAGCGCAACCTTCGCAGGCTGAAGCAACATACCCAAGTTAGCAAACGTTTGGGTGGGGCCAAACAGCTGACCAAAATAAGCTGCAAAAGCTAGATAACTACCCAGGGTGAATTGTCCCGAGATGATCCTACCACCGCTCAGCCAGAGGATCATAAAACCCACGCCCGCAGAGATGAAAGCAAAGGTTTCGGAATAAAGCGATAGAAACAATGTCTTGCGAATGCTCACATGCTTTAATTCATTCAAATGAGCCTGGAACTTGAAGGCCTCTCGGTCTTCGGCGCCAAAAGATTTAACAACTTCAATTCCAGAAAGTGAGTCCTGTAATCCCCTTGAGAGGTCTGCTGATTTCTCATATTGTTGCCATGAAAGCCGCCGTAAATCTCTGGTGAATAACCGTGAAACAGCGAACATGAGCGGAAGAAAAAGGAGAGAGAACAAAGTCAAGGTCTTATTGAGATGAAAAAGGATGGCCAGGCAAAAAATGAATTGGCCGATCGAGATGATGATGGATGCCAGTGTGGAGGAGAAGAATAGGTTTAATCCCTCAACTTCGCCAATCCTGGACATGAGATATCCGGTCTGATGGCCGTCAAAAAAATGCATGGGAAAGCGAAGAATGCGGTTGAAAAGATCCTTCTTTACATCAGTCATCACTTCCAGCGTATACCGGTTAAAAAGATAATTCGTGCCCCACGAAATTCCAAAACGGGTCGCCTGAATGCCGAACAACGCAATAATAAGAATATTTAGCAAATGCAGATTGGCGCCTCCAATGGCTTTGTCAATGATGATCTTTATGATGTAAGGGGAAGGGAGTGCCAGTGCTGAGAGGATCGCCAATCCGAGCCCTCCCATTGCCCCGCATTTCCAGTGCTTGCGGATGTATGGCCACATCCAACGAAGATGTTTATTGCTGATTTTAATAATTTTTGGATGTTCCATCATCGAATTCATACTCAATGCCAGACTGCCCAGCGCCCTTTGATTTTTTTGAAATTATATCATTTTTCTATGAAAACTACAAACCTTTTGATTATGAGTTCGATACGAAAATCTGCTCTGCATTATAATTGCTTGTGACCACGCGACAAATTAAAGACGATCTTCTTATCATCACTTGATTGTGCGAGATTAGATTTGACATTGAACGCTTGTCAGACTTATGGCGAGCGCTAACTTACCTTATATTTTTTGCAGATTGTTCCTGCACGATCAAAATCGGACTCCTCGTTGCACCCCGTAGCAGCTCCCGTTGGGAAAATTCCATTGACCATCGCTCATCCCGTACTTAGCCCTATGTATGACTAACAATCCCTTGATTTCCCCCAACATCTTTTTAGCCCGCAAGCTAAGCAAAGAGGACTGGAGAAATTTGCCGTTAAAATCGGGATTTCACCTTTTATCTCATGACATTCAGGAATGTGTAGGGGAGAGGAATCCCTCTCCCCTGCAAAACCCTTTTAAATGAGGGCCCATTGATGAACGCTCATATCGTTCGAACCCCCGCAACCGCATCCGCAGGTGCCGGTTGATTCCAAGCCAGCATTTTCACCATCAAATTCGAGAGGAAACCATGGCCCTCCCCCCTGGTATTCGCATCTGCATCTGCAGACTTCAATACTCTCGGGTCCCTGTGATGACTTTCCGCTTTTGATTTCAGTCATGTTGCTCCTTTCATAGATCCGGATTTCCTATAATAAAATCGATCTTCCCCTTTTTTATCCAGCAAGCAATAGACATCACCTCCTTTCTTCACGTTATTTTCATATTCAATAAATAATCGAGTCCTCCCGGCTTGATCTCCCACAACCGACAATATAAACATAAATAAATTTCATTGATGTGTTTTTGTATTTCACAATGGTATTTTTTATAGCGAGCATCGAAAGCCCAATTGTAATACGAATGAACATAACAAATATCACAAAGCCGTGAGCACCAGCAGGAAGAACACTGAGCTTCGCTTTGGTCTCGGTATTCGCGAAGAAAAAGGCGTTCGATTTTTTCGATATTCAACCCAGAGCGGACGTTACCGATATCAGGAGCTGAACCCACGCGTTCACACAGGTACATAGTCCCGTCTACCGAAAAGAATATTTTCCGAGAAGCGGGAAAACAGCAAGCATTCAGCCAGGTGCTTTGGATTTCTTTATGGAAGATGAACCTCTGATGTATCAGAGCCAGTTTTTTTTCAATAAACTGAGCAGCCAAAGGATGAGGCCTAATACCCAACCGAAAAGCCTCGATATAATTCTTGGTCGCCCAATTCAAGACACTATAATCTATCCTACTAAAATTCATCTGAGCAGGAGAAATATCTCGTTGACAATAATTGAATGAAAAGAAGATGTCTTTTGGAAGCCAGAGGTCATCCCAGAGAGTCGCGATTTTAGCTATTTTTTCTTCGGAAAAAGGAGGGGAGTAAACCATGCTTATGCTAATTCTGTTCTTATTTTCTTCACCATATGCATTAAAGAGATATTCCATTCCCCTTTTGGCTTCCGAGAACGAACCTCTTCCGCTGGGATAAATCCGATTTTCATTATGAATATCTTTCGGCCCTCGATACTTACATGGACACCGAATCCGTTTTCAGAAAAAAAATCAGCTATCTCGCGAGTTATTAGCGTTCCGTTTGTAGTAATCGAAAATGTCAGCTTTTCTTCAGGAATTTTGGTTTTGGCATACTTAACGCATTCTCGAATGAATGGATATCGAAGTAATGGCTCTCCCCCATAAAACGATACAGCAATACTCTCCTTCATGCTACTGCTATTCGCAAGATGGTCGATCGCCCGATAGGCAACATCCAGAAACATATCCCTATTTCCATGATTTCTTTTTTGACTGTAAGAAGGATCATAAATGCAATACCGGCACCGAAGATTGCATCTTTCTGTTGTTTCGAGAATGATTTGACCCAATAAATTATGGACGAGCTTGTCCAAGTCCTTAGGCACTTCGAGATGGATACGTGAAGCCCGTAATATATTTTTGTCCTTCATTAAATTGCCTATGTGCTGCAAACCAGCGATAAAGTCATCGGGACCGTAGGAATATCGGCGTATATCGAGAGCATCCTGAATCGGTAAACTGACGAGATTTTTCAAGAATTCATACTCGAATGGAGTGCACGAAAATATGCGGTTTGTCCCAGTATCATAAAAATAATGGTTTGTTTTTGTGGTAAATAGTTTGATTAGGGGTTTGCCTTCCTTCCACGCGTCAATTAATTCACGCTCAACTTGAGTGATTACTCTTGCAAGTATATTTTCCGAATCGAAGCTTTTCGGTACAGCCTCACATGCTTTCGTATTATCAGTATTCGCGCTCAATGATTTGCCCTCCCCAACGCTAAACTAAAAAGCCTCCACAAGGTTCCAGCCAAGGCAATAAATATGGCCAATCTTTCGCGAACCCCATAACGGTATAAATAAACTAGTTCGGATAAAGTAGTTCGATTATGCCGCAATAAACAGATACCTCGCCAAAAATATGTCGCTATGGATGCGATATAGCTTAATGCTGTTTTTGTTCCCCCTTCAAGATTCATTGCAATCTTATCCTAAAATCCAGGCCAAAAGGTGTCAAAGGTTTTCAGGTTCTTATTGTTTTGGCTATGTGCTTTTTTTTGTGGAAAGGGTCATAATTTTTAGGGAGCCAAGCTAAGATATTCGTATATTCTCGAACGGAGCTAGGCTTATGCTGAAAGAGCTCTGTAAATCTTCTCGAAAAGGAGTGCGGTTTATAACCATGTTCAAAAGCTATCGCCTTTATTGGCAGGTCCGTTGACACCAGCTGCCATAAGGAACGCCAAAAGAATTCCTCCGCATGTAATCACTGAGGCGCATCTTTGTGGCCATCTTAAAATAGTGCGACAGCCAGGCTAGAGAACGGTGTCCTGATGATACAAAATCTAGCGGATTCTTGATTGGAAACTCTTCAGCTATTTCTTTCTGAATTTTCATGATTATGTGCAGCGGATTTCTGGGATGGATAATCTAATATGGCGAAAAAGCATAGAGATCAGAATTCTTGATTCTTGATAAGATATCTGCCTGAACAGAAGAAAATTCAAGAGCTTCAAATAAAGTAAGAAAATAGACATTAGGGGAGGCTCGAAGGGGAAGCGAACATCGTAAGAGGGCAAATGGAGTCTTGTTTATTCTTGACAAAATGAATTTCACTAAGCACCTTCCAAGGTCGCAATCATATTCACAAGACGAAATCACCAACTGTGCGTTTCTCATTTCAATAACAATTTCATCTAAATCGTCTTTTATGGACATCCTTACAACATTGGCATTATCGTCCATAACTCTACAAAGCATCTTGAACATTTTGTCACATTCGGAAAGCAATATGATTTTAGCGATCAACTTTCGATCCTATGCTCATTAATTAGATTTAACCTCTATTCTTACAAGGAAGGGAGCAATGGAAACTGTCAAAATATTACTTTTATAAAACAAATCCTCTTTTGATTTTGCTTTCATTATAGAGCCAAAAAGTTCCTTATTTGCAGCAAAGATAGAGCGTTTATCTATCCTCTGTATTTTTTTTGCAACTCTCCTTATTTCTTTGTCTTCAATGACTGAAAGCAGCTTAGCTTGAAAACCTGGTCCAATATCTCTAATTTCATCAAAGAAAAAAGTTCCTTGGTTAGCTTCTTCAATAAGTCTAAGCTTATCGAAGAATGCTCCAGTAAAAGCTCCTCTTTTATGACCAAAAAGTTCGCTTTCAAGAAGGTTGTCATTGAGATTTGTGCAATTTATTTTTAGAAATGCTTTATTTTTTCTCTAGCTCAAACAATAGACCATTTTAGCTGCCAGTTCTTTGCCAACTCCTGTTTCCCCTATAATCAATACATTTGAATCTGTTTTTGCAGCTTTTTTAGCAAATGCCGAAAGCTCTTTAATGGCATGGCTTTTCCCGATAATTGATGGCTCTTTATTAACCTTCCCATCACCATATTGAAAGAAAGTACTTTTATTTTTATATAATAAACACCTTGCCTCCGCCCTTTCTTAAGAAAATAAAATAATATTAAAGTTTCATTTTGTCAATAGTATGCTAATTTTATATATTGAAAATGTAGTCATCTGAAATGCTTTATATATAAGCTTATGTAGGGTCAGAGAATGGTATTTTCAATACCCGTCGGCATCTGGATCTCGACCGAGGACTAGACCAAAAGATAAAATATGGAGCATCACGAGAAGCGAAATCAGTACTATGTCAAGTCCAAGGGATAGGTAACATGATGATGTGATGCACCTCCTCCGGGGGTTTGTGATAGACTTCCGGTTGGAAACTTTATTCTTAAGGAGGTGCACGAATGAATTATCTAGGAATTGACCATCATCGTCAATACTCGCATCTGACGTTGATGGATCAAGAAGGTCGGGTGCTTCGTGCTGGCCGGGTTGCCAATCTTCGCGCCGAGATGGAGAGATTCCTTGAAGGCTTGCAGGCTATTGAAGCTGTCATTGAGACGGGGCGTTCGAGCTATACGATGGTAGATGTTTTAGAGGAGATGGGGATTGTGGTCAAGATCGCTCATCCGAATGAGGTGAAAGCGATCGCTCGGGCGAAGATCAAAACGGACAAACGGGATTCCGAGGTGCTGGCCCATCTTTTACGGATGAAGATGATTCCAGAGGTTTATCGACGCTCGCCAGAGAACCGGCAAGCGCAGCGTGTCTTGCGGCAGAGGGCATTTTATGTGAGCGCGATGACGGCGTTGAAGAATCGGGTTTATGCGTTCCTCGCTCAGCAAAGAGAGGAGGTGCGGGAGGCCGTGAGCCGAGAGACGAATATCTTTTCTGAGAAAGGGCAGAAGGTACTTTTGGGGCTGAATTTGGTGCCGGGAGAGAAGAGACTGCTGGAGGCGCTGTTGAAGACGTATCAGCATCTAGAGACGAGAATCGAAGAGTCGACGGCTTATGTCGAGAAGCTCTATGAAGGAAGTCGGGAAGCGCAGTTCATCCGGACGATTCCCGGGTTTGGGAAGTATTTATCCGTCCTTGTCGCGGTGGAAATCGCGGATATCGGAAGGTTCGTCGATGCAGCGCATCTTCATGCCTATGCAGGGGTTATTCCTTCAACGTACAGCTGGGGCGATAAGACCTACCATGGGAAGATCGTCAGAACGGGGAATCGCTGGTTACGCTGGGCGGCGGTGCAGGCGGTTTGGCCTGGAATCCGGGCAGACTTTGATCTTAGATGTTTTTACGAAAGGCTAGCCCGAAGAAAAGGCGCCAACAAAGCCAAAGTGGCCACAGCCAGGCGACTGCTGACGATTATCTACAAAGTTTGGAAAGAGGAACGTTCCTATGTTCCTTATCGAAGATAAATCGGCTGCCTTGAGAAACTCTTTAGCGGACCTCAATGGCCGCGCTGTGGGATAGGTTAAGGGGCCGGGACCTAACGTTAGAGTGTGTGCGGACATAGCCTATGGGCTAAGGGCACGGATAGAAGGGTGGTCCACAAAACCTAAAGAAAAGATAAAACAAGAAAGGAGAAGAAAAGAAAAATAGTCCTTGCATCACATCATCATAGAAGGAGGTTTAATAAAATTCGCTATTTTAGGGAAAAAGATATCGCGACAGGCCTTTTAGTTTGGTTCAAAATACCATCATTTTGGATTCCCCCTGGATTTTCCACGGCCCTTGCAACCAATATCCCGGCGCTCTTTCAGCTTAAAACTGGTGTCCAAATAGTGTCTATAAGATATCCAAATTGGCCTAGAATCGCATTATAGAACCTAACACAGAAACAATGAAAACTTCTATCTAAATCAACGATTTACAGCATTTTCAATAATTTGCCAAAACCCCCTAAATCTGATTAAGAGAGCGGAAGGCTGCTCCGCCCAGACGGATGGTATCGATAATTTTCTTATGATTTCCCTCATAAAGTCTTATGGATTCTTCGTAATTTTTTTGCTTGGCCTGAAAGTCTCTGTAGTTCACATAAAAACCTAAGGGAATGATGGTTAAACATAAAATTAAGGCTATGATGAATCGGAAGTTCTTGATGTTCTCTTGAAGTTCTTTATAAAGCATGATTTTGAACATTCTTCCCCCTTTAAATTTCAGCGCACATCGTATCTTAAAAAAGCGACGAAGGCCGCAGCGAAGAAGAGGATGTTGTAGATGGCCAGTAGAATAAGATCAGGTAAGATGTCCTTCACCACACTCTGAAGGGACATCAGACTGTATTGAAACTTGGGCGGCGCTACGGCTTGATCTCCATCGAAATAAACATTTGTGCCTCCCTTTTTCTGTCTCATTGTCTTGTATTTACCGTAAATCTCTTTGTTGAGAGTCTGTTCGAAACGGGAGACATCTTCTTTAAACATCTGATACTGGAGCAATCCCGTATGGCACATCTCAGCCAAAGGCCGGACGAAACAGCTTACCGGCGAAAGGCGGGCGAGGTTGGAGGCGATAAGCATCTGGGTGTTCCGCTTTTTATCGATCTCTCTGTCAACTTTCTGAAACCTGTCGACAAGCCTGGCCCGAAACTCCCCCCTGATGGCTTCCTGTCTTTCCATCGTTTCTTTCTCAGAAAGACCTGAGCTTGACGATGATTCTAAAAGTCTTCCCACTTCTGCCTCGCACTCTTTCTCATTCTCGACACGAATCAGATTCTTCTCCAGCGCAACGAGCTGCTGGGATTTAACAGGGTAGACAACCTGGGAAAGAATGACGCTCAATCTGGGAAAAATTCCGAAGAGAAAGACCCAGCAGAGAAGGAGAATAATGATGGCCGAAACAGCCTGTTTGGTCAGAGACGAAACCAAAAGTCCAAGGTTGAAGAAGGCGCCGATAAGAAGGAGAGAAAAGAGAAAAGCCAGAGCTAAGTAGGGCAGGATGCTTGCCGAAACAAAAGGCAAGAAGCCTTTGACTTGAAGGATAAGAAGGCTTAAAAGAAGCGCAATCAAAAATGGAATGATGAGCACTAAGAAGTTTGCTCCCACTTTGGAGAGGATGAGCTGATGCCGCGGCACTGAATTGCAGAGAACCTGCTTTAATGTTCCCTGCTCTTTCTCCCCGGAGATAGAGCCGTAGGTAAAAACAATGGCCAGAAAGGTCATCACCACCGAGACGATGAAGACCAGGTCCAGAGGGCCCTGAAAGAATTCATAGAGGTTGTCGCGGCTCTGATTATTATTGAATCTCATGTCCACAGGCGCTGTTGTCGCCTTGCTCCTCGTTTCAGCGACATTGGGCAGAA
>Ga0172366_10004200_pt1 | contig 11356 bp, 8 predicted proteins | sample LakKivSesite69cm_FD_114533 | JGI IMG/M metagenome (GOLD analysis project Ga0172366, IMG submission 114533) | Sediment microbial communities from Lake Kivu, Rwanda - Sediment site 69cm | ecosystem: Environmental > Aquatic > Freshwater > Lake > Sediment | place: Rwanda: Western Province, Lake Kivu...
TCCTGTTTGTGAACGAGAGAAGGCTACCGAATAAAAACAAGGATAACCAGGCTGTTGCATGGTAGAGATTTTTAATGTCGGAGAAACAAAAGAGATCTATTAACGGCTAAATACCCTCAATTAGGGTGATGCAATGCCGAAGGAGGAACTCGCGTGGTACGAGAAGGAAGAGGTGAAGAATCTCTTCATCAAAGCGTCCTCAAACGCGATGCGGGGCTATCATCGGATCATCGCTGCTCCAAAGCTCACGTTCTCGGGGACGAATAGTCTCATTGATTTCATAAATTTTCTGGGTGTTTATCTAGCTGATGATGAGAGGCGCGTGCTCATCGTTGTCGATAAAGACTTAAGAAAGTTGGGGGACTTGGTCGCCGGGATGCTGCGCGACATGAAACAGATAGAAAGCAGGATCTTCGACCACGTGCTCCCCGACCCGCCCAAGCCCACGATCGTGGAGGGCGTGGCGCTGTGCAACGATTTCAAGCCGCGGTTGATCATCGGCATAGGCGGGGGATCGGCTCTAGACACGATGAAGATGATCTTCGTCTTGTACGAGATGCCTGACATCGACTTGAACGCGGTCATGGCGGCGAGTTGGCTTGGTCTGCGAAAAAAAGTCAAGGCCATCGCGGCTATGCCCACGACGAGCGGGACGGGCAGCGAAACGACGTTCATCGCGGTCATGACCGACACGGAACGAGACCCGCCGCGCAAGACGGCGGTCGTCTCCTACGAGCTCACGCCCGACTTCGCGGTGCTCAACCCGGACTTCGTCAAATCCATGCCTCCAGGCCTGGTTCTCGGCACGGGTTTCGACGCGCTGGCTCATGCCGCGGGGTCTTACATGCTAACGATGAGCCACGATTTTACGGACATGGCCTTGCTCAAGGCGGTGGAGATGATCCTCACGTGGTTGCCGCGCGCGCTCAAGTACCCGGGCGACATGGAGGCTAGGGAGAAAATGCAGATGGCTGCGTTCATCGCGGGTATAGGGTTCGGCAACGTGTCCGGCGGGATCGAGCACGGGATCGGCCACTCGCTGGGCGCCATCTTCCACGTGCACCACGGCGTGTGCGTTGGCGTCTATCTACCGGCAGCCATCGCGTTCCAGGCCAAGGTAACGAACCGGTTCATATCTCTCGCCCGTGTTTTCGGGGTGATCGTCGATGGAAAATCAAGGGAGATGATCTTGAAGGATTTGCTCGTTTCCTTGCTTCAATTCATGGAAGCCACGGGGTTCCCGATCGGAATCAAGGGAATCACGACACCTGCCATTACCAGGGATGCTTACTTGGAAAAGATGGACACGCTCGTGGAGCTATCCGAGAACGACTTCACGACGCTATCCGCAGCTCGCAGGGTCGACAGAACCCAATACCGGCGCATCGCGCTTGCCGCGTACGACAACACGATCGATGGCCTCATGGAGCTGTACCATTGATGAGTCGAGCTGGTGAACATGGCATGATAGAAGTCAAGGGATACAATGGAAAGGTCGCATGTTTCGACCTTTCGGCTGGAACGATAACCATCAAGGATCTCGACCCGGTGATCGCCGAGAAGTACATCGGTGGAGCCGGCCTCGCGGCCAAGCTTATCTGGGACCTGCTCAGCGATGATGATTACGATGTCTTGAAGAAAGATCCGCTCTCCGGGGTGAACCCGCTCGTGTTCGCGACGGGACCCCTCACGGGAAGTACGGCGCCGTCGAGTAGCAGGTACGCGGTGTGCGGCATCTCGCCGCTAACGGGTATCTGGGGGGAAGCGACATCTGGTGGCCAGTTCCCGGCCGTCTTGAAACGCTGCGGCTTCGATGCGATCGTGGTCACGGGAAAGGCAACCAAGCCCGTGTATATCTTCGCTGCAAATGGAAAAGCGGAAATCAAGGAAGCGGGGAATATCTGGGGCAAGAACACCTACGAGACGATGGACGCCATAAAAAAAGATCTCGCGGACGAGACGATACGGGTGGCTTGCATTGGAAAGGCGGGGGAACATCTCGTGAAATACGCAGCCGTGATCAACGACGAGGGGCGTGCCGCGGGCCGATGTGGCATGGGAACCTTGATGGGCAGCAAGAACATGAAAGCATTGGCCGTGAAAGGGGGCCAGAGGATAGAATACGCCAACCGGGAAGCTCTCGTAAATGTTGCCAAGGAAACCCTCAAGAACATCCATGGGAACTTCTCGATCCAGTTCATGCGCCACTACGGCACCGCCCTCTACACGGACATGGGCATGATCCTCGGGGACGTCCCGGCGAGGTACTTCACGACATCCGAATTCATTGCAGAGGGCCTCACTGGCCGGGCGCTCAAGGAACAATACCCGGTCGAGAACTACGGCTGCGCCGGATGTACGATACAATGCGGCCGCACGACCAGGGCGACCATCGGCAGGGAAGAGACCGTGGTCGATGGCCCGGAATACGAAACCATCGCTGCTTATGGCCCGCTATGCGGGATCCTAGACTTGGCGCCCATCATCGAGGCAAACCATGTCGCCAATCTCGATGGTATCGACACGATATCCAGCGGCGTATGCATCGCTTTCTTGCTCTATCTCGTCGATCAAAAACTCGGTCTCGATAAGATCAAGCCGTTACTGGTAGGGATGGAACTCGCCGACATGCGATGGGGAAATTCCAAGGTGGTACTCGAATTGCTCCGCCAGACCATAGAACGCCGAGGGATCGGGAACTTGCTCGCGGAAGGTACGCGAACTATGGCCAAGGAGCTCAATGTCGACCCAGGTCTTGCCGCGCACGTGAAGGGGCTCGAGATCCCCATGCACGATCCTAGGGCCTACGCGGGACAAGCGCTCACGTACATAGTTTCTTGCTGTGGAGCAAACCACAACAAAGCCGATTTCTTCAATCTGGACGGCGATGCTGCAACCCTCATGAAGGTCAAGAAGGGCGACCGCTTCAACATCGCTGGGCGGGAGGATTCTGTCGCTAACGCGCAGGACATCGCGAACATCTACGATTCGGCTGCAATATGCAATTTCCCACACCTTAACGTGATCCCGATGGCGCGCATGCTCAAGGCGGCGACGGGCAGCGCTGTCCTGGGTACAGCCGCGGGTCTGCTCAAGGCGGGCGAGCGTGGCACCACCGTGAAACGATTGATCTCGTGCAAGCTCGGCGTGACAAGGAAAGACGACGTGCTACCGCCCATTGTCACCCGCGTCTTCACAACGGGGGGCACGGCCGGGAAGAAACTCGATCTAGAACGAAGCCTGGCCGCATACTACGAGAAACGTGGTTGGGACGAGGACGGCGTACCGACCCAGTCAAAGGTTCGGGAGCTCGAACTCTGAATTATTATGAACTCCCCTTTTTTCGTATAAAGGAACCCTTGCGATGGGCCTTCTTGTCCAACAAAAAAAAGTTCTTGAATCTCCTGGAAGAAGTATCATCGATGGCCGAAGAACTCCCCACGAAATTCAAGACGGTTCCATATTCCAGTTTCTTCAAGCTATGGTACTTCATCCAGAAGGCACTCCCAGAGGATGTTCGCAAGACCGTGCTAATGAAGGTCGGCAGGGCGATAGGCAACGAGTTTAACATCGAAGGCATCAATACGATCGACCAGTTTCTCTCCGCCGCGACGAGGTTCGTTGTCGACGAGTGGGGGATCACGGACAGCGCGAATTTCCAGGCTATAAAAGAGGGAGATACGATCGTGAGGATCGTGGACAAACTAGACTCTTGCAAGATGTGTTTCAGCAACACGTACTACAAGCTCCACGATCAAGGACATCCAGAATGCATGTTCCCGCACGTCATGCTCGCGATTCTCGGGAAAGTTCGCACCAAGTTCGGGTTCAAGAACATCTCGTTTGAAAGCGTGAGAAAACCAGGACCGATAGGGGAATGCATCATGTCGTGGCGTGTGAATTGAAGATCGCGCGGGAAGTGTTGACGTTCGATACCGGATACTTTTTACCACTTTTTTTCCGAGAAGGCATGAAAGATCAAGGCAGCACGGCGGGATCGAGCAAAGTTCCATCCGGATGTGTTGCGATTTGTTGAAAACTGCCTGGTCGTTACAATCTAGCGATTAGAAATCATTTTAATCTCTTGTAGAATGTGTAATCATCGAAAACGATTCCGGAAATGACCCACCATGACCGACAAAGTGAAGGTTCTGAAGGACGAGATAGCGGCGAAAATGTGCCTCGCCAACCTCTACAAGCTGTTAAACGCCCACATCGAATTGCTCTTGAACGAGAAGGAACGAAAATACGTCCAGGAACTCCAAAAGTTCTGCATCGAATACGAGCCGAAAATCGACATGAGCAAGGACGTGTATGTGAACTTTCCAGCCCTTGGATCGCACGGATATATCCAACGACTCAACCCATGGAAAGAGTTCACCGACGCGGGTTGCAAACACGAGATGCTGCTCGGCATCAATCTTGCCATGATGGATCCCGAACTTGACTTGGCCCGCTTAGCAAGCGGCATCTTGTGCGGGAATCCCACGTTCCAGCACGGCGGAACGCCAGAGCTCGCCAAGGTGCAAGACGATCTCATGTCCGGCAAGAAGATCGGTTGCATCGCCATGACCGAGCCCAATCACGGCTCCGACACGGTCAACATGGAAGCCCACGTCACGAAACTCGACGATGGCTTCAAGTTCGAAGGCACGAAGATCTTCACGACCAACGGCCCCAAGGCGGACTATTTCATCGGTTACGGCTGCGTCGACAACGCCCAGCCGCGCCAGACCATGGTGCAAGCCATGCTCACGCGGGAAATGGGCATCACGACCGAACGCCTCACGATCCCGGTCGTCCCACGCGTCCATATCGGCAAGACCTATTACAACGGCTTGAAATGCCCCAATAGCATGGTTACCGGGATGCCAGGCGCCGGATACAACAACTTGTTCGACGGGCTCGTGCCGGAACGCTTGGCCATCGTTGGATCCAGCCTTGGCATAGCGTGGAGCGTGTTACTCAGCGGGATCATCTATTGCAGCATGCGTGAGCAGTTCGGAAAGCCAATCATGACATACCAGGCCGTCTCGTTCCCGCTCGCCGAGATGCTGATCCGCCTCTCGTCTGCCACGATATCGGCATTCCGGATTGCCGAGATCTATGACGAAAAAATCCTCAAGGCACACAAGAAGGACATCCCCGAGGGCACGTGGAAGGCAAGTGCACAGTGGTCCTCCCAGATCAAGCAACTCTGCGCCAAGATATCCCACGAGATATGCTACGAGACCCAGCAGATCATGGGCGGCGTGTCCGTCACGGATAACACGCGCGTCACCCAAGCTACCGGCGTTTCCCAAATCCAAGAGGTAATAGGCGGCAGCCGGGGGGTCCAGACGCTCATCCTTGCCGGCAACGTGGCCAAGCTGATCAAAACCCTCTAATCAACAAATTCCTTTTTAACTGTTGCCTTTTCTCTCAATGCATAGCAATCCTTCCAGGCATGCACCCAATGGCACCAGATGTCCATGATCCCGCGAGGGAACCTGTCGAGTGCGACGTGGTCATCGTCGGCGGGTCGATTGCAGGAAATTACCTCGCGTCCTTGCTCGCGGGCAAGAATCTCTCCGTGCACGTCATCGAGGCACACGAGACGATCGGGCTACCAATGAAATGCGCGGGCATCGTATCATCGAAGATCCTCAATCTCTTGAAAATTCCAAAAGAATTGATCTTGAACCGGATCTCGGAGGCACGCGTTTTTAGCAAGGGCAATGGTTTCATCACCATCTGCATCAAGGATCGCCCCGTGGTCCTTGACAGGGTGGAATTCGACCGGTATTTCATGGATCTCGCCGTGAAACTCGGTGCCACGTACCACCTGGGGGAGAAAGTGACCGCCATCGAGCCCGGCCAGGGCAGTGTCAGCATCCTAACGTCTCGAGGAAAGTACACCGCGAAAGTGCTCGCTGGCTGTGACGGTGCACACTCGGTCGTGGCACGACGATCGGGCATCGTGCACGAGTTCATCACGGGCAAGCAGGCCATCATCGAGCCGCCTTACCGCGGCGAGAAATTCAACGTGGATCAATCGATTTGCGAACTTCACTTTGACCCGTCGTGGAACGACTTGTTCGGCTGGGTCATCCCCGCGGGGAACAAGGGATTGCGGGTCGGTATCGCTACGCGCACGCGCGTGGCCGAGCGGTTCGATGCGATGTTCGAGCGAAGGTTCGGTTGCTCCGTCGACGAAGCGAAAAATCGCGGTTTAATCGGCAGCGTCGCGTTCACGGGCGGCACCATCCCCGTCGGGCTTCCTACGAGTTGCGCCCTGGACAGGATCCTCCTCGTCGGCGACGCTGCGTGCCAGGTCAAGGCCTCCACGGGCGGGGGAATCGTCATGATCGCCATCGCGGCACAGATGGCGGCACGCGCCATCCTGCAAGCGTTCGCAACGGGGAACTTCTCGCGGAGATTCTTCACCAGGCACTACCAGGCACCGTTCTTCAAGCGGGCACGTTCTAACTTGAAGATGCACCTGGCTATCCACGAGGCCATCAAGCACTTCACGGGAGGGGATTTTTCGCGCCTTTTCTCGCTCGCGAACCGTCCATCCATCAAGAGGGAACTTGCGAGGACGGCAGACATGGATTTCCCGGTCCGGTTCATCTTGCGGATTCTCGGCGAACCTGGCTTCTACTGGTGGGTCGTGGGCTTCTTGCTGCGCGATTATCGCATCTTTCACGACGTGCTCGGCACGCTCTTGCGGGGACCGCCACCAGCACCGAAAAACGTCTTGGAGTAAAAGACATAAATAAGGGGAGACACGTGTATCCGTGATAACCATGGCGACAAAGCCCGCGAAACTCTCGTTTAAGGACATCGACCCGAAGATCCTGGTCCAAAAAATCGTGGGCATGGTGGTCATTCAATATATAATCTATTTTATATTCACGCTCGTCGATCCAGGTTTTACGGAGTCCTTGATAATCTATTTCTGGTTCGTTGCCATTGGATCGGTGATCGCGATCGCATGGGTGCATATCCACAACAGCTTGGCAGATGTTCGCGTGAAGAAAGCCGGTGTGCTTGACCAAACGGACTACGCGGGCGATTAAACGCTGGTTCCCTTCGCAAATCACTCGGGTTTTTATAAGTTGACGCGGGATCTATGACTATACGCACGGCAATTAGAACACATCTCTCCCCGCGAGCGGTGCATGAAAGTATGGACGCCAAGCTGTACTTGTACGTTGAAGAAAAGGACTCGTTCAATGAAATCACGAAAATCACGAGCAAGGATGTCGTGTTCATCGTTTTAATGGACGAGCAAAAGGTCATCGTCTGGCAAGGAAAGGAATCCCCCCGCATACTTCGTTACAAGGGGGGCATGAAGGTCGCCACGCTTATCAGCACCAAGCGGCTCTACAACTTCAAGAGCGAGATCGTGACCGAGGGCGAGGAGCCTGCCGCGATAAGGGAACTCTTGGCGCAGCACTTTGGCAAGCGCGAACTGTCGCAAGCCGAGATCGCCCGGGACGACCGGTTGCAAGTAGAGGCGAAGGCGAAAGCGATCGCTGAAAAATATTCCCATCGGGAACCCAGTGGCCTAGAAAAGCCAAAGCTGACCACCCCCGCCCCCGTCGAGAGCCGAGCCGAGGCAATAACAACCAGCCACTTGCCGGCGTCCACGCCCGTTAATGCCCCGGAACCAGGGGCGCGGCAACAACCGACGACTATCCAGGCCGAGTTGCGCCGCGTCAACCTGGGGATGGGGCGCGATCTCGCCAGCGCCGAGAACATCAGCCTCGAAAAAAAACAATTCCTATCCAAGGACGAGAAAGAAATCTTAGAAGAAGCCCGGAGAAAACAGAATCGCTCCGAAAACATCGCGAGCGTCCAGGAGACCAAACTTTGGGACGAGGAACGGAAGAGGCAGCTCAGGGATCAAGAAGAGGCACGGCAGAGGGAACTCGAGGCGGAGAGACGACGGGCAGAAGCGGCCGAACGCGAACGGATGGAGAACGAGAAGCGCTTCATGGAGGAGAAACTCCGGAAGGAAAAAGAGAAGATGGAACAAGAGCGCCTTTCACTCGAAGAGAAATTGCGCGAGGAGGAGATCGCCCGGAAGAGGGAGCAAGAGGCTGCCGAAAAGGCACGCGAGGCGAGGAAGAAAGACCTGGTCGAGTTCGAGGTTCGCAAGATCGATCTCCGCATGCAAGTGAGGCGCAAGGGTATCGACTACATCGCCCAGCCACCGCCCGAGGGATCCCGTATCCTATACCGCATCGAGAAGGGCATCGCAGTCAAGATGCAGCCCGAGTACATGACCATGGGCGATGTATATTTGCTCGACAAGGGGAACAAGGTGTTCGTGTGGAACGGTAAACTCGCGTCTTTGGACGAGCGCTTCTTCGGGGACGAGATCGCGAAACTGCTCAAGGAGAAGCGTGGTCTCGAAACTGAAATCATCTCCATCGAGCAAGCCAACGAACCGATTGACTTCGTCTCTTGCTTCGAATCCCTGTCGATCCTCGACGGAAACTTCGCTGAATCCATCTTGAAGAAGGAACAAGTAGGAACATCTAAAGACTTCATATTATACCGCATCAAGACCGAGGGCGGCCTGCTTTTCATGGAGATGCCGAAGTCCCACTCGTCAGTGACCAGCAACGACTCGTTTCTCTTCGATTTCGGCAAGGAGATCATCGTGTGGCACGGGAAGGATTCCAACCCCGAGGAACGCCAGCGGAGCGCCGAGATCGCCACGTTGTTCAAGAAGGAACGGGGCGCCGGCGTCAAGGTGCGGGTGCACGAAGAAGGTAGCGAGCCGGCGTACGACCAATTTCCCGCCCCCGTGTGGCCAATCTTGATGGGGGAAAAACGTGCGGCAGAAATGGCCGACGCGTACCACAAGGCCATGAGTGTCCTAGAGGCCCAGCGGCGCGAGGCTGCTCTCAAGCAGCAGCAAGAGGCGGAAGCAAAGCGGCTCCTCGAGGAGAAAAAGGCCCTGGATGAGACCGAGCGGATCGAGCGGGAGATGCTCCAGAAGGAGATCGAACGCAAGAAGGCGGAGCTCACCCCCCAGCAGATCGAAGCCAAATGGCGCGACTTCAGGCGCAAGATGCGGGAGCGACGCGGGCTGCCACCAGAGGACGAAACCATCAAGATCGACCTTGCGACCGGCGAGGGCATCACCGAGGCGAAAACCGTAGCAGCGCCCGTTCCCGAGGTCGATAAAGCCCAGCTCAAGAAACAAAAGGAGAAAGAATTCGAGCAGCTCAAACGCATCGAGCTCGAGATGCTCGAGAAGCGCATCACCCGGGAGAAGCCAGCCGCGGAAGTGGAGACACGCTGGCGCGCCGACTTGCAAGCAAAGCTGGACGGGCAATGGAAGGAAATTCAAGAGGAATTCAAAGAGTGAACTACCAGTTATAACTAGCTCCTTTTTTTATTGCTACCGATCAGCCCTGGTCACTGGTCGATGCAAGCCCAGCACGGGTTGATTGAATGCACGATGTACGGCATCTTGCGGATCGCAACCCGCCCGGCAACGCGCTCTAACGCCGTGAAGTTCTGGAAGCTTGGGGAGCAGATCCGCAGCGTCGCGAGCTTGCCTGCCTCCTTCGATGCTTTGACGTACGCGTGTAGCTCGCCGCGGGCGCTTTCCACGACGGCAAAGCCCTCGGCTCCGGCGACGAGATTGCTCACGTCGATCCGCGACGCTTCCGCAACGGGTGTTTCCGCGAGCAAGGCGTTGAGCTGGTACAGCAACCGCAAGGATTGCACGATCTCGCGTGCGTGGATCTCGATCCTGGCCTGCACGTCGCCCAGAACACCGGTGCATATGTCCCAGCGCAAGAAACCTTGCTTGTAGGGGCCGTTCGGGAAGTCAGCACGTGCATCGTACGGCACGCCACTCGCCCGCAACGCCGGTCCCGTGAGACCGGCCTTCAGCGCCGCGTCCCTGCGGATGATACCAACGCCGGCGAATGCGTCGAACAAGCCGTTCTTTTCGAGCGGATCCAGGAAAGCCGAAATGAAATCTCGCTCGTAGGCATACAAGCACTCCTCGATCGCGGGTCGTGACAACCGACCAATGGCGACGGGATCAAACATGACGCCGCCAGGTACGAGGAAAGGGGTCTTCGTCGCGTCGTCGAGCAAGTGCTTTTCAATGGCTTCCAGGCCACGAAGGACCGACGCGTTCTGCTTCGCGATGGCAAAATGACCGGCAAGGTGCAACCACGAGATCAAGAACTCGTGGTGATTTCTCACGCGCTCTAGTTCGCAGGAGAAGGCACGCCAATATGCAGCGTGGTGCGGGATTTTTTCCGCAACCCCGGCCGCGCGTTCCACGGCAATGGCCACGGCCGCGAGGGCGTGCCACTTGTCTCGCCAGCACGCGCGTGCCACGACGGGCGGTAACTCTGGGACGGGCAAGGATTCCGCGAACTTGATGATGCCGCGATGGAAGTGCCCGAGCTGGCATCGGTTGGCAGAAACGACGGTCTTGTCGGTCTTCACCCACGTGTAGGAAAAGAGATCCAGCTTCGGATCAAAGATGCCGGGACCGCCGGGCAATCGGGACTTGTCCACGATGTCGTCGACCTGGAATTGAACCCACGGAAGACCCGCATCCAGGGCAAGCGCGCTTTCATCTCCTTTCTGGGGGGCACCACGTGGCTGGAAATCGATCGAGAGGAACTGGGCCTGGTATCTTTCCAACCATTTTGCCGCCGGGTAGATGTCCGTGATAGAGGCGGTCTTCTTGTCACGCGCATCGATGTCGATCTTGACATACACGCGCGACCGTAAATGGTTCAAGAAAAGGACGTTGATGAGTCCCAAGCTGCTCCCGCCATCGTTCACGAACTGCGCCACGAAGCGCGCATCGCAATCGGACGCGAGAAAATCCAGCATTTCCAACATTTTTTCCTCCCTACCGGACACCGTGAGTTCGTCGTCGCTCGTGGATTGCACGTTTTTCACGCCGAGTTCGAAACGTTCCCCTATAGTATCCTTCAGCTCCTGCATGGATCGGATCATGGTTGGTCACGCGGGATGTCGTCTGTTGCGTTTAAATTATGGCGAGTGCCTTAATTAAATTAAGGCGAGTGACCTTGAGCAAGAACGCCATCTTCCGGAGGACCCTCGAAGGTTACATTCTTCCCCTTGCCGATTGCGGCGGGGGTTGTTACGAGAACCTCGCGAAAGCCATCGAGCGCTTGCCAATACGACTTGTCAATAATTCGAAACACGCGGATATAATATTCATCGCGGGCATCATCACGCACGCGGCAGCCCCTAGGTTAAAGGAAGAGTTTATTGGCTTGTCGAAGCCATGCTTCGTCGTCAAGATCGGCGCTTGTATGGGTAAGGCGAATAAAACGTTCGAAAACCCCTCGCAGAA
>Ga0172366_10004203_pt1 | contig 11354 bp, 10 predicted proteins | sample LakKivSesite69cm_FD_114533 | JGI IMG/M metagenome (GOLD analysis project Ga0172366, IMG submission 114533) | Sediment microbial communities from Lake Kivu, Rwanda - Sediment site 69cm | ecosystem: Environmental > Aquatic > Freshwater > Lake > Sediment | place: Rwanda: Western Province, Lake...
GCCTGTCGCATGTTCAGCTTCACCACCTATTCTTTTACAGCTACCGGTGACGGCATGGCTATGGCTTATCGCGCCGGACTGCCCCTTAAGGATTTAGAGTTCATTCAGTTCCACCCCACCGGCCTGGTTCCGTCGGGCATTCTTATCACAGAGGGAGCCAGAGGAGAAGGCGGATACCTCAAGAACAATAAGGGCGAGCGGTTCATGCAGAAATACGCACCCAGCAAAATGGAGACCGCTCCCCGCGACATCGTCTCCCGCTCCGAGACCACGGAGATACTCGAAGGCAGAGGCTTCAAGAGCCCTGAAGGGATGGACTACGTGCATCTCGACCTGACCCACCTCGGAGCACAGAAAATAAATGAGCGCCTCCCTTTAATCAGAGAGGTTACCATTAAGTTCGCTTTCCTCGACCCTATCGAGCAGCCCATACCTGTGAGACCGGCGGCCCACTACTGTATGGGCGGCATCCATACCAACATCGAAGGTGCGACGCCGGTGAAGGGTATCTGGGCAGCCGGCGAGGCAGCCTGCGTATCTCTGCATGGTGCAAATCGACTGGGCTCCAACTCCACTGCCGAATGCCTGGTCTGGGGCAAGATCACAGGGGAGAAGGCAGCTAAATATGCTATGATAGAGAAATCACTGCCTCCTGCTCCCCAGAAGAAAGTGCAGGACGAGGAGAAGCGTGTTTTCGAGCAGATAGGGCACGGCGACGGCAGCGAGGATATCTACATTATCCGTACCGAGCTGCAGAAGATGATGGACAACAACGTCGGTGTCTATCGCACCGGCCCCCAGATGGAAGAAGCCCTGAAGAAGATTAGAGAGCTTAAGCAGCGTATTAAGCGGGTGAAAGTCAAGGATAGTAGCCGTATTTACAATACCAACCTTATCAATATTATCGAAACAACCAACCTTATCGAGCTGGCTGAGACTATTGTGGTCGGGGGACTGGCGCGCACCGAATCGCGTGGAGCACACTCAAGGCGTGACTTCCCCACTCGTGATGACGTAAACTGGGGCAAGCACACGCTGGCCCACTATACTCCCGACGGGCCGAAGCTGGACTATTCTCCGGTGGCCATGACCATGTGGAAACCGGTAGAGAGGAAGTACTAATGGAAGCTGCAAGCAAACAGAAAGTGCCTTTACAAAACCGTCTGGGCATCAAAGGTTGGGCGTGGGCCGGACGCTACAAGATAGAGCGCTATCTTTACACTTTGCACAGGCTGACCGGGCTCGGCCTTTTCGCCTACATAACTTTACACCTTGTAGCCAACGGTTCTCGATTATGGGGCGAGGGAAGCTGGGAAGGCACTATGAACTTCCTCAGTAACCCCGGTTTCAAGGTAGGTGAATATCTGGTGATAGCCGCCTTTGTTTTCCATGCCCTTAATGGCGGCAGGCTCATGCTCCAGCAGCTAGGATTCACCCTGGGCAAGCCCAAGCCGCCCGTGTACCCCTATGTCGATGCCATGCGCCGCCGGCGCTCCCTCATGTGGGCAGTGCTGGTCATAATAGTAGGCCTGGCAATATATGTTCTGGTCAAGTTTGCGATGTGAGGAGACTGATATGCGAGAAGTTCATCTGAAAATCTTGCAGTATATTACCGCCATAGGTATATTCTTCTTCGTGGGTGTCCATTTACTGGTCTCGCATTTCAGCAGTGGAGACCCCGAAAGCTGGACATCGGTTGTCAGCAGAGCAACCAGTTCCGGTTGGTTCGCCCTGTATATATTTATTCTGGTTTTTGGCTTTTACCATACCCTGAATGGATTGAGAACCATTATCCTGGAGTTCTCCATTCCGCAACGCGCGATTAAAGCAGTGGACTGGACTTTGATGATAGGCGGACTGGCCGTTTTCGGCTACGCCATCTACATTCCCATAAAGGCCTTTTAACAGTCAAATATCATATGCCCCAGGAGCGATGAATGGAAAACGTAACTTACAGAGTTCAAAGATACGACCCGGATAAAGACCAGAAACCCCATATCCAGGAGTTCGTCATCCCCTTCCGTCACGGCATGACAGTGCTGGATGGCCTGATTTACATCAAGGAGAACGTTGATAACACCCTGTCCTTCCGCAGCTCCTGCCGCATGGGTATCTGCGGCTCCTGCGGTATGCTCATTAACAACCTGCCCATGCTCGCCTGTCATACACCGATTGAGGAACTGAAAAAAGACACGATAACGGTAAAGCCGCTGCCCAACTTCCCTATTGTCAAGGACCTGGTGGCCGACCTGTCCACGCTGTTTTCCAAACACAAGTCCATAAAGCCCTACATAATACCGCAGGATACGGCGGAAGCGGAGAAGCCCACAGCCGAGTTCGTGCAGGCCCAGGGGCAACTGGAAGAATTCGTACAATTCGCATACTGCGTCAAATGCGGACTGTGCATGGCGGCCTGTCCTACAGTGGCTACGGACAAGCACTTCCTGGGACCCCAGCCATTGGCTCAGTCATATAGATACTCTGCCGACCGCAGAGACAGCGGAGCCAAAGAGAGATTCAAGGTAACCGATACGCCTCACGGCATATGGCTCTGCCATCTCGCCGGAGCCTGCTCCGAGGCCTGCCCCAAGGGGGTAGACCCCGCTCTGGCCATGCAGTTGCTCAAGAGAGCAATGATCTCCGACAGCCTGCATTTACGCAAGAAGCCGGTCCCGCCGTCTGTAGCACCTACACCGGCAGAGAAAAAGCCCAGGATAGCAGTTCCCGAGTTCACCATAAAGCAGCCCGGCACTAAGTCCTGAAAATATCAACGATTTATAGGGGCGTTCAATTGAACGCCCAATGTCCCCAATATTGGGGACATAGCGATATTACGCAGAATCCTCTCTCCCCTTGAGGGAGAGATAAGAGTGAGGGGTAAAAACGATCTCCTCCTCAAATTTCCCCCTTTCCTAAAGGGGGCATAGGGGATTACAAACGGAGGATATAATGCAAAAGAAAATCACTTCTCCCATAAGCCCTGACGTCGTAGCAAGCCTCAAAGCCGGAGACCAGGTACTCATCAGCGGCGTTATATACGTAGGCCGCGATGCAGCGCACAAGCGCCTGGTGGAAACACTTGACAAAGGGGAGAAACTGCCCTTCGACATCAAGGGCCAGACTATTTACTACATGGGGCCCTCTCCCACCAAGCCGGGACACGTCATCGGCTCCGCAGGGCCCACCACCAGCGGCCGCATGGATGCCTACACGCCGCGCCTGCTCGCCGCCGGCCTTAAAGCCATGATTGGCAAGGGACTGCGCACCGATAAGGTGAAAGAGGCCATAAAAGAGCACAAAGCGGTCTATCTGGCCGCTACAGGCGGAGCCGCCGCGCTTATCGCCAGATCCATCACCAAGTCCGAGATTATAGCGTACGGAGAGCTTGGCCCCGAGGCGCTGCTGCGGTTAGAGGTAAAGGACTTCCCCGCCGTGGTCATCAACGACTCCAGCGGCGGTGACTTATACAAGGAAGGTAAAGCAAAATACAGGATTCAATCAGGGGTTGCCGGGAAATGAGCCCGTCTGGAGAGGTGACAGGGAAAATAGACCTGGAATGGGATGACAGCCATGTTGTGCCCGAGCACGTTACCCCCGATTTGATATTCCTCTTCGACAGGATGATCGAGGCTACCGTAGGCGCTGTGGCCTCCAAGAACGGCGACAGGGTGCTGGACGTGGGCTGCGGCCGGGCTGTGGACGCCATAAAGATGGCCGCCAAGGGCGGGCGGTTTGTGGGACTTGAGCCCTCGCGGATAATGCTGAACCACAGCAAGAAATGTGTGGCCGACAGCGGCAAGGATATCGCCCTGGTGCAGGCTATAGGCGAGAACCTCCCCTTCAAGACCGGCTCCTTCGACTGGGTAGTGTGCAAAGGCGCGCTGGACCACTTCCCCGACCCCGGCAAGGCCGTGGCGGAAATGGCGCGCATCACCAAACCAAATGGCAGAGTGGTTATCTCCATAGCCAACTTCGAGAGCCTGGGGCACCGCCTGGGCAAAAGCGGCCACTATATAGGCACGTTCATCACCAGAAAAAAGCCTAAAGAGCGCCAGGCCTGGGAAACGCCTCCCGACCACACCGTAAGGTTCACCTATCCGGTGCTGAAAAAGATAGTCAAACCTTACCTGGATATTGAACAAAGCATGGGCATCTCCTTCATGTGGGGAGCACCCAACTGGGACAGCATAACTTCGGCTATGCCCAAGAAAGCTGCATATTTTATGTTAAGAAACCTCGACCGGATAGCGCAGCGCTGCCCCGGCCTGAGCGATGTTATTTTAATCACCTGCCGTCCCAGGGGAACGGATTCACATGGCCACTAAGAGAACGCTCCTGATCAACCCGCCCTATCCCTTTTCCGAGTTCCCCATCATACCCGTCGGCCTGCTCTACGTTGCCGGTGTGCTGGTACATTACGGTGTAGAGGTTGACGTCCTCGACCTTCTGGTATCCAAATATTCCAAAGAGAAAATAAAGAAGAAGCTCGAAGAATATAAGCCGGACGTTATCGGCATAACCTGCGTCACCATGAACTACCCGGTCGCCTCGGACATACTCAAGTACTGCAAGTCGGTCAACCAGGAAATCATCACAGTCATCGGCGGCCCCCATGTCACCTTCAATGCCGGGGAAACGCTTAAAGAGGCTCCCTGGATAGACATCGTGGTCAGGCGCGAAGGCGAGTTCACCATGCTGGATATAGTGAACGGCAAGAAGCTCGCCGATATAGACGGCATTGCCTATAGAGATAAAAACGGCAGCGTAATACTAACCAAAGAGCGTGCTCTTATCGAGAATCTGGACGAACTGCCGCCTCCCGCCAGGCATCTCTTCCCCATCTCGAAATACCTCGCCCTCGATGCCCACGCCAGCCTCCTTGCCGGCAGGGGCTGCCCGTTCAACTGCATCTTCTGTGTCGGCTCCAAGATGGGAGGACGCAAAGCCCGCTACCGCAACCCCAGGCTCGTTGTGGACGAGATAGAGGAGTCTTTGGCCCTCGGCTTTAAGGAAGTCAACTTCGAGGATGACCTGCTCACGCTCAACCACAAGCACCTCAACGCCGTCTGTGACGAAATAATCGCCCGCGGCCTGAAGTTCAACTGGAGCGCCTTTGCCAGGGTGGACACCGTGACGCCCGAGATACTCAAGAAAATGAGAGAAGCTGGCTGCACCTGGGTCTCCTACGGAGTCGAAAGCGGCAACCAGCAGATTCTGGACCTGGTTAAGAAGAAAATCACCCTGGAAAAGGTGAGGTACGCTGTGCAGATAGCGAGAGAGGCCGGCGTCAAAGTCCTGGCCTCCTTCATCATCGGGCTGCCCGGCGAGACCAAGGAGACCCTGAAAGACACCATGGACTTTGCCCAGGAGATACAGACCTTTTACGGATTCCACGTGCTGGCCCCTTTCCCCGGCAGCGAGGTTAGAGAGGAAGCAGAAAAATACGGCCTCGAGATACTGACCAGCGACTGGGCCAAATACGACGCTAACCGTGCCGTGACGCGCACCAAAGGAGCGGGTCCCGAGGATATAAACGCCGTGCTGCACAAATACTTCCAGGGGCTGAAGCAGCCTCCGCCCGACCCTTCTCAACCGAGGAGGCGCAGCCCGCTGGCCTGGGACTTAGTCTCGGGCGACATCATTGAGAACCTGGGGCCCATCGAGGCAAAAGGCGACCCCACAGAAGACCTGGTAGACAAGATAATGGAGATTTCCCTGCATCCCCGGCAGCGAGTCAGCGACAGCATCAAAAGATGGTACGCCGACGGCCTCCTCAAATACGACAAGAAAAACGACCGCCTCGTCTGGCGCTGGGCCTAAGGTATGCCATTCCTGCGGAAGCAGGAATCCAGGTGCCCTCGTCATTCCCCTTTCTTAAACTTGTCCCTGGCTCACACCAGAGAGGAGGCAAGGAGAATTTTGCCAAATGTCATTCTGACCCTGAGCGAGCCGAAGGGGAAGAATCTCGTTAATCCGTAAGGCGGGTTTCCCAACCTGCTTACACCAAGTAAGGATTTAGGCACCTAATCCCCCTTGCCCCCTTTAGAAAAGGGGGGATTATGATAGGTAATTGCTTCGAAAATATATTCTGTTCGTGCTTAATTGTGGGTAGGGCAGAGCACCTGCTCCGACCCTTCCGTATCGCAGGTTTCCTAACCTGCCCCCTCTCTTTATATGTCGTTGCGAGTCCCGACTTGTCGGGACGTGGCAATCTCACCGTGCCTCTCTAGTAACCAAATTGTAGGGGCGACCCGTTGGGTCGCCCTTTTAAGCGGGGTTGTCCCGAATCGATTGCCTGCCCTCCCTTTGTGACTGGACCTGGCGGGCCACAAAACGCCCCAAATACCACAGGGCAACAATCGTTATTAAGCCGATAATAGCGGAGCCCTGCCATTTCTCGAAATCCTTATCGAAACTGAAATATACGAAGAATGCCAGGAAACCGGCAATCAAAGCGAAATAGTGACGGCCGTCCCAGCCGTACCCGTTGCCGGACCAGCGCAGCACCAGCCACAATGTCACACCGTCGATCACAAGCAACATCAGCGCCGTTACCACCAGAGGCGGCGTGCCGGAATCCGCTGTCAGAAAAACGGTGAAAAAGAAAGCGAACATATTCACAAGGCCTAATAAAAAGAACCAGACCGGGTGGGCAGGGACACGTCTCACGAAACGCAGCGGTTGAGCAGGCAGACGGTAAGCGACATATCCCAGTGCAAAGACAGCGAACCAGGATACAAGATACCATCCCAACGGCGGAGCAGCCCAATCTTTGGACACCATCATTATCACAGCCATAACTGGAACCCACAGCAGAATGCCGACAAAACAGGCAGCCAGCCCCTTGTTACCCAGCCAGCGCTGGTGCTGCTGTTCAGGGTACATAAGCTGGACCAGGGCAACGCTGGCGCCGATACTTATTAGAGCATGAAAGTGAATCATAAGCTCAGCCCAGGTCCAGTTGACCCCGGCAAAATAACCGTACTTCGCGAGTGCCCCGAGCTCTGCCCATTCGGGATTAAAAACAGAGTGCACCACAATCGCCTCTTCGTAAATGCCGTAAGCTACCCCCAGGACCAACAGACTGAGCCACCCTTTCTTCCAGCGCACCACCAGCTCACGGCATATCAGCGCTCCCAAGCCATAGGGCAGGGATAGAATAACGAAGTTCACGGGGTTAATGAACTCTAAGGGAGACTGATGCCCCGAGACCAGCTCGCCCAGCACAGGAGCAAGCAGCAGCAGTGTCAGCCAGGGCGGCACACGTTTCAAGGTTTTCATCATTGCTTTGAGAATAGAACGCTTAGCTTTATGTCATTCTGAGCTTCAGCGAAGAATCTCGGTACTTACCTTGCGCACTATTTTCATTCTTGGTGGTGTCCCGATGATTCGGGACATGGCACACTCTTGCTATTGCATAACGGATGTAATCCACCAGCCCATTCTATCTATATTATACGTGCTCCGGCCCATAATTCCTATTCTCAATGAGCATTCGTAAGTCGTAGAGTGGTAGGGGCAATTCATGAATTGCCCCTACACTTGCCATTACTTCGAAAATACATCCTTATTTCCGTTCGGCCTGAGGCCTGTCCTGGCTCCACTGAGTCGCCACGAAGTGAGCCCTGTCCTGAGCCCGTCGAAGGATTGTCGAAGTGCGTGTCCTTATTGGCGTAGGGGCAGACCCATGTGTCTGCCCGAATATTAGCATAGGGTAGGCGCTCCGTCACCTACCGGAGCATGCGGATGGCAGAGCACCCGCGCTATTTTCATTCTTGGAGGTGACGATGAAATCGTCATGATGGATTCCTGCAGAACCTGTCCCTGACTTGCTCAGGGAGCGGGAATCCAGGCGCCCCTTCGTGGGTAGGTCGGAGCACCTGCTCCGACATAGCCTGGAGCGGGTGCTCCAGGCTACCCAGGGAAAAACAGGGCGGGTATCCCAACCCGCCTTCATAGACATGCAAATGCGAGAACAATAAAACGTAGTTGCCCAATTCATTGGGCCTTCGCGCCTGATAAATCAGGCAACTACATCTTTATATGTTCGTTGCGAGTCCCGATTTATCGGGACGTGGCAATCTCACCGCGCCTACCTGGCAACCAAATTGTAGGGGCGACCCGTTGGGTCGCCCCTTTCACGTGTCATCCACAACGATCAGAGAAAAATGGTACGCCGACGGCCTCCTCAAATACGACAAGGTAAACGGCCGCCTCCTCTGGCGCTGGGCCTAAACTCTACCTGCTAATCAGTCCGTTAGCAGTTCAAGTCTGCCTATGAGCCTCGTTGCCCGCCCGCGGCGCAATTTTCCGGAATGTTCAGATGAAGACCCCCCTCTGTTCAAACCCTATCAAACCTATTGCACAACACGGGCAATGGTAACTTGATCAGCTTTCGTTTTTTCTGCGACTATTTCATACTCTCAACTTGAGTATCAAGAACCTGCCTCATTAAAACAAAAGAGAATTTCACGCCCTCTTTTTCAGTAAGAATATCCTTTAAGTGTATATTTACGTCGTTTTCGTAATTAACGGGGAAATTAATACTTAAGTAGGTCATTTTCTTCTTGTCAGCTTCCCAAAATCTGTATTTAACCGATTCTTTGCCTTTGTATTTTTTAAGAAACTTGTCGATAAATTGATTTTCTTTATGCCAATTAACTAATGAGTGATTTACCATGACCTCATCCCAGCTATTGAAGAATGGGAAATGCACAATAATATTTCTAATGAATTTGAATAAGTCTTTGGCAATTTCTGATTCCATTGGGGGTCGGCGAGTTTTAATCGCTTCTAAAACCCAGGCTAATGGCTCATAATTCAAAAGTTCAGAATATACAGCGAATCCATCTTTAACTTTGGTAAATCTATACCACGGATCTTTCACCCAGAATGAATCATCCATTACTTCTTCAAAAATGTCATAAAAACGGTTATAAGCTAGGTTTAAAAATTTAACTTCACAGTCGTTTGGTCTTGATTCTCCAGACATTTCATTTGACTCGATTTCCATTATTACCCTAAGAGAATACCAATACTGAGTAGGGGCGTTCAACTGAACGCCCCTTTAGCCCGACGCTTTTTGTTGGGGCACCTTCCTGGAATACAGGACGAGGCTCTTGGGGAAGAAGTTGTCCAGGAAGCTTTCCGTACGTTGAAAAAAACGGTTCCTGTGCTTGTTGCTGTCCATCTCCCAGACCAGGAACTTGTGGTAGATTGCAGGCACCAGAGCCTTCTCGTTCCTCACCCCGAACAGACAGCGCAGCATCCAGTACACCGAGTGGTAAGCATGCTTGTGCCGCACCGCGTAGACTTTGAAGTTGTTGCGCTCCAATAAATCAATCAGCTTGTTTGCGTGATATATCCTGATGTGCCCGCCCGGGTTGGTGTGGTAGGCTTCGGACAATGCCCAGCAAATACTCTCCGGAAGCCACGTAGGCACGCTGACCGCCAGCTCTCCTCCGTCTTTCAATACCCTGAGCAGCTCCCGCACACCCTGCTCATCGTCTATTACGTGCTCCAGCACCTCCGAACAAACAATCTTATCGAAGCTGCCATCCTTGAACGGCAGTTTCATAGTGTTGCCCAGGATTATATTCCATTTGCCTTTTGCCAGGTTGTCCTTCTCCATCTCCTGAAACATGTACTTCGCCTTGAGCAAAGACTCCAGGTCGATGTCCATGGAATATACGTTGCAGTGGTCGAGACTGCACACATGCCAGCTATGCCTCCCCGCCCCGCACCCCACATCCAGCACCCGCTCCCCGCTTTTCACGGAAAATAGCTTGAAATCTACAGTGAGCAACTACGCAACCTCCTTGTAGATTTCCAGAGTCCTCTTCGCCGCATCCTCCCAGCTAAAAGCCTCCTCTATCCTCTTCCTCGCCGCTTGCCCCAGCCTCTCCCTCAATGGCTTGTCCGCCAGGAGACGCCTTATCGCCTCAGCCAGAGCAGCAGGGTCTTCCGGCGGCACCAGCATCCCCGCACTGCCATTGCCCACAACCTCCGGCAGAGCCCCCGCCTTGGTAGCTATGACAGGCGTGCCGCACGACATCGCCTCCGCGCAAGGCAGCCCGAAGCCCTCGTAAAGTGAAGCCGTAACCGCTACCTCCGCCGTGCAGTAACGCCTCACCAGCTCTTCGGTGTTGAGACGGCCGGTAAAGGTTACCCTGTCCTCCAGCCCCAGCTCTCGCACCAGCCTGGGGGCATACTTGGTATGCTCCCCTATCCTGTCCACAATAGTCAGCTTAACATCCGTATCGCCCTTCAACATCTGTATCGCCTTCAATAAATAGATAACGCCCTTTTTCCTGTCCTCGGTATTGGCCACCACGATGACTCTATTCGGTTCCTTCTCGATGTGGTCGATCCTCTTGAAGACATCCGTATCGATTCCGTTATGGACAATCCTCACCTTGGATTCAGGCACGTGGAAGATGCGCACCACATCGTCCGCCGAGCTTTTGGAGACCGTTATCACGCGGTCCATTCTCTGGCTCACGATACCCTGCATAATACTGAAAGAATAGAAAATAATGCGCTTCAATTTACTGGCGAACCTCCTCGCCTGTGCCAGGTCTGCTCTCATATCGATGGGGATGGGGTGATGTATGGTGGCGACCACCGGCACCCCCAGGCTCCTCATCATGAGCAGGCCGTAGCCCAGTGTCTGGTTATCATGGACGACATCGAACTTAACGCTGTGGTTCAGCTCCCGCAGCTTCAGATATGCCCTCATGCTGAAGGTGAATATCTCAGGAAACATCCCCACATGCTTTGCCGCAACCTCATAAAAATTTATGGGGTCAAGCATCCGCAGGGGGTCTTTCAAAGAAGACAATGCCGGCGTCTCATACAGATTCAGGCCGTCAAGCTCGTGCAGCTTCACCCCGTCAGGGACCGAAGGATACGGAGGCCCGGCCATCACGTGGACCTCGTGCCCCAACTGATGGAGTGCCTTGGCCAGGTAGTAGACGTAGATGCCCTGGCCGCCGCAATACATATTGCCCCTGTAGGTCAAGAGGCATATTTTCATATCTGTTTATCACCTTCAGCCGTTCGTGGTTCGACAGGCTCACCATGAACGGCCCTTCGTCAATCCTTCGTCAATCCTTCGGCAAGCTCAGGACAGGGCTCAAGGGCGAATGGAAGAAAAGCTATCTTCGTAACAATTACCCATGCGCCTACGGCGCACCAACGAACGATGAAAATATGGGGTCATTCTGAGAAGTCCCGATTCATCGGGACGACCGAAGAATCTCGAGATTCTTCGCTAAAGCTCAGAATGACATCTACTTTCTTATATTTCTAAAAGAACCCATTTTCTACGTAATGTTGATTGACCTGCCTGGAGC
>Ga0172366_10004204_pt1 | contig 11354 bp, 7 predicted proteins | sample LakKivSesite69cm_FD_114533 | JGI IMG/M metagenome (GOLD analysis project Ga0172366, IMG submission 114533) | Sediment microbial communities from Lake Kivu, Rwanda - Sediment site 69cm | ecosystem: Environmental > Aquatic > Freshwater > Lake > Sediment | place: Rwanda: Western Province, Lake Kivu...
GAAAATTGCCACAAATGGAACAGTGGTATAAAGAAAAAGAGGAGTTCTCCAATCGGCCAAAGAATGAAAAGAAATTGGCCATCTTTGGCCCATGTAATCTTTTCCGGTCTTTAAGATAGAATATGCCTGATAACCAACATCTACTTCGTCCCCAAATAGGCAGGGAGGAAATTTGTCTAATTTATAAAGTCTTAAGAAAGAACCAAAAAGAATAATTAAAAATAACAAAATAGCGATCTTCTTTTTATGATTCATACAACTCAATTTTAGCAGACTTAACTTTACTTTTTTACTCGTTTGCTAAAATATAAAAGATTGGTTGATTTTCTGGATTAGTTATAGCTTTTAAAACCTTTACACCTTTTAAAGGGTAAACTCTTAGATCTTTATCCCCTGCCGTATCGTCTTTAGCCGAAGCCAAAACTAAAAGATTTTTGTTTTTCTTGAATAGTTCCTGAATTCCCCAATACTTCCATTCTAAATCTTTAGGCTTGTAAAAATAATACTTACCAATCCAAAAACCACTGATTCCGGCAAAAGAATTGTCCTCTTCAAAATTGTTATTTTTAACCAAGGGGTGTATTTTTTCGGGACTATAAGAATTCCAGAAAAGAAACCATAGAATTGAGGGCTCATAGGAATTATTGATAAAAACCCGCGAATAAAGGCTCTCTTTTTCTTTAACAGCTATCATTGCTTCTTTATAACCATATGCCCAATATCGCCAAGATTCTTTAGGGTAATGATGAAAATATTGATGGATAAACGAAAAAAAATATAAAAGATAAGTAATTAACAACGCTCCGTTAGTCACTAAAAATAGCTTCTCACCAAACTTCTTTAAAATAGATTTTGAAAAAATTGTTATTCCAAAGGCGATAAAAATTGCCACCGCCGGCATCATAAAAATCAGTCTTATGGCATGCGATCCACCTCCGACAGTGATCGCCGAAGGCAAAGGAGAAATCAAAAGCCAATAAATCAATAAATTTGAATATTTCTCTTTTTTTTAAAAAAATGTATAACCCTCCTAAAAAAAATGGTAAAAGGATTACAAAGAATTCACCCACGTTGCCAACAGAATTCCGAAAGTTAGGATCGCCAGACAAAAATAAGAACTGGGGTGAAAAACTTTCAAAATAATTTGACAAAAAACTGCTAATATAAGTCTCAATCTTATTATGAAAAAAACGGCCAGTAAGGCTTGAAGAATCGGTTTGCCTTTTGATAATAATTTTGTCAATTAATTTCTGGTTATTAACAAGGCTAACTCCCTTATATCTTTCTAAGCCGATTGAAAAGAGTGAAAAATATATTGCTGGCAAAGAAACTAATACAAAAACTCCTAAGCTAACCAATTTTACCTTTAAATTTATTTTAGAAATTTCTTTTTTAAAAATAAGGAAAATCCCAATAAAAAGTAAAGGGATTAAAATTTTTGCCGAATGATAAGCATAAAGACTTAGAGAAAAAACAATTGAGGCAAAAAATAACTAAATATTCTTCTTAAAAGAATGAAATGTTAACCAAAGCCCAAAAAGAATCAGACAAAGCATTAAATTAGCCTCAAAAACGCCTCGAGAAAAATGAATTGCCCAAGGAGAGGAGGCTACTAAAAAACTAGCCAAAAGACCGCATAAATTATCTTGTGATAATTCAAAAACCAAAAGGTAGACAAGCAAAACTATCAATACTCCGCAGACAGCCGGGATAAATCTCACAGAAAATTCACCCAGGCCCAAAAAAATAATTGGAATTGCCGATAAATAAGCCAATAGGCAAGATTTTGTGTCAATCAAGGTTTTAAGATAAACCGGTAAAAAATGGCCAGTAATATCTTTCCTTGTTTTTAAAATTGAAAATGCATTATAACTTGTATCAACTTCGTCACCAAAAAGAGGCAATAAACTCCCTAATTTATAGAAACGAAGAAAAAAAGCTAAAATTATAATCAAAAAAAGGAAAAAAACTGTTTTTTTTATTTTCATCTTAAAAAATTAAGGGAGGCTGTAGTTTCTCCCAATTTTCTAACAGGTAAAGGGTAGAATGAAAACTCCAAAGATAAAGCCGGTGAATTAAAAAAAGAGAGAAAATCATCCAAATCAATCTCAAAGATTCCCTTTTTTTCATTTTTGGAATAAAAAAGAAAATAATTAAGCCAAAAATTACAATAAGGCCACGGTAAAACCATTGACATGGCCATTTAGGATGAAAAACAGAAAAACCCCAATAAAAAGAGCTAGAAAAAGGGAAGAGAAAAAATAGAATTAAATCGATCATCCCAGGTCTAATTAACAAACGTTTCATCAAAAGACTGACGCCTAAGACCAAAAAAGGAATAAAGGGAAAATAGTACCACGCATAATTACCTCCTCCCAAAAAAATTATGCTTAAAAGATAGGTCAATGGCGGTAAAAGAAAGTCATGATTTTCCTTAAAAGACGACAACCAGATTAAAATCACAAAGCCACCAAGCCACCAACCGTCAAGGGGAAAATGAATCAAATTAACCCGAGAGATTTGTTGAAAAAAACCCATCGGCCCCCAAAAAAATCTGGATGACTGATTCAGCAAAACCTTCAAAAAAAGGGATCCGCTAAGCCACCAACCATAAAGAAAATATAAACTGCCTATTAGAATTCCGGATAATAAAAAGGTTAAAATTTCTTTTTTTGTTTTCTTCCAATAAAGAAGGCAAAAAAATCCTCCTAAAAGAACACTCCAACCAGATAATTTAGTTAAGGCGGCTAAACCAGCCAGAAGGCCAGCGATCAGAGAAAAAATTAATTTGTTGTATTTTTTACTCAGCCATAAAAAGTTCACCGAAGCCAAAAAAAGAGGAATCAAAACATTTTCTGCCAATGAAAGTTTTGAGGTAAAAACAAAACTGGGAACAGTATTGTAGAAAACAAAAGCCAGTAATCCAATAAAAGGTCCGGCTAATTGGGTTCCAAGTAAGAAAATTAGAATTCCAGTCAAATAAGATAACCAAATGTTAGGTAAACGAAACTGAGAAGCCTTAACATCCTCAAAACTTTGCGCCTCTTTGTTCACCCCTAAGGCGTAAATTAAACCAGCTAAAGGTGGATGGTCCAAATAAGGTTGAACAAAACGGACTTGCATTAAACCCTTTCCATAGTCTAAGGTTTCCACCTTAAGTAGGGGTTTCGGAAATGAACGCCAATTAGATAATTTAGGTCTTTCTCCGTTGGCCGAGATAGAAAATCCGTCGATCTTAAGACTAAATTCTCCCTTAATTTCACCCGAATAAGCGCCCAAATCAGACCAAGCAGTAGGAATACCGGAAGTAAAAATACTTTTACCCAACCAAGCAAAATCATATTCAGCCAAAATCACCCCTGGTTTTGGAATAAGCTGATAGCCTAAGATTTTTAGCTGATAGACTTTCTTGGAGATCAAAAAAACCAGCAGTGAACAAAGAAAAAAAATAATTATTTTAAAATTCTTTCTATATCTCATTTTTTAGTGCTGACAATTAATAAAGCTATGGCCCCATTTTTAAAGTAAATCTTTTGCAAAAGCTTAGCATTTAACAATTCGTCTGGCGGTAAACTCCATGGACTGCCAATAAAAAGGGTGTTTTTAGTAAAGCGATCGGTTGGCCAATATATTGGCCTAAAGGAAAAATTAAGAAAATCAGAAGAATCTTTATTTTCTCCTTTTCCATGAAGGGGATCATTTTGTAATAACCATGGGTCATATTTGCCGTAAAAATAAACATAAAGATGAGGTGTGCTTACTGTAAATGGTCCCTGCGTGCCAAAACTCGGGTCAATAACTATTTTCTCATATTCTTTCTGGTGACTCCAGGCATATAAAGCGGCTTCTTTCATACCATAACTCCAGTATTCGGAAAAGTTAATCGGATAATGAAAATGATACAAGTCAAGATAAAATATCAAACTGATTACTACTACCAAAAGGCCAGCGATTATAAGCACCAGCTTTTTCAAAGAAGCCAAAACCTTGACTTTTTCCCAGAAGATAAAAATGCCTGTGGCTACTATCAGATGAATCGAAGGTATGAGGGTTAAGCTTCTTAAAGGATGTAATTTGTTGTTAGCAAGCGAAGCGGCAAGCGGTCCAAGTGCAATCCAAAATGACAGCAATGTGAACATTTCCCGACTAAGAAATTTCCTTTTTAAAAAAATCTCCCAAGCTCCAAGGATTAAAAATGGCAATTCAAAAAGATGGAAAAGCCCCACTCCTGGGGCATCTGCAATAGACAAACTCATCCCATTAAAAAACAAGTAGGGAAAATCGAAGTATTCAAAATATCTTTTTACCCAAAAATTGACGATTTGCAAAAAGTTATTATCAAATATTTTCTGCCAAAGATTCAGCTTTTCGCCTGCCTCATGAAGATAGTATCTAATTTCTACATCACGACTAATAAAGACATTAGTTGCCCTCGTTCCTCCCTCCGGACCAAACATAAAAACAATAAAGGGAACAAAAAAAATAATCCAAATTAGAATAGCGAGTAACAAGTTCTTTCTTTTCTCTTTTTGAAAAATCTTTTTCTGAAAAATTACCCCCAGACCCAGGATAAAAAGCGGAACAAACAAACGCTCGGAATGGTAGGTAAAAAGCGACAGTCCGAATAAAAAGGCTACTAACCAGAAAAATTTACCTTTCTCCTTTAAAGAATTTAAGAACAGCCAAGTGCCAACAATAACTAAAGATAAAGCCACTATCGCCTCGCTAGTCATCCGAGAATACTGAATGTGCCAAGGAGAAATCGCTAAAGAAAAAGTTGTCAGAAGAGCAATTGTTTTATGGTTGGTCATTTCTTTCATCAAAAGATAGACAAAGATCAGCGTTAAAGAAGAAATTGCGGCAACGGTAAAACGGGTGCCAAATTCTGTCAAACCAAAAACCGCCATTGCCGGAACCATCAAATATTCCAAAACTGGTAATTTGTAATCTCCAACCGAACGAAAAGAAGGCGGAAGAACTTTCCCCCATTCATCACGACCAGTTTTCAGAATCGAATACGAGTTGTAGGCGATAGCCACCTCGTCGATTGAAAGGGATACTGGTCGGGAAGAAAGACGCCAAAAGCGCAAGAAACCGCCCAAAAGAACAATAAATGTTAAGACTAAAATTTCTTTTTTCATTTCTCAGGCTTAACTAAAACACAATTATCGGCCAATGATGAGGCAATTAATAAAACTGGTTTATTATCTAAACCTACAATTTCATCATAAATTTTGTAGCATCTTTTTTCAGATGGTTCTTTATCCTCATCAAGAAATACTAATTTTGATAGCCAATTCTTCTCTTCTTGCGGCGTAACCACAAAAAGTCCCCTTTCTCCAGGCAAAAGAGAGAATTCCTCCACTCTACCAATATGAATGTTCTCAATTTGATTTATCCAGAAGTGATATTTGATTGAGGTTTCCTTTTTTTGAAGTTTTACCGAAGAGTATTGAGAGAAGAAAAGTAAAAGCGGTGCCGGATCGGGAGCGTAGCCATCGGTAAGATAAACTTTATCAAAATCCTGGTAGTTATATTTCTTTAGTAACATTGGCACCTCTTTAAAACCGTAAAACCAGCCTGATTGTGCCCTGATCGGTTCTTTTTGCAGCGCATCATATGTAACAAGAAGAATATTAAAGACAAAAAGGGGTAAAAAGATTAGCAAAAGTCGCCTTTTAACTAGTTCCTCCATTCCCAAACCAATCAATACTAAAATCACTGGCAAGGCAAAAATCAATATAGCTGTGTCCGGGCTTTTCTTTATAAAAGAAGAGGCCACTGCTACGAGAGAAAACCAAAAAAGCAATAGTTTACCCCCCTGCTCCTTATTTTTCAGTATCCACCACATACCCCAAAGACAGGGTAGCAGTAAAACAAAATAAACCGGACCAAAATTCCAAAGGCCATGAAGGGAATTCTGATCACCAATGGCAAAATAATATGCGGGGGAAAAATGGGCAAGAAATTTTTCTCCATATTTAACCAACCAATATCCCTTGTTGAAAAATAATTTACCTAAAAGAGGATTACCAAATTTGAGTTCATTACCTCTCATAGAGTTAACAGCATTAGTAACGCTAATATCGGTAAATAAACTAAAATTGTTTTCCAAAAAACTTCGTTTGACTGACGGAAGCTTAAGATAACCAATTAAAAGCGGTGAAAATAAAATTAAAACAATTATTATTAAGGGCCAGAGTTTTCTTCTTAGACCAAGCTCATTACCTATAAATAAAAGACCTATGAGAAATACGGGGATAAATAACCAAGCAGTTTTAGTTGTATAAAGGCTGGCAATTAGAAAAATAACTGCCCCCAAAAAATTAATTTTGGAAAACCTTCCTTTCTGCTTAGACAAAAAATAAAAACCAATCAAGAATAAAAATAAGCCTAAACCTTCGGGAAAGGCGATACGCGAAAGAAAAACACTCCAAGGAACAACGGCCATTAAAAAAGCGACCCAATAAGCTAAATTTTTTCTCTGAGGAAATAAGTTTCGCACTACCCCAAAAAGGGCCAAAATTGATATCACACCAAAAAAGGCAAAAAAGAAATGCACAGAAAACTCAGATGGACCAAAAATTTTAACCGAAAGCATTACCAAATAAGTTGGAAGAGGCAGCTGATAATCTATAAACGAAGTGAAAATTAATGGCCAGCTTCTACTCAACTCATCTTTACCAATTGTCAAAAGACTCCTCGCCCGATAACCAAGGAGAGCCTCCTGTGAATGAAATCCCACTGGATAGTCGCCAAGGCAGACAAAGCGGACAAAGGCCCCCAGAAGGAAAATTAAAATCAAAAGGATTTCCTTCGACTTCAACCAATTTTTGTAAATTTGCATTTTTGACCTGACCAAAGAATAAAGCTAATCAAATAATGTTTAAAAAGACCATGATAAATTTTACTACTTTGAACTAACCATCTCTGAGTCAGACTTGAAATCTCCTTCCCGCTCGCTCCGTGTTCATGAGTAATTTGGGCGGATGGCAAGTACCAAACTTTAAATCCTGCTTTTCTTGCCCTCCGACAATAATCCAAATCCTCAAAATACATAAAATAACGCTCATCAAAAAAACCAATTTTATCAACTATCTTTCTAGAAATTAACATTGCTCCACCAACCACCGCTTCTACCGTTACTGGTTTATCACCCAGTGGCGCATATTTTGAAAAAGCATTCTTTTTTCCTAACCAAAACTCTCCAACCGCTCGGTTCATAGTTGGCAAATTAAAAACTGAAGCTTGGATTGAACCATCAGGATTTAAAAGCTTAGCTCCAATTATTGCTGGCCTAACTTTCTTTTCAAATTCTAAAAGTTTTTCTAAGGCTTCTGGTTTAATTTGAGTATCAGAATTAAGCAGCAAAACCACTTCCCCTTTCGCCTCTCGAAGTGCCTGATTAACTGCTTTGGCAAACCCCAAATTTTTTTTATTTTCTATAATTTTTAATTTTAAATTGTAATTTTTAATTTTTACATTCCGAAGGAATAATTCTTTTTCATTTTTAATTAACTGGATACTTCCATCCGTCGATCCATTATCTACCACAATTATCTGGGTGTTAGGTAATAGTGGTTTGGTGATGGTGAATTTTTTCTCTTCACTATCACCTCTCACCAAACACCTAATAACTGATTCCAGGCACCGCCTTAAAAGTTCTTTGGTATTATAACTAACAATTATTATTGAAAGTTTCATTCAGGGATCCTTTTTTGAACTAAAAAATTTCCAATTTTCTTCTCAAAAACAGGGAGTCCATAACCATTCTCACTGTCAATAAATTCCTTTTTAAGACCTTCCGGTATTCCTCTTGTTGGCTCAAAAATAGAATAACGTAGGTATTTTAAAGAATCTGGCATGGACATTTTCCCAGGATAACCAGGAACATCTTCTCCTCCCCAAAACGGAACATACCCATATTTTTTCTTTCCATCCCAAGTGAATAAATAATCCCAAGTAGTTCTAATCTTGTAGGGCATAGTCAAAGCATTAACCACAAATTTTTTTCCTTGACTGTCTTTGTAAATCCAATCAATTAGCTCTCTTTCTTTTTCAAGTAACATTCCTTCTTGAACATAAAGTGAATTTATTGGACCCTTAGGATTAAATTTTTTAATTAGATTAAGATTACTCAAAAGAATGATTCCTATAAAAATTATGGCCAAATATTTTCTGAAAACAAAAAGTTTCTTAAGCATATAAGCAAAGGTTAAAATTATTGCCGGCGATAACCCTATTCCTACATAATAAAGCTGAGGAGGACCAAAAAGGTCCAAAGAATAATTAGAAACTATCCAGACAAACAGGAATAAAAATTGTTTCCGATATTTTTTATCTTTTAAAGAAAAAAACAATATTAAGAGGATAATAAAAACAGCCAACCATATTCTAATTCGTGGAAAAAAACCAAAAATGTTATAAAGAGCTTCATCACCAAGTCTTTCCCAGAAAGTAGAAGTGGCCAATTTTACAGTTTCGGGGGTGGTTCTTTTAAATAAAAAAAGTTTGATGCTTCGTAATAAAAATGTCGAAAAAAGAGTTTTTAGGGTTCTGAAACCATACTTTATTTCCGCCAAAATAAAAGTAGAAAGACTTGCAAACAAACCTATTAATCCAAAGGAAAAATATCTAAATTTAAAAGAGCTTTTTACCTCCTTCCAGAACACAATTACCATTAGCAGAAAAGTTAACCAAAGACAAATCAAGAAAAATTGAAATTGAATTGAAAAGCCTAAACCCAAAAAAATCAAAACCCAGGCCCATGATTTTTTTTTAAATATTAAGTAAATCCACCCTAAATAAAAAAGCATCATTGTTAAAACAGCTAAAGAAGGGTTGGCAAAATATAAAGCATATTGCGTCTGGGAAAAGGAAAAGGCATAAAGTAAAGAAGCGAGTAAACCAAAATTCTTTCCGAACAAATTTTTTCCCATTAAGTAAATCAAAAAAATTCCTGAAGCATTAATAAAGGAGATAAATGCTAAAACCCAAACCGGATTTCCTTTAAAGATCAAATAAACCGGCCCAATCAAGTACCAGTATAAAGGGCCATGAAATAAACCCTCTTTTCCAGCTGAAGGACCAATTATTTTTATATCCCTATTTTGATAAATTCCTTGGGAAATAAAAGCATCTCTATCTTGGTCGAAGCCAAAATAAACATTTTCAGGAAACCACCAAAAGCGAACAATTAATGCAAGGAAAAGTATTGCAAATAAAATAATTAAGCTCTGCTCCTTTTTAAAACCGATAATATTCATTAAAATCTCTCTTTTTTGTAAAAAAACACTCTGTCTACTGCCTCAAAAACAACTTTTAAATACCTCGGGTGCTTTAAAATTCTTTTCAGAAGACCGAAAAAATGCCGAATCAATATTTTTTTACTATCAAGATTTTTCCAAGTTAAAAGCAAATGGTTCCTTTGTTTTATAGAATCAATATATTCTTGGCTGAAATTTTGAGGATTTATGCTTGCTTCATGATGATGAATTACCTCTGATTTTGGCTCCCAAAGACATTGATATCCTCCTTTTCGGGCTCTAATCCCTAAATCCATATCTTCAAAATAGAAAGGAAGAAAAAGATTATCCATTCCACCTAATTTCTGCCAAATTTCTTTTTTGAAAATTGAGCTCCCTCCACTTGGCCAGTCGGTCAAAGAGGTCTGATTTACCACTTGAGTAGGAATGATTTGTAAAAACCCATCTTGCCATTCTAACTTTCCAGGACCAAATTTCCCCTCATTAAAAGAAACGGCAAAAACTTTCTTATCTTCAAAATGCGGCAATGCGTGCTCAAGAAAGTCTGCCGAAGGAGCGACGTCTAAATTTAAAATCACCACTAAGTCGCCTATCGCTTCTTTAACACCCGTATTACAACCTGCTGCATAACCAAAATTTTTTTTATGTTCTACAAGTTTAATTTGAGGATAATTTTCCTTAAGAAAAACAACCGAGTCGTCTGTCGAACCATCATCAATAACTAAAATCTCTCTTATTTGATTTTTAGAATTGTGGGAGGACTTAATTACCGTGGGTAAATTTTTCTTTAAAAGATCTCTTCCGTTCCAACAAACAATAACTATTGAAACATCCATAAAGAGATTTTATCACACTTACAGCTTATTATTGACGAAATTTAGACCTCATTACTCTCAAAAGGACCTCTTTAGAATCGCCGTAAGCATAAAAACAAGCAAAATGGTCAAAGTACTTAAACCTACAAGGATTCCAATTTTAAAAGAAGTAGGTTGATAGGAAAAGATCACTTCATGATCACCAGCAGGAACAACTACTGCCCTAAAATTATAATTAGCTCTAAGAACTTTTGTATTTTGTCCATCAATTGAAGCCTTCCAGCCAGGATCATAAGCATCAGAGAAAACCAAAATGGTCTCAATTGGGGCCTCTGTAATTATCTTTACGTTTTGAGGCTGATAGTCAATAATTTCCGCTTTAAAGTTTCTGGGATCTTCAACTCCACCATTTTTCAGTCCTACCGATTCTTCCAAAATCACCTCTTTTTTTTCTTCTGAAGTAAAACGTAGTAATTCTTTCAAAATTTCTTCATCTTTATTAATTATTTTTAACTCCCTAGTTAAATAAACTCTCGGGTAACTTTTAATATTCTCATAAACTCTTGTTTTACCATGTCTAAAAACTAATTTCAGTTTAGGGTTTATGATATCTTCAAGCGCTAAGACATACTTCACATTTGCAAGGTCAAAAATTGGCGAGCGGTAATTAGTTAAAAAAATTGATCTTCCAGGACTCTCAAAACGGCCAGATGGATCTTCCGAATTAGCAGTTACCGCCAGTTCTTGAAACCTTTGAGAATGAACCGAATCATAACCATCAACCATTTGTAGGTCATAGGGAATATTAGTATTGGCAGTCATCAATTCTTGATCAGTAATTAAAATTCTTGAAGGTTTGCTCTGATTTTTTAGAAAATCAATCACTTTTGTCCTTGGAAAAAGCACCTTTGGATCAACAAAAGGATTATATTTTTTACTATTTCGCAAAAGGTTAAAACAAAGGCAGAAAAATAGTATCAAAAGAGTGAAACGTTGAATCTTAATACTCTTGGACCTTAAATAAATCGGCAACGTCACTATAAGAAGACCCAAAGAAGAAAGAGGTAAAACCGAATTACGGAGGCTGACTGAGAAATTCTTCTGCCACAATGACCAAAAGATGACTCCTCTTAAGAAAACTAAAGCAATTAAAAAGAAACAAAAAACTAAAATGGAAATTGCCAAAAAACTATAATTTCTTGTTTTTTCATCGACGCTTTCTTGAAAATAATGAAAACCAAATCCTGCTAAAACCGCCAGTGAAAAATCAATA
>Ga0172366_10004205_pt1 | contig 11354 bp, 11 predicted proteins | sample LakKivSesite69cm_FD_114533 | JGI IMG/M metagenome (GOLD analysis project Ga0172366, IMG submission 114533) | Sediment microbial communities from Lake Kivu, Rwanda - Sediment site 69cm | ecosystem: Environmental > Aquatic > Freshwater > Lake > Sediment | place: Rwanda: Western Province, Lake...
ACCATTGGCTATGATGATTTCAGGCTTGAACTCTTCAGCCAAAGGCAAGAATATCTCCATTAGGGCATATAGATATGTTTGCTCACCAGTTTCTGGAGGGAGTGGCACATTAACGTTATATCCCTCGCCTTCGCCTTCTCCGATCTGCTCGATGAATCCTGTCCCGGGATAGATTGTCATCGGATCCTGATGAAGCGAGATGAATAAGACACTTGGGTCAGAATAGTAAATATCGCTTGTTCCATTTCCAAAGTGCACATCATAATCTAGGATTAGTATCTGTTTAAGTCCATAATTCGCGCGTATATGCTCCACTAAGATAGCTATGTCATTGAAAAGGCAAAAGCCGCCACCGTAGTCTCTACCTGCATGGTGAAAACCGCCTCCTAATAGCACAGATCGATTAAGCCCTTCCTCGTAAATGGCGGTTCCAGCCTCCATCGCCCCTCCAATTATCAGCATAAGGGCATTAACAATCTTCTGAGACACCGAGGTATCCCGATCATAGGGCGCATTCATCTCGGCTAAACGGAAGATTAGATCAACATAGTCCTTACTATGCACCTTGAGCAAATCTTCATGCTTAGCTGCCTCAGGTCTTAAAATAGAGACATTTGGCGATTGGAATACCCGCTTATCTTCAAAGAATCTTTTCGCGTTTATGAATCGGTCACCTCTGAATGGATGATTGGGACCTAAGTCGTATTGGCTGAATTTTTCATGATAGACTATGCCGACTTTCAAGGTAGAACCTCACGTATCAACTTAATATGTCCGCATTGTAGAAAAATATTTGTCTTCTTTCTTCTATGCCTTTTATTGGAAAGCCAATACATGCATTCTCTGAGCTTGGACTTAGATCATCTAAAATTCTGATTCACTTTCTCTTTCGGGCATCTTTTCTTTAGGTTTAGAGGAAGCTATTACATCGTCGATCCTTAGGATCATAGAAGCCACTTCAGCAGCTGATTTTATTGCCTGCTCCTTCACGCGAAGCGGCTCGATAATTCCTCTTTCATACGTATTAACTACATCGCCAGCGAAAACATCGACACCCATAAGATGCCCATCTGTCTTTTCATGAGTAGCCCTTAATTTAACCATGATATCTATAGGTTCTAGGCCAGCGTTCTCAGCTAACGTCCTGGGTATAGCCTCCACGGCGTCAGCGAAGGCTTCGATGGCTAGTTGCTCTCTTCCGCCGAGTTTTCGAGCATATTTGCGGAGCTCCTTTGCAACCTCTTCTTCTACGGCTCCGCCGCCTGCAACGATCTTGTTCTTATCGACTACGTCGGCTATAACTGATAAGGCATCATTCATGGCCCGTTCAGCCTCTTCCACCATCCTTTCAAGACCAGCTCGGATTAGTATGGCTACGGATCGTGGGTTCTTGCAGCCCTCTATGAAAACCATTTTGTCATCACCGATCTTCCGCTCCTCCACAAGTCCAGCATAACCAAGATCCTCCTGTTTCAAGTCTTCTAGGTTAGTAACTATTCTTCCTCCGGTTGCCCTAGCGAGCTTTTCCATATCCGACTCCTTTGCCCTTCTGACAGCCAAAATTCCTTCTTTAGCCAATAAGTGTTGTGCCATATCATCAATACCCTTCTGGCAGATAACTACATCAGCACCTGTTTCTTTGATCTCATTGACAAACTTTCTAAACATCTGGGTCTCTTGATCTAGAAAGGCCTTCATCTGCGTTGGATCTCGTATTCGAATCTCAGCGCTGAACTCTGTCTTTTCAATCTCTAATGGAGCATTTATCAGTGCAATCTTAGCATCTTCAATACGCTTAGGCATGCCTGAATGGACTACTTCCTTATCCAAGAGGATCCCGCGTATAAGCTCCGTATCTAAGAGGCTTTTCCCCTCTTTCTTTACTATCTGGATGTTGTCAATGTCGGCCACCATTCTGTCTCCTCTCTTTTCAGCTATCTGCTTCACAGAATCTATTGCGATCTCAGCAAGATGATCCCTTGCCCCGCTCACAGCCTTACTGCTCATAGAGGTCATGGCAACATTCTTTAGAGTTTCGCGGTCCTCGAGATCGATGTCGATGCCCAATTTATCAAGTACTTCCGCGGCCTTTTGGGTTGCTTTTCTATATCCACTTACCACGACTGTTGGATGGATATTCTGATCCAGTAATTCCTCGGCATTCTTGAGTAGTTCTCCTGCGAGTACGACTGCTGTGGTTGTTCCGTCGCCGACCATGTCATCTTGGGTCTTGGCGACTTCTACCATCATCTTGGCTGCTGGATGCTCCACATCAATCTCGTCAAGAATGGCTGCGCCATCATTGGTTATGGTGATGTCCCCCATGCTGTCGATAAGCATCTTATCCATACCACGAGGACCAAGAGTAGTCTTAATAGACTCAGCGATTACCTTAGCAGCCATAATGTTGTTCCTTTGCGCCTCCTTTCCTCTACTTCGCGATGTTCCTTCCTTCAAAATAAGTACAGGTTGACCACTCTGAGTTTGTGTTAAATATGCCATATGTTCTTCCTTCTCATTCTTATCAAATTAGTTAATTGGAAATGAATACAAAATATATAAATTTTGCTAAACCGTCATAGACGTAGCGTAAGTTTTCAAAAGCAATAATAATTATTAATCATCCTTGGGTCAGAAGTAGGATTGCCTGCGCCAAGTCTCCACCAGTTTGTTCCAGCGCAGCCTTCGCCTGCTCCAAGCTTACCCTTGCTTGCTGTGCGACGAGTTGTACATCCTCGTCAGGTATAACTTTTTTCCTCTCTCTAGCTTTCTCAGTTATTTCCCCTCCAGCTATTTGGAATATCTTCTGTCCATGTATTTCAAGAACTGAGACCTCTGGATATTGGATAATTATCTCCTTATCCTTTATTCGAAGTATAACCTCCTCAACATCGCTTAGAGGGTTCATATTTAAACCCATCCTCTGCATCATCCTTTTAGCTTCCCTCGGGCTTATCCTCCGCAATTCTTCCATTCCCCCACCACATTATTTCTTCCCATTTTCCTTTTTAACCTTCCTCATACATCCCATTCGCACGTTCACAGCGGCACCTCTCTTAAAGGACTTCATCTCTCTCCCGGAAAGTAATGCCCTTCCAACGGCTATAACCCTGTCTTTCCCGTCTATGACGATTACTTCCTCAGCTGGACGTATCTCTTCATCAACATCGGCTACATGCTTAGCAAAGACGTTTCCTCCACTTTCAACAAAGTATACGGCTTCATCTCTAACCTTAACCCATAAACATTTAGCTCCATCTATTTCGAAGAGCCGTTTAGCCCCACTAATCGTCAAGGAGAATAGTCCATCAGAGGGCCTCAAGGTTGCAAGCATCTCTCCATTAAGATATACATACTTTATTCGCCCCGTTTTCTTTGAGAAGACTAAGGTGACATTATCTGGGAAGAGCATCTCACCGACACCTTTCCAAAACTGGTAATCGGCTATGCTTCTTATCTTCTTAATCGGGTCTGAGAATCCATCAGGCATAACCATCAATGACCATCTAAATTTAATACCATATATTTAAGTCAGTGTAGATAGTATAAGAAGTTGGTGTCACGGTCTTGCAATGCGAAGTTTGCGGCCGTCAGATCTTTGGAGAGCCTCAAAGGGTGATAATTGAAAGCGTAAAGATGATCGTATGTATTGATTGCGCCAAACTCGGCTCGGCTCATTGGGAGGCTAAGCGTGAATATCCCCGGCATTTGCCCAAAACTGGAGCTAAGAAGACTCTAACAAAAACTTCGCCAATAAAAAGAAGACATGAAGAGATATTTGGAACCCTGAATCTCGTAGAGGACTTCGGGCTACGTATCAGACAAGCCAGGGAGAAACGGGGACTAATCTATGAAGACCTCGGAAGAAGGATTGGGGAGAAGGTTTCGGTTTTGAAGAAGATTGAAAGTGGGAAGATGATGCCTGACCAGAAACTCGCAACTAAATTAGAGCATGAACTCAAAATCAAACTTCTCGTTCCCTCTATGGAGCGCGGAGAAACGATATCTTTTTCCCCGCCTTCTAGCGGAGTTACGTTAGGCGAGATTGTTCATCTAAAGGCTGGAAAGAAGGAGGTATCAAAAGAACGAGAGCAGTCATAGTTCATCGGAGGCTTCGAACCGAGCCCTCTAATATGAATGAGCTCCGAAGCCTCGCCGAAGCTGCAGGTTACAAAGTTGTAAATTCAACCGAACAAATTAGACGTCCACACCCGCAATTCCAAATTGGCAGAGGCAAGGCTGAAGAATTAGCTAAAATGGTTTTCGATCTAGACGCTGAAAAGGTAATATTCGGCAATGAACTAAAACCAGTGCAATCCTATAATATTGCTAAGCTCACGGGTGTCGAGGTAATCGACCGCCTTCAACTTATTCTTGAAATATTTGTTCGAAGAGCCTCGACGATGGAAGCCAAACTTCAAATAGAGATGGCTCGGCTCCAATACGAGCTGGCTCATGCAAAGGAGAAAGTAAGGCTGGCTAAGATGGGCGAACAGCCGGGATTTCAAGGGTTAGGTAGATATGAGGTTGATGTCTATTATGACGCTGTACAGCGTCAAGTGAATAGCATAAGGAGCAAGCTGAAGAGAATACGAAAAACCCGCGGATTGCATCGCCTTCATAGGCGCAAGCTGGGTTTTAGCTCAATTTCTTTAGCTGGATACACAAACTCTGGAAAAAGCACATTGTTTAATAGTCTTACTGAGGAGAAGGTTCCCGTTGATGCTGGCATGTTTACTACCCTATCGACTACGACGAGGGCATTTGACCTTTTCAACTTCAAGATTTTACTGACGGATACTGTTGGATTCATCGATAGGTTGCCCATACCACTTATAGAGGCATTCCGCTCCACTCTGGAAGAGACAATATTTTCGGATCTCATTCTTTTAGTTGTAGATACAAGTGAAGATCAAAGTGAAATCAAACGGAAGATCTTCTGCTGCCTCGATACTATTCAGGAGATAGGTGTAGCAGGAATCTCAATTATAACAGCGCTCAACAAAATTGATTTAATCTCAGATGAGGATCTCGAACAGAAAATTGAGGATCTGAAGGGTTTTTCGCCCAATCCAGTACCTATCTCAGCGTTATATAGGACAAACCTTGACTTAATCAAAGAGGAGATATCTCACCATCTTAAAGAGGCAAGTTTATCTCTCCTTTAACATACCAGTAAACATTAATACCTGTCGCTTCTTTTCCATGTCTTCAAAAACGCTGAGGTGAATAACATAAAATAGTAAGGGAAAAACCTAAAGGTCTTCTTTTGGTCCATTTCCAATTATAGACAAAGTCAAGGAACAAGTGAAAAACTTGGCGGTGTCTTTAGGCATGAGCGAACCCAGAGTCCATGTGTTACGTTTGGGTCATAGGTATGTACGCGATAAAAGGGTTACTACACATCTCCTCTTAGCTGCGAGAGTATTCGGAGCCCATAAGGTCCTATATACTGGTCAAAGAGATGAAGAGCTAGAAAAGAGCATTCAGAAGATAAATGAGACATGGGGTGGCTCTTTCAAGGTGGAATATACAGAGAACTGGGAGAGGATTATAGAAAACTGGAAAAGAAATGAAGGTGAAATTATCCATTTAACAATGTATGGACTTCCAATTCAAGATGTCATTCATTCCGTCAGAGAATCTCAGAGGGATAAGCTCATCGTTGTCGGCGGAGCTAAGGTGCCAAGAGTCGTCTTCAAGATGGCCGATTGGAACATCTCCGTAACTTCCCAACCGCACTCTGAGATCAGTGCATTATGCATCTTCCTTCATGAACTGTTTGAAGGTAAAGAGCTCTCCAAAACCTTTGAAAATGCCAAGATAAGAATAATCCCGCAGGCTGATGGCAAGAAGATTGAGCTGACTGGAACTTTAGGCTTCACTTCTGTATCATGAGAATAAAGAGATTTAAGTTTCTAAGTATAATAATATAATAGTTGATGTGATGGTGACGCCGATGTCTTCTTCTTCGAATCAGAGTATTCTGTTGAAGGTAGCTGAAATCATCGGGGGCGAAGAAGCGGTCAAAATAGTTGAGATGCTAAACAATGTTGAGGAGATTACAGATGAAGAGATCGTGGCTAAGACCAATATAAAACTGAATTCTGTACGGAAGATACTTTATAAGCTCTATGAACGTTCGCTTGTAGGTCTAAGGGAAACCCGCGACAATGATACCGGATGGTTCGTCTTCCATTGGAGGCTCCAGCCAGATCAGCTGGAGGGGTTCATACCAAACCAGAAGAAACAGATCCTAAGCAAGCTTGAGGCTAGAATAGAGTATGAGAAGAATCATGACTTTTACCATTGCGGTACGCCTAGATGTAAGCAGCTCCCCTTTGAGAAGGCGGTTGAGCACCTCTTTAAATGCCCTATATGCAGCAAGCCTCTGGTACATTTCGATAATAGTGACATCATAAAATTCTTGGCTGAGAAAATCACAAAGTTGAGGAGCGAACTTGGCGAATAAGTGGATACCCACCAAGCAGGAGTCTTTAGCCCTACTTCATAAAAGCGGCTGTTCTCGGAGTGTGATAGAGCACTGCAAGACTGTGGCAGAACTTGCTGTGGACATAGCTAAAGCATGCGAAAGAAGAGGCTTAAATGTTGATCTTCAGATGGTTGAGGCTGGCGCGCTTCTACATGATATCGGTCGCTCTAAGACTCATTCTGTTCATCATGTGATTATAGGCGTTGAGATCGCAAAGTCATTGAGTCTCCATCCATCAATTATATCGATAATTGAACGACACGTAGGCGGAGGCATAACTGCTGACGAAGCAGTAAAACTAGGCTGGCCAAAAAAGAGCTATATGCCTCAGACAATTGAAGAGAAGATCGTGGCATATGCAGATAAGTTAATTGAGGGGTCCAGAAGAGTCCCCATTGAACGAACCGTCCAAAAATTTATGGAGGAGCTCGGCGAGGATCACCCGGCTATTAAAAGAATAAAAAAGTTGCATAGGGAGTTCTCCTCCTTAGATGCATTAGATAAATTATGACAAACTGAAGAGATAGTTGCAGATTGAAACTCTTCTTTCTCTTTAAAGCATCTACCCTCCTCCGTTCATAGAGAAACTTGTTTTAAGTTTGTTTTTAATTTTGGAGCTTGAAGTTTGTTTTGTTTGTGGCTATATGTGTCTTGAATAGTCTCATAAAGTCTCTTTTTGTCTTCGTTTAAAAGGCTGGAATTGCATGTTAAAGATTAGAATATATGAAAATGGGGACTTTGCCGATTACGCTGCTACTTTAGAGAAGACTACAAGTTGGGGGAAAGAAGCAGAAAATGAATTGAGGGCCATCTTAGCGAAAGTAAGTAAAGAGCAGGTATAGGTTGCAGAAGTTGATGGAAGAGCTGTTGGCTTCATGATTCTAACGCCAAATATTGACGGCTCATTAGAAGTTGATTGGCTTGATGTTCATCCAGATTTTCAACGCGGAGGCATAGACACATCGTTAGTTAAGAAGGCAGTTGAGGTTGCCAAGGAAAAAGGGTTTCATCTCTAAGTGTTCACACATATGTAACCAACGAAAAGATGATTAAGTTTTCAATTAAAAATGGCTTTAAAATTGTTGAACGCATCAAGAATTTCTATGGCGAAGGGAAAGATGCCTTGCGCCTAAAAAAAGAAACTATTATTGAGTAAATTGGGATTTCAGTAAAGGATAAGTGTCATTTTCAATATCTAATATGCGGCGAAATTCAGTAATGCCCAAGCAACCTTTAGATTCTAACGTCTTCGCACTTCTTAGTGAATCCGTCCAAGAAGGCTTGGCTGAACTGGGCTTTTCTAGGCCAACTCTGCCTCAAGTATTGGCGATTCCGCCAATTCTAGATGGAGAAAGCTTGCTTTTGGTTGCGCCTACTGGAAGTGGTAAGACAGAGGCAGTTCTTCTTCCAATCTTCACCAATCTGATTCAACAGGAAGAGAAAGAAGGCATATCTATAGTTTATATTACGCCTTTAAGAGCTTTGAACCGTGACTTGTTGAAGCGCCTATCTTTTTGGGCTCTTCGCCTCGGCATCTCGGTTGAAGTTAGGCATGGCGATACCGAGGTAAAACTGCGCAGGAAACAAGCCATTTTTCCGCCGCATATGCTTGTAACAACGCCAGAAACTCTTCAGGCGATTCTTCCAGGTTCGCGGATGAGGCGGCATCTAAGCCATGTTCAATACGTGATTGTTGATGAGGTGCATGAAATAGCATCTAGCAAGCGTGGCGTTCAGCTCACAATAGCTTTAGAACGCCTTCATGAAGTTACTGGAAGAGATTTCCAGAGAATAGGCTTGTCGGCAACCGTGGGCAATCCAGATGAAGCTGCAGAATTTATCGCCGGAACAGGCAGAAAAATTAGAATTGTGCAGGCATTGCTGCCTAAGGGTTACAGGTGTCGTGTGGAATATCCAAATCCAACAGAATCTGATTATGATCTGGCTGGAAAACTTGGAACTTCGCCGGAAGCTGCTGCAAGAATAAGGCGGATAGCCGAGCTTATTGACAGCCACAAGTCAACACTGATTTTTGTGAATAGTAGGACAAACGCGGAGATGCTGGGTTACAGGTTTAATCGGATAGGCCGAGTGGACATAGCGGTTCACCACGGCTCCTTATCGAAGGAAGAGCGTGTCCTGATAGAGGATGAGTTCAAGGCTGGAGTTTTGAAGGCGATAATTTGTACGAGCACTTTAGAGCTTGGCATAGACATAGGCAACGTAGACATGGTTATCCAATATCTTTCACCAAGACAGGTCAGCAGCTTAATTCAGAGAGTTGGACGCAGCGGGCACCGTTTAGATATGCTTTCTAAAGGGGTTATCGTCACAGCTTTTCCAGACGATACGCTTGAATCAATTGCGGCGGTAAGGAACGCCTATGAAAACAAGATTGAGCCTATTTTGATTCATGAAAATGCCTTAGATGTTTTGGCTCATCAAGTTGTTGGAATACTCATGGACAAAGGAAGTATAGGCTTAAAGGATCTTTTAGCCATAGTGCGAAGCGCCTATCCTTACAGACGCCTTAACGAAGATACGCTCTTAGATGTGATATACTTTTTAGACAGCCTTAACGAATTAAGATTTGAGGAAGAAGAAAAGGTTTTGAGACGATCACGAAAGACTAGAAGCTACTACTATGAGAATCTATCCATGATTCCAGACGAGAGGCGCTACCCAATAATAAACGTAATCTCAGACAGAAAAATCGGCACTTTGGGCGACGAATTCATGGCTTTAAGAGCGCGCGTTGGCTTAAACTTGATTGTTAGAGGAAAAGTTTGGCGTATAGTCCAAATCGAAGAAGAAACGGGAACAGTTTACGTTGTTCCTTCGGAAGACCCCCTTGCGGCGATTCCGGGATGGGACGGAGAGATGCTTCCAGTCCCATTTGACCTAGCACAGGAAACTGGGAAACTACGAGAAGAGATTAGGAGAATGTTGAAGGAAACTGGAAAAGTTGAAGTTACAGTAGAGAGGCTTGCGGAAAAACTTGTATCGGATAAGGCAGCTTTGCTTGATGCTGTAAGGGAAGTTGAGGAGCACATTAAGCAAGGAGCGCCATTGCCAACGCATAACCATATTCTAATCGAAGCCTTTGACAAGTATCTCATAATTCACACCTGCTTCGGCGAGATCGTAAACCGCACATTAGGCAGCATCTTCGACTCGATCCTTTCGGACAGAGAAATAATAACTGGCTGGTGGAACGACGGCTACCGCATATTAATTGAAACGCCGAGAAATCTAACGCAGCGGGAAGTTGAAAAAATGCCTACAATCCTCTTTGATCTCACAGATAAAAAAGTAGAAAAAACCTTCAACGATTATTTGGAGGCTAGGTTTCCCTTCTCTTACAAGATGAAGTTTGTGGCTGAAAGATTTGGAGCGTTGCCCCGTGGAAAGACGATGGTGCCTGTAAGACAAAGTCAATTGCCAGCGCAGTTCAGAGAAACGCCGATTTACGGTGAAACTCTGCGGGAGGCAATGCTGGAAAAGGTGGATATTGAGAAAGTCAAAGAAATAATATATGATGTCAAAGAAAAGAAAGTGAAGGTTAGCACATTATATCGTTCTGAAAAGCCTACGCCGTTAGCATATCACATACTCTCAAAATATTCAGACGTTTCAGAGTTGATGGCTCCTGAGAGAGTTTTGCTAAGCAACATAGACAAGATGAAAAGAGCCATAGAAGCAAGAACAGCGACACTGTTGTGCATATCATGCGGTGAACCGGCTGCTGAGAAGAAGATTAGAAGTCTGCCAGAACAACCAACATGTAATAAATGTGGATCAAAGCTCTTAGCACTACTATATCCAAGTCAAGACGCAAATCGCATACGTGAAATTCTAAAGAAAAGAAGAAAAAACGAGGAATTAACGGAGGAGGAACTTAAGGATCTAACCCGTGCAAGACGCACAGGTGACCTAATACTGAGCCATGGTAAAAAAGCCATCATAGCCCTAGAAGTTAAAGGGGTTGGCCCAGAGACCGCCTTCAGAATCCTTGGAAAGATGCATCCCCGAGAAGACGAGTTTTACATGGACCTTCTAAAAGCGAAAATTCAGTATCTACGAACACGGGAATATTGGGAAAACAATAAAGATCGCGTAAAGAGTCCCTCGTTCAAATAGTCAAGCATGTATTGTAATCATTTTTTGCATGATTATTCATCTGTTTATATGAGTTCCTGTGGAACGCACTTTTTCCTTTATTGAATAAAAAATTTTGGAGAGACATGACCATTGATGTTTCTTTCAAGCCTTACTGACGGCTCCTTTGCCGCACCAAAATTTCAAAAGAGCTTTTTGTTATTATGCGTCCAAGTTTTCACGGTAATTAAATATTTATGAATCGCATCCTCCATTATGAATACTCATGCATACTCATAAACTCATAAAGGAGCTAGAAGAAAAGGCGTTCATTATCAGAAAGGGCATCCTAGAGATTATGGCTGGAGGTAAGAGGGGACATTTGGGCGGCTCCCTGTCAATCGCGGAGATAATAGCGGCTCTCTATTTTCATCAAATGAGATACGACCCGAAAAAACCTGACTGGGAGGACAGGGATCGCTTTATTATGAGTAAGGGTCACTCGGTGCTGGCTCAATATGTTGCTCTAGCCGAGCTTAATTATTTCCCAAGGGAGGAACTGAAGAGAGTCAAGGAGCTGGGATCCATATTGGAAGGCCATCCGAATAAGATTAGGGTCCCAGGGATCGAGGCCTCAACGGGTTCCCTTGGTCAAGGACTTTCTATAAGTTGCGGCGTAGCCTTAGGCGCTAAGTTTCTTGGAAAGAAGTTTCGGGTGTACGTTATAGTAGGGGATGGAGAGAGCAATGAGGGGATGATATGG